>Ga0299914_10001836_pt1 | contig 14352 bp, 13 predicted proteins | sample RVTome_10_FD_201361 | JGI IMG/M metagenome (GOLD analysis project Ga0299914, IMG submission 201361) | Soil microbial communities from uranium-contaminated site in the Upper Colorado River Basin, Wyoming, United States - RVT153D57 (version 2) ...
GTGAGTTGTAACGACAGTCAACAGATGAGAGGAGTCCGACATGAAGCTTAAACGCCAGGTTTGGATTTGGCAAAGCACAGCGTAGCACTGCGTAGCCCGGATAGAGCGCAGCGAAATCCGGGAACCCAAAACTGTAGCCCGAATGCACCGCGTAGCCCGGATAGAGCGCAGCGAAATCCGGGAACCCAAAACTGTAGCCCGAATGCACTGCGTAGCCCGGATAGAGCGCAGCGAAATCCGGGAACCCAAAACTGTAGCCCGAATGCACTGCGTAGCCCGGATAGAGCGCAGCGAAACCCGGGAACAAAAACAATGGCCACGGAGGGCCCATGGTTCATTATCGAAGAAATCTTCACCCCGGCGGTACCTACTTCCTTACCGTCACCCTTCGCGACAGGCGGAGCCGCTTGCTTGTCGATGCAATCAACCATTTTCGTGCCGCTATCGCTCACGAAAAATCCCGCCATCCGTTTGGCATAGACGCCATCGTCGTGCTCCCCGATCACTGGCATGCCATCATGACTTTGCCGGACGGCGACTCCGACTATCCGGGCCGGATACGCCGGATCAAAGCGGGATTCACTCGCCGGTTACAAACAAATGGTGTCCTGGTTCCCCGCACGGTCAGCGGAGAGGCATCGCTGTGGCAGCGACGATACTGGGAGCATACGATCCGAAACGAAGAGGATTTGCGGCGGCACGTGGACTACATTCATTACAACCCCGTGAAGCACAATCATGCTTCCGCGCCGATCGAATGGCCGCATTCATCCCTTCACCGATACATCGCGCGAGGATGGATTCCTGCAGATTGGGGAAACTCTCATACCGACACGCGCGGACGATTTGGTGAATGATCCGGATTCCGCTGCGCGCTATCCCGGAACCCAAAACCGTAGCCGGACGTAGCGCGTAGGCGGCTGCACCGCGTAGCCCGGATAGAGCGCAGCGAAATCCGGGAGCAGAAACGACGGTCACGATGAGCTCACGATTCATCATCGAAGAAACCTTCAATCCGGTAACACCTGTCATTCTTCCGTGCCTGTCGAACGTCCGTATTCATCCGTTCATCGATACATCGCGCGAGGACGAGTTCCTGCGAATTGGGGAAGCTCTCATGCCGACGCGCGCGGGCGGTTCGGTGAATGACCCGGATTTCGCCGTGCTCTATCCGGGCTACGCTTGCTAGAGTAATCCAGATTATCTAATGACCTCGTGGCGGTTGACGAAAACGGCGGCCGAAGCCGCCGTTCACATCCGCACAAAGTTTCTGGTTATTCCCTCATACCGTTTTCATCCACCAACCAGAACTTGTTGATCGTCTGGAATGCAGACGGTGAATGAAGGCATTGCGCATTTCCCGCCGTCGCCAATGTAGCAACAAACAACTGGCAAGGATCGAAAGGTGATGTTCCGGTAAGAAACAAGCGTTCACCATCTGCTGCCCAGAGAAAATCCTTGGCGACGTAATTATCGAAAATCACAGTCTCATACGGTGGCGAATCAGCTCTTAGTGATACAAAGGAAGGTACGTTCACGATTCCATTGAATTCCCTGATCAGGCATTTTGTTGCTAACACCGATCCCGTCGAAGACCATTTCGCTGTCGCGAACGAACAACTTGCGGCATTGAAAGCATCATCTTGTCCCAACACGCGTGTAACGGTATTAGCATCCAGAGAATACGCATCCAGGAAAGTATCAGTATTCAACTGATGAAAAGCGGCGAGATTCTTTGCATCCGGTGACCATGCATAAGTCGGCGAAGGAATTGTGCCGTATGCTGCCCCACTGATTGCAAGAACAGGTTCTTCTGTAACATCCGGTAAAATCGGAGCGATGAAAAGACTGAAATCTGGCTTCCCGAAGTAGCGGTTTCCATGAAAGGCCACCGAATCACCGTCCGGTGACCATTCAAAGCTAAATGCCACTTCGATGCTGCCGGCGTCTTCATCTGCAGCGAGGACGCGTGACACAACCGGTTCTGCCAACATATCTATCCAGTGCACCCGATCTCCCAAAGACGCGATGGATGTTCTGGTATCCGTAAACGCCAATTCATTTCGCACAGGCGACCACGCAAACAATTGGACTTCTCGGCCCGGCAATTCACCCGATACAACATCCGCGGAGTCTTCTTCGGACGGGTTCGCAACGTAGAGCGCGTCGACATTGTCGCCTTGAGGATCACCCTTGAACGCCATCAGAGAACCGTCGTAAGACCAGCTTGCTGCATCAAACCGCGCCGTTGCATTGGGTGATCCATCGTTGTCGCCATCCAGCAAAGGACCGGAAACACGCCGGCGTTCGCCGTCGATATTCGTGACGAAGATTTCGGTGAAGCCGGCACGTTCGAGATCGCCACGAAGTACGATGAACCCGCCGAGCGGAGCCACTGTAAAGCTCAAGACGTTTCCGACAGGCACGAAATCACCGTCGCCCGGCAGGTCACCGGAGATTCTCCGAAGTGACGTCGCCGCATCCTGTGGTGGCGTGGTGATGGCGAATACTTCATCGACATCCGCAAATCGGCCATCGGCCATGAAGGCAACCGCGGAGCTGTCGGCCAGCCATTGGAATCCGCTGGCGGTTACGGCAGCGTTATCCATGCCTGCCAGGTAATCCGCGGACGCGGTTCCATCCGCGACCGAAACAATGTGTAAATGACGAGTATTTCCCGCAGCGGCATCATTGGATCGCACCGCCATCCACAGGCCGTTGGGGGACAAGGCGGTCTCGGTAAACGAAACGCCGGCAGTGCCTTCGTGCAGTTTGACGGCCTGGTTTTCGCCGGTGCCGAGCACCCAGAGGCTGGAGACAATGGTCGCGCCGCTGCCTTCAACCTGCCTGAATACGATCTTTTCACCAGTTCCCAGCGGAGCTTGTACTTTAATGCCGAGTGATTCGGCCGCTTCCAATTCACCGTCGCTCACGCTCGCCGTGACAACGAACGGCGTGTCCTGATCGGCCTGTGGTGCGATAAAGCGCATCAACATTGCGCCGTTTTCGCTGTCCGGAAAAATGCTGTCGAATGTCACTTCCGCGCCGTCGCCATCTTTCAGGCCGAACGTCAATTCATCGCCGTCCGGGTCGGACGCGACGATGGTCAACTCGATAACGGTCCCTTCAAATACAGCCTCGGGACCGGTGACGGTGATGGTTGGCGACTGATTGGTGGGCGGCGGAGTTGTACCTCCCGGTGGTGGCGTTGTTCCTCCCGGTGGCGGCGTCGTTCCGCCGGGCGGTGGGGTTCCACCGCCACCTCCACCACCACATGCCGAAAGCGCCAGCACGCTGGAAAGAACAACGGGAATGAACCGGGAAACGGGTTTGGCAAGTTTCATCATCAGACCTCCGCTCAGAACAAAGTGTGCTCATGGTGCGGAGTGCGATGAAATGAAGGCATCGGGTGCTGCCTGATTCCATTCGATGAAAAGATGTTTTGCGGATTGACGCCTCGTTCGAAATAACTCAGCGTGTAGGTCGGTGCCAAGCGCAAGCGCGGCCCGACATTTGAAACGGCAACGTGTGGGACGGACGGCCGTACTCATCCCTTCATCGATACATTGCGCGAGGATGATCCCGGATTTCGCTGCGCTCTATCTGGGCTACGCCAACTTCTTCTCCCTTCTTCGTCTAATGCGTGGAGCTGCTTCTGTCGGGCGGCAGTGCATCACCTGCAAACAGCGCTTCGATATCGACGGCATCGAAGGTGTATTCCCTGCCACAGAATTCGCAGCTCACGTCCACGGAACCCTGCTCTTCGAGGATGCTGTCGGCCTCCGGCTTGCCGAGTGAACGCAACATGTCGGCAATTCTCTCGCGATGACACGAACAGCGGAATGCAACGGGCGCGGATTCGAACAGGACGACGTCGTCCTCGTTGTAGAGACGATGCAGGATGTTGGGCGCGTCGAGTTCGAGCAGTTCATCGGTTGTGATGGTCTGCCCCAGCGTCGTGACATGTTCCCAGGCATTTTCCTCGTCTTCGTGCCCGGGCAGCACCTGCAACAGCATGCCGGCTGCACACCGGTCCGTCGCTGCCAGGAACAAGCGTGTCGGCAATTGTTCGGAACGCTGGAAATATTCTTCAAAGCATTCTGCGAGCGTCGCACCTTCGAGCGGCACGATGCCCTGGTAACGTTCGCTGGATTTCGTTTGCTCGACGGTTATTGCCATACGGCCGGTGCCGCCTGTCAGATCCTGCAATGTCGCATTGTCCGGCAACTCACCTTCCCAATGCGCAAGCCCGCGCAGATTCAACGTGCTTGTACATTGAACGACCAGCAAGGTCAGCGGATTGCCGCCCTGCAGTTGCAAGGTCATGCCACCTTCGAACTTGAGACTTGATGCCAGCAGCACGGCCGCCGCCATTGCTTCACCCAGCAAGTCGCGGATGACCGGCGGGTAGTCGATCTGTTCGAGAGCGGCGCGCCACGAGGCGTCGAGATGCGCGATCTCGCCGCGTACGGGCATTGCATCGAAAAGGAAGCGGTGGAGAGAATCGCGGTCTCGTGAATTCATGGATGTGTGAGAAGCAAGAAGTAAGAGGTGAGAGGACTAAAGCGTCACAGCTTCAATCGCTTCAGCAATCCGTTGAGAAGAGCGAAGACACTGCGAACGCGTTGATCGATATTATCGGGAATTTCCTGAATAAATCCCAGTCTCGCAGCAATTCTCAACTGGGTTTCCAGCTCGCATAGAGCACCACGGGAAATAAGTAAATAACGTGAAAACTCTTTCTGACCGCCCTTGCCAGCACCTTCGGCGATGTTTGACACAACACTCACCGAGGTGCGCCGCATTTGCGAGATCAATCCAAATCGTTCGTCGTCCGGAAACTGCTTCGTTAATCGATAAATATCCGTGACAAGGTCGAGAGATATCTTCCAGACCTCCAATTTGTGGTGCGCCCAAGCATTCTCAATACGGTTCGTCCTTGATTCGAGCATCCTCTCACCTCTTGCCTCTAACCTCTCACTTCAGCTTCTCCTTGAGAAGCTGGTTCACCTGACCCGGATTCGCCTTCCCTTGTGTCTTCTTCATGATCTGGCCAACGAAGAAACCGAGCAGCGCTTCCTTGCCCGCCCGATATTGTTCGAGCTGCGCCGGGTTTTCTGCAATGACTTCATCGATCACTCTTTCGATCGCGCCGGTATCCGTGATCTGCTTCAGGCCTTTCTTTTCGATGATGACATCGGCATCGCCCTCGCCTGCCCACATCGCCTCGAACACATCCTTCGCGAGCTTGCCGGATATGGTGTTGTCGATGATGCGCTTCAACATTCCTGCCAGGTGTTCTGCGGAAATCGGCGAATCGCTGATTTCCCTGCCGTCCTTGTTCAGCGCGCCGGAAAGCTCGCCCATCACCCAGTTCGCGGCGAGCTTCGCTTCCTTGCCTTCGAGCTCTTTCACGAGCGATTCGTAGTAATCGCCCAGCGCGCGCGACGTCGTCAGCAAGGACGCGTCGTATGCGGACAACCCATACGCTTCCATGAAGCGATGCTTCTTCGCATCCGGCAGTTCCGGCAGCGTCTTGCGCACCTCTTCCAGGAACGCGCGGTCGATATCCAGCGGCAGCAGGTCGGGATCCGGGAAATACCGGTAATCGTTCGCTTCTTCCTTGGCGCGCAACGAGCGCGTCTCGCCCTTGTCCGGATCGTACAGGCGCGTTTCCTGCACGACCTTGCCACCGCCTTCGATCAGCTCGATCTGGCGTGCAACTTCGAAATTGATCGCCTTCTCGATGAAGCGGAACGAGTTCAGATTCTTCAATTCCGCACGCGTACCGAATTCCTGCTGGCCTTTCGGGCGTACCGAGACGTTCGCGTCGCAACGGAACGAACCTTCCTGCATGTTGCCGTCGCAGATTTCCAGGTAACGCACCAGGGTGTGGATCTTCTTCAGGTACGCGACCGCTTCCTTGGCCGAACGCATGTCCGGCTCGGACACGATTTCCAGCAGCGGCGTGCCGGCGCGATTGAGGTCCACGCCCGTCATGCCGTGGAAATCCTCGTGCAGTGACTTGCCGGCATCTTCCTCGAGATGCGCGCGCGTGATACCGATCACTTTCGAGGTACCGTCATCGAGTTCGATTTCGATGCTGCCCTTTCCGACAACCGGCAATTCGAACTGCGAAATCTGATAACCCTTCGGTAGATCCGGGTAGAAGTAATTCTTGCGCGCAAACACCGAGCGCTCGGCGACATGCGCGCCGACAGCCAGGCCGAACTTCGCCGCCATGCGCACCGCTTCCTGGTTCAGCACGGGCAGCACGCCCGGATAGCCGAGATCGACCAGGCCGGCCTGCGTGTTCGGCAGTGCGCCGTAGGCGGTGGACGCGCCGGAGAATATTTTCGATTTCGTCGCGAGCTGCGCGTGAATCTCGAGACCGATGACGACTTCCCATTCCATGATTGCTTGCCTTGTCAATGTGCGCTCGTGAAGGCGCAAAACGGTTCAACAAATCTTCTTCGTTCAGCTTTCGTGAGACGTGAGAGGTAAGAGGTGAGACGACGGCAGACGCGCATCAAGCGTCGTCTCACCTCTTACCTCTCACGTCTTACGCGAATCCCTCTGGGATTCGAGTATGCCAATCCGTTTCCTGCTGGTAACGATGCGCCACGTTCAGCATTTTCGCTTCATCGAAATAGTTGCCGATGATCTGCAAGCCCACCGGCAGCCCGTCGACGAACCCCATCGGGATCGACATGCCCGGCATGCCCGCGAGGTTCACACCGTTTACGTAGATATCGTTGAGATACATGGTGATCGGATCATCCGTCTTCTCGCCGATACCGAACGCCGCCGTCGGCGTGGTCGGGCCCATCAGCACATCAACCGTTTCGAACGCGCGGCAGAAATCTTCCTTGATCAGTTCGCGCGTCTTCTGCGCCTTGAGATAATACGCGTCGTAATAACCCGCGCTCAGCACATACGTGCCCGTCATGATGCGACGTTTCACTTCCGCACCGAAACCTTCGCCGCGCGAACGCTTGTACAGATCTTCGAGATTCACCGGATTCTCGCAGCGATAGCCGAAGCGAACGCCATCGAAACGCGACAGGTTGGACGAACATTCGGCCGGCGCCACCACGTAATAGGTCGGCACTGACAAGCCGAGGTTCGGCAGCGACACGTCGACCAGTGTTGCGCCCATGGCTTCATAGACTTTCAGCGCATCGCGCACGCACTGCGCCATCCTGTCATCGAGACCGTCGTCGAAGAATTCCTTCGGCACGCCGATCTTCAGGCCCTTGATATCCGCGTTCAGCGTCGTGGTGTAATCGGGCACTTCGACATTCACCGAAGTGGAATCGCGCGCGTCGAATCCGGCGATGACGTTCATCAGCAGCGCGGCGTCTTCCGCAGTACTTGTGATGGTGCCGGCCTGGTCCAGCGACGAGGCAAACGCAATCATGCCGTAGCGTGAAACGCGGCCGTAGGTCGGTTTGAAACCGGTGAGATTGCACAGGGCCGCCGGCTGACGAATCGAACCGCCGGTGTCAGTGCCCGTTGTACCCGCTGCGAGTCGTGCCGCCATGGCCGCCGCGGAACCACCTGAAGAGCCGCCAGGCACTTTTGTCACATCCCAGGGATTCTTCACCGGACCGTAGAAACTGGTTTCATTCGACGAACCCATGGCGAACTCGTCCATGTTCGTCTTGCCGAGCATCACCGTCCCCGCGCGTTTCATCTTCTCGACGAGGGTCGCGTCATAGGGCGATATGAAGTTGTCAAGCATTCTCGAACCGCAGCTGGTCTTCACCCCGGCGGTGCAGAAGATGTCCTTCTGTGCGATCGGAATACCGGTGAGCGCGCCGGCCTGGCCGTTTCGCCGCAACAGGTCGGCTTCCTTCGCGGACTCGAGCGCTTCGTCTTCCGTGACGGTGATGAACGCATTCAGCCGGGGCTGGTGTTTCCTTATCCGTTCAAGATAGGTGCGCGTGAGTTCCTCGCTGGAGACGTCGCCCGCCGCAAGAAGCTTCGAGAGTTCGGCAATTGTTTTTGTGTGCATCGAGAATTCCAAAGAGCAATGGACAGGATCAACAGGATTTTTCAGGACGAACAGGATAATTCGGATTTGTTTTTAATCCTGTAAATCTGCCTTGAATCCTGTAAATCCTGTCTATTTCTTTTATTCAATAACCTTGGGTACCAGGTACAGGCCCGCATCCACCTGCGGCGCGTTTTCCTGGTAGAGATCGCGCTGGTCCTGCTCGCTCACTTCGTCGGCGCGCATGCGTTGTGACATATCGAGCGGATGCGCCATCGGCGCGACCTTGTCGGTGTCGGCGGCTTCCAGCTGTTGCACGAAATCCAGGATGCGCGACAGGTTGTCGGCATAGGCAGGAATGTCCGCTTCGCGAATGTCCAGCCGCGCCAGTTGCGCGATGGTTTTCACGTCTTCGGGTTTCAGGGCCATCGGGTTCTCCGCAAAAACGGGTGGCGAATCAGTCGTGCAGCAGTCTGCTCAGGGGTCTGCCCCTGTCCGGCGAGGGGGAAAAAATCGAGCAGGTTGCGGAAGTTATCACATTCACGCGCTTGCCCAAAGACCCCCTCGTTGCTAGAGTGTCGAGCTTAATTTTCACCGCTGAATGGCACCCATTTCCTATGTTCAAGAGTCTCAGGGGATTCTTCTCCAACGACGTTTCGATCGACCTCGGCACCGCCAACACTCTTATTTATGTGCGTGGCCGGGGAATCGTGCTGGATGAGCCCTCTGTGGTGGCCATCCGCGAAGAGCCGGGCCGCGGCGCCAAGCAGATCGAAGCGGTCGGTGTCGAGGCGAAACGCATGCTCGGGCGTACGCCGGGCAACATCACCGCCATTCGCCCGCTGAAGGACGGCGTCATCGCCGACTTCACCGTCACGGAACACATGCTCAAGCACTTCATCAAGAAGGCGCTCGAGAGCCGTTATTTCCGTCCCAGCCCCCGTGTCCTGATCTGCGTTCCTTACGGCGCCACCGAAGTGGAGCGCCGTGCGATCAAGGATTCCGCGCTGCACGCCGGCGCACGAAAAGTGTATTTGATCGAAGAACCCATGGCCGCCGCGATCGGCGCCGGCATGCCCGTGCAGGAAGCTCGTGGGTCCATGGTGCTGGACATCGGCGGCGGCACGTCTGAAGTCGCGGTGATCTCCCTGAACGGCATCGTGTATGCGGCTTCCGTCCGCATCGGCGGCGACCGTTTTGACGAAAGCATCATTGCGTATGTGCGCCGCAACTACGGCACCCTGATCGGTGAAGCGACGGCCGAGCGCATCAAGCACGAGATCGGCACTGCATATCCGGGCCAGGAAGTGCGCGAGATCGAGATCAAGGGGCGCAATCTTTCGGAAGGCATTCCGCGCTCTTTCGTGCTGAATTCCAATGAAATCCTGGAAGCACTGCAGGAGCCGCTGGCGGGCATCGTCGGCGCCGTGAAGACCGCGCTGGAACAGACGCCGCCCGAACTGGGTGCGGATGTCGCCGAACGCGGCATAGTGCTCACGGGTGGTGGCGCACTGCTGCGCGACCTGGACCGCCTGCTCATGGAAGAAACCGGGCTGCCGGTCGTGATCGCCGATGAACCACTCACGTGCGTCGCGCGCGGCGGTGGCCGGGTGCTCGAACTGATGGACGAGCACGGCGCGGACATGTTTGCGCTCGAGTAAGCCGCCCGGTCGGTTCGAAGCGGCCGGAATTGCCGTGTGGCAATGGAACCGGCAAGAACAACCTGTATTGACGCAACTTTCGGCTTTCGCCGATACCCGTCCTGCCGGCGCTCGCGACGCCTTGATGTCATCTGACGATGTAACCTGACTCCTGCGTCGGAAAGTAACGGGCGGGGCTTTGCCTTGAGAACTTCAAGTAATCGTTGGTCTTTTGCCCCCGCGCCCGGCGTGGGGTTCAAGACCGTTCTGCTGGTCATTCTCTCTGTCATTCTCATGACCGTCGACCGTCAGGCCGGCCATCTCGATCGCGTGCGCGAAGGCCTGGCCGTTCTCGTCTACCCGGTGCGCATTGCCGTCGATGTCCCGTACACCGCCTGGGACTGGCTGTCCGCTGCGCTCGCCAGCCGCTCCGATCTGCTGGAAGAAAACGAACAATTGCAGCGCCAGTTGCTGGAACTGAGCTTTTCGCAGCAACAGCTCGCTGCGCTGCGCCAGGAAAACGAACGCCTGCGCGAGCTGCTGGAATCCTCGCAACGCGTGGAGCAGAGCGTGCAGGTCGCTTCACTGCTGCGTGCGGACCTGGATCCCTTCCGGCACCGGGTGACGCTGGACCGCGGCGGCAGCAGCGGCGTGATCGACGGCATGGCGCTCCTCGACGCCGATGGCGTCGTCGGACAGGTCACACTGGCCGCCTACACCACGGCGGAGGCGATACTGATCACCGATCCCGGTCACGCCATACCCGTGGAAATCAATCGCAATGGCGTGCGGACCGTCGCGCTGGGCACGGGTGCGCTGGATCGCCTCGACCTGCCCTTCCTGTCGAACTCCACCGACATCAAGGAAGGTGACCTGCTGATCACCTCCGGACTGGCTGGCCGCTTTCCTCGCGGCTATCCCGTCGCGGTCGTCACGCGCATAGACCGCGATCCCGGTCGTGCCTTTGCCAGTATTGTCGCGACGCCTGCCGCACGGCTCGACCGCATTCGTGAAGTCCTGCTCGTGAGCACCCCTGAAAACACCTGGATCACTACGGAATCGACGCCGGCAGGAACGGAGACCGGCCGTGAGTAACGGAACCCCACAGGGACGCTGGATCATCTGGCTTACGCTGTTCGTCGGACTGGCGCTGGCCGTCTGGCCACTGCCCGACGCGGTGCGGCCGTTCTGGCCCGCATGGACGGCGCTCATTCTTGTTTACTGGGGCATGGCGCTGCCGCATCGCGTGAACGCCGGCATCTTCTGGCTCACCGGCCTCCTGCTGGACGTGCTGAACGGCGCCCTGCTGGGCGAACACGCGCTGGCGTTCGCCGTGCTGGCTTTTGCCACCACGCGCTGGCACCTGCAGGTGCGCGTGTTCCCGGTCAGCCAGCAGATCCTGGTGGTCGCGCTGTTGCTCGCGATCTACGAATTCGCCTTGTTCTGGATACGCGGCATTGCCGGTGCCGGTCAGCCACTTTTCTATTCAGTGGCACCCATCGTGACCGGCGCGCTGGTATGGCCGTGGCTGTTCTTCCTGTTGCGGGGCCTGCGCCGCCGGCACCTGGTCAGCTGACCGGCACTGATGCGACGGCGCGCCAATATAAAAGATGAATGGCGGGAATTCCGCCTATTCCAGAACCGCGCCGTGCTCGGCGGAATCGGCGTCATCCTGCTGACCGGCCTGTTGCTTACCCGGCTGTACTGGTTGCAGGTCGAGCGCTTCGGTCATTACGCGACCCTTTCGGAAGACAACCGCGTGCGCATCCAGACGCTCGCGCCGAACCGGGGCCTGATCTATGACCGCAACGGCATCCTGCTCGCGGAAAACATTCCGAACTACCAGCTCGAACTCATCCCCGAACAGGTCGCGGACATGGACGATACGCTGGCGCGCCTGCGCGACGTCATCGGTCTGCGCAATGAAGACATCGAACGCTTTGACCGATTGCGGCGCACGAAACGGCGCTTCGAATCCGTGCCGCTGCGCTACAACCTGAACGACGAGGAAGTTGCCGCGTTCGCCGTGCACCGGCAGGAATTCCCCGGGGTGGACATCCAGGCGCGACTGACGCGCCGCTATCCTCTCGGCCAGATCATGGCGCACGTGGTCGGCTACATCGGCAGCGTGACGGAGCGCGAACTGCAGAGCCGCGATCCCGCGCGCTACTCGGGCACGTCGCAGATCGGCAAGACCGGCATCGAGCGCACGTATGAAGACCAGTTGCACGGCTTTCCCGGTGTGCAACAGGTCGAAACCAACGCACAGAGCCGCATCCTGCGCATCCTTGATGTCGCGCCGCCAGTGCCCGGCCGCGATCTGATTCTCAATATCGATGCGCGCCTGCAAAAAGCGGCCTTTGATGCACTTGGCGACTTCAAGGGTGCAGCCGTCGCCATTGATCCGCGCAACGGCGAAGTCCTCGCGCTGGTCAGCAAGCCTGCCTACAACCCGAACCTGTTCGTGGAAGGTATCGATGCGAAGACATTCGCCGCGTTGAACAGCGATCCGCATCAGCCGCTGTTCAACCGCGCCATCACAGGCAGCTATCCGCCGGGCTCCACGGTGAAACCGATGCTCGGGCTTGCCGGTCTCAACTACGGCGTCGTCACCACAACACACCGCGTTTTCTGTCCCGGTCACTTCATCCTGCCGGGCAACCCGCGTCCTTACCGCGACTGGAAGCGTGAAGGTCATGGCTACACCGACCTCGAAAAAGGCATCGCGGAATCCTGCGATGTGTACTTCTATCAAATGGCGGTCGAACTCGGGATCGACCGCATCCACGAATTTCTCGATCTGTTCGGCCTCGGCAAACAGACCGGTATCGATCTGGTTGGCGAGGAAAGCGGATTGCTGCCTTCGCGCGAATGGAAGAGGCGCGCGCGCAACCAGCCGTGGTATCCGGGCGAAACCGTGAACATCGGTATCGGCCAGGGCTTCATGCAGACGACACCGCTGCAGCTGGCGCATTCCACGGCGCGACTCGCGAACCGCGGCAAGGCGTTCCAGCCGCGCGTCGCCGCCAGCCTCCACGATCCGCTGACACACGACATCGAAACACTGCCGCCCGTCGAACTGCCTGCCCTGCAATTGCGCGGCGAGTGGCCATGGCAGTACGTGGTCAAAGCCATGCGCGAGGTCGTGCATGGCATGCGTGGATCGGCGCGCGCAAGCGGACTGGGCGCGAAGTACGAGATGGCCGGAAAAACCGGTACCGCGCAGGTATTCACGCTGGGACAGGAACAGAAGTACAAGGCGGAGGAGCTGGCGAAGGAACTGCATGATCACGGCCTGTTTGTCGCCTTCGCGCCCGTCGACGATCCACGGCTGGCGGTTGCAGTCGTTATCGAAAACGGCGGTGGCGGCAGCACGGTGGCGGCGCCGGTCGCACGGAGAATATTCGACGCGTGGCTGCTGCCCGCCGCGGAGGAAAAACGATGAGCGAATTTTCGCGACTCGGCGAATCGGCGCAGCCATCGCAGCTCGCGCTGTTCCTGCGGCGTCTGCACATCGACGTCACGCTGCTCACCGGGCTGCTGCTCCTGTGCGGCATCAGTTTCGTCGTGTTGTGGAGCGCGGGGGGCGAAAGCGTTTCACTGCTTTTCAAGCAGGCGGTGCGCTTCGGCATCGCGTTCGGCGTATTGCTCGCCATTGCCCAGGTGCCGCCGCATTACCTGCGGTTGTGGACGCCCTGGGTCTATGCCGGCGGACTGCTGTTGCTCGTGCTCGTGCTCGTTACCGGTGATATCGGCAAGGGCGCACAACGCTGGCTCGATCTCGGCTTCATCCGCTTCCAGCCCTCGGAGATGATGAAACTCGCTGTGCCGATGATGGTGGCGTGGTACCTGCACGACCGCGCCTTGCCGCCACGCCTGCTGGATCTCATCGTTGCCGGCGCCATCATCCTGCTGCCGGCGGCACTGATCATCGAGCAGCCGGATCTCGGCACCGCGCTGCTGGTCGGCAGCGCCGGTGCGTTCGGCATCTTTCTCTCGGGATTGCGCTGGCGAATGATCATCGCGCTCTTCACGCTGCTGGCCATCGCGATGCCGCTGGCGTGGAACTTCATGCTGCACGGCTACCAGAAGCAGCGCGTTCTCACGTTCCTGAATCCGGAGAGCGATCCGCTCAACACCGGCTACCACATCATCCAGTCGAAGATCGCGATCGGTTCCGGCGGCCTGTTCGGCAAGGGCTGGCTCAACGGCACGCAATCGCAGCTTGATTTCCTGCCGGAACGTCACACCGACTTCATCTTCGCCGTCATCGGCGAGGAGTTCGGACTGCTCGGCGCACTCGTCGTACTGGTTGCGTTCACATTCGTTATCGGCCGCGGCCTGTTCATGGCGTTGCAGGCAGACAAGACTTACGAACGCCTGATTGCCGGCAGTCTGATACTGACTTTTTTCGTTTACGTGTTCGTGAATGTCGGCATGGTCATCGGCTTGCTGCCCGTGGTTGGCGTACCCTTGCCGCTGATCAGTTACGGCGGCACGTCAATGGTGACGCTCATGGCCGGTTTCGGTATTCTCATGAGCGTTTATTCGCATCGCAGGTTCGTTTCACGCTGATGATCATCACGCAAAGTCCTTTCATTTCGAACAGCGCGCTGGTTCTTGTTGCGCTGCTTGCATTTTCGCCGCCGGCTCCCGCAAACGAGCAATCCGCAACGGATTATCGCGAACATCCCGGTTTCGATGCGTTCGCGAGCC
>Ga0299914_10001837_pt1 | contig 14348 bp, 11 predicted proteins | sample RVTome_10_FD_201361 | JGI IMG/M metagenome (GOLD analysis project Ga0299914, IMG submission 201361) | Soil microbial communities from uranium-contaminated site in the Upper Colorado River Basin, Wyoming, United States - RVT153D57 (version 2) ...
GCCGGCGGCACTCGACGTCGACGTCAGCCAGTCGGCCGACGTGCGCACGGCGACGGGGTCGCTGCTCGCGCCGCCGGGGCCGCCGGCGTCCACCTCGCTGCCCCCGCCAGGCTCGGCGCCGCCGCCCGCAGCAGACAGCGGCCCGGCAGCCGGTCCTGCCGTCCACGAGGTCTCGCTCGCCGGCCGGGCGTTCACCCCGGCGGTGCTCGAGGTCGCCGCCGGCGACACGGTCACCTGGGTCAACGATGACGACGCCGACCACACCGTGTCGGCGACCGACGGCGCGTTCGACTCCGGCGCGCTCGCCGAGGGGGCGTCGTTCACGTTCACGTTCGACACGCCGGGAGAGTACCGCTACATCTGCTTCTTCCACGAGGAGATGCAGGGCACGATCATCGTCACGTAGCTCGGGTTTTCGCTGCGTCGCGGGCAGACTCGGGGGGCTGTGAGCCGGTACTACGCGACGACACCGATCTACTACGTCAACGACGAGCCGCACATCGGCCACGCCTACACGACGATCGTCGCCGACGCGGTGACCCGATGGCACCGGCTGCTCGGCGAGGACGTCAAGTTCCTCACCGGCACCGACGAACACGGTCTCAAGGTCCAGCAGGCCGCGGCCGCCGCCGGCATGGACCCGCAGGTGTTCGCCGATGGCATCGCGCCGCGCTTCGCGGCTGCCTGGGAATCGCTCGGCATCGCCAACGACGACTTCATCCGCACCACCGAGCCGCGCCACTACGCCGCGGTCACGGAGCTGCTGCAGCGCTGCTACGACGCCGGCGACATCGAGCTCGACCACTATCGCGGCAAATACTGCGTGCGCTGCGAGGCCTACTACACCGACGACGAGCTCTTGCCGGCCAACCCCGCCGATGGCGGGCAGTCGCCCGGCCTGTGCCCGATCCACAAGACGCCGGTCGACGTGCTCGAGGAGGAGAACTACTTCTTCCGCCTGTCGCGCTTCGAGCAGCGCCTGCTCGAGTGGTACGCCGCCCACCCTGGCGCGATCGTGCCCGAGTTCCGTGGCAACGAGGCGCTGGGCCTGATCCGTTCCGGGTTGAAGGACTTCTCGGTGAGCCGGACGAGCCTGACGTGGGGGGTGCCGCTGCCGTGGGACCCGGCCCACGTCACGTACGTCTGGTTCGACGCCCTCACCAACTATCTCAGCGCAGCTGGATTCGGGCGCGACGAGACCGAGTTCGCCGGCTGGTGGCCGGCCGACGTGCATTTCATCGGCAAGGACATCATCCGCTTCCACTGCGTCTACTGGCCGGCGATGCTGATGTCGGCAGGGATCGAGCCGCCGCGCCGCTACGCCGTCGGCGGCTGGCTGCTCGTCGACAACGAGAAGATGTCGAAGAGCACGGGCAACGTCGTCAAACCGCTCGACCTGGTCGATGTCGTCGGCGTCGACGGGCTGCGCTACTACGTCCTCGCCGACACGCCGTACGGCAACGACGGCGACTTCACACTCGACGGCATCGTCGGCCGCTACAACGCCGACCTCGCCAACAACCTGGGCAATCTCACCTCCCGCGTCGCCACCGTCGTCGGCTCGAAATGTGGCGGGCACGGCCCGCGGCCGAGCACCGAAGGGCCGCTCGCCGGCGCTGCCGAGAGCGCCGTCGCCGCCGCCACCGCGGCGTGGGACGAGATCGCGCCGCACCGCGCGCTGGAGGCGACGTGGGGCCTGATCCGCGCCACCAACGCACACCTCGAGGTCAACGAACCGTGGAAGTCCGAGCCGGGGCCGGAGGTCGAGCGGGTGCTCGGCGACGCCGTCGAGGCACTGCGCATCGTCACGATCCTCGCCTCGCCGGCGCTGCCGGCGACGGCGCAGCGGATCTGGGAGCGCCTCGGGCTGCCCGGTGCCGTAGCCGACCAGCGCGTCCCGGCCGACGTGGCCTGGGGCCGCTACCCCGGCGGCCTCACGGTGACCAAGGGCGCGCCCCTCTTCCCCCGCATCAAGCCGTGACGCGTGCGTGGCCGGGGAACGCGATGAATGCTTCAGCGAGCGTCAGCGAGCGTCCTGAGGTCCGCGCGGTGAAGCCGAGGGAGGGCTTTGCCCGACCGAGGCGTTCACGCGGCCTGCGTGGCCGGGGAACGCGATGAGGTGGTTCGACTCTCACTGCCACGTCTACGACGAGCGGATGCCGGGCGGACCCACGGAGGCGCTCGCCGCGGCTCGCCAAGCCGGCGTCGGCACGATGATCGCCGTCGGTTGTGACCGGGCGACGTCGCTCGCCGCGCTGTCCATCGCCGCCACCGACGCCGACGTGCACGCCACCGTCGGTCTCCATCCCCACGAGGCGCGCCACGGCGTCGACACGATCCGCGATCTGTTCGCCGCCCCGGACGGAGCGGCAGCGGTCATCGCGGTCGGGGAGTGCGGGCTGGACTACTACTACGACCACTCGCCCCGTGACGCGCAGCGCGAGGCGTTCGGCGAGCAGATCGCCATCGCCCACCAACTCGGCCTGCCGCTCGTCATCCACACGCGGGACGCGTGGGCCGACACGCTCGCCGTGCTCGACATCGCCGGCGTGCCTGAGCGCACGATCTTCCACTGTTTCACCGGTGGTCCCGACGAGGCGCGGGCCTGCCTCGACCGCGGCGCCTACCTGTCGTTCTCGGGCATCGTCACGTTTCCGTCGGCGGCTGGCGTGCACGCCGCGGCGGCGCTGTGCCCGCTCGACCGCACGCTCGTCGAGACCGACAGTCCGTACCTGGCTCCGGTTCCGCACCGTGGCAAGCGCAACCAGCCGGCGTGGGTGCCGTTCGTCGGCGCCCGACTCGCCGAGATCCACGGCGTCGACGTCGCTCGCATCCGTGACGCGACGACGGCCGCCGCCGAACAGGTGTTCGGCTTGGCGGGGCTCCGTGGCCGGTGAGGCCGGGCTCGCGTCCTAGGCTGTGGTCGGCCTCACCGCCGACCGGCGCCCACACAACCCGGAGCACACCCTGAGACTCGACGACCGTGACCGCGGCCGCATCTTGCTGGCCACTGTGATCACCTTGATCGCGCTGCCCACCATCTGGTTGGTCAACCGCGCCGAGGACGGTCCCGGCTCGTCACGCCCCAACGTCGCCGCCGCCGGCCTCGCTCCCGGTGAGGCCGACGCCTCTGTCGCCGCGGCCGCTCCGGCGGCCCCGCCGACGGGCGACGAGCGCCGCTTCGACCCGATGGGTGACGGCGCGCTCGATGTCGACACCGGCCGCGCCGAGCCGGTGCCGCCGCCCGAGATCGCCATCGGCACGTCCCCCGACGAGCTCATCGACGAGGCGAGGGCGACGTATCGACGCGATGTGCGCTGGGGCAGGTGCCTCTACAACGGAGTGCAGGCGGGGCGCACGATCACGGTCGTCAACGTCGCCAACGATCGCTCCATCGACTGCACTGCCCACTACCACAGCGGCGGCGAGTCCGACACGGTGGTGCTGCCGCTGGGCGCCTTCCAGCAGATCGCCGATCTCGTCGCCGCACCGGTGCACGTCGAGATCCGCGACTAGCAGGACGCGCCGGCGCAGCGGAGCGGAGCCGAAGTCGGAGATGGTCCACTCGCGCCCTGATGTTCAGCGGCTGCTCGACGAGTACGGTCTCGCCCCGCGACGTGACCTCGGGCAGAACTTCGTCGTCGACCCCAACACGGTGCGGCGCATCGCCCAGCTCGCCTCGGTCGGCCCGGGCGATCGTGTCGTCGAGGTGGGCGCCGGGCTCGGCTCGCTGACCCTCGCCCTCGCCGAGACGGGCGCCGCCGTCACCGCCGTCGAGGTCGACCCCGGCCTCGCCGCCGCGCTGCGCGACGTCGTCTCCGGCGCCCGCGTCGAGGACGACGGCGGCGTGACCGTCGTCGAGGGCGATGCGATGCGCCTCGATTGGGACGCCTTGCTCGGCGGCCTTCCCCACGCGCTCGTCGCCAACCTGCCCTACAACGTGGCGACGCCGCTCGTCGCCGACCTGCTCGACGGCGTGCCGGCCGTGACGCGGATGCTGGTGATGGTGCAGCGCGAGGTCGGCGAGCGCCTCGCCGCCGCGCCGCGGACCGCGGCTTACGGTGCTGTCTCGGTGAAGGTGGCGTACTGGGCGACGGCACGGGTGGTCGGCAACGTGCCGCCGACCGTGTTCGTGCCCCGCCCCAGGGTGACGTCGGCGCTGGTCTCGATCGTGCGCCGCGAGCCGCCGGCCACTCCTCCCGGCCCGCTGTTCGAGCTCGTCCGGCAGGCGTTCGGCCAGCGGCGCAAGATGCTGCGCCGCTCGCTCGCCGGGACCGTGACGCCCGAGCAGTTCGCCACCGCCGGGGTGGCGCCGACGTCGCGGCCGGAGGAGCTCGGTGTGGACGAGTGGTGCCGCCTGACCGACGCGGTCGCGGGATGACGACGACCGTCGCCGCCCCGGCGAAGCTGACGCTCACGCTGCGCATCACGGGTGTCCGCAACGACGGCTATCACCTGCTCGACGCCGAGATGGTGACGCTCGACTTCGCCGACGAGCTGACCATCGCGCCGGCCTCCGAGGTGAGCCTGACGGTGAGCGGTCCGTTCGCCGCCGGCGTGCCGACCGGCGAGGCGAACCTCGTGGCCAAGGCGCTGCGTGTCGCCGGCCGCACTGCGCGCGTGCACGCCGTCAAGCGAATCCCCAGCGGCGGTGGTCTCGGTGGGGGCTCCGCCGACGCCGCGGCCGTGCTGCGCTGGGCCGGCGTCCGCGATCTCGCGCTCGCCGCGACGGTCGGCGCCGACGTTCCGTTCTGCGTCGTCGGCGGCCGCGCGCGCGTGCGCGGCATCGGTGAGCTGGTCGAGCCGCTACCCGGCAGAGCGCTCGCCGTGACGCTCGTCGTGCCGCCGCTGGCGGTCAGCACGCCGGCCGTGTACCGGGCCTGGGACGAGCTCGGCGGCCTGAGTGCCGATGGCCCCAACGACCTCGAGCCCGCCGCCCTCGTGGTCGAGCCACGCCTCGCCGCGTGGCGCGACCGCATCGGCGAGCTCGCCGGCGAGACGCCGGTGCTCGCCGGCAGCGGGGCGACGTGGTTCGTGCCGGGCAGACGCGACAACGCCCTCGCTCCATTGCGGAGCGAGGGCGCAACCGTGCTCGTCGCCCGAACGGGCTGAGCCGTGCCGATGGCGGCGTCCTCGGCCGGCCGGCCTACTTGCGGCGCTGGTGGCGCGTGCGGCGCAGCATCTTCTTGTGCTTCTTCTTCCGCATGCGCTTGCGGCGCTTCTTGATCAGCGAACCCATAAGGGCACGCAGGCTAGCGGCCCGGACGCGCCATCCGGCGTGAGCTCCGGGGAGAGGAATCGAACCCCTATTCACGGAACCAAAATCCGTTGTCCTACCTATTGAACGACCCCGGACAGCCGTGCGCCATCACGCTAGCGGCCCGTCCGCGCGCGGGACCGCGGGCCGGGGTACGTTCACATCATGACGGTGTGCGCGATCGTGCTTGCGGCCGGCGAGGGAACCCGCATGCGCTCGGACCGCCCGAAGCCGATCCACATGATCTGCGGGCGGGCCATGGTCCTCCACGTGATCTCGGCCCTCGAATCGCTCCGGCCGGCCGCCACCGCCCTCGTCGTCGGGCACGGCGCCGACCGTGTGATGGGCGAGGTGTCGAAGCTGGCACCGCCGTGGGCGAACCTGACGTTCGTCGAGCAGGTGAACCAGCGCGGCACGGGTGACGCCGCCGCCTACGGGATGCGGGCGCTGCCCGGCGACGACCTCGACGACTCGTCGACCGTCGTCGTGCTGCCAGGCGACACGCCGCTGCTGCGCACCGGCACGCTCGAGGGGCTCGTCGCCGTCCACGTCGCCAGCGGCAACGCCGTCACGCTGCTCACCAGCGTGCTCGACGACCCCACCGGATACGGGCGGGTGATCCGGGATCGCGACGGCAACGTCGAGCGGATCGTCGAGCAACGCGATGCGTCGGCCGACGAGCTCGCCGTGCGCGAGGTCGGCACGAGCATCTACGCCTTCCGCCGGGAGCTGCTCGGGCCGTCGTTGCGGCGGCTGTCGCCCGACAACGCGCAGGGCGAGTACTACCTCACGGACGTCGTCGGGATGCTCGCCACGATGGGCTACCCGGTCGGTTGCGTCGAGGCGCCGCCCGCCGAGACGCAGGGCGTCAACGATCGGTGGCAGCTCGCCCTCGTCGAGCGCGAGCTGCGGGCGCGCACCAACCGGCACTGGCTGCTCAACGGCGTGACGATGCTCGACCCGCGCCAGACGTTCGTCGACGTCACCGTGCGCCTCGGCCGCGACGTCACCCTCTATCCGGGCACGCTGCTGCAGGGCGACACGGTGATCGGCAACGGCTGCGAGATCGGCCCGTCGACCCGGCTCGTCGACTGCAAGCTGGGCGACGGGGTGACGATCCAGTACAGCGTCGGCGACCAGGCGACGATCCCGTCCGGGGCGACGATCGGCCCGTTCGCCAACCTCGGCCCGGAGTCGCGCGCGGGGACCTGACGTGCCGCCGCCGACCTCGTAGACTGGGCAGTGCGCCCGCGCCCGACGCACGAGAGAGGATCCGGTGGACGTGACGGAGATCCAGTTATGACGGAGACCCGAGCCGCAACCGAGATCGAGAAGGTCACGACCAAGCGGCTGGCGCTCTACACCGGGCGGACGCATCCCCACCTCGCCGCCGAGGTCGCGGCCAACCTCGGCATGAAGCTCGGCGAGGTCAACATCGTCCAGTTCGCCAACGGTGAGATCAAGACCCGTTTCGCCGAGAGCGTCCGCGGCTGCGACGTGTTCGTGCTGCAGAGCCACTACGGCACCGCCGAGCATTCGGTCAACGACTCGATCATGGAGCAGCTGGTCATGATCGACGCCGCCTACCGGGCCTCGGCGAAGCGAATCACGGCGGTCTGCCCCTACTACGGCTACGCCCGCCAGGACCGCAAGTCGTGGGGTCGCGAGCCAATCACCGCCCGCCTCGTCGCCGACATGTTCAAGGTGGCGGGCGCCAAGCGGATGATCTCGATCGACCTCCACGCGGGACAGATCCAGGGCTTCTTCGAGGGCCCCGTCGACCACCTCACGGCGATGCCGTTGCTCGAGGAGTACCTGCGTCGCGAGTGCTCGGCGCCGGTGATCGTGTCGCCCGATGCCGGGCGGATCAAGGTCGCCGAGCGGCTCGCCCAGCACCTCGGCGACGCGGGCGCCGACCTCGCCTTCTGCTACAAGCGGCGCCCGAAGGGGACGACCAACGTCGCCCAGGTGACCGAGGTGATCGGCGACGTCGCCGGGCGGTTGTGCGTGCTCACCGACGACATGATCGACACCGGCGGGACGATCGTCTCGGCCGCCGACCTGCTCGTCCAGCGCGGCGCGTCCGAGGTGTGGGCGATGGCCACCCACGGCGTGCTGTCGGGCGGCGCGGTCGACCGGCTGAAGAACTCGAAGATCGAGCGCATCGTGCTCACCAACACACTGCCGTTGCCGCCGGAGAAGCAGCTCCAGAAGATCGAGGTGCTGTCGATCGCACCGCTGATCGCCGAGGCGCTCGACGCCGTGTTCGAGGACTCGTCCGTCAGCGAGATCTTCAACGGGGAGAATCTCGCCTAGCCAGGTAGGCTCGTACGCCGCTCGAAGTCGTCGTCGTCCCCACAAGGAACTCTCGCCATGCCTACCGTTCTCGTCGCTGAATCCGGCCGCGCTGCAGGCAGCGCCGCGTCGCGACGCCTGCGCCGCGACGACAAGATCCCCGGCGTGCTCTACGGCCAGGGGATGGAGCCGTTGCCGGTCTCCGTCGAGCGCCGCGAGCTGCGCATCGCCACGTCCGGCACCGCCGGCTTCAACACCGTGCTCGACCTCGCCATCGACGGCCCCGACGGGCGGCAGGTCTATCCGGCGATCGTCAAGGAGCTGCAGCGTCACCCGGTGCGCCGCACCGTCAGCCACGTCGACTTCCTGCAGGTCAATCTCGACGAGGAGATCCACGTGTCGGTGCCGCTGCACCTGGCTGGCGAGGCGGACGCCGTGGTGGCGAACAACGGCCTCGTCGACGCCGCCGTCGACTCGATCGAGGTCGCCACGACGCCGCGGACGATCCCCGACGAGTTCGTCATCGACATCAGCGCGATGGAGATGGACTCGGTGATCCGCCTCGCCGACGTGCCGATGCCGGCCGGGGTCACCGCGCTCGGCGATCCGGAGATGCCCGTCGTCACTGTGCTCGTGATGCGCGCTCCGGTCGAGGAAGAGGCCGAGGTCGAGGGCGAAGCTGCCGAGGGCGAGGCCGGCGAGGGCGCCGAGGGCGAGGCCGGCCAGGGCGCCGAGGGCGCGGCCGGCGACACCGCGGCCGAGTAACCGCCGAGGAGCCCGGGACCGCGTGGCGCTCTTCGGCACTCGCGCTCGCCGCGACGCCCGTGGCACGACACCGTTCGGCCACCTCGTCGTCGGGCTCGGCAACCCCGGCAAGGAGTACACCGGCACGCGCCACAACGTCGGCGAGCAGGTGGTCGCGCTGCTCGCCGAGCGCCACGGCTCGACGCTGAAGGGCGGCCGCGACAACGCCCTCGTCGCCGAGGCGCGGTTCGGTCCGCCCGGCGCCGACGAGGTGCCGCGCGTCGTGCTCGCCTTCCCGCTCACGTACATGAACGAGAGCGGCCTGGCGGTGCGGGCCCTCGCCCGCCGCTACCGCATCGACGACCCGGCGTGCATCGTCGTCGTGCACGACGAGCTCGATCTCGAGCCGGCGACCGTTCGCGTCAAGGTCGGCGGCGGGCTCGCCGGGCACAACGGTCTGCGCAGCATCGTCAGCCACCTCGGCACGCCGGAATTCGTGCGCGTGCGCATCGGCGTCGGCAAGCCGCCGTCGAAGGAGCGCGGCGCAGGCCACGTGCTGTCGCGCCTGCCAGCCCGCGAGCGTGAGCTCTTCGGCGTCGCCGTCGAGGAGGCCGCCGACGCCGTCGAGCTGATCGTCGGCGACGGTCCCGACGCGGCGATGCGCCGGTTCAACCGGAAGTAGCAGGGGCCGGTACCCTGCTCCGAGCCGTGCGTCTGGCGTCACTCCCCCCATTGCTGCGCGAAGTTCCGGCGCTGACGCGCGCCCTGGGGGAGCCGAGTGCCCGCCTCGCCATCGGTGAGGTCGCCCGCCCGCTCGCCATCGCTGCGCTCTGCCGGCTGTCCACCCGCTCGCCGCTCGTCGTCGCCTGCCCGACGGGCACGATGGCCGGCCAGCTCTACGACGACCTCCTCCAGCTCGTCGGGCCATCGGCGTCGGGAGTGGAGCAGGTCGTCCTGCTGCCCGCCTGGGAGACGCTGCCGTTCGAGCGGGTCAGCCCCTCCGTCGAGACGATGGGCCGCCGCCTCGAGGTGCTGTGGCGCCTGCGCGACCACGCGCGTAGCCCGGCGATCGTCGTCGCCGGCGTCCGCGCGCTGCTCCAGCGCCTCGCGCCCGGCTCGCTCGAGATCGAGCCGATCACGATCCGGCCCGGCGACATCGTCGACCCCGACGAGCTCGTCGCCCGCCTCGTGCATTTCGGCTACCGCCGCGAGGAGCTCGTCGAGCACCGCGGCGAGCTCGCCCGCCGCGGGGCGATCGTCGACGTGTTCGGCGCCACCGCCGACGCACCGGTACGCGTCGACCTGTGGGGCGACGAGGTCGACCGCCTGACGACGTTCGGCGTCAACGACCAGCGCTCGGTCGCCGACCTCGACGAAGTGCGCATCTTCCCCGCCCGCGAGCTGATCCCCACCGAGGCGGTGCGCGAGCGGGCGTCGCGCCTCGTCGCCACCGAGCCGTGGGGCCGCGAGCAGTGGGAGCGCCTCGCCGAGGGCGCCCTGTTCGAAGGGATGGAGTCGTGGCTGCCCTGGCTGACCGGTGAGGGGCTCACCGACAGCGCGACGTTGCTCACCGACGTGCTGCCTGCCGGCGCCAAGGTCGTGCTCGTCGAGCCGCGCCGCAGCCGCGACCGCGCCGGCGACCTGATCGCCGAGGAGGCCGACCTGGCGGCCGCGCTGGCGTCGACCTGGGACCGGCCCACCGACGAGCCGGTGCCGCACCTCCACGTCGACCCCGACCGCCTGCTCGCCAACGCCGGGGCGTTCTGGTCGATCGACAGCGCACCCGAGTCGCCCGACACGCCGGTGCTCGAGGCCTCGGGGTGGGGGCCGATCGCCGGTGACGGCGCCGGCTTCGCGGCGAGGGTGGGCCAGCTGCTGCGCGACGGCTTCCGCGTGATCGTCGCCGCCGACGGGGAGGGGTCGGCGGCCCGCCTGGGCGAGCTCCTGCTCGATCACGGCCTCGACTTCCCGCTCGCCGGCCCCGATGCCGACCTCACCAAGCCCGGCGGCAGGATCGTCGTCGCGCCGCTCCATCGCGGCGTGTCGATCGCCGCGGCGAAGCTCGCCATCGTCAGCGAGAGCGACCTCACCGGTCGCCGCCGCGCCCACCGGCGCCCGCGCCCGCCCCGGCGCGACTCGGCCGGGTTCTTCGAGGACCTCAAGCCCGGCATGTACGTCGTCCACTTCCACCACGGCGTCGGCAGGTACGAGGGGATGGTCAAGCGCACGATCGGCGGCGTCGAGCGCGACTACCTGCTGCTCGCCTACAGGGGCAACGACAGGCTCTATGTGCCGTCCGACCAGATCGACACGCTGCGCCAGTACGTCGGCGGGGAGGCGCCGGCGCTCAACCGGCTCGGCGGTTCCGAGTTCGCCAAGACGAAGAGCCGGGTCCGCGCGGCGGTGCGCGAGATCGCCCAGGAGCTCGTCGTTCTCTACCAGAAGCGGGTCAACGCCCCCGGCCACGCCTTCGCCCGGGACACGCCGTGGCAGGCCGAGATGGAGGATGCCTTCGGCTACGTCGAGACACCCGACCAGCGCAGCGCGATCGCCGAGGTCAAGGCCGACATGGAGCGCGACCACCCGATGGACCGCCTCGTGTGCGGCGACGTCGGCTTCGGCAAGACCGAGATCGCCGTGCGCGCCGCGTTCAAGTCGATCCAGGACGGCAAGCAGGCCGCCGTGCTCGTGCCGACGACGCTGCTCGCCAGCCAGCACGGCCAGACGTTCGCCGATCGCTTCGCCGGCTACCCGATCCGAGTCGAGGTGCTCAGCCGCTTCCTCACGCCGGCGCAGGCGCGCGACGTGATCGCCGGGCTCGCCTCGGGCGACGTCGACTGCGTCATCGGGACGCACCGGCTGCTGTCGGAGAACGTCAAGTTCAAGGATCTCGGGCTGCTCGTCGTCGACGAGGAGCAGCGCTTCGGCGTGCAGCACAAGGAGGCGATGAAGCAGCTGAAGACGAACGTCGACGTGCTCACGCTGACTGCCACACCGATCCCGCGCACGCTCGAGATGAGCCTCGTCGGCATCCGCGACCTGTCGCTGCTCAACACCCCCCCGGCGGACCGCCAGCCGATCCTCACGTTCGTCGGTGGCTACGACGAGCGCGTCGCCGTCGAGGCGATCCGCCGCGAACTGCTCCGCGAGGGGCAGGTGTTCTGGGTGCACAACCGCGTCCGGTCGATCGAGCACTCCGCCGCCCGACTGCGCGAGCTGGTTCCCGAGGCGCGCATCGCCGTCGCCCACGGGCAGATGGACGAGGGGACCCTCGAGCAGGTGGTCGTCGACTTCTGGGACGGCGAGTACGACGTGCTCGTGTGCACGACGATCATCGAGTCGGGAATCGACATGCCGGCCGTCAACACGCTCGTCGTCGAGCGTGCCGACCTGCTCGGCCTCGGCCAGCTGCACCAGCTGCGCGGCCGCGTCGGCCGCAGCGGCCAGCGCGCCTATGCCTTCTTGTTCCACCCCCCGGAGGTGGCCCTCAACGAGGAGGCCTACGAGCGGTTGAAGACGATCGGCGAGGCAACCGAGCTGGGCAGCGGGTTCAAGATCGCGATGCGCGACCTCGAGATTCGCGGCGCCGGCAACATCCTGGGCGAGGCGCAGTCCGGTCACATCGCGGCGGTCGGTTACGACCTCTACTGCCAGATGGTCACCGAGGCCGTTGCCGAGATGAAGGGCGAGCCGGTCGCCGCGCCGGGCGAGGTGCGCCTCGACGTACCGACCGACGCCCACCTGCCGCGGGACTACGTGTCGAGCGAGGCGTCGCGGCTCGAGGCCTACCGGCGCCTCGCCGCAGTCGTCGAGCAGGCCGAGGTCGACGACATCGCGGCGGAGTGGCTCGACCGCTACGGGCCGATCCCCGCCCCGGCCGAGGCGTTGCTCGCCGTCGCCCGCCTGCGCGCCGAGTGCCACCGCCTCGGGCTGCGCGAGCTGTCGATCGCCAGTCACGAGGCCCGCCTCGCCCCGTTGGACCTCAAGGTCAGCCAGTCGGCGAGGCTGCGCCGCCTCGCCCGCGATGCCAAGTACAAGGAGGACCTTCGCCAGCTCGTCGTGCCGGTGCCGCGCAAGCGCCGCGCCGCCGACGGCAGCGGGCTGGTGGCCGTCGACCCCGCCGACTTCCTCGTCGGCTTCCTGCGCGAACTGATCCCCCCGGACCCGGTGGCGATTGCGGGCGGCGCGGTAGGTTCTCCGGCGTGATCGTCGCGGCCCGGGTCCTGCTGCCGTTCGCCGCGCTCGCCGCGCTCGCCGCGCCGGCGGGTGGTGGCCCGGCGTCCGCCGCCGACGACGACGTGGCGACCGTCAACGGGGCGGCGATCACCGCCGCCGAGCTCGAAGATGCCCTCGCCGCGGTCGCCAGCGGCGCCGACAGCGTGTCGGGCGACCAGGCGCGCCAGGTGCTGAGCCAGCTGATCCTCAACACGGTGACCCGCGACGCCCTCGCCGACGCTGGTGTCGATCCCGACGCCGGGGCGGCCGACGGCGACACGTTCCTCGACGACTGGCAGCGGTACCAGGACCTCTTCGCCGAGGCCGGGATGGTCGACCTCGGCGAAGTGGGCGCGGAGTACGAGGAGGCGGGGCAGGCCGCCGGGCAGATCTGCCTCCTCCTGTTCACCGTGGCCGACGAGGAGGCCGGCAACGAGGCGATGGACCAGCTCGCCGACGGGGCGGAGTTCGCCGCCGTTGCCGTCGAGCACGACCCCGGCGCGGCGACCTCCGGTGGCTCCGTGACCGGCGACCCCGACGACCCGTGCGTCGAAGCGGCGAGCCTCACCGAGGCGGCGACGCCCATCGTCGATGCGCTCGGCGCCGCCGGTGCGGGAACGCCCGCCGGCCCGGTGGAGACCGAGCTCGGTCTCGTCGTCGTGATGGCGCCTCCGTTCGACGACGTCAGCGCGCACTTCGACGACGCCGCCGTCTCGGCCGCGGTCACCGATCTGATCGCCGACCTCGACGTCACGGTCGATCCGCGCTACGGGCGCTGGGACGCTGCGTTCGGTGTCGTGCCGCTCGGCACGCCTTCGTCCTCCGACGGCGGATGAGCCGGATCACGGTCGTCGGGCTCGGTCCCGGCGGCGACGAGCACGTCACCGCCGAGACGCTCGTCGCGATCGCCGCGTGCGCGCATCGCTTCCTGCGCACGAGCCGGCACCCGAGCGCCCACCTCGTCACCGACGCCCCCGGCGGTGCCGAGGCCCTCGACCGCTTCTACGAATCCGCCGCGCGCTTCGACGATGTCTACACGGAGATCGTCGAGCACCTCGTCGATGCTGCGGCCGAGCGGGGCGAGATCCTCTATGCCGTGCCGGGCTCGCCGCTCGTCCTGGAACGCACCGTCGCGGCGCTGATCGCCGACGCGCGAGTCGAGTGCACCGTGCTGCCGGCGCTGTCGTTCCTCGACGTCGCCTGGGCCCGGCTCGGCGTCGATCCGGTCGACTGCGGCGTGCGCCTCGTCGATGGCCACGACTTCGCCGCCAGGGCGGCGGGGGAGCGCGGCCCGCTGCTGATCGCCCACACGCACGCCAACTGGGTGCTGTCGGACATCAAGCTCGCCGTCGAGGAGGCGTCGGGCGACGAGCCGGTGACGATCCTGCAGCGGCTCGGCACACCCGGCGAGGAGATCGTCGCGACGACGTGGAGCGAGCTCGACCGCGCCGTCGAGGCCGACCACCTGACGTCCGTGTACGTCCCCCACCTGGCCGCCCCGATCGGTGACCACTACGTCCGCTTCCACGAGCTCGCCCGCACGCTGCGCCAGCGGTGCCCGTGGGACCGCGAGCAGACGCACCAGTCGCTCGCCCGGTATCTCATCGAGGAGACGTACGAGCTCGTCGACGCGCTCGAGGGTCAGCGGGGCGACGACCCGGCGAGCGACGTCGACGTGATCGAGGAGCTCGGCGACCTGCTCTACCACGTCGAGTTCCACGCCGCGATCGCCGAGGAGGAGGGGCGCTTCTCGATCGTCGACATCGTCGACAACGTCCACGACAAGCTCGTCCGCCGCCACCCGCACGTCTTCGCCCCTCCCGATCAGCCACTGGTG
>Ga0299914_10001838_pt1 | contig 14339 bp, 17 predicted proteins | sample RVTome_10_FD_201361 | JGI IMG/M metagenome (GOLD analysis project Ga0299914, IMG submission 201361) | Soil microbial communities from uranium-contaminated site in the Upper Colorado River Basin, Wyoming, United States - RVT153D57 (version 2) ...
GGGCGCGATCGCCGCCGCCGGCATAGCCGGCGAACGGCTGACGCTCGAGCTCACCGAAGGGGCGATCATCCACGATCCCGATCGCGTCGCGAAGGTGCTGAATGCGCTCAAGCGGTTCGACGTCAGGATCGCAATGGACGATTTCGGGACCGGCTTCACCTCCTTGGCGTCGCTGCAGAAGCTGCCGATCGACGTGCTCAAGATCGACCAGAGCTTCGTCAGCATCATGCTCGCCGATTCGGACTCGACCGCAATAGTCCGGGCGATTCTCTCGCTCGCCCGCGCGCTCGGCATGGAGACGACCGCGGAAGGGATCGATTGCGCGGACTTGGCGGAAATGCTCAGCGAAGCCGGCTGCACCTACGGCCAGGGCTTCTTTTATTCCGAGGCGATGCCGGCCGACGCCGCCATCGCCTATTTCAACGCGCGCAACACCTGATCGACGTGCCGCCGCGCGATCGCGCGGACCGTGGCCTTGTCCTCCGGAAAGCCGGCGCGCATCCACTCCCGCTCGATCGCCTGCATCGTTCCTGCCACTATCGGGCCAGCCGTCAGGCCCATCGAAATCAGTGCACCGCCACTGATCGGCAGGCGCGGGCGCTGCCAGGCCTGGAGCGCCTTGAGGCCGGCATCGGGCCGGCCCTCGAGCAGGAAGCGATCCACCGCCTGTTCGGCGCCGATCTCGTAAGCGAGCACTTCGGGATCATCGAGCGCGGGGCTGGCGGCGGCGGCCAGTCTCTTGCCGTCGCGCTTCGACAGCCGCAGCCGCGCGGCGATGTCGGTGGCGACCTCGACCGATCGCGGCAGCAAGGCGGCGAGTCGGCGGATCGCGGCCGGGGCGATCCCGGCGGCCTGCTCGGCTGAAATCAGGGCGCGGAGCCCATCCGCATCGACGATCTCCGGCAGGACCGGGCGAAAGATACCGCGCTCGATCATCGCGACGACCGTCGCGCAGGGATCCGCAAGGTCGAGCAACTTGAGGAGCTCGTCGGCGATTCGCTCGCGCGACAGGGCCATCAGGTCGTTCGCCCGCTCGGCACAGGCATTGAACCCGTCCGGATCCGGCAAACCGCTGCCGAAGCGCGCATGGAATCGGAAGAAGCGCAGGATCCTGAGATGATCCTCGGCGATACGCTGTAGCGGATCGCCGATGAAACGAACCCGCCGCGCTGCGATGTCGTCGAGGCCGCCAAAATAGTCGAACAAGGTGCCGTCACCCGGATCGGCACTGAGGGCGTTGATCGTGAAGTCGCGGCGGGCCGCATCCTCGCGCCAGTCGTCGGTGTAAGCGATGGTGGCGCGCCGTCCATCGGTCGAGACGTCGCGGCGCAACGTTGTCACCTCAACCGGGTGGCCGGCGGCGACCGCAGTGACCGTGCCATGGGCGATGCCGGTCGGGACTGCCTTGATGCCCGCCGCCACGAGTCGCGTCATCACCTCGTCGGGGGCGATCCGGGTCGCGAGATCGACGTCGTTGACCGCCAGCTCGAGCAAGGTGTCGCGGACGCAGCCGCCGACATAGCGGGTCTCTCCCTTGTCGGCGTCGAGCGCCTGGAGCAGGCGTGTCATGCCGGGGCGGGTCCGCCAGGCGGCGTCGGGCAGGATCATGCCTCGCTCCGTAGAGACAGATCGAGGCGCCGGCCGAGATTGACGATCATCGCCGCGGTCGCCCCCCAGATCCGGTGGCCCTCCCATTCGATCTCATAATAATGCCGCTCGCGGCCGCGCCACTCGATGCTGCGGACCTGCTGGTGCGCCGGCTCGAGCAGATAATGGAGTGGCGCCTCGAACAAGGCGGCGACCTCGCCGGGATGCGGGTTCAGGTCGAGGTCGGGCGGTACGATGCCGACCACCGGCGTAACCACGAATCCGGTGATCGTGCGGTAGCGGTCGGCGATGCCGATCAGCTGCACCGCGGCGGGCGGCAGGCCGATTTCCTCTTCCGCCTCGCGTAGCGCCGCCGCGACCGCGTCGGCATCATCCGGGTCGATCCGCCCGCCGGGGAAGCTGATCTGGCCGGGATGCTTGCGCATCGTGTCGGGCCGCAGGGTCAGGATCACGGTCGGCTCCGGCCGGTCGACGACAGCGACGAGGACGGCCGCGGGCGTGATTCCGTCGCCCAAGCTTTCGCCTTCGAGCACGTCGCCAGGGATCAGCTCAGGGCTAAGGTGCCGGCCGCGCTCGAGCGCGTCGCGGAGCGTGTCGGCGAGGCTCATGCGGTTTCGCCGAGCGGGAAGAACGCGCCTTGGCTCCACAGGCCCGGCGGATCGCCGCCGTCGCCCAGCAGGATCTCGGCGAGCTCGTAATAGACTGGCCGTGCCACCAGCGCTTCGAGGCCGCGGCGGGCGAGCAGATAGGGACGCGGGCCGTCCGCATGCGCTTCGAAGCGCATCGGATTGTCCGGGCCGGCGATAACGAGATCGCCCGTGTTGAGGCGAAAGGCGAGCGCGCGCGCCCGGCCATCGCCCTCGCTCCTGAGCTCGACCGCGACGAAAGGCGCATCCTCGACCTCGATGTCGAGCTTCTCGGTCGGCGTCACCAGCACATAGGCGCCGTCCGGTTCGCGCCGCAGGATCGTCGAGAACAGGCGGACCATGGCCGGTCGACCGATCGGGCTGTCTTCATGATACCAGGTGCCGTCGCGCGCGATCCGCATCGCGCTGTCGCCGCAGTGGCTTGGGTTCCATTGCTCGACCGGCGGCAGCCGGCGCGATTCGGCGAGCCTCGCGATTTCGGCGAGATCGAGGCCGGCAAGGGCGGGCGGCACGGGCATCGGCACCAGTCGCCTCTAAACCGCGCGCTGGTCATGCGCAAAGCGCCCCGCTAATCGCGGCTGCCATGGCGCATGAATTCGAGGGTGAACGGACAGCGATCGTCACCGGCGGCGCGAAGCGGATCGGCGCCGCGATCACCCGCGCGCTCGCCGCGGACGGCTGGCATGTGCTGATCCACTGCCACCGCTCGTTGCCCGAGGCCGAAGCGCTCCTCGCGGAGCTGGGCAATGCGTCGGTCGTGCTGGCCGACCTGGCCGCACCGGACGCGGCCGACCGGATATTCGCGGCGCTCGTCGGGCTGCCGCCGGCTCGCCTGTTGGTCAATAACGCCTCGCAATTCCGCAACGACAGCGCGCGCGATTTCAACGTCGAGCAGTGGGAGGCCCATCTCGCGATCAACCTGCGCGCTCCGGCCCTGCTGGGCCAGCAATTCGCCAGCCGCCTCGGCGACTCGACCGGGCTGATCGTCAACCTGCTCGACGCCAAGCTCGCCGCGCCAAATCCGGACTTCTTTACCTACACCGTTTCGAAATTCGGCCTGGCCGGCCTCACCGAACTGACCGCCCGCGCGCTTGCGCCAAGGATCCGCGTTTGCGGCATCGCGCCTTCGGTGACGCTCGTCTCGGGGCCGCAGAGCCGAGACAATTTCGATCAGGTCCACAGGCTGAATGCGCTCGGCCGCGGCGTCGAGGTCGCCGAGATCGTCGCCGCCTTGCGCTTCATCATCGACACGCCCACCTACACCGGCCAGGTCATCATGCTCGACGGCGGCCAGCGCTTCCTGTCGCTCGAGCGCGACGTCCAGTTCCTGAAAGGCTCCTGATGGAAAAGATCGCCCGGTTGGACGGCCTCGTGCCGGACCGTCTCGCCCCCAAGACCCGCAAGGTCGTGCTCGACGACTATGAGCTGACGCTGGACATCGGCTTCCACGCTTTCGAGGTCGGCAATCCCCAGCGCCTGATGGTCACGGTCGAGGTCTGGCTGGACGAGCGCTCCTTTGCCGCCGACGATGCCGCCGAGAGCGCCTGGAACTATGATTTCCTGCACACCGAGATCGACCGCCTGGTCGCCGGCCGCCGGTTCAACCTGCAGGAAACATTGGTTCGCGAGATCTATGATCTGGTCGCCGCGCGCCGCGGCGTGACTGCGCTGCGCGTCGCCGCCCGCAAGCCAGACATCTACCCGGACTGCGCCGGGGTCGGCGTCGAGCTAACGTCCTTCTAGGCTGTTTGGGGCCGGACCCTAGCGCCTGCGGTTGCGGGCGCAGCGGCCGAGACCTTCAATCACCAGGCCATAGTCGGCGGCAATTGCGCGCGCCTCGCCAGGCTCCGCCTCGGCCAGGCTCCGCGCCGGTAGCGATTGCGGCAGCGTGCAGGCGAGCCGGTACCAGAGCAGACTGTTCGGCTCCGGCGGCGCCGCGGCGGCGTCGACGATCTCGCTCAGTGCCACCGACCAGCGCGGACGCTCGCCGGGGCGCCTGAGGATGTTGAGCGAGATCGGGCGATTGCCCGCGGTCTGAAGGAAGATCTGGGTTTCGCTTTCGCCGGGGAGCGAGCCCGGGACGTAGAAGGCGCGGCCGATGCCGGTGATTCGCGGCGCCGCGTCGGCCTGGCTGGCCTCGCGCAGAATTTGGCGCAACTGGTCGGCTGTGGCGGCCGCATAAGTGATTTGCGCGTCGGGCGCGATCAGCTGCAACTCGCCCGGGCGATTCGGCGCCAGCTGCGCCAGCACCAGCAGCTCGTCGCGGCGCCGCAGCCGCGCCGGACGCCCTTCCGAATCATCCGGAAGATCGACAATGTAACGCAACCTTTGCGCAACCTCGCTTGGTCCGCGAATCAGTGCGACGATATCGGCCTCGACCAGGAATCGCCGATGCCCCGGCCGGACATTCGGCGCCTCGCGCTCGGACAACCGGTCGACGGACGTGACCCGCAGATGCGCCGCGATCGGCGCCGCCAAAGCGAGGTCGGCAAGATCGGCATAGGTCAATGCCGGTGCAATCGTAAGGGGTTGCGCCGCAACGGGTTGGGCGACGGCGACCGCGACAGCGAGGGTGAGATGTGCTAACATGACGTCCTTCTTGAAAGCTCGCTAAAGCTGTGCTCATTAACGACAGATGGCTCGGAAATCCGCTGCTGAATTCCGAATCATAGGAGGATTGCGTCGGCCAGAGTGTCACTATAGAGACACCGACCGCATCCATGTACGTGCAGGGATGAACCCATAGGTGTGGCCGCTGCGTTCTGCGGTCTGGTCCGACAGTATGAAAAGGAGCGTGGCTGATTAATGTCGTACGTTGATCAGGGAATGACCCCAGGGCGGGTCTGGTCGATCATCATGGTCGCCATCCTCCACGCCCTCATCGGCTATGCGTTTGTGACCGGCCTTGCCTACAAATTCGTCAAGAACGTCCAGGAGGATCTGAAGACCTTCGACGTTCAGGAGGCACCGCCGCCCGAGGAGGAGCCGCCGCCCCCACCCGATACGCCGCAGCCGCCGCCGCCGGTGACGACGCCGCCGCCGATGCAGCGATTCGAGAATCTGCCGCCGCCGCCGGTGGCCGCTCCGCCGCCGCCTCCGGTGCCCGCACCCTATGTTCCGCCTGCGCCGCCCGCGCCGCCGGCGCCGCCGCCGCCGCCGGTGACCGTGGAGCCAGCCCGGGCCCGCGCGAACCTGGCGACCTATGTCTCGAACGACGACTATCCCGCTTCGGCGCTCCGCAACGAGGAATCAGGCACGACCGGCTTCCGCCTGACCGTCGGCCCGAATGGCCGCGTCACCAATTGCGTGGTGACCTCGTCGAGCGGCTCTTCCGCGCTCGATTCGGCCACCTGCCGGATCATGCGGAGCCGCGCACGGTTCACGCCGGCACGCGACAATCGGGGCAATGCGACGACTGACTCCGTGTCCAGTCGCATCACGTGGCGAATCCAGGGATAGTTTGATCCAACCGTTTCAACTTTTTGAATGAGAGGGAATTAAGACAATGGCAGCACCAGCAGCAGGCGGCGGCGAGAATCCTTATGGCCTCATGGCCGCGCTCGAGCAGGGCGGACTCATCGCGCAGATCACCTTCGGCATCATGGTCCTGATGTCAGTCGGATCCTGGTACGTTTTCTTCGTCAAGATTATCGAGCAGCAGAAGATCATCAACGAGGGACGCCGCGCCCGCACCGCCTTCTGGCAATCGGCAAATTTGCGCGACGGCGCCAACAAGCTCGCCAAAAACGGCGCCTACCGCCAGATCGTCGATGACGGCCTGATCGCGCAGGAGCAGCACACCAAGCTGACCGACCCGATCGACCAGCACGACTGGATGGCGAACAGCCTGGCCCGCAGCCAGGGCGCGATTTCCGCCAAGCTTGCGACCGGCCTTGCCTTGCTCGCCACCGTCGGTTCGACCGCGCCGTTCGTCGGCCTGTTCGGCACGGTCGTCGGCATTTACCGCGCGCTGATCCGGATCGGCGCGTCGGGCCAGGCCTCGATCGACGCCGTCGCCGGCCCGGTCGGTGAGGCGCTGATCATGACCGCGCTCGGCCTCGCCGTCGCGGTTCCGGCCGTCATGCAGTACAATTGGCTGATGCGTCGCAACAAGGTGATTACCGAAGAGCTGCAGAAATTCGCCAATGACGTGCACGGCTATATGATGTCGGGCGGCAGCGTCCGTCCGCCCATCGCTTCGGCTCGTCCGGCCGGCGCCGCCGCTCCGGCCCGTCCGGCCGCCGGCACCGCCGCAGCAGGCACGGCCGGCGCCGCCGCGCCGAAGGCCTAAGCAATACCCGGCGGGGTCGCTGGCCCCGCCGGTCGACTGTTCGCGGCCCGCGGGCGGCGAATTGACAGGATAGGAATTGAAATATGGCAATGCAGGTCGGCGACGCTGGCGGTGAAGACGACACACCGATGTCCGACATCAACACGACGCCCCTGGTGGACGTCATGTTGGTGCTGCTGATCATCTTCCTAATCGCCGTCCCGGTCGTGTTGCAGAGCGTTCCGGTGGAGCTGCCCAAGGTCGACTACGAACCGACGACGACGAAGCCGGAGAACGTGAACCTGTCGGTGCGCGCGGTGAACGGCCAGTGCGAGGTCTATTGGGACCTGACCCGGGTGGACTCGGAGCAATTGCTGGAACGGGCCGACGCGGAGCTTCGCCGTCAGGTCGAAGCGGTCGGCGGGCCGCAGAACATCAACGAAGAGAATATGCCGGAAGTGCATATCCGCGGCGACATCAACACGCCCTATCGTTGTATTGGCGGCGCCATCTTCACGATGCAGCGCGTCGGCTATGCGCGCATCGCCTTCGTGTCCGAGCCGCCGCCGCGCGGCGGGGTCCGTCTGTGACCGGTCTGATTCAGGAGTAGAATAATGAGTGCAGCAATCCTCAATCCTGAATCGGCGGAACCGATGATGGACATCAACACGACGCCGTTGATCGACGTCATGCTGGTGCTGCTGATCATGTTCATCATCACGATCCCGGTTCAAACCCACGCGGTGAAGCTCGATCTGCCGGTCAATCAGCCGCAGAATCAGCCGCCGCCGGTCGATCCGGTGAAGAATGAGGTCGCGATCATGCCCGGCGACGTCGTGCTGTGGAACGCCCGGCCGGTCGATCTGACCACGCTGCGCCAATATATGCAGATCACGACGACGATGACCCCGGTGCCCGAGCTCCACCTGAAGCCGCATCCCGAGGCGCGTTACGAGATGGTCGACGAGGTGCTTGCCGTTGCCAAGCGCGCCCAGGTGACCGCGATGGGCTTCGTCGGCAACGAGGCTTACGCCAACTTCTGACATGCCGGTTTGAACGGTTCGAAAGGCGGCGCTTCGGCGCCGCCTTTTTCTTTGCCCGGCTATTCATTTGTTGTCGCATCGTTTTTGCGCAAATGAACAGGTCGCCATGTCCCCCGGACATGGCTTCGGCTCGCGGTGCGATCCGAACCTGATTCATGGTACCCACTTTTACGCACGATGCTCTAGCATGGGCCGGTTCCGCGCCCGCAGAATCGCCGCCGCGATCAAGCAGGCGCAGAATTTGCGCCGAGGGAGAATGTGGATGGAGGGAAGCTGTCATTGCGGCTCGGTTCGGGTGACGGTGCCGGATGCGCCGTCCTGGGTCGGATCGTGCAATTGCTCATTGTGCCGCAAACTTGCCTGGCTGGTCGCCTATTATCCCGACGATGCGGTGACGGTGATCGGCGAGACGATCCCTTATATTTGGGGCGACCGAATGATCGGCATCCATCATTGCCCGATTTGTGGCTGCGGCACCCATTGGCGCACCCTGGGAGAGGATTTCGGCAAGATGGGCGTCAACGCGCGACTGTTGGACGGCTTCGACCCCGCGAACGTCGAGGTCCGGGCGCTCGACGGCGCCAGCAACTGATGCCGTTTCGGTCCTAGACTCGATCCGGTTCAGATTGAACCGGATCGAGTCCAATTTCCTTTTGTTTTCCGCGATTTCCGAGCCGGCAGGTGATTCCACCTGCCTCGAAATCGCTCTAAGCGGCCAGCCCTTGGAACTGGAGCCGGGCGAGCCGCGCATACGCGCCGCCGTGCGCGCTCAGCGAATCGTGGTCGCCTTCTTCGACGATCCTGCCCTGGTCCATGACGATGATCCGATCCGCGGCGCGCACCGTTGCGAGGCGATGTGCGATGACGATCGTGGTGCGTCCCTGGAACAGCCGCTCGAGTGAAGCCTGGATCAATCGCTCGGATTCGGTGTCGAGCGCGGAGGTCGCCTCGTCGAGCAGCAGCAATGGCGAATCGCGAAGCAGCGCGCGCGCGATCGCGATCCGCTGGCGCTGTCCGCCCGAAAGGCGGGCGCCGCCTTCACCGAGATAGGTGTCGAGCCCGTCGGGCAGGCGCCGCAGGAATTCGGCTGCATTGGCCGCCTCGGCGGCCTGCCATAGCGCCTCCTCGCCTGCATCCCACAAGCCGTAGCGAAGATTGTCGCGCGCCGATGCCGCGAAGATGATCGTTTCCTGCGGTACGTAGGCGATCCTAGTGCGAATAGCGGCCGGATCGGCCTCGCGCAGATCGACGCCGTCAAGGCGAACACTGCCCAGGTCCGGATCGTAGAAGCGCTGAGCAAGGTTGAAGAGCGTCGACTTGCCGGCGCCGGACGCGCCGACCACGGCGACGGTCTCGCCCGGCTCGACCGTCAGGTTGAAGTCGACCAGGGCGCTGGTCTCGCGCCGGGTAGGGTAATGGAATGTCACCTGCTCGTAGGCGAGGCGGCCGCGCGCCGGCTCCGGCAGAGACTTCGGCTGCGCCGGCGCGCGGATTTCGGGGATCTGGGAAAGCAGTTCGGACAGCCGGCCCGCGGCTCCGGCGGCGCGGAGTAGATCGCCATAGACTTCGGTCAGGGCGCCGAGCGAGCCCGCGACCAGCCCGCCGGTGATCACGAACGCCGCTACGGTGCCGCCGCTGATCGCGCCTTCGGCGACGCCGAAGGCGGCCTGGCGCATCATCATGGTGATCCCGCCCAAGGTCATCGCGATGACGATCGCGGTCATCAGCGCCCGCAACCGTATCCGCCGCCGCGCCGTCGCGAAGGCATTTTCGACCGCAGCCCTGAACCGGCCCGACTCGCGGTCTTCCTGCACAAATGCCTGCACCACCTTCATCGCACCGAGCGTCTCGGCGACGATCGTGCCGACGTCGGCGACCCGGTCCTGGCTGTGCCGCGAAAGATTGCGCACGCGTCGCCCGAGGACCACGATCGGAACGACCACCAACGGCAATCCGATCAGCAGTCCGAGCGTCAGCATCGGCGCCAGCGTCAACAAATAGACGATGCCGCCGACGCCCAGCACGACATTGCGCAGGGCGACCGACACGCTCGACCCGACCACCGTTTCGATCACCGCCGTGTCCGAGGTGATCCGCGACGCGATCTCCGACGGCCGATTCTCCTCAAAGAAGCGCGGCTCGAGCCGCAACATGTTGTCGTGAACCTCGGCGCGGATGTCCGCGATCACCCGTTCGCCGATGATCGAGACGAAATAGAAGCGCAGCGCTGTCGCGACGGCGAGGACGCCGACGATGAAGAACAGATAATTGAAGTGATCGGCGATCGCGCTCGCCTCGCCGCCGCCGAATCCCTGGTCGATGACACGGCGCAGGCCGTCGGGAACGGCGAGGGTGGCGCCGGCTGCCGTCAGCAGCGCCAGCGCGGCGGCGATCAGTCGGCCGGGATAATGGCGCATGTGCCGCCACACCATGCGCAGGTCGCCGATCTTCCTGAGCGGCGCGGATTCCGGATGAGCGGCAGCCATGTCCCGGCCTAGCAGTGCCTCCGGCCGCGCTCAATGCCGCCCCGGAACAGGTTCGCCTTGCCCACGGTTACAACCCTATGGTCAAAGCCCTGCCGCCTCCCCATAAGAGCCCGCACAGGGGGCGGAGGTAAAATGCTTTACGACGCGTATGAGGTGCAGCGTTCGCTGCTCGCCGGTGCCAGCACCCTTGCCAATATCGGCGCCGGCTGGATGCAGAACCCGGTCAATCCGCTCGCTTATTCCCACATGGGGCCGATCGTCGCATCGGCCCTTGACGTATTTGCCCATGCCTCGGCGCCGCGCGGCAAGCCCGAATTCGGGCTGACCCAGACGATCGTCGAGGGACGCGAGGTTGCGGTCACCGAGGAGATCGTGCTGCGTAAGCCGTTCGGGCAGCTGAAGCGCTTCCGGCGCGCAGGCGTCGAGAGCGGACCGAGGCTGCTGATCGTCGCGCCGATGTCGGGACACTATGCGACCCTGTTGCGCGGCACCGTCGAGCGGATGCTGCCGGGCCACGACGTCTACGTCACCGACTGGCGCGACGCGAAGCTGGTTCCGGCCGACGCCGGGCGCTTCGATCTCGACGATTATGTCGACTATCTGGTCGAGTTCCTGGAGCGGATCGGCCCCGGCGCGCATGTGCTGGCGGTATGCCAGCCGTCGGTCCCGGCTTATGCCGCCGCCTGCTTGATGAGCGCCGACAAAAATCCCTGCCGGCCCAAGACGCTGACGATGATGGGCGGGCCGATCGACACCCGCAAGGCGCCGACCGAGGTCAACACCGTCGCTACCCAGCGGCCGCACGCCTGGTTCGAGCGCAACGTGATCGTCACCGTGCCCTACCTCTATCCGGGCGCCGGACGGCGGGTCTATCCAGGCTTCCTGCAGCTCGCCGGATTCATGGCGATGAACTTCGGCAACCATCTCGAAAGTCATTGGGGCATGTTCCGCCACTTGGTCGAAGGCGACGGCGAAAGCGCCGAGGCAACCAAGGATTTCTACGGCGAATATCGCGCCGTCTGCGACATGACCGCGGAATTCTACCTGCAGACGATCGACGTCGTCTTCCAGCGCCATGCGCTGCCGAAGGGCGAGATGATGCACCGCGGCCGTCGCATCGATCCCAAGGCGATCAAGGACATCGCGTTGCTGGCGATCGAGGGCGAGCGCGACGACATCAGCGGCGTCGGCCAGACCAAGGCGGCGCTGACGATATCGAGTGGCCTGCCCGCGAAGATGAAGCGCTATCATCTCGCCAAGACGGTCGGTCATTACGGCATCTTCAACGGCAGCAAGTGGCGTACCCGGATCGCCCCGATCGTCGAGGACTGGATCGCCCAGCACGATTGATCGCGCCGTTACTGTCGCCCTTGGCGAGGTCGAGAGCTCTCCCGGTCAAAGGGAGGGGCTGGAGCGCCGGCATGTTCGGCCGTGAGCTCAGGCCGGCTGCAGCACCGCCTCGATCAACCCTTCGAACAGCCGGCGGCCGTCGGTGCGGCCATGGGCCGGCTCAACGGCTCGCTCCGGATGCGGCATCATGCCGAGCACGTTGCCGGCCTCGTTGAGGATGCCGGCGATGTTGCGCGCGGAGCCGTTGACCGCATCGGCATAGCGCAAGGCGACGCGGCCCTCGCCCTCCAGCCGGTCGAGCGTCTCCTCGTCGGCCTGGAAATTGCCGTCATGATGGGCGACCGGGAAGGTCACGATCTCGTCCGCCTGGTAGCGCGCGGTGAAGGCCGACTGGCTGTTCTCGACCCTGAGCGGAACGTCGCGGCAGACGAAGGACAGTCCGCCATTGCGCATCAGCGCGCCGGGCAGCAGATGCGATTCGGCCAGCACCTGGAAGCCGTTGCAGACGCCGAGCACGAATATGCCGCGCTCTGCCGCCTCCCGCACCGCGCGCATCACCGGCGACTGCGCCGCCATCGCGCCGGCGCGCAGATAGTCGCCATAGGAAAAGCCGCCCGGGATCGCGATCAGGTCGAGCCCGTCCGGCAAAGTGGGTTCGCGGTGCCAGATCATGTGCGGCGCGCGGCCGCTGACCAGGTGCAGCGCCTCGGCCATGTCGCGATCGCAATTTGAGCCGGGAAAGACGATGACGGCGCTGTTCACGCCGCCGTCTCCGGCCGTTCGATCCGGTAATTCTCGATCACCGTATTGGCGAGCAGCTTGCGGCACATCGCCTCGACATCGGCATCGCTGACGCCCGGATCCAGGTCCAGCTCGATCAGCTTGCCGGCGCGCACGTCGTTGACGCCGGAAAAGCCGAGGCCTTCGAGGGCATGGTGGATCGCTTTGCCTTGGGGATCGAGCACCCCGTTCTTGAGGGTGACATAGACGCGTGTTTTCATGGGCGAAGCCGGCTCCTTCGTTGCGAGCGCCTATGCCGCCAAGCCGCCGTGCGCACAAGCAGGGAGATCGAGCGGGGCTGGTCTTGAGCGTACCGGCACCCTATCTTCTCCCCATGACCGACGCGTCCGACATCGCCCTCTCGCCGAGCGCCGCCGCGCGGGTCGCTGCAATCGCGGCCAAGCAGAGCAAGCCGGCCATCCTCCGCCTTTCGGTCGAGGGCGGCGGCTGCGCCGGCTTCCAATATCGCTTTGGCCTCGCCGAGACGACCGAAGCCGACGATATCGCCGTCGCGCAGGACGGCGTGACCCTGGTGGTCGATCCGGTTTCGCTCGATCTGGTCCGCGGCAGCGTCGTCGATTTCGTCGAAAGCCTCGGCGGCGCCGCCTTCCAGGTCACCAATCCGAACGCCGCCTCGGGCTGCGGCTGCGGCACGAGCTTTTCGATCTAATCCGGCGCGGCGTCCTTGTTGGCGCAGCATGTGGATCCAAAATGATCAGGTCGCAATGCCCCCGGCATGGCTGCGGATTGCCGGGGCAATTCGCACCTGATTCATGGTTCCCACTTTTTGGCATGCTGCTAAGCAGCCGCGATGAAGATCGTCTCCTACAATTTGAACGGCATTCGTGCCCGCATGGTCCGGCTGGTCGAATATCTCGACGAGCAGAAGCCCGACGTCCTGTGTCTGCAGGAGATCAAGTGCGACGATGACGCTTTCCCGATCGGCGAGATCCGGGCGGAGGGCTATGACGGACTCTGGCACGGCCAGAAGGGGTTCAACGGCGTCGCGATCCTGACTCCGGGCGGAACGGCCACCTTGCGCCGCGTCGGCCTGCCCGGCGATCCCGATGACACCCACAGCCGCTATATCGAGGCCGATGTCGGCGGCGTCACCATCGCCTCGATCTATCTGCCCAACGGAAATCCGGTCGGCACCGAGAAGTTCGCCTACAAGCTCGCGTGGATGGACCGGCTGCGCGCCCATGCCGCCGAATTGCTGGCCGAGGAGCGTCCGGTGGTGCTCGCCGGCGACTGGAACGTGATCCCGACGGACGATCCCGACGACGTCTTCTCGGCGCGGGCGATGGCGTCGGACGCGCTGATGCAGCCAGAAAGCCGCGAGGCCTTTCGTCGGATCCTCAATCTCGGCTTCACCGATTCGATCCGCGCCCGCTTTCCGGAAGGCGCGGTCTATACCTTCTGGGACTATACCGCCGGCTGCTGGCAGCGAGACGCCGGCTTCCGGATCGACCATCTGCTGTTGAGCGCCCAGGCGGCCGACCGGCTGCTCGATGCCGGCGTCGACAAGGATTATCGCGGCCGAGAGAAAGCCAGCGATCATGCGCCGACCTGGGTGACGATCGAGGGTTGATGCGTTTCCGGCGAAGCCCGGCGTTTCCCGCACGGCTCTACGCGGACCATCCCCCGGATGGTCCGCTCGGCCGGCTCACAAAAAAGGCAGGCCGACGCCCTGCCTTTTTTTGTGAACAGTGGCGCGCGGTGGGACTTGCGTTCCCCACTTTGCGCTTCGGTCGGCCTGGGGGCCGGACCCGTGCTACGGCAGCAAGATTCACCGTGTCACGCGCGCCGGCACCGACATAGCACGTCGCGGCCGAGTCGCGAACCCGTCCTGCCGCCGATCGGCTTCGTTTCAACGCTTTACGAGCAGCCGAGTGGTCGCTCAGCAGCGCTGCGATCGCCCGACCGAACCGTCGGGATTGGTGATTATCAGCATGCCATTTCCGTCGCGCGCGACGCGCAGCACATATTCGCCATTGGCTCCGGTGAAGACGAGACGGTTGCCGGCCAAGACCCAGCGCCCCTCACCCCCGGTATAGGAACTGAACGTGCCGTCGGCGCGCAGCACGACGTCTTTCGTGCAATCGCCATTGTCTCCCCAACGGCCGATCAGAAAGTCGGCCGTGACCGGGGCCGC
>Ga0299914_10001840_pt1 | contig 14338 bp, 14 predicted proteins | sample RVTome_10_FD_201361 | JGI IMG/M metagenome (GOLD analysis project Ga0299914, IMG submission 201361) | Soil microbial communities from uranium-contaminated site in the Upper Colorado River Basin, Wyoming, United States - RVT153D57 (version 2) ...
CGACGGCGAATCCATTCAGGCTTGGATTATTGGACACCGCACGAAGTCCGCAACGAATACCTGAATGGGCAGCTCGCAGCATAAAAGAACACAAACTCAGCAGTCCGGAAAACGCGGGGCACTCCAGGCGCGTCGTGCCATGGACGGCGCAGCGTGGTATCTCACCGCGCATGGCCAGATCGCACTGACACTCGGAGAACATGTGTTCGATGCTATCGGTGGCAGACGGGGAGTCGTCGGCATGCCGCCCCGAATGCGCCCAAAAAATTGACTGAGCGTGGTCCATTGATGCAGGTCAGAGCCGGTGTGCACGCGCGCTTGTAAATCCACTACTGGCCAAGGGCGTGCTCTAGCCTGCATGAATATCGGCCGAAGCTTCTTGACACGGTAGGCGCTAGCTGGCGGTGCGGTGTTGGTCGATGTTGTCGAGGGTGGCTAGTGCGTCGCGGAGGGTGCGGCGGACGTCGGTGAGGTCGGGTTCGTGGTCGCGTTCGGCGTCGAGGCGTTCGAGTACCCAGCGGCGCATCAGGGTGGAGGGCTGTTCGCCGCGTTGGGCGGCGAGGGCGCGGAGTTCCTCGATGCGGTCGGCGGGCATGCGCACGGTGTAGACGTTGCTGGTGGTCGTCTGGGTGCGGGCGCGGTGCATGCGGCCGGGGTCTTCGTCCTTGCGTGCTTCGGTTTCGGCTGCCTCGGCCGCCAGTTGCTCTCGGATGTTGTTCATGGTTCCTCCTCGTAGCGTTTGCGGTCGGCGTCGTTGGCGTCCATTGCTGTTGCTCCCCACCATCGTCCGGCTGGTGGGTGGTCTTTCGGTGCTACGATCACCTTCAACAAGCGGCCGGACCGGTCGGGTTCGTCTCGGCTGGGTGCGCTCGGTGACCAGCCGAGCACCTTCACGGTCAGCCCGCTTCGGCTGCCTGCCGAGCCGACAAGCCGTCGCGGGTCGGCCAGGGCTTCGGTGCCCACTCCGGTTCAATGTTGACTTCGTTAGGCCGGCGTTTGCGGCCGCTGCGGTTGCGGATGTGTTCGGACGCTTCGGACCATTCGACCTCGGTGAACACCAGGTCGGCGTACGGTACTCCGTCGTAGTCGTCCTCACCTGCCACCACAGTCATATTGTAACACGCACGTATTACAGGCAAGGAGCCGAGCGCGTCGGCGACGAGTACCGCGCCGGGGATGCTCCACGCGCCCACGATGGGTTGCTTGTAGTACAGGGCGAGCAGCAGTGAGTTCAGGCCACCGAACACGTACACGGCGAAGATCCAGAACACGGTCTGCGCGGCGCTCAGGCCTGCGGCGTCCGCGCCGTCGATGATGATCAGCGCGGGCCCGGTGCATCCGAACACGGCGGCGACGATCGCGGTGCCCACGGTCGCCACGGTCAGGTTGTGTCATAGGTCGCGCAGTCCGCTGCGGAACCCGGGACCGCGTTCGAGGAGGCCGTGCTCGGCGCCTGCCACCTCCGCGGCGGTCGATGTGGTGGTGCTCATCGGCCGTCACCTCCTTTTCTGTTCTGAGATTGGGTGCTGGTCCTGCCGGTCCGGAACCGGCGGGCGAGGCGGTATCGCCGCAACGCCGCCCTGAACCGGTCGGCGAGCGTGCCGGCGAGGATCGTGAGGGCGCTCGAGGCGGCGACCGGCTCGGACGGCGCTGTCCCCAAGGTGGCCGTTCGGCTCAGGGCGTCGGCGAACTGCTCGAACATACGGCGGCTGACGTCCCCGGCCAGCGCCCTGCCGAACTGAGCGATGCGGCCGGTGAGGTAAACGGCGGCATCCGCGGACAGCGCGGTGCCCTGTGTGGTCGCCTCGGTGCGCAGCACGATCTCGGCTTGGGTGCGTGCTCCGCCGGTGTCGTGGCCTTGTGCGAGCATGCGGATGCGGCGTGCCGCCTTGTCGTGCTCGACGATGTACGCGGTGCCGGTGAAGGTCAGTTTGACGGGGCCGGCCGAGACCCTGGCACGGCCCGCGTAGCGGTTGTCGCCGAGGTCGTCGGTCAGTTCGGCGCCGGGCAGGCAGCGGGCGAGCAGCGGCACGTCGTCGAGAACTCGCCACACCTCGTCCTCGGACACCGCGATCTCGGTCCTGGTGTTCACGACCGCCGTCGAGTCACCGCTGGGAAGCACGATGTCGCCTTCCCGCCCGGGCGTGTCCGTGCCGCTGCCGGTGTTCGTCTCACCGTCCGGCACGACGCTTGCTCCGCCGCTGGCCCGTCCGATGAGCGCGCGCCGGGCGCAGTTGCCGGGACCGGGAACACCGTCGGGATACGCCTCGCGGGTTTCGGCGATCGCGGCCAGGATGTTGCGGTATCCGGTGCACCGGCACAGCACGCCGGACATCTCCTCGGGCAGTTCCTCGTCCGTGACGCCGGGCTTGGTGGTGAGCAGGTCGTAGGAGCTCATCAGGAATCCCGGGGTGCAGAACCCGCACTGGAGCGCGTGGTTCCTGCCGAACGACTCCTGCAGCGGGTGCAACTCGCCAGGCGTGCCGAGCCCTTCGACGGTGACGATGTCGGACCCGTCGAGCTGGATCGCGAAGAGCAGGCAGGCCCTGGCCGCTTCGCCGTCGACGAGCACCGTGCACATTCCGCACACCCCGTGCTCGCAGCCGAGATGCGTTCCGGTCAGCCCGAGGTGCTCGCGCAGCGCGTCCGCGAGCGTGACCCGAGCCGGCAGCGCCAGTGTGACCGGAGTGCCGTTGACCGTCAGCTGGACCTCGACCGTGTCGTCGGCGGTCGCCTTGACCGGCCGCGGTGTCCCGGCACGCGCGGTGTCGTCGCGGGTCGCAGGTGTTGTCATTCGTTCACCTCGTCGATGTCGCTGCGAGCGCGGTGGTATGCCTTGCTCAGTTCGTGGGCGGCCAGCGTGCGAAACAGCCTGCGGCGATAGTCCTGTGACGCGTGTGCGTCGCCGTCGGCGTCGACCATCTCGTCGGCCACCGTGCCAAGTGCGTCCCGCAGGTCGTCCGCCATGCGGCTGGGGTCGCTGTCGCCGCCGCGCACCGCGGTGGTGAGCTCGTCGCTGACCCCGCGCGTGACGGGCCGGTTGGAGATGCCGAACCCGGTGAGCACCGCGTCGACCGTCTCGCCGTCGAGCCGGACTCGCGCGGCGACACCGGCGAGTGCGAAGTCGCCGTGCCTGCGCGCGATCTCGGCGAATCCGAATCCCTCGCCGGGAGCGGCGACCGGGAACCGGACGGCGGTCACGATCTCGTCCTGGCCCAGCGCGGTCATCATCGCGCCGGCGAAGAACTCCCTCGCCCTGACTGTTCTACTGTCGCCCGGTCCCGCCACAACGAGCTCGGCGTCCACACAGGACGCGACAGCGGGCAGTTCGGCGGCGGGGTCGGCGTGTGCCAGGCTGCCGCACACGGTGCCCCGGCTGCGGATCTCCCGATGCCCGACCCACGGCATCGCCGCCCGCAGCAACGGAACCGCCGAGCTCGCCGGGTCGCGCTCGACCCGGCGCTGCCGCACGGTCGCACCGATCTCGACGACGCCGCCGGTCACGCTGATCCGGTCGAGCCCGGGGACGGCGGTGATGTCGATCAGCGTCTCCGGGCGGGCGAGGCGCATCGCGAGCACGGGCGTCAGCGACTGCCCACCCGCGATGACCTTGCCCTCCCCCGCGGTCGCGGTGAGCTCGGCGACTGCGTCGGGCAGGCTCGACGGCCGGACGTAGGCGAACGGCGCGGCCTTCATCGGCTCACCGGCCCTGGAACTTCGGGGCACGCTTCTCGGTGAACGCGGCGACGCCCTCGGCGAAGTCCTTGCTGGCCCGCAGCATCGCGTAGGCCTTGCGTTCGAGCTCGATCCCGGAGTACAGCGGCGCGTCGACGCCCTTGTCGAGCACCTCCTTGGCGGTACGGGCTGCCAGCGGCGAGTAGCCGAGCAGCGTCGCCACGACGCGTTCGACCTCGGCGTCGAGCGCGGCACGGTCGTCGACGACGGAGGCGACCAACCCCCAGTCGCCGGCCTGCACGGCGTTGATCCTGCTCGCGGTCATGATGTGGTACTTCGCCCTCGACAGTCCGATCAGCCGGGCGAGCCGTTGAGTGCCACCGGAACCGGGGATCATGCCGAGCCGCATCTCCGGCAACGCGAACTCGCTACGGGTGGTCGCGACGCGGATGTCGGTGGACAACGCCAGTTCGAGCCCGACGCCGAAGCAGTAGCCGTCGACGGCGGCGATGACCGGCTTCGGGCTGCGTGCCGGGGCGGTCACGTTGTGCCCGAGGTCGGTGAAGTCGATCGGGTCGACCTCCATGAACCCGGCGATGTCGCCGCCGGAGGAGAAGTGCTCGCCGTCCGCCGTGATCACGACGACCTGGATGTCGTCGTCAGCGTCGATCTCGGCGAACCGGTCGGCCATCACCTGGCGGGTCTCCCAGGTGATGATGTTGTACTTGCCGTGGTTGAGCGTCAGGTAGGCGACCCGGCCGTCGTGGCCACGGTCCAGCCTGATCTCTCCTCCGGTCAGTGCCATCGTCAGCGTGTTCCTTCCGTGTCGGTTGTTGCCTGGTTCTCCAGCAGGTCGTGCAGCACGTTTCCGTGCAGCGGCAGGCTGGTGATGCTCACGCCCGCGGGGGCGAGCGCGTCCGCGACCGCGTTGGCGATCGCCACCGGCAGGCTCATGCAGCTGCCCTCGCCGCAGCCCTTGGCGCCGAGCTTGGTCAGCGGGGACGGCGTCTCGAGGTGGTCGCTGTTGAGCTCGTAGGTGGTCTCGGCCGAGGTCGGGCACAGGTAGTCCATGAATGTCGCCGTGGGCTGCCCGGCGTCGGTGTAGCGCAGCTCCTCGTAGAGCGCGCCGCCGATGGCGTGCGCCAGCGCGCCGTGCACCTGGCCTTCGAGCAGCGTCGGGTTGAGGATGGTGCCCGCGTCGTGGATCGTGACGACCTGCTCCAGCGTGGGTTGCCTGGTGTCGGGGTCGATCCTCACGGCGGCCAGTTCGGCGACGAAGCCGTAGCAGAGGCTGGAGTTGATCTGGTCACTGCGGCTGGCTGCCTTCGACTGCGGCGGTGTGAACGCCGCCTCCTGATAGAGCCGCGCCGGGACGCCGTCGGGCAGCGCCCCCGGGTCCCAGTGGACCAGCCCGGCGGCGTGCCGGAACTCCACCGAACGTCCGGGCTCATGCCGTAACCGCACCTGGCCGCCTGCGAGCTCGACATCGGCTGGGTCCGCGTTGAGCAGCGTCGCTCCCGCGATCCTGATGATCGTCGCGAGTTTCTCGCTCGCTTCGACCAGCGCGCTGGTCAGCAGCGGCGCGAACCGCGAGGAGTAGCTGCCCGAGCTGATGGTCCACGGCGTGGTGGCGGTGTCCATCTCCACCACTGGGCGCACCTGGTCAAGCGGGAGGCCGAACTGCTCGGCGACGACGGACTGCGCGACCGTGGCGTGGCCCTGCCCCTGGGGCACCGTTCCCAGCAGCACCGACACCACGCCGTTCGGGTCGACGCTGATCCGCACGTGCTCGGTGGAGCCCGACTTGTCGCGGCCCGGCCGCCGTTCCTCGGCTGGGGTGGCGAGTCCGACGTAGCCGATGTTGGTCGCCGACGGGTCGACGATGGTGGCCACCCCGATGCCGTAGTACTCGCCGCGTTCGCGGGCCTCTCGCTGTTTCCGACGCAACTGCTGGTAGTCGGCGTTCTTGACCAGCATGTCGACGGCTCGCGGATAGTCACCGGAGTCGTAGACACCGCCGGTAGGGGTCGCGTACGGAAAGTCGTCAGGCCGCACGAGATTGCGCCGCCGCAGCTCGACGGGGTCGAGCCCGCACACCCCGGCGATGGTGTCCATCAGTCGTTCCAGGCCGAAGTACAGCTGTTGTCCGCCGAAGCCCCGGTTGAGCCCGGTCGGGGTCATGTTGGTCACCACGGCGCGGGAACGGATCTCGACGGCGTCGATCGTGTAGGCGCCGGTGATGTTGCCGAAGCAGCGGTACAGAGTGGACGGCTCCGGCGGCCGCAGGTACGCGCCGACGTTGTCGACGAGATCGGCCCGCAGCGCGCGCACCGTGCCGTCGGCGGTCACCGCGGCCTCGAACCGCATCGCCCGGTCGGAGCCGGCTGAGCTGGCGAGCAGGTGCTCGATCCGGTCCTCGGTCCAGCGCACCGGACGGCCCGCGTGCTTGCTGGCCAGCGCCATCAACGCGACGTAGGGATAGATGCCCGCCTTGATGCCGAAGCTGCCCCCGTTGTCGGCGGGAATCATCAGCCGGATGCGCGAGGCAGGCAGGCCGAACGCCCCGGCGAGCACCGCAACCATCGAGAACGGGCCGTGGAAGTTGGCCCACGCCTGGATCGCGGGACCGTCTGCCTCGTCCTGCCACTCCGCGACGACCGAGTAGCACTCCATCGGCGTCGACGAGTAGCGCGGGAACTCGTAATCCCCGCTCACCACGTGGTCAGCCCCCGCGAACGCCGCGTCGACGTCGCCGAACGTGAAGGTGCGGTCGGTCGCCACGTTGTCGGCGGCGTCCTCGTGCAGCCGAGGCGCGTCCGGCGCCAAGGCGCGCTTGACGTCGACCACCGGCGGCAGCGGCTCGTAGTCCACCTCGACCAGCTCGGCGGCGTCCTCGGCGAGGTAACGGTCGGATGCCACGACGACCGCTACCGGTTCCCCCACGAAGCGGGCTTTGTCGGTCGCCGTCGGGTAGTACGGCATCGGTGTCTTCAGCGCGAGCGGGAACGGCCGCAGCGTCTCACGGACCTCATCGGGTCCGATCACGGCGGCGACGCCGGGGTGACGCCGCGCCCGCTCCACGTTCACGGCGCGAATGCGCGCGTGCGGATGCGGGCTGCGCACGACGGCGGCGGTCAGCGTGCCCGGCACGGGGTCCATGTCGTCGAGGAACCGGCCCCTGCCGGTCAGCAACGCCGCGTCCTCCACCCGGGCCAGCGTCCGCTTCTGCTGCTGCGACCCCGCGCTCATGCGCCCACCTGGCCAGCTGCCTGCGCGCTGTCGGCCAGTGGGCTGAAGCTGCCCGCACTCAGTTCGCGGCGTAACAGTTTGCCGACCGCCGACTTCGGGATTGTCTCGACGGCGACGAACCGCTTCGGCCGTTTCAGCGAGGGCAGTCCCGACCGTTCGCGCGCGAAGCTGTCGAGCTCAGCCAACGCACGCTCAGGTGCCATACCCGTGGCGGGGATGAAGAACGCCGTCGCCGCCTGTCCCCACCGATCGTCGGCGAGGCCGACGACGACGATCTCCTCGACCGCGTCGCAGCGGACCAGCGCGTCCTCGATCTCGTCCGGATAGATGTTCTCCCCGCCCGAGTTGATCATGTCGTCGACTCGGCCCGCGACCCAGAGGTCGCCGTCCGCGTCGGTGGTCGCGCGGTCGCCGGGGAAATACCAGCCGTCGCGAATGGACTTGGCGTCCGCATCGGGGCGCTGCCAGTATCCGGCGAACGCCTCCGGGCTCGCCATCGAGATGGCGATCTGCCCCTGCTCTCCCGGACCGACCACGTCGTCGGGGCTCGCCCCCGGGACCGGGTCGACCAGCCGGACCCGGGAGAACACCCCGGCGCGCCCTGCCGAGCCCGGCTTCGCCCTGGCGTCAGGGCCGATGGTGAAGGTGTAGATCTCGGTGCTACCGAGGTGATTGACGAACGAGACGGGTTCGACCGCGTCCACCAACTGCTCGGCCAGTGCGGTGGTCATCGACGCGCCCGCATAGGCCAGCTTGCGCACCGACTTGGCCTCCGGCAGGCAGCCGGTGTGCAGCAGTGACCAGTAGATGGTCGGCACCAGATAGAGCATGTCGACCCGTTCGGTCGTGATCAGCTCCATCGCCTCATCGGCGTCGAACCTGACCTGCGGCACCCAGGTGCCGGCACCGATCACGCTCGCCAATAGGGTGCGCAGCCCCATGGTGTGGAACAGCGGCATCACACCGAGCACGGTGTCGAACCGTGCGTGTCCACTCTGGAGCATGTGTGCGATCGCAGCGTGATGCTCAGCGGCATGAGTGCGGGGAACACCTTTGGGTTTCCCAGTCGTGCCGGAGGTATAGAGTATGACGCTGATGTCCTGATCGGACACCGCGACGTCGAGCGCATCGCTCGACTGCCTCGACGCCAGCCGCTCGATCGTGTCGTCCGATGACGAACCCGATGCGACCCGGGACGTCGGCGGCAGGTCCGCCAGCGCCTCGTCGGCGGCGTGGGCCGTCGACGCATCAGTCACGACCAGGGCCGGCGCGGCATCGCCAATGCAATAGGCAAGCTCGGGCGGCGAGAACCGGAACGACAACGGAACCGAGACGGCGCCCAGCTTCTGCAGCGCGAGGTGCAAGCTGGCCTGCGGCTCGCCACCACTGAGCGACAACAGGACACGATCCTTCGGCCGGACCCCGAGCACCGCCAGCGCCCGCGCCAACTGGTTGGTCCACGCATCCCACGCGTCGTACGTCATCGGACATGTGCCTCCCACCGCGCGGCGGCCGGGGTAACGCTCAGCGGTCCACGTCAGGCTGCTGCCCAGATCCATGACCGTCCCTTCACGACAGACCAGTGATCAAAAAACATGCGATACGGATCGTATTAACCGCACCGTATGATTCATACGGTTAAGGAACCTACGGTATGCTTCAGACCATGTCAAGGGTTCGGCTATCCACAACGTCGTACGTGGTGCTCGGGATGATCGCGTTGCGCGGCCCATCGACGTCGTACGACCTCAAACGGGCCATCGGCCGGTCCGTCGGCTACTTCTGGAACTTCCCCCACGCCCAGCTCTACTCCGAGCCCAAACGCCTCGAAGAAGCCGGCCTACTCGAACTCGACGAAGAAGAGTCCGGGCGCCGCCGCAAGATCTACTCGATCACCGAATCCGGCAGAGCCGCGCTGCAGGACTGGCTGGGCGAGCCCGTCAACGCACACTTCGAGCTCCGCGATATCGCCGAGATCAAACTGTTCTTCAACGAACTGGCAGGCCCCGAAGACGTCGCCCGGCTCGCGAAGGACCAGATCGAACAACACCAGCGCAGGATCGCCGAATACGAACAGATGCAGCACCGCTACGGCGACGTCGCCGACGTCGCCCCCCGCATGGTCACCCTCCGGCTCGGACTCGGCATGGAATACGCCGCACTCGACTTCTGGCGCGACGTCGCAGCCCGCGCCGAGCGCGGCGAGTTCTCCTGACACGTTGCCGTGACCATCACAGCAAACGAGATGACCTGACGACGATCAGCCATCCCCCAAGGCCGTCGACACCAGCTCGCGGAAGGTTCGCAGCAGCACATCGGCGAGGTTGAACACGACGAACCCCGGTGGCGCCGACGCGACGGCGTGTGGGTCGCTGAGGATCGACATCACCGGAGTGTTCGTGCGACTCGCGGTCTGGTGAACCGCGGTCATGAGGCGGCGCACCTCCGGTTCGGCGCCTCCTCCCACCAGGCCGAGCGAGGCAGACAGGTCGGTAGGGCCGATCATCACGGCGTCGATGCCGTCGACGGCGGTGATCTTTTCGGCACGCTCACATGCCGGCCGGGTCTCCAGCATCGCGACGATCACCACAGTGTCGGTCGCACGCCGCAGATGCTCGTCCAGCGACACGGCACCGAATCGGCCTGCCCTGGTGTAGGTGGCGACGCCGCGCTCACCGAGTGGCGGATAACGCCCGGCTCGGACCGCGCGGCCGGCCTCCTCCGGGGTGTCGACATGTGGAACGACGAGCCCGGACGCACCGAGATCGAGCGCGCGAAGAATCAGCTTCGGGTCGTCGCGACCGACTCGGACGAGCACGGCCAGTCCGTGTGCCTCGGCGGTGATGATGTGCTGCTGTAGCGCGAGCGTGTCGGCCGGGCCATGTTCGCAGTCGATGAGGACGAAGTCCATACCGGCGACGCCTGCCAGCTCGATGAGAGTTTCCGCCGGCATGCGCAGCAGGCCGCCGACGACGTGCCCCCCGGACGCCAACCGCTGTTTGAGCGTCATCGCGCCACCATCCCGGCCGAGAGGTCGATATCGGCCGCGCACAGCCCGGGCATGGCGAGCATGGCCAGCACGGCCGCGGCGACCTCGTCCTCGGTGACCATCCGACCGAGCGCGGAGCGAGAGACGAACGCCCGTTCCGCGTCGGCGTAGCTGACACCGGTGCGTTCGGCTTCAAGCCGGAAGTTGCGCCGCATCCGCGCGCCATCCACCGGACCTGGCGACAGGGAGTTGACGCTCACCCCGAGCGGGCCGACCTCGGCGGCCAAGGTCGTCGTCAGCCCGATGACCGCCATCTTCGACGCGCAGTACGGCGTCCGGCGAGGAAGCGGTCGTTTCCCGCTGACGGAAGCGAGGTTGATGATGTCGCCCGCGCCGCGCTCGATCATGGGCGGCAGGAAGGCCCGGCACATGAGGTACACACCCCGGACGTTGGCGGCGAAGACCTCATCCCATTCCGCGGGTTCGACGTCCACCAGCGGCTTCACCGGGCCTGGCACGCCCGCGTTGTTGATCAGAATCGAGATCCGCTCGTCGGCGAGCATCTCGGCCAGCGCATCGACGGAGGCTGGATCACTGACGTCGCACACGGCGGCGCGCGACGGAGTCGCGAGCTCGGCGGCCACCTGCTTCAGGACGTCTTCGGTCCGGCCGGTGACGATGACCCGCATTCCGGCAGCGGCCAGCGCGACGGCGATGGCCTTGCCGAGTCCGCTGCCGCCGCCGGTGACGAGAGCGGTCCGTTCGGTCATGACGGGCTCCGCACGGGGTGGCCGGCCGCCCAGGACGGCGCCGCGTCGCCGTGGATGGCGGCGCGGATGTCTCCCGACCGTGCGTGGCCCTCGAACAGCTCGACGCGGGACGCCCTGCCACAGATCTCGCCGAGGCGCGCGCTCGACGCGGCGTCGGTGACTTCCTGGTACGTGACGGTCTTGAGGTACTTGCCGACCCACAGTCCACCGGTGTAGCGGGCGGCTCCTCGGGTCGGCAGCACGTGGTTGGTGCCGATGACCTTGTCGCCGTAGGAGACGCAGGTGCCCTCGCCGAGGAACAGGGCACCGTAGTCGTGCATCGCGTCGAGGGCCTGGCGCGGGTTCTCGGTGAGGACCTCGACGTGCTCGCTGGCGTAGCCATCGGCGACGGCGAACGCCTCCTCGACGCTGTCGACGACCACGACTTCGCCGTGATCGCGCCAGGCCGGTTCCGCGAAGTCCCGTGTGGGCATACCGGGAAGCAGCTCGTCGATGCGGGCGATGACCTGCCTGCCCAGCTCGGCGGATGTCGTGACAAGCACGGCCGGCGAGTCCGGCCCGTGCTCGGCCTGCGAGAGCAGATCGACGGCGACCACGAACGGGTCGGCGGTGTCGTCGGCGATGACGAGGATCTCGGTGGGCCCCGCGAACAGGTCGATCCCGACCTCGCCGAACAGCTGCCGCTTGGCCTCGGCGACGTAGGCGTTACCTGGTCCCGCGATCAGGTCGACCTTGCCGATCGTCTCGGTGCCGATCGCGAGTGCCGAGACGGCCTGCACCCCGCCGAGAAGGTAGATCTCGTCGGCACCGGCCAGTGACATGGCCGCGACCGTGGCGGCCGGGATCTTACCGCGAATCGGTGGCGTGCACGCGGCGACCCTCGGCACGCCCGCGGCCTTGGCGGTGACGATCGTCATGTGCGCCGACGCCGTCAGCGGGTACCTGCCGCCGGGCACGTAGGCGCCCGCCGCCCGCACCGGAATGTGCTTCTGCCCGAGGTACACACCGGGCAGGGTCTCCACCTCGAACTCGCGCAGCGAGTCGAGCTGATGCAGCGCGAAGGTGCGCACCTGTTCCTGCACGAACTGGATGTCGTCGAGCACCTGGCGCGGTACCTCGCTGACGATGCGCTCGATGTCCGTTGTGGACAGCCGGAAACGCTCGGGCGACCAGTCGTCGAACTGGGCGGAGTAGTCGCGGACGGCGGCGTCGCCCCGGTCGCGGATGTCGTCGATGATCTTCTCGACACGGTTGCGGACCTGTGCGAGGTCGTCGCGGGCGCGGTCGTTGCCAAGGCGGGACTTGAGTGTGTGGGGCACTGGGGTTCCTCCAGTCGGGATCAGGGGCGGGCCGGTGTCCGTTCGCGTAGCCAGTCGCGCAGGACGCCGGAAAGGATGTGGGGCTGTTCGAGTGGCAGCAGGTGACCCGCGCCCGGCACGACACGCAGGTCGGCGTGCGGCATCGCGGCAGTGATGCGACGGTGGAAGCTCACCGGGCACAGCGCGTCCGCGCTGCCGCAGACGACGAGGCTGGGACACGACGAGTGCCGCAGCGTGTCGAACACGTCGGTCCGCGTGGCCTGGGCGGCCAGTTGCCGGAGAAAGACCTCGGGACCGACGCGCCGAGCCATCGCGACGAACCGATCCGAGGGCGGCTGATCCGACGCGAACATCGCGGGCAGGATCTCGTCGTGCACCACCCGGTTGAAGCCGCCGGCGCGAACGCGTTCGGCCTGCGACCGCCAGGCAGCCAGCTGCTCACCGGTCGGTGCGGCCGCGTTCGTCGAGGTCGCCACGAATCCGGCCACCCTGCCGGGAGCTCGCCGCAGCACCTCGAACCCGGCGATCGCGCCGAGGCTCAGTCCGATCAGGACGAACTCGCCGTCGACGCCGGCGAGTACCTGCTCGGCCATCTCGCCGATACTCGGCGCGCTGATCTCCACGTCGACCGCGCGCGGACCGAGGTCGTCACGCACCGGGGCCCACAGCTCGGGGTCGCAGAGCATCCCCGGCACGAGCAGCACGGGCAGGTCCGGTGACATCAGCCGGTCGCCCCTGGCACGAGGGCCGCCGGTGCGAGGTAGCCGTTGTGGTCGATCGCCACGCCGACGTCGGCCGCCGCCTTGACGACGGTGTCCTCCCAGCGCAGCCGTACCCGGCCGTCGCCGCTGTTGATGACGACCATGCTCGCGGTGTCGCCTGACACGTTCCGGAAGGACCGCCATGCCTGCGGCGGGACGGACAGCATGTCCCACGGGCCGAGCCGGACCGAGCGTTCGTCGTCGCGGTTGAGCCGCACGTCCCACTCGCCGTCCTTGACCATGACCACCTGTGTCTGGTCGTGCCGGTGCGCGAGCATCCCTCGGCCGGGCTCGGCGCGAAGCCACGCGATGTTGTGGCCATGTGGGTCGGGCACCCGCGGCCGCTGGCCCCGGTCCTCGGTCATCCCGTAGCCGACGACGGCCGCCAGTTCCGCGCCGCCGCCGGGCAGCGTGCTGTCCAGGAATGGTTCGGTCGACCAGGCGAGATCAGCGGGTGTGGTCACCCGATCCCGCATCGTCACGGCCGGGTAGGAAGGCAACCTGGCGATCTCGTCCTGCGACATCGGCCGGACCAGGTCGGCATTCTCGGGCAGCTCGTCGCCCGCGACGGTGTCGATCAGCGTGTTGTCCGCGGTGAGGTAGAGCCCGTGCCCCTCGGCCTCTCGCAGCACCGTGGGCCCCCAGATGATGCCACCGGTCACGTCCTGGCCGAGGGCCGTGAACAGCCAGCCGTCGTCCGGTCCGACGTTGGTGAAACCGCGGAAGATCCACGGCGGGATCGAGGCGATGTCGCCCTCCCGCAGGGTCAGCTCACCCTCGGAGCCGTCGGCGCCCCAGCGCACCAAGAACTCACCACGGAAGCAGAGGAACACTTCGGCGGTGAAGTGCAAGTGCAGGTTGTTCGTCACGCCGTGTGGCATGGCGGCCGCACCGATGTTGAACCCGTGCGGTTCCCGCAGGTTGATCACCTGCCCGGCGCTCTGCGTCACCCCTGGACCGATCATGGCGTAGTTCTGCTTGCGGTCCGAGCCGGGCGTCCGGCAGTCGATGAATGCCTGGTCGCAGGAGACGAAGTCACTCCTGCGAATGGTTCTGCGGGCCAGCTCGTCGGCGGACACCCTGATGCCCTGGTCCATGCCACCTCCTGTGTATACGTATGCACATTATTGCTGTCGCTCCCCCGTTGTCAAGGCTCTACTGGTGTCTGTCGGCGTCCTGGTCAAGTCAGACGTATGCTTGAGTCGGCCGAGAACAAGGAGAATGCGGTGGGCATCACCAGTCACGACGTGGCACGGCTCGCGGGCGTCTCGCAGCCAACGGTGTCGCGGGCGCTGCGCGGCGACACGCGCGTCTCCGCGGCGACCCGGGCGAAGGTACGAGAGGCGGCTACCGCACTCAACTATGTGCCGAGCGAAGCAGGCCGGAGCCTCTCGACACGCAGCACCCGCCGGATCGGGGTGCTCGTCACCGACCTGACCAACCCGTTCTATCCCCACTTGATCGCACCGCTGCACGACGAGCTGGAACAGCTCGACCACCGGATGATGTTGTTCACCGAACGCACCGAGGCCGCCGTCGCCGCCGACCGGCTGCTCGATCGCTCCATCGACGGCG
>Ga0299914_10001841_pt1 | contig 14333 bp, 5 predicted proteins | sample RVTome_10_FD_201361 | JGI IMG/M metagenome (GOLD analysis project Ga0299914, IMG submission 201361) | Soil microbial communities from uranium-contaminated site in the Upper Colorado River Basin, Wyoming, United States - RVT153D57 (version 2) ...
GCCCAAACACCGGGGAAAACGGGGGAGTCAAGGCCGACCAGAAAGCAGGACGAATCAACAACATAGACGACCCGGCCCTGTCTGCAAAACCTCCATCCCCGGTTCAAATCCGGGCGGCGCCTCCAAATTCCGGTCGGTCTATTCCGGGGACATGGGTAACAGATTATTCCGGAGACATAGGTAACCCTTTCGGCCCAAACGGATTCTCGATCGGTTCAAGCCTGCAGGTCTCGTCGTCAAAGTACCCCAGATCGTACTGCATGAAAGTGACGAGCCAGGTCCGGTCGCTCACCTGCTTCACCCCCACGTTCTGCCCGGCAAATACCTGACTGAGATTGATCTTCCGATTCTTGTAGCAGATTCGGCCACAGTGGGTCACGGTGGCGGTCCAGTCGTGGAACGGGTACTCCAGTTCATCGAGGCCGCGGTAGGGGCGGGCCGAGGGGGTGTAGACCTCGGCCGGCACCTGCATCCCGAGCGCCTGATGCGGGCGTTCCTGGTTGTAGCGCTCGAGAAAGGTCTCGAACCGGGCTTGCTGCTGCAGCACGTTGGCGGCGGCGGGTTTGGTCGCTTCGGTCTTCAAAGTGAGATGCATCCGCTCGTGCCGGCCGTGCTGTTCGGGATGCCCGGGTTTGATGCGCTCGATGTGGATTCCGAGACGGAGCCACCAGACCGACAGTTTGCTCAGGCCGTAGAGCGCATGGGCTGAAGAAAAGGGCAAGCCGTTGTCCGTTCGGATGGCGTGCGGCAGCCCGAAGTCGGTGACGATGCGTTCAAACACGGCGAAGGCATACATTTCCTTCGTCGTCGAGAGCGCCTCGCCGGTCAGTAAATAGCGGCTGGCGAAGTCCGTGACGGTGAGCGGATAACAGTCTTGAGCCGGACGATCGATTTTTCAATCACCAGCGGGAGCTGGTTGGCGTGCCGGTAGGGCCGGCGGCTCCGGTCCGTCAGCCCTTGGACCCCGCAGTCCTTGTAGCGATCGTAAATCTTGTAGCCGGTCTTCCGGGAAATCCCGAACTCCGTGCACAGGACCGCCATCTTCTCGCCGTCGAGCAGGCGGGCAATGAACCGGAGACGCTCGTCCACAACGTGACACTCCTTCCAAGGCATGCCCCCTCCTTGGGGGGCAAGTGTCACCCATGTCTCCGGAATAAACTGTTACCCCCTCTTCAAAAAGGGCATCACAGAATCGCATCGTTTGTTCGGCGTCAGCACAATCGTGTCAGCCTCCGCGGACTGAATTGGACTGAAAAACCGCTTCGCGTGCTGACCTCCCAGGCTGTAAACCACTGACTCGTTGATGCTTTCGGGAAGGCATGATCCGAAAGGCAGGAGGTTTGGAGGACCTCCACCTCCACGTTGAGGCGGAGCGGCTCTTCCTCCGTCGATTTGCCATGGGCACAGTGGTCCGAGCGATGTCCCGATCCAAAAACACAGCAGCGAGGGCGACAACGGGCTGAATGGGCATCGCGCGGGCGCCCAGCAGCGGCCACCCGGAGTAGCCCCGGGTAATCGACGCGAATGCCCACGGGTCGTCACGCTCTACCTGGAAGTAGGTCGGTCTCGTTCGACAGTCAGAATGACGTGGCGCATTCTGCCCACGACAATAAGTCATTGGCGAGAATACCCATTCTCGCACGTGATCGGTCCGCCAAGAGGGACGGGTAGATTCTCTCCAACTTGTACGTCCCAGTGCAACGTGAAGCGCTCGTATGGTGAGCTCAGCCGACCTTCGTGCGCTTTTGTGGCTATTGCTTCCACTCCGCCATCCACAGATTGCCGGTGCGCTCGGTCATCGGGAAGACGATGCGATCGCGCGCCACCGAAATCTCGACGAATCCTGGCGGAATGTACGCGACCGATCGTCGCGCGCCGTGCAGATGATGAACGGCCGTGCTACGTCCGACCGGCCGTTTCGTGACTGGGTCGAGACCCTGGCGCCAGAGGCAATAGTATCCGTCGTAGTTCGACAGCAAGTAGAGGGCGTTGCCGTCTGGGGACCAGCGCGAAACGTAGCCGGAATTGTCGGGGCGCGTCACCCCGATCCACGACGTCCGCTCGATCGGTGACACGCCTCGAAACGCGGCGATGAACGTTTGTGAGCGATCGAACGCGACGTCGGCATTGAACAGGATCCAGCGACCGTCCGGCGAGAAGGTCGCCCGCAGTAGCGTGGTCTTGTCCTGGGCCAAGATGATCGCGCTCTGCCGCGACTGCACGTCCAGTAGCCCGATAGTTCGACGACTCTGCGGCCAGTACAACAGGTATCTGTTGTCCGGCGACCAGTCCCACGGCACGAAACAGTCCTCGCAGACATTCATCGCCACCGGCCCCGAGGGATCACGGAGCGACGACACGTAGACTCGTCGCCTCGTCGCTGGACCTTCGTTGTAGGCGACCATCGATCCGTCGGCGGAAATCGCCGGCCGGCTTTCGAAGGTCGGCGAGATCGTGATGGCGGTTTCCACACCCGTCACCAGATCTTTCGCGTACACGTCGTAATTGCCCGCCCGGTTCGATGTGAACGCCATGCGGCGACCGTCGGCGGAAAGCGCCGGCTGGACGTCAACGCCCACGTTGTCGGTCAGCCGTTCCAGCGGCCCGGCGACGCGGCCCCGTAGCGTGTCTACAGGCAGGCTCCAGATATCGGCATTCTCGATGAAGCTCGAGAACACGACCCGGCCGGCAGCCGCTGCCGGCAGGTCCTCGATTGCCGCTCCGGACGTGAATCGGCGAGGTGCCTCCGACGCGCGCCAATCGCCGGGAGAAAGGCGCAGCTGCCAGATGTTGCGCGTGTCGCCAAGATCGGCAGCGAACAAGACCCCGCGCTCGGGATCCCAACTGCTGGGGACAGGCAGATAGGCAAGGAGGCCGTTCGAGCGGAGCACGTCGGACGCGCCGGTTCGACGCGCCGGACTGCCATCGAGCGATGCCACCCACCAGTCCCACCCTGGCGACGCGAGATCACCCGTTGGCTCGGGGGTACCAAGGACGAGAACATGCGTGCCGTCCGGCGTCCACAGCGGATGTCGCGCGATCGCCAGGTCGGAGGCGACCTGCGTCGGAGAGCCGCCGTTGGCGCCGACGACGTATGTCCGGGTGCCGCTATCTGCCACTCGCCCGGTCACGCCAACCCAATAGGCGATCAACTTCCCGTCGGGCGAGAACCGCGGCTGGCGGCCGCCAGAGGCGATGCGCGACGCGGCGCCACCGAGCGTCGAGACGACATAAACGCCTCCGCCATCCCGCTCCGACCGGAAGGCGATTCGTCTTCCATCAGGCGAGAACACCGGCTCGCGGTCGTCGGCCGCATCACTCGTCAGGCGAATAGCCTCGGCCTGTCCGATCTGTTGCAGCCAGAGGTCGAGACTCCCGTCATTGCCGCGGTCCGACGCATAGGCCAGCAGCGTGCCATCGGGCGACAGCGCGGCGTCGGTCGTCAGCCCTGAGTACGATGTCAATCGCGTAATCGTCATAGTCGGTGGTGATGTCGTGGCCTGCTCGCGCGGCCGCCACCAGATGATTGCCGCGACTAGAGCCGCACTGACGAGGGCGACGCCAGCCACCGCGACGTACCGCGTTCGCGTCCGCGCTGCGGGCGCTGCCGACGCTGGAGCCTGTGCGGATGGATGCAGGGCGACGCGCAGTTGAAAGCCGAGGTCGCGCGCGGACTGAAAGCGTTCCCCCGGCTCCTTTTCCAGACAGTGCCGCACGATCTGGTCGACGAGCGGCGATGCCTGTGTCAGCGGCGTCGGCTCCTGCGTCAGAATGGCGTTCATCGCCTCGGCGCTGGAATCGCCGCTGAAGGGCCGGCGCCCCTGCAACATCTCATAGAGCACGGCGCCAAAGGCGAAGATGTCGGAGCGATGATCGGCTGCCTGTCCGCGGACCTGCTCCGGCGACATGTAGGCGGGCGTCCCGATCATCACGCCGGTCATCGTCTGCGTCTGTTCGTGAACCTCCGATCCCGGCTGCACCTGTTTGGCGAGCCCGAAATCCAGAATCTTCACACGCCCGTCTTTGGTGATGAAAACGTTCTCGGGCTTCAGGTCGCGGTGGACGAGGCCCTTTTCGTGCGCGGCCGCGAGCCCCTGCGCAATCTGGATCGCATACTCGACAGCTTTCCCTTCGGGGATTGCCCCGTCGCGCAGCCGTTCGCGCAGCGTCGAACCCTCGAGCAGCTCGGTGACGAGATACGGAACGCTCTGCTCCTTGCCCGTCGCGTAGATCGCCAGGATGTTCGGATGCGCCAGCATGGCGGCGGCCCGCGCTTCATGCTCAAAACGTCGCAGCCGGTCCGGATCGCTGGCCACGCCCGGTGGCAGCAACTTGATTGCGACGTCGCGATGCAAGGCGGGGTCCTTCGCCTTCCAGACCTCACCCATGCCACCTGCGCCGAGCGGCGCCACCAGCTCGTAGGTGCCGAAGCGACGCCCGCGCACCAGTGCCGGCCTGTCATTGGCGAGGTCTCGTGCGGTCACCGCCAGAGCGCTGGACTCAAGAAAACGATCGTCGGCCTGGTGCGCCGCCAGCAGTGACTCGACCTCGCCGCGCAATTCGACGTCGCCCGCGCAGGCTTGGTCAAGGAACGACGCTCTAGATGCGGGATCCCGGTCCAGTACGTCCTGGTAAATACGGTCGATTTCGCGCCACCGTTCTGGGGTCATCGCTTCAGCTCGCGCGTCAGCCAGGCTTTGGCTGCTCTCCAGTCCCGGCCGACCGTATCGGTCGACACGTTCAGCGCTTCGGCGGTTTCCTCCAGGCTGAGCCCCCCAAAGAACCGCAGCTCGACAACACGCGCCTTGCGAGGGTCGAGCCGGCCGAGCTGTTCGAGCGCTTCATCGACGGCCACAACGTCTGCGTCCCCATGCGCCGCAACGGGAATGCCCTCCGACAGCGTGACCTGATGCCAGTCGCCGCCGCGCTTCTTGTACCTGCGACTGCGGGCGAAATCAACGAGGACGCGTCGCATCAATTGCGCGGCCACGGCATAGAAGTGGGCGCGGCTCTGCCACCGGACGCGGCTCGAATCCACCAGGCGAAGGTAGGCTTCGTTCAGGAGCGCCGTGGTCTGCAGCGTATGGCCGGTCTGCTCGCGGCGCATGTATCGCCCCGCCAGTCGGTGCAGCTCGTCATAGACGATCGGCGTCAGGCGCGCCAGCGCTGCCTCGTCTCCGTCCCGCCATGCCAGCAGCAGCGCCGTGACGTCCTCGCGGTTTTCCCCGCCCATCGCTCGCCGGTTCCATTCTAGCCCGCCGTGCGGAGTTCGAGCGCCGTTTCACGCCTACTCATGACGAGACCAGAAAAAGGAGTTCGTCATGAATCGACACGTTCGCGCGACGATTTTCGTGATCGGCCTCGCCTGGGTGACCTTGTCCGGCTCCGGGGCCGTGCTCGCGGCCAGCGGCGGGCACTGGGTAGGAACGTGGAGTGCCTCGCCGCACCAGCCGAATCCCGGGCCGCCCACCCTCACCAACAGCGGCTTCGCCAACCAGACGCTGCGTCAGATCGTGCACACGAGCGTTGGCGGTACCGGCGTTCGCGTCCGGCTGTCGACGTTCGGGGCCGGGGCCCTGCTCGTCGGCGCAGCACACGTGGCCATTGGCGCCACCGGCGCAGCCATTGTGCCGGGCACGGATCGGGCGCTCACGTTCGGCGGCCAGCCATCGGTCAGGATACCGCCTGGCGCCGTCGTGCTCAGCGACCCCGTAGAGCTGGAAGTCCCGGCGCTCGCGGACCTGGCGGTCAGCATCTATGTCCCCGGGCAGACGGGGCCAGCCACCTGGCACTTCGTGGCGCAGCAGACCTCGTTCGTCTCACCGGAAGGCAACTTCGCCGATGCGCTCGACATGCCGGTGAGCGCAACCACGCGGGCCTGGTTCTGGCTGGCCGCCGTCGAGGTGTTCGTGCCGAAGCAGGTTGGAGCGATTGCAGCGTTCGGCGACTCGGTCACCGACGGAGTCCGATCAACACCCGACGCGAACAATCGGTGGCCCGACCACCTGGCGAGAGCGCTCGTTGCCCAGCATGGCAACCACCAGATGAGTGTGCTGAATGCCTCCATCACCGGCAATCGCTTGCTGCACGATGGTATTGGCCCGAACGCGCTCGCCCGCTTCGAGCGCGACGTGCTCGCGCAGGCCGGCGTGACCCACCTGATCGTCCTGCTGGGGAACAACGACATTACGATCGGAAATCTCTTTCCCGCTGAAGCTGTCACGGCCGCGGAGATCATCCAGGCGCATCGGCTCCTCATCGCAAGAGCGCGGGCTCACGGCTTGAGGATCTTTGGAGGCACGCTGCCGCCGTTCGGCGGTCTGGTTCCGCCGGCGGTGTTCCCCGCGCTGGAGGGGAAGCGCCAAGCCGTCAACGAATGGATTCGCTCGGGCGGTGAATACGATGCGATGATCGATTTCGACGAGGTGCTGCGTGATCCAGCCGACCACGGACGATTGCATCCACTGTACGACAGCGGCGACCACCTTCACCCGAACGACGCCGGCTACGAAGCGATGGGCCGTGCGATCGACGTAAACCTGTTCAAGCACGATCCGGCGCGAGCCCGATGACCGGGCAGCACCGCCTGCGCTGCACGATCTGCTTCGGACCGTAGTCCCGCCAGGAATCCGAAACGGATTCCTGGCGGTGATAACTGCTTCCGAGTCGTATCATTGCACGATCGAGACGAACGTTTCGGCCATTCGCTTCCCGATTGATCTGGGGAATGACCGATTCCAGGCGCAGCAACCTCCTATCCTTCGTGCGCCACCCGCAAGGAGCTCAGCATTCGGATCTTTGAAGCGCATACTGGCCGTGAGCGGCTGGTAGGTGCGAACGATATCGATTCGGGCCGGCTGAGTGGACGTTGTGGCGAACCCTGACGTAACGTCCCGCCGATGAAGCGTGCGCTGCGCGATCTCCGCGTTAGACGCGCGATACGCCATTGAACCAGCTCGAGGGGCATTCGATCGCAGATGGAAGAACTTCAGTCCAACGCCAGTCCACCAACGCCCAAACACCAAGGAAAACCAGGGAACACCAGAGACCAGAGAGCAAGACGAATCAACAGGATAGAGAACCTAACGAAATCTGCAAAACCTCCATCCCCGGTTCAAATCCGGGCGGCGCCTCCAATCTAAGCAGGTCTATTCCGGGGACATGGGTAACAGATTATTCCGGAGACATAGGTAACACTTTCGGCCCAAACGGATTCTCGATCGGTTCAAGCCTGCAGGTCTCGTCGTCAAAGTACCCCAGATCGTACTGCATGAAAGTGACGAGCCAGGTCCGGTCGCTCACCTGCTTCACCCCCACGTTCTGCCCGGCAAATACCTGACTGAGATTGATCTTCCGATTCTTGTAGCAGATTCGGCCACAGTGGGTCACGGTGGCGGTCCAGTCGTGGAACGGGTACTCCAGTTCATCGAGGCCGCGGTAGGGGCGGGCCGAGGGGGTGTAGACCTCGGCCGGCACCTGCATCCCGAGCGCCTGATGCGGGCGTTCCTGGTTGTAGCGCTCGAGAAAGGTCTCGAACCGGGCTTGCTGCTGCAGCACGTTGGCGGCGGCGGGTTTGGTCGCTTCGGTCTTCAAAGTGAGATGCATCCGCTCGTGCCGGCCGTGCTGTTCGGGATGCCCGGGTTTGATGCGCTCGATGTGGATTCCGAGACGGAGCCACCAGACCGACAGTTTGCTCAGGCCGTAGAGCGCATGGGCTGAAGAAAAGGGCAAGCCGTTGTCCGTTCGGATGGCGTGCGGCAGCCCGAAGTCGGTGACGATGCGTTCAAACACGGCGAAGGCATACATTTCCTTCGTCGTCGAGAGCGCCTCGCCGGTCAGTAAATAGCGGCTGGCGAAGTCCGTGACGGTGAGCGGATAACAGTCTTGAGCCGGACGATCGATTTTTCAATCACCAGCGGGAGCTGGTTGGCGTGCCGGTAGGGCCGGCGGCTCCGGTCCGTCAGCCCTTGGACCCCGCAGTCCTTGTAGCGATCGTAAATCTTGTAGCCGGTCTTCCGGGAAATCCCGAACTCCGTGCACAGGACCGCCATCTTCTCGCCGTCGAGCAGGCGGGCAATGAACCGGAGACGCTCGTCCACAACGTGACACTCCTTCCAAGGCATGCCCCCTCCTTGGGGGGCAAGTGTCACCCATGTCTCCGGAATAAACTGTTACCCCCTCTTCAAAAAGGGCATCACAGAATCGCATCGTTTGTTCGGCGTCAGCACAATCGTGTCAGCCTCCGCGGACTGAATTGGACTGAAAAACCGCTTCGCGTGCTGACCTCCCAGGCTGTAAACCACTGACTCGTTGATGCTTTCGGGAAGGCATGATCCGAAAGGCAGGAGGTTTGGAGGACCTCCACCTCCACGTTGAGGCGGAGCGGCTCTTCCTCCGTCGATTTGCCATGGGCACAGTGGTCCGAGCGATGTCCCGATCCAAAAACACAGCAGCGAGGGCGACAACGGGCTGAATGGGCATCGCGCGGGCGCCCAGCAGCGGCCACCCGGAGTAGCCCCGGGTAATCGACGCGAATGCCCACGGGTCGTCACGCTCTACCTGGAAGTAGGTCGGTCTCGTTCGACAGTCAGAATGACGTGGCGCATTCTGCCCACGACAATAAGTCATTGGCGAGAATACCCATTCTCGCACGTGATCGGTCCGCCAAGAGGGACGGGTAGATTCTCTCCAACTTGTACGTCCCAGTGCAACGTGAAGCGCTCGTATGGTGAGCTCAGCCGACCTTCGTGCGCTTTTGTGGCTATTGCTTCCACTCCGCCATCCACAGATTGCCGGTGCGCTCGGTCATCGGGAAGACGATGCGATCGCGCGCCACCGAAATCTCGACGAATCCTGGCGGAATGTACGCGACCGATCGTCGCGCGCCGTGCAGATGATGAACGGCCGTGCTACGTCCGACCGGCCGTTTCGTGACTGGGTCGAGACCCTGGCGCCAGAGGCAATAGTATCCGTCGTAGTTCGACAGCAAGTAGAGGGCGTTGCCGTCTGGGGACCAGCGCGAAACGTAGCCGGAATTGTCGGGGCGCGTCACCCCGATCCACGACGTCCGCTCGATCGGTGACACGCCTCGAAACGCGGCGATGAACGTTTGTGAGCGATCGAACGCGACGTCGGCATTGAACAGGATCCAGCGACCGTCCGGCGAGAAGGTCGCCCGCAGTAGCGTGGTCTTGTCCTGGGCCAAGATGATCGCGCTCTGCCGCGACTGCACGTCCAGTAGCCCGATAGTTCGACGACTCTGCGGCCAGTACAACAGGTATCTGTTGTCCGGCGACCAGTCCCACGGCACGAAACAGTCCTCGCAGACATTCATCGCCACCGGCCCCGAGGGATCACGGAGCGACGACACGTAGACTCGTCGCCTCGTCGCTGGACCTTCGTTGTAGGCGACCATCGATCCGTCGGCGGAAATCGCCGGCCGGCTTTCGAAGGTCGGCGAGATCGTGATGGCGGTTTCCACACCCGTCACCAGATCTTTCGCGTACACGTCGTAATTGCCCGCCCGGTTCGATGTGAACGCCATGCGGCGACCGTCGGCGGAAAGCGCCGGCTGGACGTCAACGCCCACGTTGTCGGTCAGCCGTTCCAGCGGCCCGGCGACGCGGCCCCGTAGCGTGTCTACAGGCAGGCTCCAGATATCGGCATTCTCGATGAAGCTCGAGAACACGACCCGGCCGGCAGCCGCTGCCGGCAGGTCCTCGATTGCCGCTCCGGACGTGAATCGGCGAGGTGCCTCCGACGCGCGCCAATCGCCGGGAGAAAGGCGCAGCTGCCAGATGTTGCGCGTGTCGCCAAGATCGGCAGCGAACAAGACCCCGCGCTCGGGATCCCAACTGCTGGGGACAGGCAGATAGGCAAGGAGGCCGTTCGAGCGGAGCACGTCGGACGCGCCGGTTCGACGCGCCGGACTGCCATCGAGCGATGCCACCCACCAGTCCCACCCTGGCGACGCGAGATCACCCGTTGGCTCGGGGGTACCAAGGACGAGAACATGCGTGCCGTCCGGCGTCCACAGCGGATGTCGCGCGATCGCCAGGTCGGAGGCGACCTGCGTCGGAGAGCCGCCGTTGGCGCCGACGACGTATGTCCGGGTGCCGCTATCTGCCACTCGCCCGGTCACGCCAACCCAATAGGCGATCAACTTCCCGTCGGGCGAGAACCGCGGCTGGCGGCCGCCAGAGGCGATGCGCGACGCGGCGCCACCGAGCGTCGAGACGACATAAACGCCTCCGCCATCCCGCTCCGACCGGAAGGCGATTCGTCTTCCATCAGGCGAGAACACCGGCTCGCGGTCGTCGGCCGCATCACTCGTCAGGCGAATAGCCTCGGCCTGTCCGATCTGTTGCAGCCAGAGGTCGAGACTCCCGTCATTGCCGCGGTCCGACGCATAGGCCAGCAGCGTGCCATCGGGCGACAGCGCGGCGTCGGTCGTCAGCCCTGAGTACGATGTCAATCGCGTAATCGTCATAGTCGGTGGTGATGTCGTGGCCTGCTCGCGCGGCCGCCACCAGATGATTGCCGCGACTAGAGCCGCACTGACGAGGGCGACGCCAGCCACCGCGACGTACCGCGTTCGCGTCCGCGCTGCGGGCGCTGCCGACGCTGGAGCCTGTGCGGATGGATGCAGGGCGACGCGCAGTTGAAAGCCGAGGTCGCGCGCGGACTGAAAGCGTTCCCCCGGCTCCTTTTCCAGACAGTGCCGCACGATCTGGTCGACGAGCGGCGATGCCTGTGTCAGCGGCGTCGGCTCCTGCGTCAGAATGGCGTTCATCGCCTCGGCGCTGGAATCGCCGCTGAAGGGCCGGCGCCCCTGCAACATCTCATAGAGCACGGCGCCAAAGGCGAAGATGTCGGAGCGATGATCGGCTGCCTGTCCGCGGACCTGCTCCGGCGACATGTAGGCGGGCGTCCCGATCATCACGCCGGTCATCGTCTGCGTCTGTTCGTGAACCTCCGATCCCGGCTGCACCTGTTTGGCGAGCCCGAAATCCAGAATCTTCACACGCCCGTCTTTGGTGATGAAAACGTTCTCGGGCTTCAGGTCGCGGTGGACGAGGCCCTTTTCGTGCGCGGCCGCGAGCCCCTGCGCAATCTGGATCGCATACTCGACAGCTTTCCCTTCGGGGATTGCCCCGTCGCGCAGCCGTTCGCGCAGCGTCGAACCCTCGAGCAGCTCGGTGACGAGATACGGAACGCTCTGCTCCTTGCCCGTCGCGTAGATCGCCAGGATGTTCGGATGCGCCAGCATGGCGGCGGCCCGCGCTTCATGCTCAAAACGTCGCAGCCGGTCCGGATCGCTGGCCACGCCCGGTGGCAGCAACTTGATTGCGACGTCGCGATGCAAGGCGGGGTCCTTCGCCTTCCAGACCTCACCCATGCCACCTGCGCCGAGCGGCGCCACCAGCTCGTAGGTGCCGAAGCGACGCCCGCGCACCAGTGCCGGCCTGTCATTGGCGAGGTCTCGTGCGGTCACCGCCAGAGCGCTGGACTCAAGAAAACGATCGTCGGCCTGGTGCGCCGCCAGCAGTGACTCGACCTCGCCGCGCAATTCGACGTCGCCCGCGCAGGCTTGGTCAAGGAACGACGCTCTAGATGCGGGATCCCGGTCCAGTACGTCCTGGTAAATACGGTCGATTTCGCGCCACCGTTCTGGGGTCATCGCTTCAGCTCGCGCGTCAGCCAGGCTTTGGCTGCTCTCCAGTCCCGGCCGACCGTATCGGTCGACACGTTCAGCGCTTCGGCGGTTTCCTCCAGGCTGAGCCCCCCAAAGAACCGCAGCTCGACAACACGCGCCTTGCGAGGGTCGAGCCGGCCGAGCTGTTCGAGCGCTTCATCGACGGCCACAACGTCTGCGTCCCCATGCGCCGCAACGGGAATGCCCTCCGACAGCGTGACCTGATGCCAGTCGCCGCCGCGCTTCTTGTACCTGCGACTGCGGGCGAAATCAACGAGGACGCGTCGCATCAATTGCGCGGCCACGGCATAGAAGTGGGCGCGGCTCTGCCACCGGACGCGGCTCGAATCCACCAGGCGAAGGTAGGCTTCGTTCAGGAGCGCCGTGGTCTGCAGCGTATGGCCGGTCTGCTCGCGGCGCATGTATCGCCCCGCCAGTCGGTGCAGCTCGTCATAGACGATCGGCGTCAGGCGCGCCAGCGCTGCCTCGTCTCCGTCCCGCCATGCCAGCAGCAGCGCCGTGACGTCCTCGCGGTTTTCCCCGCCCATCGCTCGCCGGTTCCATTCTAGCCCGCCGTGCGGAGTTCGAGCGCCGTTTCACGCCTACTCATGACGAGACCAGAAAAAGGAGTTCGTCATGAATCGACACGTTCGCGCGACGATTTTCGTGATCGGCCTCGCCTGGGTGACCTTGTCCGGCTCCGGGGCCGTGCTCGCGGCCAGCGGCGGGCACTGGGTAGGAACGTGGAGTGCCTCGCCGCACCAGCCGAATCCCGGGCCGCCCACCCTCACCAACAGCGGCTTCGCCAACCAGACGCTGCGTCAGATCGTGCACACGAGCGTTGGCGGTACCGGCGTTCGCGTCCGGCTGTCGACGTTCGGGGCCGGGGCCCTGCTCGTCGGCGCAGCACACGTGGCCATTGGCGCCACCGGCGCAGCCATTGTGCCGGGCACGGATCGGGCGCTCACGTTCGGCGGCCAGCCATCGGTCAGGATACCGCCTGGCGCCGTCGTGCTCAGCGACCCCGTAGAGCTGGAAGTCCCGGCGCTCGCGGACCTGGCGGTCAGCATCTATGTCCCCGGGCAGACGGGGCCAGCCACCTGGCACTTCGTGGCGCAGCAGACCTCGTTCGTCTCACCGGAAGGCAACTTCGCCGATGCGCTCGACATGCCGGTGAGCGCAACCACGCGGGCCTGGTTCTGGCTGGCCGCCGTCGAGGTGTTCGTGCCGAAGCAGGTTGGAGCGATTGCAGCGTTCGGCGACTCGGTCACCGACGGAGTCCGATCAACACCCGACGCGAACAATCGGTGGCCCGACCACCTGGCGAGAGCGCTCGTTGCCCAGCATGGCAACCACCAGATGAGTGTGCTGAATGCCTCCATCACCGGCAATCGCTTGCTGCACGATGGTATTGGCCCGAACGCGCTCGCCCGCTTCGAGCGCGACGTGCTCGCGCAGGCCGGCGTGACCCACCTGATCGTCCTGCTGGGGAACAACGACATTACGATCGGAAATCTCTTTCCCGCTGAAGCTGTCACGGCCGCGGAGATCATCCAGGCGCATCGGCTCCTCATCGCAAGAGCGCGGGCTCACGGCTTGAGGATCTTTGGAGGCACGCTGCCGCCGTTCGGCGGTCTGGTTCCGCCGGCGGTGTTCCCCGCGCTGGAGGGGAAGCGCCAAGCCGTCAACGAATGGATTCGCTCGGGCGGTGAATACGATGCGATGATCGATTTCGACGAGGTGCTGCGTGATCCAGCCGACCACGGACGATTGCATCCACTGTACGACAGCGGCGACCACCTTCACCCGAACGACGCCGGCTACGAAGCGATGGGCCGTGCGATCGACGTAAACCTGTTCAAGCACGATCCGGCGCGAGCCCGATGACCGGGCAGCACCGCCTGCGCTGCACGATCTGCTTCGGACCGTAGTCCCGCCAGGAATCCGAAACGGATTCCTGGCGGTGATAACTGCTTCCGAGTCGTATCATTGCACGATCGAGACGAACGTTTCGGCCATTCGCTTCCCGATTGATCTGGGGAATGACCGATTCCAGGCGCAGCAACCTCCTATCCTTCGTGCGCCACCCGCAAGGAGCTCAGCATTCGGATCTTTGAAGCGCATACTGGCCGTGAGCGGCTGGTAGGTGCGAACGATATCGATTCGGGCCGGCTGAGTGGACGTTGTGGCGAACCCTGACGTAACGTCCCGCCGATGAAGCGTGCGCTGCGCGATCTCCGCGTTAGACGCGCGATACGCCATTGAACCAGCTCGAGGGGCATTCGATCGCAGATGGAAGAACTTCAGTCCAACGCCAGTCCACCAACGCCCAAACACCAAGGAAAACCAGGGAACACCAGAGACCAGAGAGCAAGACGAATCAACAGGATAGAGAACCTAACGAAATCTGCAAAACCTCCATCCCCGGTTCAAATCCGGGCGGCGCCTCCAATCTAAGCAGGTCTATTCCGGGGACATGGGTAACAGATTATTCCGGAGACATAGGTAACACTTTCGGCCCAAACGGATTCTCGATCGGTTCAAGCCTGCAGGTCTCGTCGTCAAAGTACCCCAGATCGTACTGCATGAAAGTGACGAGCCAGGTCCGGTCGCTCACCTGCTTCACCCCCACGTTCTG
>Ga0299914_10001842_pt1 | contig 14329 bp, 16 predicted proteins | sample RVTome_10_FD_201361 | JGI IMG/M metagenome (GOLD analysis project Ga0299914, IMG submission 201361) | Soil microbial communities from uranium-contaminated site in the Upper Colorado River Basin, Wyoming, United States - RVT153D57 (version 2) ...
CGGAGATCGCCCCGTCCGTCGCCTCAACCTCACCCGGGAAGCGGCCCAGGATCGAGTCGTACTTGAGCAGGTGGGCGAGCGTCGCCGTGTCGGTGAGGTCGTTGACCGCGACGAACTCCAGGTCCGCCCCCGCCGCATACGCGGCGCGGAAGACGTTGCGCCCGATGCGGCCGAAGCCGTTGATCCCGACCTTCACTGCCATTGAGTCAAACCCTCCTGAATCGTTTTGGGAAGCCGATGCCGATGCTAGTCGCTGCCGATCGTCACTTCGATCTCGTACCCGTCGGGGTCCCTGAGGAACGCCGAGTAGGTGCCGGAGCCGTGCGCTCTGCGCTCGCCCGGCTCGCTGAGGCTGGCCCCGCCTCCCTCGACCCCGCCCTCCCAGGCGGCCTTGACGGCGACGATGCCCAGGGCGGAGAAGCTGATCAGGCCGAAGCCGGGCTTCGCCTCGTGGTTGGCCGAGATGAAGAAGACCGGCTTGGCGATGCCCCAGCCGATCGTGTTGTCCTGCTCGAAGTGACGCCGCCAACCGAGCGGCGCGAGCAGCGCGTCGTAGAAGGAGGCGCTCCGTTCGAGGTCGGAGACCTCCAAGAGGACGTGGTGAAGCATCGCGGCGGGCAGGCTATAAGGGTTAGCCGCCGCGCGGCGTCCAGCGGAAGTAGCGGGCGGCGAGGAGGAGGCCGGCGAGGCCCCAGCCGGCGACGATCGCGAGGTGCCCCCACTCGACCCCCGCCCCTCCTCCCGTCGCCGGAACGTAGGCGTTGAAGAAGGCCTCGAAGAAGTGGCGGACCGGGAAGGCATCGGCGAAATGGATGACGCCGCTGGGCAACTGGTCGCTGGGGATGAAGACGCCGGAGAGGAAGTAGAGCGGCAACAGCATGGCGTTGACGATCGGAGCGGCGGCGTCCTGGGAGGGGATCGCCGCGGTCAGCGCGATCCCGAGGCAGCAGAAGGCGGCGGCGCCGATGACGAGGGTGACGACGATCGCCGGCAGCCGGTCCCAGGGGATATCGACGCCGTAGAACACGCGGCCGAGCGTCGCGATCAGGGCCATCATGATCAGCGCGACGACTATCGAGTTGCCGATCCGGCCGGCGATGAAGACCCAGGACGGCATCGGCGTGCCGCGGCCGCGCTTGAGGCGGCCATCCTCGCGGGCGATCACCAGGGACATCGCCAGCGTCTGCATCGTCGCCGAGATCACCGAGAGGGTGATGATCGCCGGCACGTAGTAGGTCGTCGTTTCGATCCCGCCGTTGACGTCGACCGTCTCGTCCCCGAACACGGTGGCGAAGATCAGCAGCAGGATGACCGGGAACATCACGGTGAAGAAGACCGACGCCGGGTTTCGCCAGAAGACCTTCTGGTCGAAGCGGAACTGGTGGGCGACGAGGGTCAGGGCGGTCATTCCGCGGCCTCCGAGGTCAGCTCCAGGTAGATGTCCTCCAGGCTCGGCCGGGTCACTTCCAGCCCTTCCAGGTCCACTCCGTCTTCGAGCGCTCTGCCGGTCAGCTCATGCAGGGTCCGGGTCGGGGTCGTCGTCCGTACCCGCACCTCGCCCTCGGAACCGCGGTAGCTGATCGTCGCCGGCCGGCTCTCGCGGTCGCCGAGGTCCTCCGGCGTGCCGCGGGCGACGACCTCGCCGCGCGAGATGATCGCGAGGCGGTCGGCGAGGCGCTGCGCCTCGTCCATGTAATGGGTGGTGAGGAAGACGGTGACGCCGAGGTCGCGCAGCCCGGCGATCACGTCCCAGGCCGCCCGCCGCGCCGAGGGGTCAAATCCCGTGGTGGGCTCGTCGAGGAAGAGCAGCTCCGGGTCTCCGATCAGCGCCATGCCGACGTCGAGGCGCCGCTGCTGGCCGCCCGAGAGGCCGCCGGCGCGGGCGTCGACCTTGTCCTCGAGCCCCACCAGGGCGATCACCTCCTCAACCGGGCGCGGGCGGCTGTAGTAGCCGGCGAAGAGGGCGAGGGACTCGCGCACCGTCAGGTAGGGATCGAGGCGGCAGCTCTGAAGGACGGACCCGACCCGCTCGCGCCACTCGCGCCCGGCGTGCTGCGGATCCTCGCCGAGAACGCTGACCTCTCCCCCGCTGCGCTTGCGATAGCCCTCGAGGATCTCCACGGTCGTCGTCTTGCCGGCGCCGTTGGGGCCGAGGAAGGCGAAGACCTCGCCGCGCTCGACGTCGAGATCGATCCCACGGACTGCCTCGAAATCACCGTAGGCCTTACGCAATCCACGAATTGAGATGACAGCGTCGGCCACGGGCGGGCGATTCTAGGCCGACGGGACGAAAACGTCGGCTATGCCGACGTTTTCGTCCCGTCGGCGGGCTGTTTAGCTGTCCAGCTCTACGTCACGGTGCTTGACGCGCACGATCACGTCGTCGCGGCCCGCGAGATCACGGCGGATCCGGTCGGCCACGGTGACCGAGCGGTGGCGGCCGCCGGTGCAGCCGATCGCGATCGTCAGGTGGCTCTTGCCCTCGGTCACGTAGGCGGGCACGAGGAACTCGAGCAGCGGCAGCAATCGGCCGTAGAACTCGCCCGCCTGCGTCCCGGACTCGACGTAGCCGCGGACCTCTCTGTCCATTCCCGTCAACGGCCGCAGGTCGTCGACGTAGTGAGGATTGGGCAGGAAGCGCACGTCAAGGGTCAGGTCCGCGTCGCGCGGCGGACCGTTTTTGAAGCCGAAGGTGAGCAGCGTCAGCGCCAGCTTGCCGCTCTCATGACGGCCGAGCATCTCCTCGGCGATCCGCCGCCGCAGCACCCCGCCGGTGAGGTCGCTGGTGTCCATCACCACGTCGGCGCGCGCGCGCAGCGGCGCCAGCAACTCGCGCTCGGCGCGAATGCCGTCGACTATCCGGCCCTCGGGCGCCAGCGGGTGGCGGCGGCGGGTCTCCTTGTAGCGGTCGACAAGCGTCTCCTCCTCGGCTTCGAGGAAGAGGACTTTCGGGTGCAGGCCGTCAGCTTCGAGGTCGTCCAGAACCTGGAGCAGGTCGTCGAAGTAGTCGCCGCCGCGCACGTCGGAGACGACCGCGGCGCGCTCGACCGCGCTGCCGTCGTGGCGGAACAGCTCGCCGAGGCTGCCGATCATCCGCGGCGGCAGGTTGTCGACGCAGAAGTAGCCGCCGTCCTCGAAGGCGGCGATCGCCTCCGACTTGCCGGCGCCGGAGTGGCCGGTGATGACGACCAGCGTCACCTCTCCGGCGGGCCCGCCGCCGTTCGACCCCTTCCCTCGCGCCTCGATTTTCCGCGCCTTCGCCATCGATTCCTCAGCCCGTGCGGTTGAGTTGCTCGTGGATCTCCCGGGCTACTTTGCCAGGCACGCCGGGCACTGCTTCCAGCTCCTCGCGGGTGGCGGCCAGAAACCGCTCTGGAGAGCCGAAATGCTGGAGCAGGGCGCGCTTGCGGACAGGGCCGACGCCCTTCAGCTCGTCGAGAACCGAGCCGGTCATCGCCCGGTCGCGCCGACCGCGGTGGTGCTCGATCGCGAAGCGGTGGGCCTCGTCGCGGACCCGCTGTAGGAGCTTGGAGGCTTCGGAGTCCGCGGGAAGGTCGACCGGCGCCCCGCGGCCGGGGACGTAGACCTCCTCCAATCGCTTTGCGAGGCTGACCACGGTGACGCCGAGGTCGGCGAAGGGCCGCAGCGCCCGCATCCCGGCGGCGAGCTGCCCCTTGCCGCCGTCGATCACGATCAGCGAGGGCAGCGAGGCGAAGCTGTCGTCGCGATCCTTGTCGTGCGGGGAGAGATCGGCCTGCTCGAGATAGCGGTTCATGCGCCGTCCCAGCACCTCCTCCATCGAGGCGAAGTCGTCGGGCCCGCCGTTGCTCTTCTCGTTTCGCCCCTCGCCGCGCATCCGAAATCTCCGGTAATCCGACTTCTTGGTCGCTCCCCCCTCGAACACGACCATCGAGGCGACGGTGTGCTCGCCGCCGAGGTTGGAGATGTCGAAGCCCTCGATCCGGACCGGCAGCTCCTCCATCCCCAGTGCCTCGCGCAGCGCCGAGAGCGACTCGACCCGGCGCTGGCGCCGGTGCTCACGGCGCAGCCGGTCCTGGTCGAGGGCGAGGCGCGCGTTGCGCTCGGCCAGCTCGCGCAGGCGGCGCTTGTCGCCGCGCTCGGCGACCCGCACTTCGACCGGGGCGCCGCGGCGTTCGCTCAGCGCCTCGGCGATCACCCCGGCGCGCTCGCGCAGGTCCGGGCCGACCACGATCGTGCGCGGCATCGCGGGCGAAGCCGAGTAGTACTGACCGATGAACTCCTCCGCGACCTCGGCCGGCTCGCGCTCGGCCTGGTTGTCCAGGTAGAAGCTCTGGCGCTCGGCGAGGATGCCGTCGCGGACCTGGAAGACGTGGGCGTTGGCGTCGGCGCCCTCGACGGCGACGCCGATCAGGTCGGCGGTGCCGACCGTGCCGCCGGCGACACGCTGGCGCTCGAAGAGGGAGCCGATCGCCTTCAGCCGATCGCGGTGCAGGGCGGCGCGCTCGAACTCGTGCGCGGCCGCGGCCTCGTCCATCTTGCGCCGCTCGTCCTTCTCCACCTGGCGGTAGCGGCCGGAGAGGAAGTCGACGATCGCGTCGATGTTGCGCCGGTACTCCTCCCTGCTCACATAGTCGACGCAGGGCGCCCCGCAACGCTTGATGTAGTAGTCGAGGCAGGGACTGCCGGAGCGGCGGCCCGGTTCCGGTCCCTCACAGGTGCGGAACTGGAACAGCTTGCCGAGCAGGTCCAGCGTCTCGCGCACGCGCTTGGCGCTGGCGAAGGGGCCGAAGTAGGCGCGGCCGGAGCGGTGCTTCTCGCGGGTGAGGTAGACGCGCGGGTAGTCCTCATCGAGGCTGACCGCGACGTAGGGGTAGGACTTGTCGTCGCGCAAGCGGATGTTGAAGCGCGGCCGGTGGCGCTTGATGAAGCTCTGCTCGGCGAGCAGCGCCTCCGCCTCGGTGGAGGTGACCACGAAGTCGATCCGGTCGACGCGGGACGTGAGGCGCCGCTCCCCGCCGGAGAAGTGGGAGGCGACGCGCTTGCGGATCGAGCGCGCCTTGCCGACGTAGAGCACCTCGCCGTCGGCGTCGTGGAAGAGATAGACGCCGGGCGAATCAGGCAGCTCTCGAATCCTGTCCCTCACTCGATAAAGGGTAGGCTGCCCGCCGCATGCAACCGCCTGAGCTGAACACGCTGGAGATCGAGATGGACGAGGAGATCGGGATCCTCACGCTCAACCGTCCCGACGCCTTCAACGCGATGAGCCCGGAGATGATCGGCGAGTTGACCGTCGCCTTCTCCTGGCTGGCCGACCTGGCGCCGCTCCGGGCGCTGGTGATCACCGGCTCCGGCAAGGCTTTCTGCTCCGGCGGCGACGTCAACTGGTTCAGAACGGGCGTCGAGGACGACGAGATCGACCTGCCCTCGCAGGTGCGTCGCGGCGCCGAAGCCCTGCATCAGGCGATCGTCGACCTGCGGCGGATCCCCTACCCGGTGATCGGCGCGATCAACGGCCCGGCGGCAGGCGCCGGCTTCTCCCTGGCACTCGCCTGCGACACGCGGATTGCCTCGGAGACGGCCTTCTTCGCCTGCGCCTACGGCCGGATCGGCGCCTCTCCGGATGGCGGAATGACCTACTTCCTGCCCCGCGTCGTCGGGCCGAGCCGGGCGCTGGAGCTGCTCCTCAACGACCCCAACATGACCGCCGAGGACGCGCTTGCCGAGAAGCTGGTGGCCGAGGTCGTCGCGCCGGAGGAGCTGATGGGCCGTGCTCGCGAGAAGGCCGAGAAGCTGGCCGCAAAGGCGCCCTACTACGTGAAGATGTCCAAGTGGCTGGTCGGGCAGAGCATCGAGAACAACCTCACCGAGCACCTCCAGCTGGAGCGCCACGGAATCGCCGACAGCATGGCGACCGAGGACCTGCGATCGGGCGTGAAGGCGTTCTTCGCCGGAGAGAAGCCCGAGTTCAGCGGCAGCTAGCGGCCTTGCGCGTTCCGGGCATCCGGCCTAGAGTGAGTCGAAGCCCAGTCGAGGAAAGGATCGCCCGATGAAGAAGCTCGCTGCCCTGCTCGCACTCGCCCTCGCCTCGGTCGCACTCGTCGCCTGCGGTGGCGACGACGACGACAACGGCACGACGACCACCCAGACTTCCAACGGAGCCGCGAACGGCGCCGCCACGGGCGGAGCGGCGGCCGGTGGCGGCCAGGCAGCCGGCGGCGAGACGATCAGCCTCGAAGCCGACCCCGACGGCCAGCTCGCCTACACGACCGACACCCTCACCGCCAAAGCGGGCAACCTGACGATCGACTTCAGCAACCCGGCCGCGATCACCCACGACGTGGCGGTCGACGACTCCGGCGGCAACGAGATCGGCAAGTCCGACCTGATCGCCCAGGACTCCACCACCCTCATCCTGAGAGACATGAAACCGGGCAGCTACACCTTCTACTGCACAGTCCCGGGCCACGAAGAAGCAGGGATGGAAGGCACCCTCACCGTCAAATAGCGGGGGAATTAGAACGCACCCGACATTGACCACCGTGGAGTGCGGTCAATGTCGGGTGCGCATCGGATCCGGCTTGCGAGGCGAGGCGCGCGTCGTCGGAGCAGGGGCGGCCGTCAGCCGGTGGGCGCCATTATGCGGGTGACGCTGTCGCCTACGAAGCAGGGCTTCTCGTTGCCCTCTACCTCGAGGGTGAAGCGGGTGATGACCTCCCACCAGCCGCCGCCTTTTTCTTCGATCGAGACGACCTCGGCGTTGCCGCGGACCTTGGAGTCGACGGGGACCGGGGCCGGGAAGCGGATCTTGTTCCAGCCGTAGTTGACGCCGAGGGTGAAACCGGTCGAGGAGATCAGCTCCTTGCGGAAGCCGTCGACCAGGGAGAGAGTGAGGTTGCCGTGGGCGATCGTGGTGCCGAAGGGGCTCTCCGCCTTGGCCCGCTCGATGTCGACGTGGATCCACTGGTCGTCGCCGGAGACCCGCGCGAAGGTGTCGATGTCCTCCTGGGTGACCGTGCGCCACTCGCTGGGGCCGATCTCCTTCCCCAACAGTTCCCGCATCCCCTCGATGCCCTGTACCTCGACCGATGCCATCGCGCGGCAGGCTACCGCAGCGATGCCGCGAACGCACCACACTGCCGGCTTATGGCGAAGGCTGGAGTGGCCATTGCTCGACGCGCAACTCCGGCATCGGGAAGTGCTTGACGTTGCCGGTGGCCAGCGACAGGCCCCGCAGGGTCGCGCCGGCGGCGATCAGCGAGTCCGCCATATGGAGCGTGACGCCTCTGGCGCCGAACTCGCGCCGCCAGCGAGCGCTCAGCGCCGCCTCCCCACGTCCGATCGGGACGATTCTGAGGGCATCGAGCAGATCGAGGGTGCGAGCCTCTTCCTCCTCTCGAATCCCCCTCAGGACGCCGTGAATCGTGATCGGCGAGACCGACAGCGGCCGGCGCTCCAGCAACTCCGCGGTGTACCCGGCACCACGGAGCAGATCTATCACGACGCTGGTGTCGAGGAACAGCGCCAAGTCACCTCAGCGGCTTGCGCCGGTGGCCCTCGACTTCGCGATCAAAGGCCTCGCTCTCGCGACGATCCTCTTCGCGAATCCACTCCGGTGTCATGTACGGCGCGAAGTCCGGCATGGAGCCCCTGAGACGCTCGAGTGCAGCGAGGCGCCGCATGTCCTCCTCGACCTTCGCTTCGACCGCCTCGCGGATGAACTTGCTCCGGCCTCGTTTGCCGACATAGGAGTCGATCTCTCTGATCAGGTCTTCGTCGAGCACTACGTGCAGGCGCATAGGCACAATGTTAGCCCACTGCATTACGCCACCAACCTGACTTCGAAGGTCGGAAGGGCAAGGGAGCCGGCGCCTCCGAGGAGGGCGAGGATTCGGGTCACGTAGGCCTGGGTCTCGGGGTAGGCGGGGACGCAGCCGCAGGCCTCGACCGGGGCCGGGCCGGCGTTGTAGCCGGCGAGGGCGAGGGTCGGGGAGCCGAGTTGGCGGATCAGGTCCGACATCAGGTGGGCCTGGGCGTCGATCGCCGCTTCGGGGTCGAAGGGGTCGTCGAGGCCGTAGGCCGCGGCAGTCGAGGGGATGAACTGGGCGATGCCCTGGGCCCCCGCGGGAGAGGCGGCGTAGGGGTTGAAGTTCGACTCCGCCATCAGCTGCGCGGCGAGCAGGGCGGCGGAGACGTTCCAGCGCGCGGCGGCGCGCAGCAGCGGCTCGCGGTAGCGGCCGGGAACGAAGGAGGGCAGGCCGCCGGCGCCAGACGCGGCGCCGTCTCCCCCACCCGTGCCGACCGCATTCCCCGCCTCCGAGCAGGGCGGCGGACCCTGCGTGTAGCCGTAGTGCCAAGCCTCCCAGGAGTAGCGCTGGACGAAGCCGAACCGGCCGGCGTTGGCGGCCAGCCAGCCATAGGCGGAGGGCGAGCCGATGTCCAGCTCCGTCGCGCAGCGATGCAGTGACTGCCCAGGCGGGGCCACCCACCGCGGGTCGGGATTGGCGGCGAACAGGGCCGCCTGCTCGGCGTCGGAGCGAAAGCCCGAGTTGATCGCCAGAGAAACCCCAGCCTGGAGAGCGGCTGCGGCCATGCGGTCGAAGGCAGCCGCCACGTCCGGGCGCATGTCCTCCCCCTGGCGGTAGGCGAGAGGGCCGCTGTAGCCGCCGCCGCTCGCCATCGCCGGCATCCCCCCGGCGCTCACCGGCGCGGCTGCCTCGGCGACCGCTGCGGCCTCGGTTCGCGCTCTTCCTTTGCCGAGGACGACGTCAGCCAGGACCCTGGCCTTGGCGCGGACCGGGGCGAAGGAGATCCGGTCCGGGAAGGAGACCCGCAGCCGTGCCGGGGCGACTCCGTTGGCTCTTGCCGCGCCGAAGGCGGCCCGGCGCGCCCGCCACAGGTAGGACGGCTTTTCCAGGTGCAGAGGATTCGGCAGGCCGTTGGGCAGCGCCGGGGGCGACAGCAGCCGCGGCAGGTCATCGCGCATCGAGCGCGCGGCGGAGATGGCCGCCAGGTCCGCCGCTCGCTGCACCCTCCCCTTGCCGGTGATCGCCCCGGCGACCGCGACCAGCGCAAGCGCAGTGAGAACGAGGGCGAAAATGGCGCCGAGCACCAGCGGTAGCGCCTGACCGCGCTCATCCAGCAGGCGCGCGCGCAAGCGCGCGGGCAATCCGCCGCCGCTCTCGGGCGGCAGGGCACCGGAGAGGGCGCGGCGGGTGGCGACCCATCCGAGCGGCCGCTTCAGCACCGCGGCCGGCAGCTCCCTCTCGCGCAGATCGCCCACCGCCAGGGCGGCGAGGGACAGATCCCGCTCGAGGTCGGCGCGAAGCAGGCCGCCGGATACGCCGAGGCCGGCGTCGCCGAGCGCATCCTGGAACAGGCGCGGCGGCAGATGGAGAACGGCAGCCGACTCGCGGGTAGCGGCGCGGGCGGCCCTCGCCGCCTCGATCCCGGTCGCGTCCGGGGGCAGGGTCAGCCGGCAGATCTGGCCGCGGGACGCGACCCCCGCCTGCGGCAGGTGGACGGCGAGGCGCTCCTCGAGACGCCGGGCGTCGGCCGAGGCGACCAGCGTCGGGCGCGGCGCTCGGCCCTCGTGGAAATCGACCAGCAGGCTCGCCCGGTCGGGATCGGCGGCGGCGCAGGCGAGCGCGGCGGCGGCGGCGCGCGATCCCTCGGCGTCGCCGACCCTCGTCACCAGCACGGTCGGCCGGCCCACCCGCCCCGCCTCGAAGGTGCCCTCTCTCTCCAGGGTGAAGACCGGCACCCGCTATCCCCCCGGCCTCGCGGCGGCGGACGTGGTCACAGCGAGGCGATCGGCGATGCCGCGAAACGGCGAGGGCGGGCGCAGCCGCACCGTCACCCGGCCCCCCTGGACCGAGACGTGAACGTCGTCTTCGGCCCAGCCCGGCAGCGCGTCGCGGGCGGCGCTCTTCGCGCCGCCGCCCGAGGCGAGCGCCAGGGCGCCCGCCTCGGCGGCGCCGTCGGCAAGGGTCAGCGCGTAGCCGGCCGCGAGAAGCTGCAACGAGAGCAGCGCGGCGAGCAGCAGCGCCGGCAGCCCCGCGATCAGCTCAACCGACGCCTGCCCCCGCTCGCTACCCATCGACCCTCTCCAGCGCGGTGCTCGCCCCGACCATGACCCGCGGCAGCACAGGCAGCAACCGCGGCACTCCAACCCGCACGGAGACCTCCTCCGAGTCGTCGACTTTCGAGCCGCGGCGCATCGTGGGCGGCAGCGCCTTCCGCGCCGCCTCGGCCGCGTCTCTTCCGACCAGCGCCGCCCTCGCCCCCGCCCGGGCGGCGACGCTTGCCGACCACAGCGCGTGCCCGGCGATCGCGATCTGTGCCGCCACCAGGACCGCCAGCAGCAGGAACGGGATCGTCGCGACCAACTCGACCGAGGCGGTCCCGTCCTCCCTGTGCGATGGCTTGCCGGCGTCCTGGGGCGACACCCCACGACCGTCTCAGCTCGCGACGCACACGTGGCGCGCTCAGAGCAACAAAAGTGTCACGAAAATGTGACAAACGCGGCACACTCCGCCGACGGGCCGAAACCGTCTGGGATATCGACGTTTTCGTCCCGTCGGCCGCGCTAGTACGTGTTTGCTTCGGTCCAGATCCGCCAGATCGCCGCTACCGACCCGCCCAGTAGAAGGATCCAGAGGAGGGTGCCGCCGCCGGTCTCGAACAACTCGTCGGCGCCGGCGATCAGCAGCACGATCGCGCCGAGCGCGCCGTAGAGAACCCCGCGCCGACCGTCGCCCAGAGCCGCCAGGGTCAGCTGGTTCTGGCGGCTAAGCACATAAACCGTCCAGGAGATCGCCGCCAGGAAGCCCATCGTCAGCGCCGCGAATATCGCCTCCGCGACGTTGCCGCCCGCCGGCACGAAGGCGACGGCGAAGGCCAGAGCCATGACGATCGAGGCGTTGCGCGCGGCGCGCATGGGAAGACCTTACGCCCCCAGCAGCCAGGCGACGCCGTAGGCCACGGCGCCGATCGCGGCGGCCGCCGGCAGGGTCAGCACCCAAGCGACGACGATGTTGCCCGCCACCCCCCAGCGCGCCGCCGAGACTCGCTTCACCGCGCCGGCGCCCAGCACGCCGCCGTTAATCGCGTGGGTGGTGGAGATCGGAAAGCCCATGAAAGTGGAGGCGAGGATCGTCGCCGCGCCGGCGCTCTGCGCCGAGAACCCCTGCGCGGCGTCCATCTTGATGACCCGGGCCCGGGCGCCGCGCATGATCCGCCAACCGCCGGCGTAGGTGCCGAGGCCGATCGCCGCGGCCGCCGATGCGATCACCCAGAATGGCGGGTCGGCGCCCTCCCCGAGCGTCCCATCGGCGACCATGGCCAGCACGATCACCCCCATCGTCTTCTGCGCGTCGTTGGCACCGTGGCCGAGGGCGAGCAGGCCGCCGGAGAGAGCCTGCGCATGGCGAAATCGGCGCGTGACCGTTCCAGGGCGGCGACGACCCACCAGCCGGTAGAGCACGACGATCCCGACGAGGGCGAGGGCAAGGGCGAGCACTGGGGCGACGAGCGCCGGGGTCAGCACCTTGTCGAGCAGGCCACCGCCGAGAACGGCGCCGGTCCCCGCCGCCGCCACGGTCGCGCCCACCACGCCGCCGATCAGCGCGTGGGAGGAGCTGGAGGGAAGCCCGAGGCGCCAGGTCGCCAGGTTCCAGGCGATCGCTCCGAGCAAGCCGGCGAGAACGACGACGGGCTCGATCGCGCCGGCCTCGACCATGTCGTAGGCGATCGTCGACGCCACCTCGATCGAGATGAAGGCGCCGGCGAAGTTGAGCAGCGCCGCCGCCGCGATCGCCACCCCGGGGGGCGCCGCCCCGGTGGAGACCGCGGTCGAGATCACGTCGAGGGTGTCGTGAAAGCCGTTCGTGAACCCGAACGCGAGGGCCGCCGCGACGGCGATGACCAGGATCGCGTCGGAGCCCATGCCCTAGCTGTTCTTGATGACGATGCCTTCGAGGGTTTGGGCGGCGGTCTCGGTCGCGTCGATCGCGTTCTCGAGCACCGCGAACATGTCCTTCCAGCGGATCACGACCATCGGGTCGATCCCGTTGGAGAACAGCGAGGCCACCGCGTCGCGGGAGATCCGGTCCCCCTCGTTCTCGAGCCGGTGGATCTCGATCCAGTATCTGTCGAGATCCCGGAATTCACGCAGTCCCTCCAGCCCGCCGGTGAGCTGCTCGCACGCGCCGACCAGCACCTTGGTCAGCGCCTGGGCCTGTGCCATCGGCGCCTCGATCTGGTACAGCCCGAGGAAGTCGGCCGCCTCCTCGGTGTAGTCGACGATGTCGTCGACCTGGGTCGCCAGCCCGTAGATGTCCTCGCGGTCGATCGGCGTGACGAAGGTGGAGTTGAGCCGCTGGACGATGTCGTGGGTGATCCGGTCGCCCTCCTGCTCGGCCTTGAGGATCTCCCGTCCCAGGCCGCTGTCGTCGGGCCAGGTGCCCATCATCTCGTCGAGCAGCCGCGCCGCGTTGAGCGTGTTCTGCCCCGCCTCGATGAAGAGGTCGAAGAAGCCGCTGTCGCGGGGCAGTAGGGAGAGGCGCGCCATCGCGGAATCCTAAGCCCCGGCCGCCTCAGCCGGCCGCCGCCGCGAGCTGCTCGGCGGCGCGCGCCGCGTGGCGCTCGCGCATCTCCTCCTGGACGCTGCGCCGTTCCTCCTCGCCCGGGCTCAGCCTCGTCCACTCGCCGTCGGGCCCCAGCTCCCAAGCGTTTGCGTTCTCGGCGAAGCAGCGCTCCAGCACGTCGAGCAGCTCCGCCCGCAGCTCCGGGTCCTCCACCGGCGCCACCAGCTCCACCCGGCTGTCGAGGTTGCGCGGCATCAAGTCGGCGGAGCCCATCAGCACCCGCGTCTCCTCCCCGCGCCGGAAAGCGTAGACGCGCGAGTGCTCGAGGAAGCGGCCGACGATCGAGACGACGCGGATGTTCTCCGAAACGCCCGGCACCCCCGGCCGCAGGCAGCAGATGCCACGCACGTTGAGGTCCACCCGCACCCCCGCCCGCGAGGCCTCGTAGAGCGCCTCGATGCAGCCGGCGTCGACCAGGGAGTTCATCTTCAGCGCGATCCGCGCCTCCTGCCCCGCCCGGTGCGCCTCGACCGTCGCCTCGATCTCCTCGACGATCCGGTCGCGCATCGTCGTCGGGCTGACCAGCACCTTGCGGTACTCGGCCGGTCGGCCGTAGCCGGTGAGGAAGTTGAACATCTCCGCCACGTCGGCGCCGATCTCGGGGTCGGCGGTGAAGAGGCCGAAGTCGGTGTAGAGGCGGGCGGTCTTCGGGTGGTAGTTGCCGGTGCCGATGTGGACGTACTCGCGCACGCGGTCGCCCTCGCGCCGCGCGACGACGATCGCCTTCACATGCGTCTTCAGCCCCGGGATGCCGTAGACGACGTGCACGCCCGCCTCCTCCAGGGACTTCGCCCAGTGGATGTTGGCCTCCTCGTCGAAGCGGGCTTTCAGCTCCACCATGCAGACCGCCTGCTTGCCGCGCTCGGAGGCGCGGATCAGCGAGGGAACCAGGGGCGAGTCGTCGCTGGTCCGGTAGACGGTGTGCTTGATCGCCAGCACGTCGGGGTCGGCGACCGCCTGCTCGACGAAGCGCTCGACCGAGGTCGCGAAGGAGTCGTAGGGATGATGGACGAGCAGGTCGGCTTGGCGGATCGCCGCGAACATGTCGACCGGCTCCTCGTCCTCACCCTGAAGGCGCGGCTGCGTGACCGGCGACCAGGGTGAGTAGCGCAGCTCCGCGCCCCCGGGGACGTCGGCGATCAGCGCCAGGTCGTCGAGGCCGATCAGCCCGTCGACGTCGTAGACCTCGCGGTCCTCCAGCCGCAGCGCGTCGATCAGCTGCTCGCGCAGCTTCGGGTTCATCCCCGCGGCGATCTCCAGCCGCACCACCTCGCCGAAGCGGCGGCGGCGGATCTCGTCTTGCACCGCCTGTAAGAGGTCGTCGGCTTCGTCGCTGACGGTGAAGTCGGCGTCACGTGTGACGCGGAAGTAGCCGTGGTCGATCACCTCGGTGCCGGGGAAGAGCGCGTCGAGGTTGGCGGCGATCGCCTCCTCCAGCGGCACGAACGCCACGCCACCCTCGCCGACGGGAAGGAAGCGGCCGAGCAGCTCCTTCGGCACCTTGACGCGGGCGATGATCTCGACGCCGCTCTCGGGGTCGCGCAGCAGGACGCCGAGGCTGAGGGAGAGGTTGGAGATGTAGGGGAACGGGCGGCCGAGGCCGATCACCAGCGGCGTCAGCGCCGGGAAGACCTGCTCGTGGAAGCGGGCGTCGATCTCGCGCCGCTCCTCCGGGGTCGCGGAACCCAGCGAGACGATTCGGA
>Ga0299914_10001845_pt1 | contig 14324 bp, 10 predicted proteins | sample RVTome_10_FD_201361 | JGI IMG/M metagenome (GOLD analysis project Ga0299914, IMG submission 201361) | Soil microbial communities from uranium-contaminated site in the Upper Colorado River Basin, Wyoming, United States - RVT153D57 (version 2) ...
GCGCTCGGCGCTTCCGCACCGCCCGTTGCGCGGTCGCGACGTCACCTCGGCGACGATGATCGGCGTCCTGATGTCGGCGACGCTGCCGGCGCGGCTCGGCGAGCCGGCCCGCGCGATGGTGCTGGCGCGGCGCACCGGGTGGATGCGCGAGACGTTCCCGGTCCTGCTCGGGACGCTCGTATCCCAGACGACGCTGAACGTGCTCGCCCTCGGGATCCTGGGCGGGATAGTGCTCGCCTCGACCGACCTCTTCCACTCCGGCTCGCAGGCGCTGTTCCTCGCCAGCCTCACCCCGCTCGCCCTGCTGCTGACGGTGCTCGGGGCCCCCTACGTGCTGCGCCGCAACGGCTCCGGGCGGCTGGCGCGGGTCGCGCGCGCGGTGCGCGACGCTCTGATCAAGGTCCGAAGCGGCCTCCGGGTCTTCCGCGATCCGCGCCGGGGGCCGATCGCGGCGGTCGCCCAGCTCGGCGCCTGGGGTCTCCAGCTGCTCGCCTGCATGGCCCTGTTCGCCGCCCTCGGGCTCGATTCGCAGGCCGGGATCGGCGCCGCGGCGGCGGTCCTGTTCGCGGTCAACGTCACCGCCGTGATCCCGGCGACTCCCTCCAACATCGGAATCTTCCAGCTCGCGACGATCAGCGTCCTCACCGCCGGGTTCGGGATCGGCGCCGCGAACGCGCTCGCCTACGGGGTGATCCTGCAGGCGGTCGAGTTCGCGACCGCGCTCGCCCTCGGCGTCCCGGCGCTCGTCCGCGAGGGCGTCACCTGGTCGGACATGCGGATGCGGGCGCTGTCGAGCGCCCCCGTGCGGTTGCGGCCGCGCGGCGGCGAGGAGCCGGTCTCGACCTGAGCCGGCCGGCGCTCGGGCGTCGACTTCGTTGCGCTCACGGTCATCAAGTCGACGCGCGGCGGCCCGCTAGCGCTTGCGCTTGCGCTCGAAGGCGCCGATGTCGCGGCGGGCCTTGCCCTTGCCGTCGCCGTCGAGGACGCGCTTGCGGCCGGCGAGGTCGACCTTCGACTCGCCCTGCTTCGGCTTGCCCTTCTGGCCGCGGTCGATCAGCGGCGAGCGGCGCCGGAGGCGGTAGTCGCCCTTCGCCTGGCTTCGGAACCGCGGGTTGACGTTGCGGTTGCCCTTGCCGCGCCTGATCTCGCCGTTCCCCGACTCGACGACCTTGGCCGCCGCATAGACGCTCCAGGCGACGTCGACGTTCGCCTCGGGCGAGCCCGGGAAGCAGCCGCCGCCGACCACCATCCGCCCGATGTCGGTCGAGAAGCGGCGCAGGATCGAGTTCCTGAGCGTCAGCGTCGCGGTCGGGCAGGGGCCGAGCAGCCCGAACAGGGTCACCCCCGCGCCGATCCCGCTGGCGCCGCCGCTGCCGACGACGGTGACGTGACGCGCGGTCAGGCTGCCGGCGCTCGAGGGGTACAGGAACAGGCCACGTTCGTTCGCCGAGCCGAGCATCCGCACCGTCGCCTGATCGACGACGACGTCGCCACCGATGGCATTGATGCCGGTGTCCCGGGCGATGACTCGCAGCCGTGTCGCGCGTGCCGGTTGCCCGCCGAAGCTGCTCGCGATCACGCCGGTGTTCGCCCGCACCGTGCTCACCCGAGCCACCGTCCCCGGTCCGTTCAGGTTCACGCCGTAAGAGAAGGTCGTCGGCGGGAGCGTGATCCGGCTCCGGATCAGCCTGCCGCCCTCGTCGAGGCGGACGCCCGTCTGGCCGAGGTCGGAGCTCTGGCCGGCGACCTGGACCCGCTCCGCGATCCCGCGGGTGCGAATGCCCTCGACCGTTGTTCCGTCGTTGATCCGCACCCGCAGGTCGGCGATCCGCGAGGCGGGGTCGTCGAGCCGCAGGATCGTCACCCCGGACGTGGTCGGGATCCGGGTCAGCGCCGTCTTCCCGATCCCGCTGCCGACGACGACGACCGGGTTCCCGGCGGCGGCGACGAAGGGCCCGTCGGTGAACGTGTGCGGACCGAGCTCGACCCGGTCGCGGCCCGGACCGTTCGCCAGCGCCGCGTTGAGCGCCGACTGGATCGTCGGCTGCGCCGTGCCGCCGGCCTTGACGCACTTCGGCTTCTGGACGCAGAACCTCGCCGCTCCGGCGGCCGCCGGCGCGATCGCCGCCAGCGCGAGCGCGACGATCCCCGCGAACGCTGCCCTCTGCCTCATGCCTGCCTCCCGTCGACGATGACCCGCAGGCCGACATTACCTTCCCGCTAACCTTCCGTCAATTCCATCCGGAGCGGCTGAGGGACCTGGACCGCTGAAGCCGCAGCAACCCGACCGTGGTGTTCCGCGAGCAGGGTGCTACAGCCAGGATCGATGGAGGATCTCGGCGACGATGGCCACCTCGACAACAGCAGAACGCGACTACCTAGCCGCGACGCGCGAGCGCGTCGTCGTCTTCGACGGCGGGATGGGCGCGACGCTCGAGCAGTTCGACCTCGGCCCCGACGACTACGGCGGGCTCGAGGGCAAGTGTCACGAGGCGCTGGTGCTCCACCGCCCCGACGTGATCGAGGGCGTCCACGCGTCGATGCTCGACGCCGGCGCCGAGGTCGTCGAGACCGACACCTTCCAGGCGTCGCGGCTGAAGCTCGACGAGTGGGGCCTGGGCGAGCACACGCCGGAGATCAACCGCCGGGCCGCCGAGATCGCCCGCCGGGCGGCGGGAGAGTCGCGCTTCGTCGCCGGCTCGATCGGGCCGACCGGTCATCTGCCCGCCTCCGACGATCCGACCCTCGGCCGGATCAGCTTCCGCGAGCTGGTCGAGGTCTTCACCGAGCAGGCGAAGGGGCTCGTCGTGGGCGGCGCCGACCTGGTCATCATCGAGACCGCCCAGGACATCCTCGAGGTCAAGGCGGCGGTGTTCGGCGCCCGCGAGGCGTTCAAGCAGGCCGGCCGCGAGGTGCCGATCCAGACGAGCGTCTCGCTGCTCCCCCAGGCAGGCAAGATGCTGCTCGGCACCGACGTCCAGGCGGCGCTCACCACCCTCGCCGCGCTCGAGGTCGACGTGATCGGGCTCAACTGCTCGACCGGTCCCGAGGACATGCGCGACGCGATCCGCTACCTCGGCGAGCACTCGCCGGTGCCGGTCCATTGCATCCCCAACGCCGGGCTGCCGCTCCAGGGACCCGACGGCGAGACGATCTTCCCCGAGACGCCCGAGCAGATCTCGAACGCCCTCGGCGAGTTCGTCGAGCGCTACGACGTCTCGATCGTCGGCGGCTGCTGCGGCACCACGCCGGAGCACATCCGCGCGCTCGCCGAGCGGGTCGCCGGCCGGGTCCCCGGCGAGCGCCCGGCGCCCGGCCCGCCCCAGGTCTCGAGCATGATGACCGCGACGCCCCTGGTCCAGGAGCCCCGGCCGACCCTGGTCGGCGAGCGGGTCAACTCGCAGGGCTCTCGCAGGGCGAAGGAGCTGCTGCTCGCCGACGACTACGACGGCATCGTCCAGGTCGCCGAGGACCAGGTCGCCGGCGGCGCCCACGTGCTCGATCTCTGCGTCGCGCTCACCGAGCGCACCGACGAGGACGAGCAGATGCGCGAGGTCGCCAAGCGCGTCTCGCTCACCCAGCCGGCTCCGCTCCAGGTCGACTCGACCGAGCCCGAGGTGATCCAGGCGGCGCTCGAGCAGACCCCTGGCCGCGCGATCGTCAACTCGATCAACCTCGAGGCCGGGCGCGAGAAGCTCGACCGCGTCGTCCCGCTCGCCCGCGCCCACGGCGCGGCGGTGATCGCGCTGACGATCGACGAGCAGGGGATGGCGAACACGGCCGAGCGCAAGCTCGAGGTCGCGAGGCGGATAAAGGAGCTCGCTTGCGACGAGCACGGGCTCGACCCCGAGGTCCTGATCTTCGACGCGCTCACGTTCACGCTCACCACCGGCGACGAGGAGTGGCGGCCCTCGGCGGTGGAGACGATCGACGGCATCCGGCGGATAAAGGCCGGGATCCCCGGCGTGAAGACGTCGCTCGGGGTCTCCAACGTCTCGTTCGGCGTCTCGCCGCCGGCGCGAGCGGTGCTGAACTCGGTCTTTCTCCACCACTGCGTCGACGCCGGGCTCGACCTGGCGATGGTCAACCCGAACCACATCACCCCGTACGGCGAGATCCCCGAGAACGAGCGCGAGCTCGCCGACGATCTCGTCTACAACCGCCGCGAGGACGCGCTCGAGCGGTTCATCGCCCACTTCGAGGCGAAGGGCCCCGAGGACGAGGCGGAGGCCGGCGATCCGACCGAGGGGATGGAGCCCGAGGAGGCCCTCCACTGGCACATCCTGCGTCGTCGCAAGGAGGGCGTCGAGGATCAGATCGACCGCTCGGTCGAGAAGATCGGCGCCGTCCCGACGCTGAACGAGGTGCTGCTGCCGGCGATGAAGGAGGTCGGCGACAAGTTCGGCGCCGGCGAGCTGATCCTGCCGTTCGTCCTCCAGTCGGCCGAGGTGATGAAGAAGGCGGTCGCCCGGCTCGAGAACTACCTCGAGCGGATGGAGGGCCACACCAAGGGCAAGGTCGTGATCGCGACTGTCTTCGGCGACGTCCACGACATCGGCAAGTCGCTCGTCAACACGATCATGACCAACAACGGCTACACGGTCGTCGACCTCGGCAAGCAGGTTCCGATCGACACGATCATCGACGCCGCGGTCGAGCACGAAGCCGACGCGATCGGGCTGTCGGCGCTGCTGGTGTCGACCTCGAAGCAGATGCCGCTCTGCATCCAGGAGCTCCACCAGCGCGGCCACGACTTCCCGGTTCTGCTCGGCGGCGCGGCGATCAACCGCGACTTCGGGTTCCGGGCGCTCTACCCGCGGGGCAAGGAGTCCGACGACGTCTACGAGCCCGGGGTCTTCTACTGCAAGGACGCCTTCCAGGGGCTCGACACGATGGACTCCCTGGTCGACGCCGACGCCCGCGAGGCGCTGGTGGCGAAGGTGCGCGACGCGGCGCGGACGCTGCGCGAGAAGCCGGTCGAGGTCGACGACGCGCCGCCGACCGACGACTCGAGCGTCCGCTCGGCGGTGCGCACCGACACCCCGATCCCCGAGCCGCCGTTCTGGGGCGTCCGCGACGCCGACATCGACCTCGACGAGGTCTTTCCGTATCTCGATCGGCACGTCCTGTTCAAGCTCCACTGGGGTGGGCGCGGGGTCAAGGGCGAGGCCTGGCGACGAGTCGTCGAAGGCGCCGACGGCGACGAGGGCTTCGCCCCGAAGCTCGAGCGGATGTGGCGCGAGCAGGATTACCTTGATCCGAAGGCGCGACTCGGCTACTTCCCCTGCAACTCCGACGGCAACGAGCTCGTGATCTTCGACCCCGACGATCCCGAGCGCGAGCTCGAGCGGCTCGTCTTCCCGCGCCAGCCCAGGCACGACCGGATCTGCCTGACGGATTTCTATCGGCCCCTGGACAGCGGCGAGAGGGACGTGGTCGCTCTCCAAGGCGTGACCGTCGGCGACGAGGTGACGAAGCGGATCCACCAGCTCGAGCGCGACGGCGAGTTCGCCGAGCAGCTCTTCGTCCACGGCCTCGGCGTCCAGGCGGCCGAGGGGCTCGCCGAGTGGCTTCACTCCGAGGTGCGCCGGGGCCTCGGCATCGAGCTCGACCAGGGCCGGCGCTACTCCTGGGGCTACCCGGCCTGCCCGGACCAGTCCGAGCACGAGAAGGTGTGGCGGCTGCTCGCCCTCGAGCAGATCGGGATGAAGCTCTCGGGCGGCTACGCGGTCGAGCCCGAGCAGTCGACCGTGGCGATCGTCGCCCATCACCCGCAGGCGGTCTACTTCGGGATGAAGTCGGGCTTCGTCCCCGACTCGAAGCGGTCCGACGAGCTGATCGCCGGGACCGCGCGCGGGGGAGAGCTGCCGCCGGAGGACGACGTCGACGGTGACGGGACGGTCGAGGCGGAGGCGGTCGAGCGCTCGACCGACGCCGCGCCGGCGTAGCCCTGTCCTACCCCTACCGCCCCAGAGCCTCGACCTCGGCCGGCTCGAGCGCGAGCGCGAGCGCCGCGAGATCGCGCTCGTATGCGGCCGGGTCGGTGGTTCCCGGCAACGGGACGAGGGTGGGGGAGCGGGCGATCAGCCAGGCGAGCGCGACCTGTGCGGGCCGGGCGCCGTGCGCCCCGGCGACCCGCGCCAGCGCCGAGTCAGGCGCGGCCGCGAGGCCGTCGGCCGGTGGGAACCAGGCGAGGAAGGCGATTCCCGCCTCCGCGCACGCCTTCAGCACCGCCTCGTTCTCGCGGTCGCGCAGGTCGTAGCGGTCCTGCACCGAGGCGATCGGCGTCACGGCGCGCGCCCGCTCGAGCTTGGCGACGTCGACGTTGCAGACGCCGATCTCGCGGATCTTCCCCGCCGCGCGCAGCTCGACCAGGGCACCGAGGGACTCCTCGAGCGGGACCTCGGGATCGACGGCGTTGAGCTGGTAGAGGTCGATCGCCTCGAGCCGCAGGCGGCGCAGACTCCCCTCGCACGCCCGCCGCAGGTGCTCCGGGCGGCCGTCGGCGCGCCAGCGGTTGTCGCCGAGGGCCAGGCGCCCGCCCTTCGTCGACACGACGACGCCCTCCGGGTACGGGTGGAGCGCCTCGGCGATCAGCCGCTCGCTGGTCTCCGGCCCGTAGCAGTCGGCGGTGTCGACGAGCTGGATCCCGGCGTCGACCGCGCGGCGGACGATCCGGCGGGCGGCGTCGAGATCGGGTGGCGGACCGTAGGTCCCCGGTCCGGTCAGCCAGGCGCCGCCGAAGCCCAGCCTTCGCACCGCGAGCCGTTCGCCGAGGTCGATCGTGCCGATTCGTCCCCAGTCCACGGGGACGTCCCGCTAGCGGCCGGAGGCCGCGGGCGCCGGCACCGCACCGGCGGCGACGGCGCCCACCGGGCCGTCGTGATCGTGCCCGGCTTGGCCCATCACGCTCTTGCTGCCCATGCCGTGCTTGCGCCCGCTCGCCACCATCAGCCAGTTCCAGGGATAGGTGAAGACGAAGCCGACGGCGATCGCCGCGGCCATCGCGCCCCAGAACTCGATCGTGCCCGGTCCGATCGCGTCGGCGCCGCTGCCCCGCAGCCAGTGCATCATCGGGAACATCCCGACGACCATCCCGGTCAGCGATATGAGCTCGGGGACGAAGGCCGAGCGCAGGGCGGGGCCCAGCCTCTGGCCCATCGCCAGCGCCGGCGCCGCCTGGAAGAGCACCCACCCGAACAGGAACGCGGCGACGTACTCGATCGCGTAATCGAGGCCGGCGGCGACGCCCGCCACCGATGTGATCGCCGCCGCCGCGACGATTCCGATCGCGTCGCCGGCGACGCAGTGCATGGTCGACCCGACCGTCTGCTTCCACATCGGCGCCACCCACTGCTGATGAGTGCCGGGCGCCGGCTCGCGGCACGAGGTGAGGTAGAGGATGATCCCGATCGGCCCGAGGTAGAGGGTGATCAGCACCCAGGCCAGCTTCATCATCCCCATGATCTCCGGCTGCCCGGTGCTCACGTCGTAGGCGACCCACGACGCCATCGCCACCGCGGCCGCGAAGTATGCGATCAGGAAGGCTTCCATCTCCGAGCGTCGTCCCGGCGGCCGGGACGGCCGCGGCGCGGATGATGACAGCGACCGCGGCCGGACGCGCGATCGTCTCGGCGAGTCGCGGCCCTCCCGCCGGGGAGGAGCGAAAAGCCTTAACCCTGATCAGGATTAACATGATTGGAGTAGACTTTCCCGGTCAGCGCCGATGCGCGGTCAATCCCCGGCCGGAGGCGCCGAGATCCAACCAACCAGGAGGTAGCGACGATGACTCTCAAGATCGGCGACACGGCACCCGACTTCGAGGCCGAGACCACGGAGGGCAGGATCTCCTTCCACGACTGGATCGGCGACTCGTGGGCGGTGCTGTTCTCGCATCCGCGCAACTTCACCCCGGTCTGCACGACCGAGCTCGGCTACATGGCGCAGATCAAGCCCGAGTTCGATCGCCGCGGGGTCAAGGTGATCGGTCTCTCCGTAGACCCGATCGAAAACCACCCGAAGTGGTCGGAGCAGATCGCCGAGAGCCAGGGCGCCGCCCCGAACTACCCGATCGTCGCCGACGGCGACTTCAACGTCTCGAAGCTCTACGGGATGCTGCCCGCGGACGCCAGCGGCGACCCGACCGAGCGCACCCCGGTCGACAACCAGACGGTGCGCAACGTGTTCGTGATCGGGCCCGACAAGAAGGTCAAGCTCCTCCTCGTCTATCCGATGACGACCGGTCGCAACTTCGACGAGGTCCTGCGGGTGATCGACTCGCTCCAGCTCACGGCCGACCACAAGGTCGCGACGCCGGCGAACTGGAACCACGGCGACGACGTGATCATCGCCTCCTCGGTCTCCGACGACGAGGCGCACGAGCGCTACCCGGACGGCTGGGAGTCACCGCTTCCCTACATCCGGATCGTCCCGCAGCCCGACGCCCAGTAGCGTCGGGCGGCATCGGACGGACCGTATAGGCTCCAACCGATGGAGGGTAGGAACATCGTGCGGCCGGCCGCGGTTGCCGCGGTTGCCGCGGTTGCCGCGGTGGTCGCGCTGCTCGCGGTCGTGCTCGCCGCCGCGCTCCCCGGCGCCGCGGGCCCCGCGACGGGACACGCCCAGGCGACCACCGCCGGGCTCCAGTCCGAGCTCGACCGGCTCGCCCGGCAGGTGAAGCGCCTCAAGGCTCGCGATCGGAAGCTGACCAAGCGGCTGAACAGGGTCCGAAAGCAGCGCGGGCCGCAAGGGCCCGCGGGCCCGTCCGGGCCCGCGGGGCCCGAAGGGCCGGCCGGGCCTGACGGACCGATCGGGCCCGAAGGACCGACTGGGCCCGAGGGACCGACCGGGCCCGAGGGACCGACGGGTCCGCCCGGGCCGTCGACCGGTGCGGCCGGGGGCGACCTGACCGGCAACTACCCGAACCCGCTGATCGCCCCGCTCGCGATCACGACGGCGAAGCTCGACGACCTCGCCGTGACCACCGAGAAGATCGCCGACGAGGCGGTCGACTCGAGCAAGGTCGCCCCCGAGAGCCTGACGACCGGGAACATCCAGCCGGGGGCGATCACGACGACCCTGCTCTCGCCCGCGATCCCGACGACGCGGGTCACCAACACGACCGCGCAGACGATCCCCAACGACACTCCGACGACGCTGCCGTGGGACGTCGCCCGCTGGTCGACCGGGGGGATGTTCGACCCGGGGTCCCCGACCGCGCTCGAGGCGCCGGTCGACGGCGTCTACGCGATCACGGCGCAGGTCGACTGGCTGCCGCACGCCTCGGGCCAGCGCGTTCTCGAGCTGTTGGTGAACGCGAACCCGAACCCGATCGTCCTCGACTCGGAGGCCCCGGCGCCGGGCCTGACGAGCCAGGACGTCACCACGCAGATGCTGCTCGAGGCGCAGGACCTGGTCACGGTGCGGGTGACCCAGTCGAGCGGCGCGCCGCTCGACATCGGCAAGGAGGGGGAGGCTTCCCCCGAGTTCGCGATGACCTGGCTCGCGCCGGGTCCCTGACGGCGCAACGGAGCCGGGCGGCCCTCGCAGTGGGCCGGTTTCGCCGGGCCCTTGAAATTAACTGAACGATCGGATAAGAATGTCGCTTCCGGGAACCGACGAATCGGAGGCGAGCGAGATGGCGACGCGACTGAGCAGCGGTCGGCAGCGGGGCGGCGACGAGGACCCGGACGCCCTCGACGTCCTCCTCGACGGTGACATCGACAGGGTGATGGCGGGGCTCGACCGGATCGTCGAGGCTGCGCCCTCATACCGGCGGCTGATCTCACGCTGGGAGAACCAGGGCTGGAGCTCGGAGGCGTTCGACTTCTCCCGCGACGCCGAGGAATGGAACGACGAGGCGATCTGGACCGCCGAGCAGAAGCGGTTCATGACCTGGAGCCTGTCGGAGTTCTTCCTCGGCGAGGAGCGGGTGACCACCGAGCTGCTGCCGTTCGCGATCGCCGCGCCGACCGACGACCAGCGGATCTTCCTCGCTTCGCAGATCGCCGACGAGGCGCGCCACTGCGTCTTCTTCGATCGCTTCTACCGCGAGGTGATCGGCTCCGACGCCGAGACGATCGCGGCGAACCTGGCCGCCCAGCGCAAGCACGTGAACGAGGACTGGAAGCTGCTCTTCGACGGCATCCTCCACGACTGCGCCGAGACCCTGCGCAAGGACCCGTCCGACATCGACGCGCTCGTTCGCGGGGTGACCGTCTACATGATCGTGATCGAGGGCACGCTGGCGCTCACCGGGGCCAGGTTCATCCTTCGGTCGCTCAAGGAGATGGATCGGCTGCCCGGGTTCCAGGACGGCTTCACCCACGTCAACCGCGACGAGTCGCGCCACGTCGGCTTCGGGATCAGGTTCCTCGCCGACGCGATCAAGGACGACGAGCGCCACAAGCGCACGATCGAGGAGACGCTCGCCGAGACGCTGCCCGTCGGCACGCTCGCGTTCTCCCCCGAGTGGGTCGAGGATCGCTACGACTTCGAGACGCCGTTCGGCTACCACTCGTCCGAGATCTTCGACTACGCGGCTCGCTCGCTGCAGAAGAAGCTCGCCGCGATGGGAATCGAGCCGAGCGCCGACGCGGCGGCATAGGCGCGGCCGTGGCGACCGAGGCGATGGCACGGCGCCCCGGCCCCGGGCGCCCGCCCTCAGGGGCGCGCGAGCGGATCCTCGCTGGGGCTCTTCGGGTGCTCGAGCGCGACGGCTACGCCGGGCTGACCACGGCCAAGGTCGCCGCCGCCTCGGGTCAGAACAAGGCGCTGATCTCCTACCACTTCGGCTCCAAGCAGGGACTGGTGGCAGCGGTGGCGCGCGACGTCGCCGAGGGGATCACGCGCGAGGTGCTCGACGGACTCGCCGAGCCGCGGACCGCGAAGGCGCTCGTCGCCGGCACGGTCGCCGGGATCTGGCGCGTGCTCGAGCGCGACGAGGGCCTCGCCCGCGTCTACTTCGACCTCGCCTCACAGGCGGCGGTCGAGCAGCCGGTGAGGGCGATCATGGCCGAGACGAAGGCTGGGTTCCGCCGCGTGCTCGTCGATCTCCTCGCCGGGCTCGACGAGGCGCCGCCGCCGCGCCGTCGCGCGGCGGTCGCCGTGTTCCTGATCGCCGGCATCGAGGGCCTCGCGCTCGACCGCCTCGACCGCGGCGAGACCGCGGAGCTCCGTGCCGCCCGCCGGATCTGGACCGAGAGCGCGGCGGCCGCGATCGCGGTGGAGTCGCTCAGAGACCCAGGCGCCGCCGCCAGCCGCGGGCGTTCATGAACCGGTAGATCCGCCGGACGATGCCCCGGCGGCGGGGCGTGTAGGGGAACCAGAACACCTCGCTCTTGGGCTGCGGGATGCGGGGGATCGTCAGCGACTCCACGCGGCAGAACTTGCGGATCCCCGCAGCCCCGTGCCGGTAGCCGATCCCGGAGGCCTTCCAGCCCCCCATCGGCAGGCCGAGGACGCCGTAGTTGGTCATGTAGAGGTCGTTGACGGCGACCGTGCCCGCCTCGATCCGTCGCGCCAGCCGCTCGCCCTCCGCCGGGTCGCCGGCGAACACCGCCGCGCCGAGGCCGTAGCGGGTGTCGTTCGCGAGCCGCACGGCCTCGTCGGCGTCGCTCGCCTTCATCACCGCGATCACCGGCCCGAAGGTCTCCTCCCGCATCACCTTCATCGAGTGGTCGGCGTCGACGATCAGCGTCGGCTCGTACCAGTCGCCCGGGCCGTCCCCCCGCCGGCCGCCGGTCAGGATCCGGGCTCCCGCGCGACGGGCGTCCTCGACGTGCTCGGCGACGACCTCGAGCTGCGCCGGCGAGGTCATCGCGCCGACGTCGGCCTCGTAGCGGCGGCCGTCGTCGCCCTGCCGCAGGCGCTCGACGTTCGCACGCAGGCGCTCGACGAACTCGTCGTAGATCGGCTCCTCGACGTAGACCCGCTCGATCGAGAGGCAGATCTGGCCGGTGTTCAAGAGCCCCCCGAAGCAGGCGGCGTTCGCCGCCCGCTCGACGTCGGCGTCGCGTGCGACCACCATCGGGTCCTTGCCGCCGAGCTCGAGGCTGAGCGGCGTCAGCGTGTCGGCGGCGCGCTTCATCACCACCTTGCCGGTCCGCTCCGAGCCGGTGAACTGGATGAAGTCGCACTCGTCGACCAGCGCCCCGCCGGTCTCGCCGGTCCCGTTGACGACGTCGAGCACGTCGGGCGCGCCGAGCTCCTCCCTCCACGCCCGGACCAGCTCGGCGAGGGTCAACGGCGTCAGCTCGGAGGGCTTGATCACCAGGGCGCACCCGGCGACCAGCGCCGGGATCCCGTCGCCGAGCGAGAGGATCAGCGGGAAGTTCCACGGGCTGATCACGCCGGCGACCGGATGGGGCGTGTAGACGATCTTGGCGCTGCGGGTGCGAAGCAGCGGGTTGTGCGGCGTGATCTTCTCGTCGGCGAGGTAGCGCGGACCGCGCTCGCACCAGAAGTTGATCGCCTCGAGGAGGTAGAAGCATTCGAGCGCGGCGTCGGCCCGGACCTTGCCGCTCTCGGCCTGCATCAGGTCGTCGAGGCGGTCCTGGTTGGCGAGGATCCAGTCGCGCAGGCGCTCGAGCCAGTGCCGGCGCCCGTCCGCGCCGATCGCCTCCCAGCCCGGCTGCGCCGCCCGGACGCGGTCGACCACCTCGGCGACCCGCTCCGGCGGGTCGACGGTGACCGTCGCCAGCACCGAGCCGTCGACCGGCTTGCGGACGTCGATCGTCGCGGCGGGCGCCGCCGGGGCGGTGACCGTGCTCATGAGCCTGGCTCGCGCTTCGCCAAGAGTCACCTCTTCTCCTACGCGCTCATCGAGAGACGATCCTATGCACCGCGCCGCTCCGGGACGCCGCATACAGCTTGCCGCGCCGGCCCTCGCCGAACGAGGTCAGGGCGCCGATCGTGAGCCCGGTTGACTGGTCGCTCCCCGAGGGGTTGGCGGGGTGGAGCGAGCGGATGTCGCCGGTGCAGAAGTCGCCGTAGACGTAGCGGCCGCGAAGCTGGCGCGGCGCGCCGCGTCCGCGGGCGACGTAGCCGCCGGTCACCGCGCATCCCGGATCGCCGTAGACGTGGACCGGGTTCGTGAACCCGGATCGCTGGCCGCAGACCGGCGCCGCGCCCCCGAAGGGCTCGCGACCCTCGCGGCAGTTCCAGCCGAAGTTCGCCCCGCGCGCCCGGGGGAGCGTCCTGTGGTTGATCTCCTCGAAGCGGTCCTGCCCGACGTCGGCGATCCACAGCGATCCGTTGCGGCGGTCGAACGAGAACCGCCACGGGTTGCGAAGGCCGATCGAGAAGATCTGGTTGCGCCCCCGGCGGCCGACGTACGGATTCGACTTCGGCGAGCGATGGCCGCCGCGCGGCTTCGGCTTGATCCGCAGCAGCTTGCCGAGCAGGCTGCGGCGATTCTGCGCGTTGCCGTTCGGGTCGCCGGATCCGCCGCCGTCGCCGGTGGCCAGGAAGAGCTGTCCGCCGGGGCCGAACTGGAGCTGGCCGCCGTTGTGGTTCGAGGCGCCGGGATGCCGGATCGAGATCACCGTCCGCCGCGAGCGCGGCTTCGCCCTGGTCGCGCTCTTCGGCTGCTTCTTGCGGGTCCGGTAGCGGTCGACCTGGATGTTGCCGGCGTCGTTCGTGTAATAGACGAAGAAGCTGCGGTTCTTGGGGAAGCGGGGGTGGAAGGCGACCGACAGCAATCCCTCCTCGCCGCCGGAGCGGACCCGCCCGCGGATGTTGAGCAGCGGCCTGCCGAGCCTGCGGCCCTTGCGCAGGACCCTGATCGTGCCGGGCTGCTCGACGACGTAGAGCAGCTTGCGCTTGCGGGCGACGTGGGCGACGTGGACGGGCTGGTCGAAGGTCCCGATTCGCGCCAGCCCGAGGCCGGATTGGGCCTCGCTGCGATCGCCGCCGGCGGTCAGGCCCAGCACCGCCGCGAGCAGGGTCGCGGCGAGAGCCACGGCCAACCGGGTGCCGGTGATCCGCCCCGCCACTGCTCTCTCAGGCTACTCGCTTCGCAGCCTGTGCACGCCGCCTTCGAGCGAGAGCGCGTAGATCCGTCCGTTCGCGTCCTCGGCGAACGAGCTCAGGCTCGGCAGCTCCGGGCCCAGCGCGCGGTCGTCGCGAGCGCCGGCTTCGTCGGGTACGAAGCTGCGCAGCTCGCCGGTGCAGAAGTCGCCGTAGAGGTAGCGGCCGTAGAGGCTCTCGAGCCGAGGGTCGCGGACGACGTAGCCGCCGGTCACCGCGCACTCGGGGCCGTCGAGCGAGTATTCGAGCGCCGGTGCGACCTGGTCGGGCGCCTGCTGGTCTTCGTTGAAGCGCTC
>Ga0299914_10001846_pt1 | contig 14323 bp, 12 predicted proteins | sample RVTome_10_FD_201361 | JGI IMG/M metagenome (GOLD analysis project Ga0299914, IMG submission 201361) | Soil microbial communities from uranium-contaminated site in the Upper Colorado River Basin, Wyoming, United States - RVT153D57 (version 2) ...
CACTTCTTCAGGCCCCAACATGAAGGGCGGTGCGAAGATGGGACAGACCCCATTTGACGTCAATGTCAGGCACGACGGAACGATGGACATAGTGACCATACGAGGAGAGGTGGACCTCGACATGGCGCCACTTCGCAGCGACGCATTTGCTGGTCTCGAATTTCGGGGCATTCGTCGACCTGAGAGAAGTGACCTACATGGATTCGTCCGAGCTTGCGGTGCTCCTCCGACAGAAGGCTCAGATGAACGGTGGTGAGCGGGTCCGCCAGTTGCTTGGCCCAACCCGCCTGAAGACAGCGACATCACCGTCGCCCACGAGATCCACGGTGGCGAGAGCGTCGAAACTCAAAATGTCGAAGTGATGGGTGGCAGCTACAGCTGCAACGAGCACACCGTCTCCACGGTGAGTTGCGAGTGCGACCTATCGGCTGAAATCGTTGATGTCATCACCCGAAGCTGAGGGCGTCCACAACAACCGAGGCTGGATCCGCGAGCCAGCCACCGTCTCCGTGTCCTCAAGGCGGTAGATGCTTGGGTGGGCAACATTCGGGACAGTCGGTCACGGGCCGGAAGGTAGAAGTCGGCACGACAGGATTGAGAACGCCCGACGCTTGGGCCAAGTAGGTGTCGAGCCAACTGGAGAACCTCACGACTGCCATCTCCCCGCAGGAGGGTTCCCAGAATTAGCCGAGGTCGAGTCTTAGTCCGTCCCGACGATGCTTTCGATCTTGTCCCATTCGACGAGGAACGGCAGCCCCGTTTCCGGAGAGGCGAAAGTCAACGGGGTGTCGATCCACGGCGGCTCGGATTGCGGCCACTCCAATCCAGCCACTCCCCCATAGATGCCCACCCGTTCTCCGCCAGTCGTCACGATGCGGTACCGCTTCCCGGGTTGAAGCTCTACCTCTGCCACATCCTCGACCCTACTCGGCAGCCAGACGCGTAAGGAGTTCGCCAGGCCGGGCGACCGCCTCTAAGCGATCACAACCGTAATCGTGCTCTCACCATGTAGCTGACGGTATTTCAGGCTCCCATCGCTGCACAGAAGATGTCCGTCGTCTCGCTGTCCGGCTGGGTCAGAGATGGATGTGGCCCGTGCAAATCCGACAACGTCTCCTCGAAGGAGATGACCTCGTCGGTGGCCAAGTCGATCACCAACGTTGCGTTGAAGGTTACGGTTCCAGCGTCGAGGAGAACCACACCTTCGCCCGGGACCCGCCACTTGAGCGGCACCCCCCGGAACGTATCCTCGAACATCAAGGTCAACGTTCCCGCCTCCTCGTCGATGATCTCCACCACCGGCTCGGAGAACACGTTGCCGCTGTTGCGCTCGACCAACAGCACCTCTCCCGTGGCAGGATCAGTCGACACGATGTCATCATTGAAGTGGGTCCGCGCGGTCATGTCCGCGTAGAACGTGAAGGTCCCCCAGAAGTGGAACTCGGTCCTCACCTCCACACCACACACGTCGAGTACAAGTGGGTCGGGGTCTTCAACGAATTGGTCGTCGAATCGCTCCTGGACCAGGGGCCTCCCACCCCCCGCTGCCAGGGCGCCCGGGGCCGTCGTCGCCACCAGTGCAACCACCACCAGCGCCGTTCCAAGTCGTCGCATGAGAGGACCTCCCTTGTCCCAGACCCCACCGCGGGGCCAAATCCCCACCGAAACTACACCTCCGGGTGCGGTCGCGACGGGGAGCGCCGCGTTTCTCGCGCTCTCCTTTCGACAAGAGCCGGGTGGCGAGTCGACACTCTGGTTCCGGTGAAGAACAGGCCGGTCCTCCGATTGGGTGCAACCGAGTCGACATGGTCCCGACGGGTCATCGCCCCCGATGCGCGGACAGTCGCGATTCTCAGGGAGCATCGGCGCGGCAGAACGAGGAACGGTTACGCGCTGGAACAGGTTGGGCCACGAGCCGGAATCGGCGATTGGAACCCGATTGCAACCATTTCGGCCACAAGCTCCGCTGCATCCCGCTCCATACCCTCGATCACATACGAGTAGCGGTCCAAGGTGAGAGCGATCGAAGAGTGGCCGAGCCGCCCTTTGGATGCACCCCGCACCCCCGACCAGAGTGCCAGAGTCGCCCAGGTGTGTCTCGCCGGAGCGTGGGGGGTCAACGGTTGGGACTCCCGCCTCGACGGCGAGCGCTTCGTGGTCCTGGTGAATCAGTCAGGGTTGATCATATCGCCGAGCTCGTTCGTGAACACGGGACCGATAGTCGAAAAAACCTGGTGCGGGTGAGAGGATTTGAACCTCCACGGGCCTTCGCCCACAGGGACCTAAACCCTGCGCGTCTGCCAAGTTTCGCCACACCCGCGTGGTTGGACCATTGTCTCATGAAACCCTCAGTTTTCCCGAGGGCTTGGCGGTAGGCCGCGTGGGACTCGAACCCACAACACCCGAGTTAAGAGCCCGGTGCTCTAACCAATTGAGCTAGCGGCCCGCACAGCAGGTTAATACCGGTGGTTGGGAAGGCTCAGACGGTCTGCAACGATCTCGATCCAAACCATGGTTTGCTGCCAGGCGTCGGCGCACCGCATCTTGATCGTGCAGACACCGTGTCGGAGATGGTTCTTACGGTGCCCGGTGCCTTTCGGTTTGATGAAAGTCTTGTGGAAGTCCGCGGTCGTCAAACCGGTCTCGGTACGCCAATAAGACTGAGCGTCGCCCTCATCGTGCCCTCGTGGAGGTGGAGTTGGAGGGAGAAATCGGCGTCAGCGTCCAGATAGGTCCGGATCCAGTGAACGAACAGACGCAATGCGCGGGGATCGGCGTTCGCCATCTTCAGATGATTACGTGTCTTCGCACCTTCGGCCCAATAGAGGACCGCACCCGCGACCCACAGGGGGTCCGTCATCAGGTCAGGAGTTTGAGACAACGCATCGATCCGCATTCGCGCGATATCGAGGCGCCGCTTTCCGGTTCGTGTCTCTTGGAATGCCCTCCCGAGATCCGGTCGTTCCCGGATGGCTTGCATTTGTTCTTCGCTCAATCTCACCTCCCGGCACCAGGTGGCCAGGGTCGATTTCTTGACCGAGATGGGGCCCATGATCTCGCCATACGACAGCCCGATACGTCGCTGGTCCTTCCCCAGCTCCGCTCGCTCCCACCGTGACAACCCGACCCAGGAATCGATCCGAGCCCGAAATTCGGTCCCTACCTCCATGGTTCGACCATACGAATGGGGTGGGACAGGAAACGGGTCGCAAGTACCCTTACCCGATCACGGGCTGTGGCGCAGCTTGGTAGCGCGCTTGCTTTGGGAGCAAGAGGTCGTCGGTTCGAGTCCGACCAGCCCGACCGGGGCTTTACAATGACGTGTCCCGCGGGTGTAGCTCAATGGTAGAGCTCCAGCCTTCCAAGCTGGCGGTGAGGGTTCGATTCCCTTCACCCGCTCGAATGGGTCACCCACGGGACTGACCCGGCCCTCGCCCCTGTAGCTCAATTGGATAGAGCGGCGGACTTCTAATCCGCAGGTTGGGGGTTCGAGTCCTCCCGGGGGCGCGAAGGAAAGACCCATTCGAGACATGGTGGCCGTAGCTCAGCCCGGTTAGAGCACCTGGTTGTGGTCCAGGAAGTCGCGGGTTCGAATCCCGTCGGTCACCCCAGGGGAAGGGCGCAGCGATGCGCCCTTCTCCACGACAACCACGGAGAGAAATGACAACAACCGTCACCGAGACCGGCCCATTCGAGCGTCTGGTCACCTTTCAACTGACCGACGACCAGATCAGGGCCGGCAAGGCGGCCACCGCTCGCAAGTTGTCCCAGGACATGAAGCTGAAGGGATTCCGGCCGGGCAAGGCGCCCTTGCCGGTGATCGAGGCGGCCGTTGGCCCGGCACGCTTGCGAAGCGAAGTCATCGATGACCTGGTGCCGCCCACCCTGACCGAGATCCTCAACGACGAGGAGCTGCGTCCGGCGGTCACCCCCGAGCTCGAGGCGCTCAACGATGTCGAGGGCGGGGTCGAAGTCGAGGTCAAGGTCACGCTATGGCCGACGATCGAACTGCCCAATTATCGGGACCGGGACGTCGAAGTCACCTCGCCAGTGGTCACACCCGAGGAACTCGACCTCCAGGTGGAACGCATGCTCGAGCAGTTCGCCACCGTTGAGGAGGCAGACCGGCCCGCGCTCCTCGGTGATTTCGTCTCCCTCGATGTGAAGGCGACAAAGGACGGCAATCCGGTGGAGGGTGCGACTGCCGCAGACCTTCTGTACGAGGTGGGTTCGGGCTTGTTCGTCGAGGGAATCGACGAGCGTCTCGAAGGGGCCGAACCGGGGACGATCTTCACCTTCGACGCGCCTCTACCAGTCGGCTTCGGTGACCGGGCCGGCGAGGAAGTCAGCTTCGAGGTGATGGTCAACGAGGTGAAGGAGCGGATACTCCCCGAGCTCGATGACGCCTGGATCGATGAGAACACGGAGTTCGAGACAGTCGGAGAATTGAAGGCCGAACTGGAGGAGCGCCTGGCCGAGGCCAAGCTGAAGTCCGTCGCACAGCAGTACGCAGAGCGGGCCCTCAGCACTCTGGTCGATCAGGTTGCGATCGAGCTGCCCGAAGGGCTGGTGCGATCGGAGATGGACGACCACCTCCATAGGTTCATTCATCGACTGGAAGACAGCGAGCTGACCCTCGACGACTACTTCCAAGCTTCGGGAATCGATCAGCAACAGTTTCTCGACGATCTCCGCCAACAAGCGGAGATGTCTTTGCGGAATCAGCTGGTTCTCGAGGCAGTGGCGAACGACGCGGGGATCGATGTCACCCCCGAGGATGTGTCGGCTGTGATTCAAAACGCCGCCGCCCGCTCCGGCGATCCGGTCGCCTACCTCCAGGCGTTCCGGCAAAGCGGCCGGGAATTGGCAGTGGCCGGTGATATTCTCAGAAACAGGGCGTTGGACGTCATCCTCTCGGCAGCGAGTCCGGTCGACGAAGATGGCAACCCGGTCGATTTGAAATTGAATGTGAGAGAAGTCGAGGCCGAGATAGTCGAGGCTGAGATCGTCGAGGCCGAACCGGTCGGGGAGATCCCGGTGGGCGAGGTGCCAATCGGCGAAGTGGCAGCGACAGCGGCGGAGGAAGAAGAATGAACAACCAGTTCCAGAACTATGTGATCCCCACTGTCTTCGAACAGACCAGTCGGGGCGAGCGCTACTTCGACATCTACAGCCGGTTGCTCAAGGACCGGATCATCTTCCTGGGCACGCCAATCGACGACACCATCGCCAACCTGATCATGGCCCAGCTTCTCCACCTCGAATCGGAGGACCCGGACAAGGACATCTTCCTATACATCAACTCGCCTGGAGGATCGATCACTTCCTTGTTCGCCATTTACGACACGATGCAATACATCAAGCCGGACGTGAACACGGTATGCATGGGCATGGCCGCCTCGGCCGCGGCCGTCATCCTCGCCGGCGGAGCAGAGGGCAAGCGCTACGCGTTGCCCCACGCCCGGGTGATGCTCCACCAGCCTCATGGCGGCGCTCAGGGCCAAGCGTCCGACATCGAGATCCAGGCCCGTCTCATCGTCCAGATGCGCGAGCAGCTCAACCAAATCCTTGCCGAGCACACCGGACAGGAATACGAGAAGATCGCAGTGGACACCGAACGGGACTATTGGATGCTCGCCGACGCAGCGAAGGAATACGGGGTCATCGACGGAATTCTCACCCGTCGGGAGCTCGCGGCGGTAGCCTCCAAGTAAGGAGGTTCACAACTCGATGGCACGACTCGGTGACGGCGGTGAGCTGCTCAAGTGCAGTTTCTGCGGAAAGTCTCAAAAGCAGGTCAAGAAACTCATCGCTGGGCCGGGCGTATATATCTGTGACGAGTGCATAGATCTCTGCAACGAGATCATCGAGGAGGAGTTCTCCGCTACCGAAGAGATCACCTTCACCGAGCTGCCCAAGCCGGTCGAGATCAACTCATACCTCGACGACTACGTGGTGGGTCAGGAGGACGCAAAGAAGAAGCTCTCCGTCGCCGTCTACAACCACTACAAGCGGATCCGGGGCGGTGAGGTCCAGCGAGATGTCGAGCTGCAGAAATCGAACATCCTGCTCATCGGCCCGACCGGGTCGGGCAAGACACTTCTCGCCCAAACCCTCGCCCGCCAGCTCAACGTCCCATTCGCCATCGCCGACGCCACCAGTCTCACCGAAGCCGGCTATGTGGGCGAGGACGTAGAGAACATCCTCCTCAAGTTGCTCCAGGCGGCCGACTACGACGTCAATCGGGCCCAGCAGGGGATCATCTACATCGACGAGATCGACAAGGTCTCCCGCAAAGCGGAGAACCCATCCATCACCCGGGACGTCTCGGGGGAGGGCGTGCAACAGGCTTTACTCAAGATCCTCGAGGGCACTGTCGCCTCGGTGCCGCCCCAAGGCGGGCGCAAGCACCCCCACCAGGAGTTCATCCAGCTCGACACCACCAACATCCTCTTCATCTGTGCCGGAGCCTTTGGCGGGCTCGAGGACATCATCGCCAACCGGGTGGGAAGACGTGGCGTCGGTTTCGGCGCCGAAGTCCGTGGCAAGGCCGATGGCCGGCCGTCCGACTTGCTGAACCAGGTGATGCCCGAGGACCTGATGAAGTACGGCCTGATTCCCGAGTTCATCGGGCGCCTGCCGGTGATGGCCACCGTGGAGGATCTCGACATGGACGCCCTGATCCGGATCCTGACCGAGCCGAAGAACGCCCTGACTCGTCAATACGCCCGCATGTTCGAGATGGACGACGTCGAGTTGGTGTTCACAACCGACTCGCTCGATGCGATCGCCGCTCAGGCTATCAAGCGTGGAACCGGGGCACGGGGGCTACGAGCCATTCTCGAAGAGGTCCTTCTCAACACAATGTACGACCTCCCTTCCCGCACCGATGTGGAGAGAGTGGTTATCGATCGCGATGTAGTTGCCGAGAAGGTCAACCCCACGCTGGTGCCGGCGCGCGAAGAGGACGGTCCAGCCGAGAAGTCGGCCTGACCTCTTGGCCCCTCCATCTTGAACCGCCAGATCCGTGGACGAGGTGAAAAACTGTGGTCACCTCGCCAACCACGTCGGACCACGTCGATCGTGTGGATGTCCTTCCCTTCACCGGTTTCCAGGGTGGTGCCTTGGCAGTGGTTGCCTTTGCAGCCCTGGCACTCGGCGGCCTGACAATGCTCAGCGCTCGGAAGGACGAACCCGACGAAAGTTGAAGCCAGGACCGCAACGTCGATGACAAAGCCCGGGATTAACCTCCCTGGGCTTTTTATGAATTATCACGAAGCCCTTACCTATCTCGATGGGCACATCGCGCACGGCATCAAGCCCGGCTTGGACCGAATCAACCTGTTGCTCGACGATATGGGGCGGCCCGACGAGGGATACCCGATAATCCACGTGGCCGGGACCAACGGGAAAACGTCCACCTCGCGGTTCGCAACGCTGCTACTCGTCGCCCATGGCCTGAACACGGGTACCTACACGTCGCCCCATCTCGAGAAGGTCGAGGAGCGGCTTGCGATCAACGGTCGAACGGCCACCGAGCAGGAGTTCGCTCTCGCCGTCTCAGACGTCGCAGCCTTCGCCGACCTGCGGGCGCGGGCTGGCGAGGAGCCCAATACCTACTTCGAGCTCATCACCGCCGCCGCCTTCGCCTTCTTCGCCGATCAGGCGGTCAATGCGGCCGTGCTCGAGGTGGGTCTGGGCGGGCGTCTCGACGCCACCAACGTCGTGGACGCCGAGGTGTGCGTCCTGACCAGCATCGGGATTGAGCACACCGAATACCTCGGTGAAGACCTGGCCACCATCGCCGCGGAGAAGCTCGCCATAGCCGGTTCCAATTCGACGCTGGTCAGTGGGCCACTGCCGGATCGGGCACTGGAGGTCGCCGACACGCGCGCCCGGGATCTCGGAATACATCACCGTCACTACGGAAAGGACTTCTCGGTACTGGACGCCGAGCGTGGAGTGGGTGGGTGGCTGGTGACAATCGGCGGCGCCGAAGACACCTACGAAGACTTGTTCCTTCCCCTTCACGGTCGGTATCAGCTGGTGAACCTGGCCAACGCCGTGGCGGCGACCGAGGCCTTGCTGGGCCGCAAGCTCGACGAGGAAGCGGTTCGAGATGCGGTGGCGATCGCCACGGCGCCGGGGCGGATGGAGGTGTTGAGCACCCATCCCCTGGTCATGGTCGATGGAGCCCACAATGCCGATGGCGTAGATGCACTCGCCGAGTCCCTCGACGAAGAATACCCGACGACTCGCTGGCAGCTGGTCCTGGGGGTGATGGGAGACAAGAACGTGGAGGCCATGGTGGAAAGCCTCGAACCGCTCTTAGCCGGGATCATCGCCACCGCGCCCGACTCGGAGCGCGCCGTCCCGCCGCCAGTGCTTGTTGGTCGGATCAGAGATCTGACCGACGTGGCCGTGCTCGAGGCGGAGGACGCAGAGATGGCTATCGACATGGCTCGCGCCGAGGCCGGGGCCGAGGGTGCGGTGCTGGTGGCCGGCTCGCTGTATCTGGTCGGCGAGGCACGGGCCCTGCTTATCTGATTGCCTGTGGAGGCGAGGTCGGCCGAACGTTCAAAGCAGTTACCCTCCCGCCGACATGGCAATCGAAAGCACCTTCATCATGGTCAAGCCTGATGGTGTCGATCGGGGCTTGATCGGTGAGGTCATCGCACGGTTCGAGAAAAGGGGCCTCACGCTCGAGAGGATCCGAAAACTCGACATCGACGATGGGCTGGCTCGTCGTCATTACGAGGAGCATCTGGAGAAGCCGTTTTTCCCCGAGCTGCTCGACTTCATCACCTCCGGGCCGGTAGTCGCCATGGAGTGGTCGGGTGAGTCCGCGATCACTGTTTGCCGCTCCCTGATGGGGGCGACCGACCCCAAACAGGCTGCTCCCGGGACCATCAGAGGAGACCTCGGCCTCATCGTCACCCACAACATCGTTCATGGCTCGGACGGTCCGGAGAGCGCCGCCCGCGAGCTGGAGATCTTCTTCGGTTGAGATGACTTCGGGAACGTTCCCGCTCCCCGCCTCGGCGACACTCCCTTCGACGCTCGCTCACGGCAGAAACTGCGTGAAACACGCTCTGGCACTAGATCTGGCCGACACCTACACTTCCCGGGTCATCGCGGGAGTCATCATCAGCCATGGCTGAAACCCTTCTTTCATTCGCCGGTCAGGACATGGCCATCGATCTCGGGACCGCCAACACGCTGGTCTACGTGCGTGGCGGTGGCATCGTGCTCAATGAGCCGTCGGTGGTCGCCATCAACTCCCAGAACGGTCGGGCCCTGGCCGTCGGCATGGAGGCGAAACGCATGATCGGGCGCACTCCCGCCCATATCACCGCCATCAGGCCGCTCAGAGATGGAGTGATCGCCGACTTCGACGTCACCGAGAAAATGCTGCGCTACTTCATCCAGAAGGTCCACCGGAGGAAGTGGGCCCGTCCCCGAATCGTGGTCTGTGTGCCGTCGGGGATCACGCCGGTGGAGCGGAGAGCTGTCGAAGAGGCGGCATATCACGCCGGTGCACGTCGGGCATACACCATCGAGGAGCCGATGGCCGCCGCCATCGGGTCAGGGCTCCCCATCGCCGAGCCCGCGGGATCCATGATCGTGGACATTGGCGGCGGCACGACTGAGGTCGCTGTCATCTCTCTCGGCGGAATCGTCGTCTCCCGCTCCATCAGAGTCGGCGGTGACGAGCTGGACACGGCAATCATCGACTGGGTCAAGAAGGAGTACAACGTGCTCGTCGGCGAGCGCACAGCAGAGCAGCTCAAGCTCGCGGTCGGGTCGGCATGGCCGTACGCCGATGAGCCGTCCGCCGAGGTGCGTGGACGCGACCTGGTCACCGGCCTGCCCAAAACCATTCTCCTCTCCAGCCCAGAGATCAGGGAGGCGATCGAGGAACCGACTCAGGCGGTCGTCGATGCCGTCAAATTTACCCTCGATAAGACGCCGCCGGAGCTTGCGGCCGACATCGTCGAGCGGGGGATCGTGCTCACCGGGGGTGGAGCGTTGCTGGTAGGGCTGGATCATCGTCTGGCTCATGAGACGGGGATGCCCATCGTCACGGCGGCCAATCCGCTGCAGTCGGTGGTGCTCGGCTCGGGGAAGTGTCTGGAGGACTTCGACACATTGCAGAACGTGCTGGTGTCGTCATCCCGGCCATGACCGCCTCGACCCGTCTCGACCCATGCTGACTTCGAAGCAATCCGACCGAGCCCTTCCCACCTTCATCACGCTGTTGGTGATCGGCGTTCTTCTGATGACCTTCGATGTTCGCCTGGAGGGAGGGGGAGTTGTCGCTGTGCTTCGGAGCGGCACGCAGGCAATCGTGTCACCAATGCAACGTGTCGCCGCTTATGCAGTCACGCCAATCGCCAATGCCCTCGACAGCCTGTCGAATGTCGCCTCGCTCAGAGAGCAAAACGCAGCCCTGTCGGCCCAACTCGCCGAGTCCCAGGCCTCACTCGTCGCAGTTCAGGACGATCTGGCCAAGCTGGCTCTCCTCGAGCAGATCTACGATCTGGAAACCGACGGGGCGGAACTGGGGCAGACCGTGGCCAACGTCATCGGATCGGTCGACGCGGCTCTCATCATCGACAAGGGCATCCGGAACGGGGTCCTCGCCGGCCAGCCGGTCATCGACACCAATGGCTACGTGATCGGGACCGTTGAGAGTGCGAGCTCTGGCAGCGCGACCATTCTCCCCATCACCGCTAGCCGAGACGGTCTCACCGTTCTCGTCGGCTCGCAGACCGGGACCTTGGTCACCCGCCCGTTCTCATCGGACCTCGGCCTGGAGATGGATCTCGACGTCTTCGATGCCCGCGAGCCGGTGCTCGCCGGCGACCGGGTGCTCACGTCGGCGGCGAGCACTGACTACCCAGCCGGTCTTCCTGTCGGCGAGGTCATCGAGGATGCATCTCCTGAGTCGACCTCGCTGACGACGACCGTTCGACCGTTCGTCGATCCCGAGGCCCTCCGATTCGTGATCGTGCTTGCCTGGCCCCCCGACCCGGTGTCGGCTGTTACCGACGACACCATTCCCGAGGAGATCACAGATACGACCGTCGCCGAGGAAGCGACGTCCACAACTACCACCCCTGAGGACGATGGTTGATGAGAGCCCGCACCGCGCTGGTGATAGGCCTAACGGTCGTGATCGCCGTCGTGATCCAGACCACACTGTTCGGGAGGTTGAGAGTCGTCACTCCCGATCTGGTGATGCTGATCGGGATCATGCTGGCACTGACGAGGGTCCGGACCGAGGCCGTTCTCGGGGTCGCATTCCTCTCCGGGCTCATCATGGACCTACTGGGGGCGTCGTTGATCGGTCTACGAGCGGTCGTCTACACGACGGTGGCTTACGTCGCCATAAGGACCAGGGAGAGAGCCGAGCTGGGGCGGGTGACGATCGCCCTGTGGGCCGGCCTGCTGACCTTGCTCGGGATCGTTGTCCTGCTCCTGATCGGGACATTGTTCGGGCAGGCGGCCCTTCTCGGAGGAGGTGCGGCTAGCGTCATGATCCTCGTTCCTCTGGCAAATGCGGCGGTTGCCGCCCTCTTCGCACCGACCTTCGTACGATTGGTCGACCGCGACCGAACCGCTCTCAGATACCTATGAAGTTCGCGCTGAGACTCACGACGTTGGGGGTCATCTTCACCGTGATGTTCTCGGTGATCGGGCTGCGACTGTGGTTCATTCAGGTTGCGGAGGGACCCCAGATCGCCCGGGCTGCCGAAGAGTCGACCTGGGTAGGCAAGACCACATACGCGGCGCGTGGCGACATCTACGACCGGAACGGGACTCTCCTCGCCACCAGTCGCATGGTGCCCGCCGTCGTGGTCGACCGTACGTTCGTCCAACCCGACAAGCGGGAGAACTTGATCCAGGAGCTCGCCTCGATCGTCGGCGCGGACCCGGTTCAACTCGATGCCATGTACGAGGACGCCGGGATCAATGGGCGCTTCCAGGTGAGCACGGTCTCCAACGAGACTGCCTATGCCATCAACGAGTCGCTCGACGAGCTTCCCGGGGTGGAGGTGGTGAAGGTCCCGGAACGGGTCTACCTATCCGGGCCGACGATGGCTCACGTCATCGGTCATCTCGGTCTGCCCGAAGAGGCAGATTTGGCCGAGCGCGAGGACCTGGAGCCAGATGTTCGCATCGGAAAGTTGGGGGTGGAGCGGGTCTACGACGAGGTGCTGCAGGGCACGGGCGGCTCGGTCGAGTACCGGGTGAGGCGAGGGGAGATCATCGAACAGCGCCCACCGGTCGACCCGGTCACCGGCAGCTCGATCGTGCTCAACCTCGACCTCGACCTCCAGGAACAGGTCGAGATTGCCTTGGAAAGTGGCGTCGCGCTGTCCAACGAGGTCAAGGAGGAGGAGCGAGCCGAAGGTGAGGAGGTGTTCAACGAGACACAACGAGCCGCTGGAGTCGTGCTTGATGTCGACACCTTCGACGTGCTTGCCTTGGCTTCATTCCCTGATTTCGATCCTCAGCTCTTCGTGGCCGGGATCGACGAGTCGACCTTCGACGGCCTCAACGAGACCAAGGCCTTCAACAATCTCGCGGTGAGTGGTCTCTATCCGCCGGCCTCGACCTTCAAGGCGATCACCTACACCGCCAAGGTCGAAGAGAACCTGCCCTTCCCCACGGATGTGGAGGGAGTCGACGGCGACCGGATCCACTGTGACGGCACGCTAGTTCTCGACGAGCTTGCCGATGGCTCGGCCCAGGTCAAGCACGACTGGTACGACCCCCGTAACCTGGGCTGGCTCGACATCCATGGGGCCCTGTCGAACTCGTGCAACATCTACTTCTGGAATGTCGCCCTCGGCACCTACACGACTTACCAGGGAACAGCAAAAGAGAACATCCTCCAGGACTGGGCGACCCGGGTCGGATACGGCCACGAGACCGGCATCGACCTGACGAGTGAGGCCCCCGGCATCATCCCCACACGGCGACTGTTCGAGCAGTGGAAGGAATACCAGCTGGAGAACCCCGATGAGCCGCCCCGTCTCGAGCCGGCTCGACTCGGGTTGGCCTCCCCATGGCTCGGCGGAGACCTGATGGACTTCGCCATCGGGCAGGGGGCGTTCACCGCCACGCCACTCCAGGTCGCCTCCTCATACGCCGTGCTGGTGAACGGCGGCGAGGTCATGGAGCCCAGAGTGGTCAGGGAGACGATCGACAGCGAGGGGAACGTCACACCGGTCCAGCGTCCGGATCCGGTGACCGTTGACATCGACCCGGCCACGAGAGCGTCCCTGTTGGAAGATCTGGGCAGCGTCGTCAATGGGGGGACGGCCGCAGCCGCCTTCAGCGACTTCGGTGAGGGCGTGGAGAACGTCGGAGGCAAGACCGGGACCGCCCAGGTGTCGGCGACCCGGGACAACCACGCCTGGTTCGTCGGCGTCGCCCCGCTCGACGACCCGAAGTACGTGGTGGCGATCCTCATCGACGAGGGTGGGTCCGGGGGGCAGGTGGCAGCACCGGTGGCCCGTCACATCATGCAATATTTGACCGGCAACGAGCCCACACCCATCGTCGAGGGTGAGGAGGCCGACTGATGGCGGTTTTGTCCCGTCTCCGCGAAGTGGCCGTAAACCGGGGCCGCAACAAATCGGACCGCATCCTGTTCGGGACCATGCTCGCCCTCTCCGGGTTTGGGCTGCTGATGATCTACTCGGCGACGAGTAGCGCCGGGTCGGTCGGCATGGAGCGCCAGATGATCTTCGTGGCCGCCGGGCTGACCGTATACGCCATCGTCTCCAATATCGACTATCGGGAGTTGAAGAACCTGATCCCGATCGTGTCGATCGCGGTGCTACTCGGGCTGTTCGCGGTGTATCTGTTCGAGCCGATCAACGGGGCACAGCGCTGGATACCTCTTGGATTCTTCAAGCTCCAGCCAGCCGAATTCGCCAAGGTGGTCGTGATCCTGCTCCTGGCCGCGGTGCTCGCCCCGAGCAACCGCGAGGAGATCGGGCAGCGCCAGATCACCTGGCCCACCGTGTTTCGCGCCATCTTCATAGTCGCGCTACCCGCGGTGCTGGTCCTGTTCGAGCCGGACCTGGGGACGACACTGGTGTTCGGGTTCATCCTCTTCGTGATGCTGTTCGTCGCCGGGGCCACCTGGCGCCAGATGCTCGCCCTCACCGCGGCAGCCGCCTTGGGAGTGATGGTCACCCTCCAGCAAGGCTGGCTCGCGGGATACCAGCTCGACAGGATCCGCGTCCTGTTCGAGCCCACTATCGACCCTCAGGGCATCGGCTACAACATCCAGCAGTCGAGATAT
>Ga0299914_10001847_pt1 | contig 14306 bp, 12 predicted proteins | sample RVTome_10_FD_201361 | JGI IMG/M metagenome (GOLD analysis project Ga0299914, IMG submission 201361) | Soil microbial communities from uranium-contaminated site in the Upper Colorado River Basin, Wyoming, United States - RVT153D57 (version 2) ...
CGCAGTACGAGAGGTACTCGAGCATCGTGGCGACCGCGGATGGTTCGAGCACGACCTGATAGCGACCGGGGGGCGCGTCGGTTGCCCCGATACCCCTTTTCGCTTTGTCGAGAGCGCGTCGAGCCGCGCCCTCCGCGTCCACGCGATCGACCCTGTGAGAGGAATCGTCCCCCCAACCGGTCGCGTCGCCCGTGTCCACGAGACAAGTCGTCACGCACCGCGTATGTGCGTCCGCACAATTCATTCCGGCGGAGGAAAGCACTGAGAAACTGTGAGCGCTCGTCTCGAAGACGCCTGCAACGTTGTCTGCCTCTGCCGCGGCCAGCAGGCGGATGACCTGCTCTGATCGAGCCTGTGGCGCGGCGGCGGCCGTTGCGTCGTCGTATCGCCAGCATCCCTCGGCGGTTCCGACCACGTCCGGGTCTGGAAGTCCCGGCCAGTCGCCGTCTGCCCGGGACTGCAATGCCGCCTGGAGCGCGCTCTCGGCTGCCCTCTTCATGTGCTCGGAGTCCAGCTGAGTCGTAACGGTCGTGGCAACCTGCTGACCTTTGACGACTCGAACGTACGCTCGCACCTCGTTTCGAACGATGTTCTGAATTATCTCGGAGCGCGCGAAACGGGTGAGACCGGTACGTGACGAGGTAACGGTGACCTCGACGTCGTCGGCACCCGGCCAGTCCAAAACGGCCTCGGCCGCGCGGCGTGCGTCCGCGTGATCCACCAGAACCCCGGCCGTGTCCCTGCTCACTGAGAAACGCCCACCGAGACGTTGCGAAACCGCGCGGGAGCCGTACCGTGGCCCACTCGCATAGTTTGGCCGGGCTGACCCTTTCCACAATTGGGTGTGCCGTGCATCCGCCATTCCTCTGGTCCCGCGACCGCGTCGCACGATCCCCAGAACACCGGTGTGATCCCCGTGTACCGAGGGTTCTTGACGAGTCGCGTGAGCTTCCCGCGCTTGATCTCCCACCCGATCTCGCACCCGAATTGGAAGTTCTTGCGCTTGTCGTCGATCGACCAGGACTTGTTCGTCGACATGAACAAGCCCTCGTCGACATCGGCGATCAAATCGTGGAGCGAACCGGACCCTGGAAGGAGATTGATATTCGGCATCCGGATCAGCGGGAAGTTCTCCCACCCCTCGGCCCGCATCGTTCCGTTGCTTCGCGCGGCCCCCACTCTGGCTGCGGTCTCGCGCGAGCTCTGGAAGCCGACGAGAATGCCCTCACGCACAAGATCGACGCGCTGAGCCTCCACACCCTCGTCGTCGTAACCGTAGGTGCCGAGACCGCCCGGGCTCGTCGCGTCCGACTGAATGGTTACGTGCTCGGAGCCGTAGCGGAGCGACCCGAGATCGGGGATTCCTACGAACGAGGTCCCAGCAAAGGCTGCTTCCATACCGAGGACCCTGTCGAGCTCGGTTGGGTGACCGACTGATTCGTGCACCTGGAGCATGACCTGGTGACCGTCCAGTACCAGCGTGGTCGTTCCGGCAGGACACTCCGGCGCCTGAAGCAGGGCATACGCCTCCTCGCCCGTTTGCTCGGCGTGGCCCGCGAGATCCATACGCTCGATGATGTCGTAGCCGCCGGCTTCGAAATGCCCGCGAAATGAACCGGGGTACGAGCGCTGCTGCACGTCCTCGTCGGAGACGGCGGTGGCCTCGATTCCGGCTCCCACGTTGACGATTGTCTGATCAAGGTCGGTTCCCTCCGACGTCAGAAACCAGATGCGTTGTCTGTGAAGGTCCATCGTGCCTCGGCCCACTCGCACGCCTCGCACTCGTTCCAGTGACTCGGATGACTCGAGGAGCAGACCAAGTTTCTCTTCGAGTGAGACGGCGAACGGGTCGCGCTCCATAGGTGTTGCCCACGCACCGCTGTGCACCGGTTCGTCCACGAGTTCCACCGGGCGTGTCTGTGCAGCCGAACTCGCCTCGGCCACCTCCACCGCCACGCGCGCAATTCGGGCCACTTCCTCGAGGTCGAGCCTTGGTGAGGCCGCATAACCCCATGCGCCGTTTCGCAGGACCCGCACTCCGTAGCCGAGCGACTCCGAGCGGTCCAATCCCTCGACGTTGGCTCCGCGCGTCGACAGTGTCTCGGACAGACCCTCCACCACGCGCACGTCGGTATAGCTCGCACCTGCGTCGGTGGCCGCGTCGAGGGCGGTGGTCAGGACTTGGCGCATCGACCGAAGATACACAAGGTCCGAGTTCAAGGGTCGCGTTTCGGCCCGGTTGTCCGATTCTCAAATGGCCTTCCGAGGTACCCACACGCCGTAAGGGCACATAGGCTGACACGCCGAATGTCGCTCACAAACCTTCAGATCGCCGACCTGCTCGCTCGGTCCGCCGACGAGGCCGAGTCCTATCGTCAGCGCGCATACAGAAAGGCCTCGCGCTCCGCGCTCGCATGGACCCAGGAGGCGCGGGACATCCTCGACGAGGGGCGGTCTCTCACCGAGCTCCCCGGCGTCGGTGACAAGCTCGCGCGACGCATCGAGGGGTGGATCGAGGATCCTCCCGAGGTCGGAGACCCGCCCGAGTCGCGGACCGGATTTTCGACTCGGTCGGTGAGCTCGGCCATCGTCGAGGGACATGCCGACTGGCGTGAGACCATCAACGCCGATCTCCAGATGCACACCACCTACAGTGACGGCACTCTGTCCGTCCGGGACATGGCAGAGGCCGCTCGATCGCTCGGATACTCCTACGTCGCCATCACGGATCATTCACAGGGTCTCCGGATAGCCGGCGGCATGACGCCGGAGGAAATGAGGCTCCAGGCGCGCGAGATCGCGGAGGTCAACGACGCTCTTAACGACTCGGGCTTCCGGATTCTTCACGCACTCGAGATGAACATCTCACCGAACGGAGAGGGCGACACGGAGCCCGCCGACCTCGAGGGTCTCGACCTCGTCCTCGGCTCCTTCCATTCGAGCCTTCGAACGACGAAGGACCAGACCTTCCGCTACCTCGCCGCGCTGCGAAACCCAAACTTCCACGTACTCGGGCATCCTCGTGGACGCATGTACGGCACCCGAGCGGGACTGCAGGCGAACTGGAAGCGGGTCTTCACCGAAGCAGCGAAGGTTGGAAAGGCAGTCGAGATCGACTGCAATCCGAATCGCCAGGACCTGAACGCCGAACTCGCGGCGCGCGCGGTCGACGCTGGCTGTTACATATCGATCGGAACCGACGCCCACTACACCCACGAGCTCGACTACATGGACATGGGCATCGCGACGGCACTCGCCGCGGGTGCCCCGCGAGAACGGATCCTCAACTACATGAGCGCCGACGAGCTCCTCGCGTGGGTCGCCGACCGCTAGCGATCAGGCCAGGGTGGACGACCTCGGATATGCAACGGCTGGATCGGTGGCGATGTTCACGAGCGTCGGTTCGCCGGAGGCGAAGGCTCGTTTGAGAGCGGGAGCGATATCGTCCGGCTCGGTGACGAACTCTCCCCGGCCCCCGAAGCTCTCCATCATCAGGTCGTAGCGTAGCTCGGGCTGAAGATCCGCAGCGACGTCGTATCCGTAGAGCGCCTGCATCGGATGCTTCTCGAGACCCCAGATGCCGTTGTTGCCGACGATCGCAACCACCGGCAGGTTCAGGCGGACCAGCGACTCGAGCTCCATTCCCGAGAATCCAAGAGCTCCGTCGCCGTAGAGAAGCACCACCTGGCGGTTCGGGTGCGCCAGCCTTGCGGCCATCGCATAGCCGGGTCCGACGCCGAGACAACCGAAAGGCCCGGGGTCAAGCCACGAACCCGGCTCGTACGAGGGCACCTCGCGTCCCGCGTACGAGACGAAGTCGCCGCCGTCTCCGACGACTATCGCGTCGCGATCGAGCAGGGCGACGAGCTCGCCGTATATACGCATGGGATGGATGGGAGTCGACGTCGAGCGCAACTCCGCCTGTGCCGTCTCGCGCCGCGCGTCCTCGGTAGCTCGCAGGGTCTCGATCCAAGCTGTCGTTTCTGGTGGATCGTCAACGCTCTCGGAGACGCTTCGCAGAACGAGGTCAAGCGGCCCGCCCGCCGATGCGGCCAGATCGACGTGCCCGGCGATCAAGTCGACCGACGAGTCGAGATGCACGACCTGGGTGCCAGAGGCGAAGTTCTCCCCGAATCCGAGCCGGAAGTCGAACGGCGTCCCGATGACGATCGCGAGATCGGCCTCCTTGAACGCCTGGGACCGGCTGCGCGCAAAGGCCAGTTCGTGGTCTGCGGGGATGCATCCACGTCCCTGCCCGTTCATGAACGCTGGAATGCGGACTCTCTCGACGAGCGATTGAAGCTCGCTCTCGGCCCCATCCATGAAGACGTTCGACCCCGCCATGATTACCGGACGCTCCGAGGCCTCGACCAGACGCCCGACGTCGTCCACGTCGACCGAATCAGTTCCCTCGTTCATCTCCGGCTCCTCGAACTCACCCGTGCTGAACAGTACGTCGAGCGGGAAATCGAGAAAACGCGGGCCGCGGCGCGGGCTCAGCGCGGCTCGCGCTGCCTCCACCACCGCGCTCGGGATCTCGTTGAAGTCGGTCACGGTCCGAGCCGGTGCGAGCGGGTCGACGAACGGGATGTGGTCGATCTCCTGAAGTGACCCCTTGCCCCACCTGAACGCCGGCGCGCGGCCGGCAAGCGCGAGGACGGGGGCCTGATTGAACTTCGCTTGGGCGAGGGCGCTCAGAGTGTTTGTGACTCCGGGACCAGCGGTTACCGCACAGACACCCAGCGAGCGGGTAAGCCGGGCCCAGCCCTCCGCGGCGAACGCGGCGCTCTGCTCGTGACGTACATCGACGAGCCGGATCTCGTCGGCTCTCGCCCCGTCGAAGATGGGAAAGATGTGACCACCGGTGAGAGTGAAGATATTGCTCACACCGAGCGACTTGAGTGTCCGCGTGATGGCCAGCCCGCCGTGTCCCTCTCCCATGGTTCGCGCACGATACACGGACCGAAACCTGGGCGGGCCCAGAGCCGAACATGGGTCCCCGGGCCCATGTGCCGGTGGAGTTCGCTCCCTAGGCTTGATCGATGGGACGCCTTCGAAGCGCGCGCGGTCAGCAGGGCCAGACGTCCGCGGAATATGTCGGCATCCTTGCGTTCGTTGCGGCTGTAGTGGCCCTCGTGGTGATGTCCGCTGGAGACATCGGCGCCACCGTCGTGGACAAGGTGCAGGAGGCGATCTGCACGGTCACGGGGGGCGATTGCGGAGACGGAGTGACAACAGCCGAAGGCGGCGGCAGTGGGGACGAAGTCGGGGCAACCGACCCCGGGGCCGGCGAAGACGGCGGTGGCGACGAAAGTGGCGGCGGGGAGGGCTCGGAGGATCCGGACGACGGTGCGGACCCGGATGACGACGAGGCCGATCCGGCCATCGTCGAGGATGCCACCGAGGACATCACCGACGAGCTCGGCGACTTCTGGGGCACGGATTACGGCGACATCGCCGACATCCTCGAGGGACTCGACCCGGCGGAGTTCAACGCCGTGATCGCCAACCTGGACGACGCCGAGCTCTTGAGGATTCTCGCCGGGATGGGCCGCGGTTTCTTCGGAACCGACGAAGGTGACAGGCGCGCGTTCTTCAACGCCATCGCCCAGAAGGCGTCTCCCGAAACGCTCGAGCGCATCATGGAGCTGACCGACGATCTCGACCCTCGCTTCGACGACGTCGAGAACGACGGGCTCGACGACACGGACTACGAGGACCTCGCCGGCGACCTCTTCATCAGAGGAGACGACGATCACGCCATTCACCCGAGCGACATCGACCAGCAGGGACTCGGCGACTGCTATCTCCTGGCGTCCCTCGCCGAGATCGCCCAGCAGAACCCGGAACTAATCCGTGACATCATTCGTCCGAACGACAATGGAACCTTCACCGTCACCTTTTATGACGACGGCGACCCGGTCGAAATCGTGGTCGGACCCCACATCCCTGCCACCGAGGGATCGCCCGAGTTCGCGGGTCCGGGCGACGAACCCGACGGCGAGGCAAACCCGGAGCTCTGGGTCATGCTGATCGAGAAGGCATACGCGCAGTACCACGGGAGCTACGGTGAGATCGAAGGCGGCTTCACGAACGAGGCACTGGAGCATCTGACGGGCAGCGAGAGCGACCGGTCCGACCCCGGTGATGTGAGCATCGAGTCCCTTGATGACGCGCTCGATGGTGGTTCGGCGATCACCGTCGAGACCCTCAGCAGCGACGACGGCGAGAAGAAGCCGCTTTACGAGGACAGCCAGCTCTACGCGTCGCATGCCTACTATGTGACCGATGTCGACCCCGAGGCAGGAACCGTTACGATAAGGAACCCATGGGGCACGAACGAGGGCGATACCGTTTTGACCTTCGAGGAATTCCAGGCCAACCTCAATGCTGTGGTGGTGAACGATCTTGAGCGCGACTAGGACCTCCGTGGCGGCCGTTGTCGTTGGCTGTGCGCTGCTGCTGGCGGCCTGCGGTGGAGACGGTGGAGACGGCGGCGATGGCGCCCCCTACATAAGCAGCGGAGGCGGTGGCTTGACGCAGAAGATCTACCAGGGCACGCAGCCGTCGCTCGGCGACCTCGAGGTGGGGGTTGGGAACATCCTCGAGTCGGGCGCCCAGTTCAGCGTCTTCGGCCACGATCCCGACGCGGACACATCCGAGAAGTTCACCGGCCTTCAAGAGGGCGACACCTTCTCCGCCGGCGTCTACATCTTCGAGATCCTCGAGATCGGGGAAGACGATGAGGGAGACTACGCCGAGGTGAGAATCACTCCGCCACCGAGGTAGGCGCGGTTACTCGGGCTCCGCAGCGGTCTCTTCGCTCGTACGTCTGATGACGTCGTCGTCGGCGGGGTCGAGGTCCTCGGCCTGCTCCTGACGTTCACGCGACTCCTTCAGGATCTGGCCCGCGGCATCGCGCGCGGCCTCCGGATCCTTGAGGTCCTCGTCCTCGGTCTCGTGCTGGAGCTCGGCTGCACGATCGTCGACCGCTTCTTCCCTCGGCTTCTCCACTGTTCCTCTGCTACTCGACGGTCCAGGTGTCGCCGGACATCAGCAGCTTCTCGAGGTCTCCGGGACCCTGCCGCTCGGCTGCAGCACGAAGCTGCGCCTCCATCCCGTCGCCGTACACCGGGGCGTCGACCTGTCGAAATACACCGATGGGCGTCGGTGAGATCGGTCCGTCGGCCAACCGCGACAGCGAAAAGGCGAGACCGGGGTCGGCGCGATGGGCGTCGTGGACCAGGAGCTTGTCCTCGCCCACCTCCGCAACGTCCACTATCTCGAGCTGTCCCGCGCTGGTGGCCACCACACCGTGTTCCTTGTTGGGTCCGAACCGGATGGGTTGCCCGTGCTCGATGTAGATGCGGTTCTGCGACCGCTCCTTGCCGGTCAGAGCAATGAACGCGCCGTCGTTGAAGATATTGCAGTTCTGGTAGATCTCGATGAACGCACTGCCTCGATGTGCGGCCGCCGCTCTCAACATTTCTGGAAGGTGCTTGCGTTCGACATCGATCGTGCGGGCGACGAACGTCGCCTCGGCCCCCAGGGCGATCGACACCGGGTTGAAGGGACGCTCGAGCGACCCGAAAGGAGTCGACTTCGTGACCTTGCCCTCCTCGGAGGTCGGCGAGTACTGACCCTTCGTGAGTCCGTAGATCTGGTTGTTGAACAGCAGGATCTTAAGGTTCACGTTTCGTCGCAGCGCGTGGATGAGGTGATTGCCGCCGATGGAGAGGCCGTCGCCGTCGCCGGTTACTACCCAAACCTGCAGATCGGGGCGAGCGGTTGCGATCCCTGTGGCAATTGCTGCGGCCCGGCCGTGGATCCCGTGCAACCCGTAGGTGTTCATGTAATAGGGGAAGCGGCTCGAACAACCGATGCCGGAGACGAACACGATCTTCTCGCGCGGGATACCCAGCTCGGGCATGACGTTCTGAACGGCACTCAGCACCGCATAGTCACCGCACCCCGGGCACCAGCGGATCTCCTGGTCGGATTCGAAGTCCTTGCGCGTCAGCGTTCCGACCCCGCCGGAAGCCTCGGTCACTCCCCGGCCCTCAGTGGCCTCTGCTATTGGATCGGGCAAGATTGTTCCCCTCCCGCTTCGCCGCTCACTGCGCGGCTTCGCTCACGCCGGCGCATTCGCCGCCGTCGGGCAATGCCACGCGATCGTCGAGACGATCGCTAATTTCTCTACATCCTCTCCAGAATCATCTGCTCGAGCTCGTTCGACCTGAACGGTTGCCCCTGCATCTTGGTTATCGACTGAGCATCGATTAGGAACTCCGCGCGAATCAGCTTCGAGAGCTGGCCCATGTTGAGCTCGGGCACGATCACCTTGTCGAAGCGTCGCAGCACCTCTTCCGTGTTCCTCGGAAATGGTGAGAGATGCCTGATATGGGCGTGCGCGATCTTCTTGCCGGATAGTCGAAGGCTTCTGCATGCCGCCCCGATTGCACCGTACGTTCCGCCCCAGCCCACTACCAGCACGCTTGCATCGTCGTCGCCGCGCCATTCGAGCGGGTCGATGTCCTCCTCGATGGCCTTGATCTTGGCGGCGCGCAATTCGCTCATGAGCTCGTGGTTCTCGGGCTCGTAATCGATATTCCCGGTGCCGTCGGCTTTCTCGAGGCCCCCGATGCGGTGCTCGAGACCGGGGGTTCCCGGGATCGCCCACGGACGTGACAAGGTGATGTCGTCGCGCAGATATGGCCAGAAGTCCTCGCCCATATTGGGGTGCGTGGTGAAGTCGCGCGAGATGTCGGGAAGCTTCCCGAGCGCCGTGATCCTCCACGGCTCGGCGCCGTTGGCGATGTAGCCGTCGCTTAGGAGAATGACCGGCGTCATGTACTTGATGGCAATGCGAGCCGACTCGACGGCCGCCCAGAAGCAGGAGGCAGGCGAGTAGCTCGCAACGATGGGCAGCGGGGCCTCCCCGTGACGGCCGTACATCGCATGCAGCAGGTCGCTCTGCTCGGTCTTCGTGGGAAGCCCTGTAGACGGCCCCCCGCGTTGGATGTCGACCACGATCATCGGGAGTTCGAGAGCGATTGCCAGCCCGAGCGTCTCGCTCTTGAGGTCAAGTCCCGGCCCCGACGTGGTCGTAACTCCGAGATGACCGGAGAACGCCGCCCCCAGGGCCATTCCGGCCGCGGCGATCTCGTCCTCGGCCTGAATAGTGCGAACCCCGAAGTTCTTGTGACGCGAGAGCTCATGGAGGATGTCGGAGGCCGGCGTGATCGGGTAACTCCCGAGGAACAGCGGAAGTTTGCTCTGAACGCTTGCAGCGATAAGTCCGTACGCGATCGCCTGGTTCCCGGTGATGCGGCGGTAGATCCCCGGCGCGATCGTGGCCGGTTTGACCTCGAATGCCGTCAGCTCGGCGGTCTCGCCGAAGGCGTGTCCGGTCTTGAGAGCCTTGACGTTGGCCTCGGCGAGTTGCGGCTTGGAGGTGAACTTCTTTTCGAGCCAGTCGATGGTGGGCTGAAGCGGCCGTCCATACATCCAGGAGATGACGCCGAGGGCGAACATGTTCTTGCTCCGCCCGGCCTCCTTCTTGTTGAGCCCGACACCTTTGACGGCCTCGAGGGTCATCGATGTCATGGGGATGTCGTAGACCTGATAGCTCTTGAGCGAGTCGTCCTCGAGCGGGTTTGCCTCGTATCCGACTTTGTCCAGATTGCGCTTGTCGAACGCATCCGAGTTCACGATCAGAAGACCGCCCACGAGCAGGTCCTTCAGATGAGCCTTCAGGGCCGCCGGGTTCATCGCCACCAGAACACTTGGGGCGTCGCCGGGGGTCAGGATGTCGTGGTCGCTGAACTGGATCTGAAAGGCGCTGACGCCGGGAATGGTGCCCGCAGGGGCACGGATCTCCGCCGGGAAGTCCGGCTGGGTTGCGAGGTCATTGCCGAAGAAGGCGGTCGCGCTCGTGAAGCGCTCCCCGGTGAGCTGCATTCCGTCGCCCGAGTCCCCCGCGAAACGGATGACGACTTGATCTAGTTCCTTGCGATCAGCCCCCGCTTGCTTAGGTGGGGCGATCTGGGTCGGCACTACTTGTCCTCTCGCCCTGATTTATGGGTCGTGATTTCGTCTGCGTCCATCCTATCGGGCGCGTACCCCAACGTATTCGGATCTACCGGCCAGAGAAAGGGGGTCTGCGTTGGTGGGTCGCGAGCCCGGTCACCGAATACGCGCCGCAACGATGTCGGCCACCTTGACGGTGAAGGTTTCGCCTCGTTTGTCCATGACCTTGAGAGCTTGGTCTCCTTCGCTCTCGAAGACAGATTGCAGAACGCCGTAGAGCTCGGAATGTGTCCCGGCTTCGTCGTGATTGCGCCACCGCATGGAGACGCGGCGGCCGATGTGGTTCGGCCAGTCTTGCGGGATCTGTGCGATTACTCCTCGCCGCGCTCCTCGGCCGGGGCGAAGGGGCTCTCCATCGCTCCTCCGGAGGCATCCGGATGCTCCTCGAACCACTGCGTGTTCTTGGGAATGAACTCTGCCCATTCGGAGGGCACGCTGTCGCCCGGAAAGATGGCGTCGACCGGGCATGCGGGAAGGCAGGCGTCGCAGTCGACGCACTCCTCGGGGTGGATGAAAAGCTGCTCTTCGCCCTCGTAGATGCAGTCGACCGGACATTCGTCCACACATGCCCTGTCCTTCACGCCGATGCAAGGCTCAGCAATGATGTACGTCATGGGCGCCTGCTCCTACTCTCTTTCTCCTCGAGAACGCACTCTTAATGTATGTCTTGTGATGAGGCGCATCATACGGGAGCCGCCTGGAGACGGAGCCCATTTGTGCACTAGTTCCCGGGTGGTGGAGGGACGGCTTGAGCAGGACTGATCCTTCGTAAGGATGAGAGCACCAAGCGGCTTTCAAGAGAAGGGTGCACCGAGCTGATGGGCCATACCTATGACGCAATAGTCGTCGGAGCACGGTGCGCCGGCTCGGTGCTGGCCACTCGCCTCGCCCGAGCGGGATGGGACGTCCTGTTGGTGGACCAGGCTCGGTTCCCGAGCGACACGATCTCGACACACTTCCTGTTTCCGAACACCCTCGCGAAACTCGAGCGCCTCGGCGTCATGGAGCGACTGACTGCGGCCCACGACATACCTCGGCTTCAGTTCAGCTGGAGCGTCCTCGGACTGACCGTCGCCGGGGCGTTCACGCCAATTGATGAATACGAACGAATGTCGTGCATCCGAAGGGTCACGCTCGACCAAGCTCTTGTCGAGACGGCGGTTGACGCCGGGGTGACAACCCGCTTTGGGATCGGTGTCAGCGACTTGATAACCGAGGATGGCGGATCGGTCGCAGGCGTCGTGCTTCAGGGTGGCGATCGAGCGCAAGCCCGCTGGGTCTTCGGTGCGGACGGCCGCAACTCCACGGTCGCTCGGCGGCTGGGGCTAACCGAACAGAATCCGCTGAGGGGCGAGATGTCGATGATGTTCGCCTACTGGCGCGGACTGCCGGAATCCGAGTGGTTCCAACTCGAGGTCTGGGAGGATCGAGCGATCACGTCGGCGCCGTGCGAGGACGGGATACATCTCCTTGTGATAGCGGGGGCGCCGGAGTTCGTGCGAGGCAATCGTGGTGCGCGACAGGCCCGCTATCTCGAATGGCTTCGAAGGTTTCCCGCGGTGATCGATCCCAGTGCTCTCGATAGAGGACACCAGATATCGGATCTCGTCGCGGCCCCCGAAGCCATGATGCGGGGGTTCTTCCGGCGTGCCACCGGGGAGGGCTGGGCGTTGGTGGGAGATGCCGGCCACTACAAACACCCGTCGACCGCCCAGGGAATCGGCGATGCGATCGAGCAGGCCGACCACGTCGCAGAGGCCCTTCTCGGCCGGGACCCCGAGCTCGAGAGGTACGCGCAGTGGCGGGACACCCGGGCTCAAGAGCACTACGTCTGGTCCTTCCGTTCGGCTTCCTGGCCTGTGCCGGAACGACACCTCCCCGTGCATGCCGGACTCGCCGGTGACGAGCTGGCCGGCCAGCAGTGGAGGGACATGTTCACGCGTCTGCATCAACCGTCGGACGTCTACACACCGGAGCGGCTGGCTCGCTGGACGGCCGACCACGCAGTGGGGACGAGCCCTCGCCAAGCCACGCCCTGACGAATGATTTGTGGGCGCCGGGCCAGTGCCTGAGAATGACGCGCTGGTCGACTAACCCACCACTCCGATCCAGAGGAGCCGATAGTGCAGCCACAGTTGCATCCCGCGACAGTCGCGGTGACCGCCGGTCGAGGCCACAAGACGCCGGGGAACCCCACGAACGTGCCCGTGAACCTCAGCTCGACCTTCCACCCCGGAGGAGACAGCATCTACGGCCGCCACGGGAACCCGAACTGGAGCGCGCTCGAAGAGGTGGTCGGGACTCTCGAGGGGGGCCGGGCCCTGGTGTATTCGTCGGGGATGGGGGCCATCAGTGCAGTGCTCGAACGTCTTCCCGTCGGCTCCGGCGTGGTCATGCCGTTCGACGCCTACTACGGGGCACGTAAGTTCGTCTACGAGGCGGCCGAAGACGGACGGCTGTCCTTCAAGGAGGTCGATGTATCCGACAGCGCTGCGGTGCTCGAGGCGTGCGAAGGTGCGGAGCTCCTGTGGCTCGAGAGTCCCACGAACCCGCTGATGAACATCGCCGACATAGCACATCTGGCGGAGGGAGCACACGAGCTCGGTGCTCTGGTCGTGGTGGACAGCACGTTCGCCACACCGTTGCTGCAACGACCTCTGGATCTCGGCGCGGACATCGTCGTTCACAGCGTCACCAAGTACATCTCCGGCCACTCCGATGTTCTGCTGGGGGTCGCCGTGACGCGGGACGACCAGACCTTCGACGAGTTGCTCGAGCTTCGATCGCTCTACGGCGCGATTGCAGGTCCGATGGAATCGTGGCTTGCTCTTCGAGGTCTCCGGACGTTGCCATTGCGGCTGGAACGCGCCCAGGCAAACGCAGGAGCGATCGCCGAACGTCTCGACGCGCACCCGCTCGTTACGCGCGTGCGCTATCCCGGGCTGCCCGGTGATCCCGGACACGAGGTCGCCGCCCGGCAGATGAGAACTTTCGGCGCCATGGTCTGCTTCGAGGTCGCTGACGCTGTTCTTGCCGACCGAGTCATTGGAGCCCTCGAGGTGATAGTCGACGCGACCAGCCTGGGGGGACTCGAGACGACCATCGACCTCCGGAGCAGATATGCCGGCGAGGAGGCAGTTCCCGAGGGGCTGCTGAGGCTCAACGTCGGGTGCGAGTACCTCGACGACCTCTGGAACGACCTCGAGCGGGCACTCGACGCCAACTTCTGACAATTCCTGCAACCAATTTGTTTTGGAAATCGTCCAAGTGGGCAGGAACGGCCGAATACAAGCAGAGTAAGCACCCAGACGGGAACGGGCCAGTGACACCGATCGTCGAAAAGATTCACTTCTGTCCAACCTGCAGCGTCACCACCATCTGGTGCCGGGACACGAAGGACCCCACTAAGGCGTTCTGCTGCAAGTGCGGAGAGGTAGAAGAGCTGGCCGCGGAGGCCCTTCTCGACTAAGCGTCGCCTAGCCAAGCGTGACCGCGAGAGCGTGCCCATGCCTTCTGTTCAAAAGGGTAGGTCAGCGAGCGTTCGCGGCGATTCTGTCGGCTGCAGCCCTGAATTGCTGCCCCGCCTTGTAGCTCGAGCGCACGAGAGGGCCGGACTCGACCCAGGCGAAGTCGAGCTCGTCCTCGCCGTAGGCCTTGAACCGCGCGAACTCGTCCGGGTGTACCCACCGGTCGACGGCCAGGTGCCACGAAACGCTCGGCTGCAGGTACTGGCCGATGGTCAGGATGTCGCACCCGACTTCGTTCAGATCCCGCATCGCCTCTCGAACCTCGTCCTCCGTCTCCCCCATGCCGAGGATGAGATTCGACTTCGTGACCTGGTCTGGATTCAGCTCCTTGGCCCACATCAGAAGATCGAGGCTGGCGCGGTAGCCGAAACCTGGGCGGATGCTTGGGTGCAAGCGAGGGACCGTTTCGAGGTTGTGAGCCAGCACGTCGGGGCCGGCCTCGATCACCCGCCTCAACGATTCGCGCGGAGCCTCGCGCCGTCCCTTGAAGTCGGGAATGAGCACCTCGACGCCGCAGCCCGGCACCGACTCACGTATGGCGGCAATGGTCGCCGCCCAGTGCACGCTCGCAGCGTCGTCCCGATCGTCGCGGGCCACACCGGTTACGACTGCGAACTTCAACCCCATCAGGCGCACGGCCTCGGCGACCTTGGTCGGCTCCTCCGGATCGAGGGGCTCCGGCTTTGCAGT
>Ga0299914_10001848_pt1 | contig 14302 bp, 11 predicted proteins | sample RVTome_10_FD_201361 | JGI IMG/M metagenome (GOLD analysis project Ga0299914, IMG submission 201361) | Soil microbial communities from uranium-contaminated site in the Upper Colorado River Basin, Wyoming, United States - RVT153D57 (version 2) ...
GCATGACGACGGCAGCCTCAAGGACCGGCGTATCGGCGTCGTGCTCGCGCTGGAACCGAAGACCGCGCTGCTCGCTCGCATCCTCGCCGATGCCGGCGCCGAGGTACGACTCACGTGCTCGGCGATCATGACCCACGACGACGTGGCCGCGGGCCTGGCCGCCAGCGGGGTGGAGGTGTTCGCGCGGAGCGACGCGACCGCCGCCGACGAGGAGCGCTTCCGGGCCGCCGTGCTCGGCGGCCGCCCCGAGGTGCTCATCGACGACATGGCCGAGCTGATCCGGATGGCGCACACGTCGCACCGCGACGCACTCACCGATCTCACCGGCGCATCGGAGGAGACGACGTCGGGCGTGACCCTGCTGCGCGCCATGGCGCGCGACGGCGCGCTGCAGGTTCCGTGTATCGCCGCAAACGACGCTCGCTGCAAGTACCTGTTCGACAACCGGTACGGCTCGGGCCAGTCGGTGATGATGGCGCTGCTCGACGCGACCAACCTGCTGCTCGCCGGCACCACTGTGCTCGTCGTGGGGTACGGCTGGGTGGGGCGGGGTATCGCCCGCACCGCTCGGGGGCTCGGCGCCCGCGTGATCGTCGCCGAGATCGACCCGTTCGCCGCGCTCGAGGCGTACCACGACGGCCACACGGTGGCACCGGTCGCCGAGGCGTGCGAGCAGGCGGCGTTCGTGATAACCGCGACCGGGTGCCGGCACGCGCTGCCGGTCGACGCCATCGAACGGTGCCGTGGGGGCGCGGTGATCGCCAACGGCGGCGGGCCGGCCGACGAGATCGACGTCGACGGCCTCACCCGGCGCGCCCGGACGGTCCGGCCGGCGCGTGCCGGCATCGACGAATTCGAGTTCGGGCCCGGTCACTCGGTGTTCCTGATCGGCCGGGGCCAGTGCGCCAACCTCTCGGCCGGCGAGGGCCATCCGATCGAGATCATGGATCTCACGTTCGCGGTGCAGGCGCTGTCGGCCCGGCACCTCGCGCTGCACGCGCCCGAGATGCCGGCGGGCGTGCACCGTCTGCCGGACGAGATCGACGAGGAGATCGCGCGCGAGGCGCTGGCCGGACTCGGACTCCGCATCGATGAGCTCACTGCGGCGCAACGTGAGTTTCTCGGCAGCTGGGAGCAAACGGGATGAAGGTGCTCATCACTGGGGGCACGGGGGTGTTCGGTCGTGCCGTGGGCGAGCGACTCTCGTGGCTCGGCGCCGACGTCGTGGCCATGGCCCGGCGCGAGCAGCCGCTGCCGCCGGGTGTCACGTTCGTCGCCGGCGATGTCCGTGACGTCGAGTCGGTGGCGCGGGCAATCGACGGGTGCGACGCCGTTGTCCACACTGCGTGGACGGTCGAGTCGCTCGCTGACCGGGCCACGGCCGACGCCATCGACGTCGGCGGCACCGCCAACGTGCTCGACGCCATGGCCCGCACCGGCACGCCCCGCCTCGTGTTCACATCGTCGGTGACGGCGTACGGCTCCGATCCCGAGCACCCGCAGCGGTACCGCGAGGACGAGCCGTTGCGGCCCGACCCCGCGTTCGCGTACGGGGCCAACAAGGCGATGGCCGAGGCCATGATCGAAGAGCGGGACGTCGCCGCGGTCATCGTGCGGGCGGCGGCCACGTTGGGCCGGGGCGTCGACAACGTGCCCGCCCACACGTTCGCCGGGCCGGCGATGGTCGGCGTGATCGGCGATCCCACTCCCTGGCAGCTCGTACACCAGGACGACATCGCGCGCTTCTGCGCCGAGGCGGCCGCCGGTTCGCTGGCGGACCGCACCGGGATCGTCAACGTGGCCGCCGACGACGTGCTCACGCTCGAAGAGCTGGGCGAGGCACTGGGGCGACCGGTCCGCCGCCTCCCCGAAGGCGCCGTGCGCCGGATGCTCGACACCATGTGGCGACTCGGCATCGGCGACGTCCCGCCGGTCGCCTTCGAGGCATTGCGTTGCATGCCGGTCGCCGACACGACCCGCCTGCACGAGGAATGGGGCTTCGAGTGCGTGTGGTCGTCGTGGGAGACCGCCCGCGACGCCGCCCGCTCGATGCGCCGTCACGTGTACCTCGGCAAGTTCCGGGTGCAGGTGCCGTGGCGGCTCCCCTATCCCGATCCCTTCTCACCGTCGTCGCCGACCACGAGCGACGGGACGCCGCTGGTCGCGGCGGCGGCCGAGGGAGTGAGCGGTGAGTTCGACACGTTGATCGATCCGCGCTTCGACACGTTCACCGCGACGAACCTGTCGGAGGCCTTCGGCTCCGAACCCATGACGCCGTTGTCACTGACCGTCTCGCTCGACGCCCTCCAGAGCACGGGTCCGGCGATCGCCGAGCAGCTCGCGCTCACCGGCGATGCGGCGCACGAAACGCGCGAGCGCATCGTCGGCGCGTTCGGGCACCGCATCTACCTCAACGTGTCGGCCGCGCGCGAGACGGCCAAGCAGCTCCCCGGGTCCAGTCCGGCCGACATCGACCGGCAGTACCTGGGGATTCCGGTGCCGGACGGTGAACGGGCGCGATTCACCGCCGCCGATCTCACCAACGGATTGCGCGTCCTGCGCCGCATGGGCCCGCAGGTCGCGGGCATCCGTCGTGAGATGGAGCGTTTGGAGGTCGACGCCGATGCGCTGCGCGCCGCACCCGAGGAGGTTGCGGGTTGGAGCGACGAGGCCCTGCTCTCCCGCATCCGCCTGTTGCACGACGTGGTCGCGACGGGCTGGCAACTCGTCACCCTCGCGAACCAGGTCGTCGGGGCGTTGACCGCGGTGGTCGAGCGCGCCGCCGGTCAAGGAGCCGTGAGCGCCGCACTCGGCGACGGCGGCTCCGCCGACCGTCGGCGAAGGAGCCGGAGCTTGCGAGGGCGACCGGAAAGTCGGCGATCGATCGACGACCTCGCCAGCGCGACCGCGCTCCGGAGCGTCGCCGACCTGGCCGCCGCCGCACGCGCCGAACCCGCGGTGGCCACGACATTGCGGGAACGCAGCCCCGTCGACGCCTACGCCGCCCTCCCCGACGTGTCGCCCGGCTTCGCCCGGCGGTTCGCCGCGGCCCTGGCCGACGTCGGCCACCGCGGCCCCGGCGAGACCGAGCTCGAGAACCCGACCTTCGCCGACGCGCCCGAAATGCTCGTCGATGCGGTCGCCAAGACCCTCGACGTTGCGCCCCGCATCTCGCCCGCCCGCCCGGTCACTTCGTCGTCGGGACGACGCCTCGTGCGTGCCCTCGGCATCGCGATGCGGCGCCGCGAGCGCATCCGGGACGCGGTCGTCGTCGTGACGGACGCGCTGCGGCGCGCCGCCCGGGAACGCGGGCGGCGGCTCGCCGAGCGCGGCGTGCTGGCGGACCCCGGCGACGTGTTCTATTTGTCCTACGCCGAGCTGCTCGCGCCGCCGACCGACGCGCTCGCCGTGGTGGCGCGACGTCGGGCCGAGCGGACCCGGTTGGCGGCACGACGCGCGCCGCCGATCTTCGAAGGGCGGTGGGACAACGTCGAGACCGACACCGATCCCCTCTCCGTCGGGGATGCACTCGCCGGTATCCCCGCCGCCCCCGGTGTCGCCCGGGGCCGCGTCCGGGTGATGCGGGAGTTCGGCGATCCCCTCGACCCGGGCGACGTCCTCGTCGCCAACGTGACCGACACCGGATGGACGCCTCTGTTCGGGTTCGCGGCCGCCGTCGTCACGGACGTCGGGGGCGTCGTGTCGCACCCGGCGGTCGTCGCGCGCGAGTTCGGTATTCCGTGCGTGGTCGGGACGAACGAGGCCACGATCCGCCTGCGTGACGGCATGACCGTCGAAGTCGACGGCACCGCAGGAACGGTGACCGTCGTGGAACCCGCATGATCCGGTTCGGCACGTACGTCCCGCAGGGCTGGAACGGCGAGCTGGCACCGTGGCGCGACAATCCCGCCGCACAGTGGCGCGTCGTCGTTGACACCGCACGCGCGGCGGAGGAGCTCGGCTACGACCTGCTCTGCACCGCCGACCACGTCGTGCCCGCACCCGTTCCGACCGACGCCCCCGTCTTCGAGTGCTACACGACGCTCACTGCGCTGGCCGCGGTCACGACGCGCATTCGGCTCGGACAAATGACGACGTGCGCCGCCTACCGGAACCCCGCCCTTCTCGCCAAGATGACCGCCAACATCGACGTGATCTCCGGGGGGCGCCTGGAATGGTGCATCGGCGCGGGCTGGTACGAGACGGAGTACCGCGCGTACGGGTACGACTTCGAACCACCGGCGGACCGCATCGCGCGCCTCGCGGAAACGGTCGAGCTCGTCACCGCGCTGTGGAGCGAGCCGACCGTCACCGTCAACGGCCGCTTCGTCCGCGCCGACGAAGCTCACTGTGAGCCCAAGCCGCTGCAACAGCCCCTGCCGCCGGTGTGGATCGCGGGCTCGGGCCCGCGCCGCACGCTGCCCGTCGTCGCCCGCCTCGCCGACGTCTCGAACTTCGGTGGGCCGCCCTCGGAGTTCGCCGCCACCGTGGCCGAGCTCGGTGAGCATTGCGAGCAGGTCGGGCGTGATCTCGCCGAGATCGAGCACTCGTGGGCGGGGAGCTGCCTGATCCGCGACGACGAAGCCGAGGTGCGGGCGCTGTACGAGCAGGGCACCGTCCACGGGATACACGGGCTCGACTACGAGACGTGGCGGACTCGCTACCTCGTGGGCACGCCCGACCAGGTGGCAGCCAAGGTCGCGGGACTGGTCGACGCCGGCGCCTCGATCTTCGTTCCCTGGTTCGCCGACCTGCCCGATCAGACGACGATGCGCATCTTCGCCGACCGGATCATGGGCGCGTTTCGATGACGACGGCGATGAGCACGCCGACCCGAGCCGAGCGCTTTCGTCTCGCGGTGCCGATTACCGCGCGCACCGGACGCCTCGCCGCCCACTACGGATGGGACCGCCTGCGGCGCTCGCGTCCGGCGCGCCCCGGTGAAATCCCGGCCGACTACGACGGGATCACGCCGGCGTGGCTGTCGTGGGCCCTGTCGGTGGACCGACCGGGCGTGCGGGTGACCGCCGTTCGGGCTCCGGCCGGCAGCGAAGGAACCACCAGCCGGCGCCGCCTCGAGCTCGACTACGAGGGTCCCGGCGAGTTCCCGCCGACGATGTTTGCCAAGGCGGCCACCAAGCTCGCCCACCGCATCCTGCTGGAGAACATGGGGCTCATCGCCGGCGAGGTCGGGTTCTTCGCCCGCCTGCGCGCCGAGATGCCGGTCAACGCGCCCGCGTCGTACTACGCGGCGCGCGACGCGGCCACCGCCCGGTTCATCGTCCTGCTAGAGGATCTCGACGCCCGCGGCGCGACGTTCGGCCACGCCGCCCGTCCCCTCGACGGGGACGCCGCCGGCCTGGTGATCGACGCGTTGGCGCGACTCCACGCCCACCTCTGGGAGAGCCCCCGTCTCGACACCGAGCTGGCGTGGCTTCCGACACCGAACTGCGGCCGCTTCATCAACTTCAACCGAGCCATGGGGATGTTCGTCGGGAAGGGCCTGAAGCGGGCGGGCGACCTCGTCCCTGACGAGTTGAAGGCGCAGGGCAACTTCAACGGCGCGTACTTCCGGCTCCAGGCCGCCAATGCCACCGGTCCGGCGACGTTCCTGCACGGTGACTCGCACCTCGGCAACCTCTTCTTCGAGCCCGACGGCACGCCGGGATTCCTCGACTGGCAGTGCGTGCGGCGAGGGTCGTGGGCCCACGATGTCGGATACTTCGTGATCAGTGCCCTCGATGTCGAGACGCGCCGGTCGTGCGAACGCGATCTCATCGAGCGATACCGGAGCGGGCTGGTCGCGCACGGCGTCGTTGCACCGAGTACCGACGACGCGTGGATGCGCTACCGCCAGCAGCCGGCGTACGGCCTACCGATGTGGATCGGCACCCTCGCATTGGGCGACTACCAGACCGACGAGATCAGCCAGTGCAACGTCGAACGCTTCTCGGCCGCCGCGCTCGACCTCGACACGTTCGCGGCACTCGCGTGACCGTTGTGCTTGAATCGACCGGATGACCGTCGCGATGGACCAGCTTCCTTTCCTCGACATCGACGCTCCCGGCTTCTACGACGACCCGCTGCCCGCGATCGAGGAGGCCCGGCGCACGTCGTGGGTCGCCAGCAGCTCGCGCGGCCACGAGATCCTGACGTACGAAGGCTGCGAGGCGGCGTTCCAGAACCGCGACCTGCACCACGGTGCCCAGCGCCGCCTGCAACAGATGGGCCTCGAGGCTGGCGACGTTTCGGGTGGAGGCCGGAACATGGCGCTCACCGAGGGCGCGGAGCACACCGTGCTGCGGCGGGCGGTGTCCCGCTGGTTCACCCCGCGCCAGGTCGGGCAGCTCCGCGAACGGGTCCGCGCGCACGTAGAGGCGCTCATCGGGCCGTTCACCGCCGCCGGGGGCGGCGAGGTCATGGCTGACGTCGTCCGCCATCTCCCCGGGCCGGTGTTCTGTTGGATGGTCGGGGCGCCCGACGAGGAGGGCGACCGCCTGTACCGGCTGGCGGCGAACCTCCAACCGGCGTTCTCGGGCGATCCCGAGCAGGTCGAGGCGGTCATGGCCGCCCTCGCCGAGATGGGGACGTTCATCGAGGAGCTCATGGACGCCAAGCGCCGTGAGCCCGACGACGACCTCATGTCGATCCTGCTCGCGGCGGCCGACGCCGGCGAGCTGAAACCGGCCGACGTGTTCTCCGTCTCGATGGAGTTGCTCGGCGCGTCGACCGAGAACACCGCGAACACGGCGGGGCTGGCGCTCGACGTCCTCTCCGCGCATCCCGCCGAGTGGCAGCGCCTGGTGGCCGACCGATCGCTCGTCCCGACCGCGGTCGAGGAGTGCGCCCGCTACTCCCCCCGTGTGCCGTGCGCGCACGAGTGGACCCCGAACGGCACGCAGCTCCTCGACCTCGAGCTCCCCGCCGACTCCGACGTCTTCTACTGGCTCATCGCCGGATGCTTCGACCCCGCGGTGTACCCCGATCCGTACCACTTCGACATCGGCCGCGTCCACGCCAAGCCGCAACTCAACTTCGGCGCCGGCAGCCACTTCTGCCCCGGCGCCGCCCTGGCCCGCATGGAACTCCAGGTGCTCGTGGACGTGCTCGCGGAGCGGTGGGAAACGGTCGAGCCCGCCGGCGACGCCCAGATGCGCCGGGGCGACACCAGCGTGAGCGTCGAACGCCTTCCCCTCGCCGTGACGCCGCGATGACCGACGCGAGGGAGCAACTCCCGTTCCTCGACATCGACGCGCCCGGCTTCTACGCCGAACCGCTCCCCGCGATCGATGACGCTCGCCAATCGTCATGGGTCGCCCGCAGCTCACGCGGCCACGAGGTCCTGTCGTACGCGGGGTGCGAAGCGGCCCTGCACAACCGGGACCTGTACCACGGGGCCCGGCGCCTGCTCGAGCAAATGGGGCTGGACCGCAGCGAGCTCGTCCCCGGCGGTGGACGGAACTTCCTCTTCTCCGAAGGGCAGGACCACACCGAGCTCCGGCGGGCGGTGTCACGGTGGTTCACGCCCCGGCAGGTCGAACGTCTCCGCGATCGGGTGCGCGACCTGGTCGAGTCGCTCGTCGACCCGATCACCGCCGCCGGGGCCGGCGAGTTCATGGCCGATGTCGCCCGCCATCTTCCCGGACCGGTCTTCTGCTGGATGGCCGGCGCGCCCGGCGACCAGGGTGACCGTCTCTACGAACTGTCGGAGCGGCTCCAGCCGGCGTTCTCGGGCGACCCCGACGAGGCGGAGGCGCTCCTCGTGGCCGGGGCGGAGATGAAGACGTTCATCGACGACCTCGTCGACACCAAACGCCGCGAGCCCGACGACGGGCTGATCTCGATTCTGCTCGCAGCCGCCGACGCGGGTGAATTACAGGCGGCCGACGTGTTCTCCGTTTCGATGGAGTTGCTCGGGGCCTCGACCGACAACACGGCGAACTCGGCCGGCTTGGCCGTCAACCTGCTCGCATCGCACCCGGGCGAGTGGCAGCGCCTCGGCGCCGACCGGAGCCTCGTGCCCACCGCGGTGGAGGAGTGTGCCCGGTTCGACCCCCGCGTGACGTGCGCGAACCAGTGGACGCCGGACGGCACCCAGCTCCTGGATCTCAAGCTGCCCCCGGACACCGACATCTGGCTCTGGTTCATCGGCGGTTGCTTCGATCCCGCGGTGTACCCGGAGCCCCACCGGTTCGACGTCAGCCGCGTCCACGCCAAGCCGCAGCTCAACTTCGGCGCCGGCCGTCACTTCTGTATCGGCGCCGCGCTCGCCCGCATGGAGATCCAGGTGCTCGTCGAGGTGCTGGCCGAGAAGTGGGCGACGGTCGAGCCGGCCGACGACGTCTTCGTCCGCCGCGACGTTCGCGGGGTGAGCGTCGAACACCTGCCCCTCGCCGTCACCCCCCGCTGATCGGCGCGGCCTCCAGACGTGGGGTCAATCGAGGGGCTGGATCGCCATTCCGCTCAGGGCGGTCCAGATGTCGTGGTCGAGACGGGGGCCGACTTCGAAGTCGGGGGTGGCCGCCACCGCGTCGGTGAACGCGGTGATCGAGCAGGGGTCAGCAGTGAGGTGCCGGTACCCGAAGAGGTCGATGCCCTGCCGGAAGCGGCGCCGGAGCTTGAGCAGCGACACCTGGAACTGCCCGTCCTCGCACTTCGCGATCGAGCGACCGTCCACGAGGAACTCGATGTCGCGGTTCGGGAGCCACCGCAGCGTGAGGTCGTGGGGCTCGGACGGATCGAAGTTCTCGATCGGCCGAACCCAGACGAACCCGACGTTGGCGTCCAGTACCGCAGCAACGAACCGGCGGCGCCGCCACGACCGGTTGAGGAGCGCGGGGCCGAACCCGTGCCCACCAACATACGTGAGGCCCACCCCGATGAACGCGGGTCGCACGCCGGGCCGGTCGAATCCGCGCCACGACTGGAAGTTGACCCCGACGTTGGTGGCCTGGTCGTCGGCTCGGCCATCGGCGAAGTGCGGGCTCGTGACGAAGTTGCGGAACACTGCCTCGCGACCGGGGAGAACGCATCGGGGCGAGCCCTCCTGATACAGGCGGTCGAGCTCGTCCTGGTCGATGCACGGCGTCGAACTGACCTCGATGGCGCTGAACGTGTCGTCGGCGGTGTCGGCCGCCGCCAGCGGGAGCACGAGCCGGTCGCCGTCGTACCGGACGTACTCCGGACTCGTGGTTCGCGTCTCGTGGCGCAAGACGTCGGCGCAGGCGACCGTCTCCATCAGGACGTACTCGTCGGCCGCCACCGCCGCTTCGATGTCAGGACCGAACGTGACCTGGTAGCCGCTCATGTCTCACTCCCGTCGAGTTCATGCGCCCACCGCGGGAGCGGCAGGCCTCGGTCGTGGTGCCACAGGTGCGCGACGTCGTCACGCGTCACCGGGTCGAGCAGCGTCCGCGCCACGTCGGCCAGCTCGGGCCCGGGCGGTGCCAGCCGCATCGACCACGAGCGGATACGGCGGCTGAACAACTGGCAGTCCTCTTCGAGCGAGAACCCGTAACCGCCCATCACCTGGTGGACGGCCGTCGCGACCCGCCGGGCCGACTCGACGGCGCGGGCCCGGGCCAGCGTGGCGAACAGCGCCGACGGCGCCCCGTCGCCACCCTGGGCGGCGTCGGCGACCCAGGCCGCCTTCTTCGTGAGCAGGGTGGCGCCGTCGACCGCGATCGCGGTGTCGGCGAGACGGTGGGCGACGGCCTGGAACGTCCCGATGGGCCGCCCGAACTGCTGGCGGCGCGTCGCGTAGTCGACACCCAGCGCCAGGAGTCCCGCGGCTGCACCGGTGAGACGGGCGGCGTCGAGCAGCCGAACCATGCGGCGCATCCGGTCGGCGGCGGCCGCGTCGCCGGCGGTCGCCGCGCCGGGCGCGTCGTGGTCCGGGACCGCGAGCAGGTCGCCGGCCGCGGTCCGGCGTCCGGGACGCGGCACTGGCACGACGCGCACGGCCCCGTGCGGGCTCGTCACGACCGCCGCCGCCACCGAGGCGGGCACCGGGCCCTCGAGTCCGTACGCGGTATCCGCGAGCCCGAGCACGGCGCGCACGGCGGCGGTCTCGACGAACGGCACCGGCGCGAGCGCGCGCCCCAACTGCCACGCGGTGGCGGTCAGCAACGCCGGGTCGGTCGGGAGCTCGCCGAGGCCGAACTCGGCCAGGCGCGCCTCCAACCCCCGATCCCGACCATCGAGCGCGGCCTCGGCCTGGCGCACCACCGCGGGGGTGCACTCCTTCTCCAACAGCGCGCCGAGCGCCTCGAGGACCTCGGCCTCGTGCTCGTCCCACCGTTCGTCGAGCATCAGCGCTCCCGGGGCAGGCGGAGGCCGCGACCGGCGACCGTGTTCCGCTGCACCTCGCTGGTCCCGCCGATCACGGTGTAGACGGTGGCGGCGCGCAGCGCTTCCTCCATGTCGGCCGCAAACTGGTCACCGGCGGGCTCACCGCGCCGCTCCTCGAACAACGCCTCCGGCCCGGCCCGGTCGGCGAGCCAGGCAACGAGCCGCTGGGCGAGCTCCGAGCCGAACACCTTCGCCATCGACGCCTCGGCGTTGGCGATCGCGCCCCGCTCCCCCATCGCGGCCAGGCGCAGCCCGAGAAGGCGCTCGACCTCGAGGTCCATCACGAACCGGCCGATCGCCTCCAGGTCGGCGTCGGCCATCTCGCCGCCACGCCCCGCCCGCCGGTGCAGGAACCGCGCCATCCACAGCCGGCCCTCACGACCGCCGAAGCTCATGGCCCGCTCGACGTCGAGCGCCTCCGAGAGCACGGTCCAACCCTCGTCGACCGCGCCGATCACGTTGCCGGCCGGCACCACCACGTCGTCGAAGAAACACAGGTTCACCCGCCACCCGCCCATCACCCGCACGGGCGTGATGTCGACGCCGGGGAGCGAGGTGTCGATCAGGATCATCGACAGTCCCCGGTGGCGCTCGGCGTCGGCGTCGGTCCGGACGATGGCGAAGATGAAGTCGGCCAGGTGGGCGCTGGACGTCCACAGCTTCGACCCGCTGACGCGGAACGTGTCGCGGTCGCGCACTGCCCGGGTCCGCAGCGCGAGCAGGTCGCTCCCGGCCTCGGGCTCGCTGTAGCCGCCGGCGTACCAGCGCGTCCCGGCGACGATGTGGGGCAGGTGCTCGGCCCGCAATTCGTCGGAGCCGTGGCGGGCGAGCATCCACCCGATCGCCTCGTTGATCTCGACGCCATACATCGGCAGGCCCGCGGTGTCGAGCTCCTCGTGCAACACGAACCGGTCGGTCTCGGTGACGGGGCGGCCGTACGGCTCGGGCCAGCCCAGCCCGACCCAGCCCCGGCGCGCGAGCTTCTCGTAAAACGTGCGGGAGTGGCGTTCGACATCGAGCCGGGCCGTTTCGCGCCGGATCTCGAGCATGTCGTCGCCGCTCACGCCGTCGGCGAAGTCGCGTACTTCGTCGCGCCAGGCCCGCTCGCGCTCGTCGAGGCCGAAGTTCACGTCGGCAGGCCGAACGCCTCGACCGCGTTGTCATGCAGGAACTTCGTCCGCACTTCGGGGGTCAGCTCGAGCGTCGCGACCTGACCCAATGCGCGCTCGAAGTCGAGAATGGGCCAGTCACTGCCCCATACGCACTTGTCCTGTCCAAAGGTCCGAAGGAAGTGCGTGAACGATTCCGGATAGTGCTTGGGGAGGTGCGCGCTGGTGTCAACCCACACGTTCGGGTGCTTCCACGCGATCGCGATCATCTCTTCGGTCCAGGGCCACCCGATGTGCCCGGCGACGATGCGCAGCTCGGGGAAGTCGACGGCAACCCGGTCCACGTAGCGCGGCTGGCCGGTGTGGGAGCTGTAGGTCGGCGGACCGCTGTTCCCGACCTGGAGCTGCATGGTGATGTCGAGGTCGATGCACGCGCTGTACAGCGGGTACCACTGCGCCTGCCCCGGGTCCTGGTCGTTGATGAACGGTTCGAGCTTCAGGGCGCGGAAGCCAAACTCCTCCACCTGCCGGCGCAGGTCCCGGACCGCGGCGTGCACGCCGTCGGGTGCGAACGGATCGGCGTATCCGACGCCGACGAGGCGGTCGGGCCAGCGGGCGACCGCGGCGGCGACGACGTCAACCGGGATGAGCGGCCCGGCTGAGCAGAGAGCGCGGTCCACGCCGGCCGCGTCCATCCCGTCGACCAGCGCCTCGATGGGAAAGCCGTTCCGCACCCGACCGCCGCCGCCGTACTTGTCGACCAGTGCAAAGTTGCGGTCCGGCATGGCGGCGACGATCTCCGGGGTCCACGGCTGGACCCACGCGTCGATGACCGGCTGCCCATCGAGCACGGTTACGCGTACGTCCAGCGGATCAAGCGCTCGGACCGCGCGTCCTCGACCACATGATCACGCAGGTCGGTGACGAGGTCGTCGCGCCAGCCGCGGTACGTCGGGTCGTTCCACAGGTTGACGAACTGGTACGGGTCGTGGTGCAGGTCGTAGAGCTCGCCGACGCCGTCCATCTCCGGATAGATCGTGACCAGCCACCCGTCGCGGTACAGGGAGCGCAGCTTGAGGTCGTCACGGAACGCCGAGTCGAACGCGGTGAGCACCCGCTCGCGCGTGCCGTCGACCACCGGCAGCGGCGTGCCGTCCATGAACTCGGGCGGGTCGAGGCCGGCGATCGTGCAGAACGTGGGTGCAAGGTCGACGAGGCCGACCGGGTCGGCGATCACGCCCGGCGCCCGGCCCGGCGCCTGCCACAGCAGCGAGACCCGCAGCAGGCCCTGCAGGTGGAACGGGCCCTTGAGGATCAGGCCGCACTCGCCCATCAGCTCGCCGTGGTCGGACGTGAACACGAGGTGGGTGTTGTCGGCCAACCCGCGGTCGGCGAGGCCCTGCTGCAACCGGCCGATCTGCTCGTCGATCAGCTCGATCATCCCGTAGGTCAGCGCGCTGAGCTCGCGCCACTGCTCGGTGGTGAGATCCCGCGGGCACCAACCACCACCCGAACCCTCGTGCTCGCCCATGTCGCCCCGCCAGTACGCGTCGTACTGCGCCGGCTTCCCGGCCAGCACCGCGGCGGTCGCGTCGGCGTCGGCCGGGAGCCCCGCGGGCAGCGGAACGTCGTGCCAGTCGTGGCGCCGACCGTAGTCGGCGGGCGGATTGAACGGGTGGTGCGGGTCGTCGAACGAGACCCAGCAGAAGAACGGCTGGTCGGGGTCGAGGGTGTCGAGCCACGCCAGCGTGCGCTCGACGATCCAGGCGGTGTTGTGCACCGCGGCCGGCAAGGCCGAGTACACGGACTGCGGCGCGTCGGTGTCGCCGCCCCGAGACGACCAGACCTGGAACGTCTCGGCCAGCACCGCCTGGAACTGGTCTTCCGGCAGGCGCTCCCTCAACCACGGCACGTACTGGCCTATGAGTCGGAAGTGGTCGACGTGTTCGACGTGCTCGAAGCCGCGGTACGGGCCGCGCCAGTCGGGTAGCGCGCCGGTCTCCGCGAGCCACGAGTCGAAGGTGCTCTGCGGCTCGTAGTGCAGCTTGCCGAGTTGCGCGGTGCGATAGCCCGCGTCGCTCAGCACCGAGGCAACCGACGGCGCGTCGATCGGAAGCTGCACCCCGTTGGTCCACACGCCGTGCGTCCCCGGCTCCTGTCCGGTGAGGATGGTGGAGCGCGACGGAGTACACAGCACGTTCTGCACGTGCGCGCGTTGGAAGTCGAGCCCCGACGCCGCGAGCGCGTCCAGCGTGGGTGTCGTACACGTCTCGTTGCCGTGGACACCGAGCGAGTCGTACCGCTGCTGGTCGCTCGTGATGAGCACGATGTTGTCGGGCACGGCCCACTCCACGTCGCGGGGGAATCAGTAATCTAAGACAACCATTTCGCTGCTTCAAAGGGAGGCCACCCGTGCCGCCGTTCCTCTCCGACGACTGGTTCGCTGAGACCGCCGAGTTGCGCAAGGACTATGCAGACATCCCGGTGTCGCCCGCCACCGAGGGCCTCGAGGTGAACCTCCGCCTCACCGGTGGCCCCGGCGGTGACACCGACGCGCACCTCGCACCCGGCGACGGCGGCCTCGCGATCGGCAAGGGCTTCCTCCCCTCCGCGCCCACGACCGTGATCATCGGGCAGGACGTCGCGCGGGAGATGTTCGTGAACGGCAACATGCAGCCGGCGATGCAGGCGTTCATGAAGGGCGAGATCAAGGTGGAGGGCGACATGACCAAGGTCATGGCCCTCCAGCAGGCGGGCGCGCCCGGCCCCCGGCAGCAGGAGCTGCAACAGAAGATCCAGGCCATCACCGACGAGCCCTCCTGAAGGAGACCAACCCATGGCAA
>Ga0299914_10001849_pt1 | contig 14299 bp, 15 predicted proteins | sample RVTome_10_FD_201361 | JGI IMG/M metagenome (GOLD analysis project Ga0299914, IMG submission 201361) | Soil microbial communities from uranium-contaminated site in the Upper Colorado River Basin, Wyoming, United States - RVT153D57 (version 2) ...
CTTCGTCGCCGCGAGCTTGGCCTCGCGCTCACGCTTCTCGACCGCGGCAGCGGCGCGGGCCTTGCGTTGCGCCGCCTCCTTCTTCCGGAGCTCCTCCGGATCGATCGGCGCGAGCCCGGCCTGCTCGGCGTCGGCCTCGGTCGTAGGAGGACGCGACCGCATCGACCTGCCCTCACGGGCTGCGTCCGCAACGACGCGCGACATCAGTGTTGCCGCACGGATGGCGTCGTCGTTTCCGGGGATCACGTACTGCACGAGGTCGGGGTCGCAGTTCGTGTCGACGACGGCAACGACGGGGACGCCGAGTCGGTTCGCCTCGGTGACGGCGATGTGCTCCTTCTTCGTATCGATCACGAAGATCGCGTCCGGGGCACGGGTGAGGTCCTTGATCCCGCCGAGGTTGCGCTCGAGCTTGGTGAGCTCGCGGGTCACCCGCAGCGCTTCCTTCTTGGGCATCGCCTCGGTCTCGCCGTCGGCGACCATCCGTCCGAGCTCCCGCATCTTCGAGACGCGTGCGTGCACCGTCTGGAAGTTCGTGAGCATGCCGCCGAGCCAGCGGTGATTCACGTACGGCATGCCGCATCGCTTCGCCTGCTGCTCGACGGGCTCCTGCGCCTGCTTCTTGGTGCCGACGAAGAGGATGGTGCCTCCCTCGCCGACCGTCGAGCGAACGAATCGATATGCAGTGTCGATCCGCTCCAGCGTCTGCTGGAGGTCGATGATGTAGATGCCGTTGCGCTCACCGAAGATGAACCGGCGCATCTTCGGGTTCCAGCGTCGCGTCTGGTGGCCGAAGTGCACTCCGGCCTCCAGGAGCTGTTTCATCGTGACGACCGCCACGAGCTCCTCCCTTGGTTGTTCCTCCGCCCGTGTGGCGCCCCGCAGGGCGACCAGGGTGTGTACCGGGCGTGCGATGCTCCCGAGCCGAGGCCCGAGGCGAGGCGCAGTGTACTCGCCGCCCTCGCCGGCCCTCCCTCTGGACGGCCACTCCCGGAGCGATCGTCGGCCACCCGGCAGGTCTGTCAGCGGGTGAAGCGCCAGAGGCGGCGCTCGACGAAGGCGGCGCCGGCGCCGGCCATGTCGCCGGCGGTCGTCTCGAATCGGTTGATCACGACGGGGGCGACCGCGCCCCGCACGCCGTCGAGGAACGACACGCACGGGGGCGCGCGTCGCTCCAGCGCAGCGCGCACGGCACGCAGCGCGCCCGGATCGGTGGGGATCTCGACGTGGTCGTGGGCGCCGTCGACGTCCAGGGTCACGACCGTCGCCCCCGGCACGTCCGTGCGGTCCGCGGGCACGACGACGTCGTCGGACCCACCGATGCTCGTCACGTGGAGCTGCTCGTAGGGAGGTCGCTCCCAGAGGTCGCCCATGAGCTCGGAGTGCTCGGAGAGCTGCTCGCTCGAGCGTCCGAGCGGGAGACCGAGCCGACTGGCCCGCAAGCCCGCGAGGACGGCGCGACCGATCGTGGTGTCGTCCACACGGTCGAGCGCCGACGCGATCGGCGCACCTCGATGTGGTGACGCCAGCGTCACCACCGTGCCGATCGGCGGGTACCGGGGATCAGTCGGATCCCACACGTACTGGAGGAACACGTCGACGACGATCCCGCCTTGGGAGTGCGCGATGAGGTCGACCTCGCGGCCGGGGTCGACGCGCTGCATGTCGCGGAGCTGCTCGCCGAGTCGCTCGGCGGACACGAAGAGGTCGACCCACGTGTCCTCTTGGTCGTATCGACCGGCATCGGCCGCGTAGGAGAAGTAACGAACGTCGTCACCGCCGAAGCCGAGCGCCTCGGTATCGAGTGAGAACGTCGCGCCGTCGGACCCTGTCGCGCTGTTGATGCCCGCGACAGCGAGCAGCGTGTGTCGAGAGCCGCCGCTGCCGTCGGCCGCCGGCGCGTGCGGTTCGCAACTCCTCCGGTGCTCGACCCAGTCGAGGAACCGGTGCCCGATGCGCAGGACGTCGTCGAGCGCCTGGACCGGACCCACGTTGCGAGCCGACCATTCGTAGAGCCGGCGCGCGAGGTCGCCGGTCATCGTGAGCGCAGCCGCGCCCACACGGGTGAGCTGTGCGTCGGTCCAGTCCACGGCCCGACCGCTGACACCTGCGACATGGGCGACCGCACCGGCGAGCGCGTCGCCGAACCCGGCATCGTTCGACATCGCCTCGGACACCGACCTCGCCAGCACCCAGTCCGGCGGCGCGACGACGTCGCGCATCAGGTGCTGCGCGTCACCCGCACGCGGCCATGGCGCCGCGACCGTTTCCTCGCCGGTCGTCGGTACGAGCCGCACCAGCTCCGTGAGGTCGTCCGGCTCGAAGAGCTGCATCGGATCGAGGTAGGTGTCCCCGCGTCGCAGCCCGAGGTGCAGCGACCCGCCGTGTTGGTCGGCGCTCGCGCCACCGGTCTGCCCCACGACCTGTCCACGTGCGACCTCCTCGCCCTCACGGACCGCGAGGTCGCGCAGGTACGAGTAGGAGGTCCGCAGCCCACCGGCATGCACGACGACGACGTGCAGGGTTCCTGCGACCGAGCCCGCGAAGCTCACCGTGCCCGCACCTGCGGCCTGCACCTGGGTGCCGGGCGGGGCGGCGAGGTCGACGCCGCGATGACCCGGACCGTACGGCGTGGCCGGAGCCGCGAACGGGCGGACGACCTCGCCGTCCACCGGCCTGACCCAGACGCCTGGAGGCGCAGCCACGAGCGGCGACGCCCCGAACGCGACGATGACGACGAGGACCGTCGCGGCGACGACACCGAGACGATGCATGGACCCTCCCCGGAGCTCTGCTCGAACGGGGAAGGCGGGGGAAGTGCGGCGAGGCTAACCCGAGGGCGTGCGAGCGTCGAGCGCGTTCAGCGTGACCCTTGGCGCGAGTGCTCGTGCGCGGGTTCGTGCGGCGGATCGCTGAGCCGCGAGCGAAGCTGGAGGATCGCCTTGGTGTGGATCTGGCACACACGGCTCTCGGTGACCCTGAGGACCTCGCCGATCTCGGCGAGCGTGAGTCCTTCGTAGTAGTAGAGGGTGAGCACGAGTCGCTCACGATCGGGCATGCGATTGATCGCGTCGGCGAGCAGCGACTTCATCTCGTCGACCTCGAAGGCCGCGACCGGATCGTGCGCCCCTCCCGCCGCGACGTTGTCGCCCACCGTCGTCGAGCCGGACCGCTCGCCGCCCGCCCCCACGATCTCGTCCAGGGCGACGATGCCGACGAAGGAGATCTCGGACAGGTTCTGTGCAAGCTCCACCTCGCTGATGTCGAGCTCTCCAGCCAGCTCGGTGTCGTCAGGGGTGCGGAGCAGCTCGTTCTCGAGCTTCGAGTAGGCCGTCTCGATCGACCTCGCCTTCGCTCGGACGGACCGAGGGACCCAGTCGATCGAACGGAGCTCGTCGATGATGGCACCCTTGATCCGCGAGATCGCGTAGGTCTCGAACTTGAAGCCTCGTCCCGGGTCGAACTTGTCGATGGCGTCGATCAGCCCGAAGATGCCGTAGCTCACGAGGTCGGCCTGCTCGATGCTCTGCGGAAGGCCCGCGGCGACGCGGGCGGCGACAAACTTCACGAGCGGCGAGTAGTGGACGATGAGCCGCTCGCGGGCCTCCGGCGTCGCCTGGTCCTTGTAGCTCCGCCAGAGCTCTGCGATGAGTACAGACGCCTCGTCGGGGATGGTCTCTTCAGGCACGGGGATGCGTTGCCTCGTAGACGGACTTCAGTCGCTCACGCGTGATGTGCGTGTAGACCTGCGTGGTGGCGAGATCGACGTGACCGAGCAGCTCCTGGACGGTGCGCAGATCCGCGCCACCTTCGAGCAGGTGTGTCGCGTACGCGTGGCGGAGCGCGTGCGGATGGAGCACGCGGCCGTCGGCGAGCGGATGCCGCTCGACGATGCGCCTCGCGTCGCGCTGGCCGAGCGGACGCCCACGTCGGTTGAGGAACACGACGTCGTTGGGGCTCTGTGCGTTCGCGAGCACAGGCCGGGCCACGTCGAGATAGGCGCGGAGCGCGTCCAGCGCCGGTGTGCCGAGCGGCACGCGCCGCTCCTTCGCCCCCTTGCCGAGGACGGTGACGTGGCCGAGCTCGAGCTCGAGCGCGTCTGCGGTGACCGCGCAACACTCTCCGACGCGCAACCCCGCGCCGTACAGGAGCTCGAGGACGGCGAGGTCGCGTCGCGCGACGGCCGACTCGGTCGGGTCGTCGAGGGCGCCCGGGCGGGCAGCCACCTCCTCGAGCAGCGCCACGGTCTCGGTCGCTCGGGGGACTCGGGGCAGGCGCGCCGCACCCTTCGGCGCACGGAGGCCTCGCGCGACGTCGGTCGACATCCGTCCGCTCCGATGCGCCCAGCGGAGGTACGAACGCAGCGCCGCCGCCTTGCGGGCGATGGACGGACGGGCGTACCCGCGGGTCGTGAGGAACGCGAGGTAACGACGCAGGATCGGGCGGTCGAGATCGGCCGGCCCGCCGAGACCCGCGCGCTCGGCCCAGTCGGCGAACTGCGCGACGTCGCGCTCGTACGCCTCGCGTGTTGCCCGGCTCGAGCCGGTGAGCGAGGTGGCGAACCCCTCGATATCCCAGCTCATGGCATCACCGTACGTTCGTCCCGGTTGGGGGTCAATGAACACCGTACGTTACCAATCGATCCTGGCCGCGCCGCGCCACCGCGAGACCACAGGACCAGCCGAAGCTGTCACAGGGCCTCGATACGCTGACGACACCGTCGAGGTCGCCGCGGTCACGGCCCTCCGAACGATCAACCGCCGAACCATCAACCGCTCGGAGGTCTCCGTGCTCGCCGCCGTGACCAGTGCAACGCTCCAAGGCGTCGACGGCCAACCCGTCGTCGTCGAGATCCATGTCGGCAACGGTCTGCCCGCATACACCGTCGTGGGGCTCCCCGACACGGCAGTACGCGAGTCGCGCGAGCGCGTGCGTGCCGCGCTCTTGTCGTCCCGGCTGCCGTGGCCGATGCGACGCATCACCGTCAATCTCGCGCCCGGCGGCGTGCGCAAGACAGGGGCCGGCCTCGAGCTCGCGGTCGCGCTCGGGATCCTCGTCGCCAACGACACCGACGGCAAGGACACCGGCGGCAACGACGGCATACCGCCGCTCGATCCGCGCGCCCTCGACGGCGTCGGCGTGCTGGGCGAGCTCGGGCTCGACGGCACCGTCCGCCCCGTCCCGGGCGCGTTCCCGCTCGTGGCCTCGCTCGCCGAGCAGGTGCACACGGTCATCCTCCCCGAAGCGAACGCCGCCGAGGCCACCCTGGTCGCAGGCGTGAAGGTGCGCGTCGCCCGTCATCTCCGGGAGCTCCACGCCTGTCTCGGGGGCGACGAGCCGTGGCCGGACCCTCCCGAGCCGATGCCTCGTGAGGCCGCACACGCCGACGACCTGCTCTTCGACCTCGCCGATGTGCGGGGACTCGCCCGCGCGCGGCGCGCGCTGGAGGCGGCCGCTGCGGGCGGCCACCACCTCTATCTCTGCGGCCCGCCCGGTGCTGGAAAGACGATGCTGGCGCATCGTGTCCGGACGATCCTGCCACCGCTCGACCCGGACGAGGCGCTCGACGTCACGCGCGTGCTCTCGGTGACGAGCGCGACCCCACCGCAGCAGCTCGCCGACGAGCGACCGTTCCGCAGCCCCCATCACACGGCGTCTGCCGCCGCGCTCGTCGGCGGCGGGAGCGGCCAGCCGCGGCCCGGGGAGATCACGCGCGCACACCGTGGCTGCCTCTTCCTCGACGAGCTCGGCGAGTTTCCCCGCCCGGCCCTCGACGCGCTCCGCCAGCCCCTCGAGGAACGGGTCGTGCAGATCGCCCGCCAGCGCGGCTCGGTCACGTTCCCGGCCGCCATCCAGCTCCTCGCCTGCTCGAACCCGTGCCCGTGTGGACGAGGCGGCCCCGCGTGCCGATGTTCCGAACGCAATCGAGACGCGTATCGGCGCCGGATCTCGGCACCCCTGCTCGACCGGTTCGAGCTCCGGATCGCGCTCACGCCACCCGAGCCCGCCGACGTGTCCGGGGAATCGTCTGCGGTCGTCCGCGAACGAGTGGTCGAAGCCGCGAAGCGCCAGCGCCGACGCTACGCCGACCGTCCCTGGCGGACCAACGCCGAGGTCCCTCCCGGGGCGTTCGCGACCGACCTCCCCCTCGACAGGGACGCCCACGCGGCGTGGCGAGACACCACCGAACGCCATCGCCTCACGGGCCGGGGCGCCGCTGGAATCCGCCGAGTGGCGCGCACCCTCGCCGACCTCGACGGCTCGTCCACGCTCTCGGCCGAGCACATCCACGCGGCGGCGCTGTTGCGCGACGACGTGCCGTGAACGCCGAGCTCGCCGCCGGCTGCCTGGCGACGCTCCCCGGCGCCACGCCGGCCCGCACCCGCGATCGTCTCGCTCACCGTCCCGACCCGTGCGCGGCGCTGCGCGCCGCCTGCGCCGAGGTCGCCGTCGACGTCGAGTCGATCGCCGAACGGCTGCTCCGACGCGGCACCCGCGCGTACTGGGTCGGCGGGCCTCGATACCCGATCGGCGACGAGCTCCCCGACCGCCCTGGCGTGCTGCTCGCCGAGGGAGGACACCACGAGGCGCTGCGGGCGCCGCGCGTCGCCGTCGTGGGGACGCGGAGCGCATCGCCACACGGGCTCGCCGACGCGCGCGAGGTGGGCGCCGCCCTCGCGTCCGCGGGAGTCACGGTCGTCAGCGGGCTCGCGATCGGGATCGACGGCGCCGCGCACATCGGCGCGCTCGGCGCCGGTGGCGCTGTCGTCGGCGTCGTCGCGACCGGTCTCGACGTCGTCTACCCGCGTCGCCACGGCGCGTTGTTCTCTCGTGTGCGGGAGCACGGCGTCCTGGTCGGCGAGCAGGCGTTCGGAGTGGGCCCCGAACGATTCCGATTCCCGGTTCGCAACCGCATCGTCGCGGCGCTTGCGGACGCGGTCGTGGTGGTCGAAGCGACACTCACTGGTGGGGCGCGCATCACCGCCGATCGTGCGCTCGAGTACGGTCGCCCGGTTCTGGCGATACCTGGCTCGCGCCGGAATCCTGCGGCAGCGGGCGCCAATGCGCTCATCGCGGATGGCGCGCACCCGTTGCTGGATCCGGGCGACGTGCTCGTGGCACTCGGGCTCTCCGAGGGCGCCGTCGCTGCGCGCTCCGTGGACGAACCCGTCGGGCCGGAGGCATCTGCGGTGCTGCGAGCGTGCGGGGGCGAGCCGGCGACTTCCGACCAGCTCGCGGCGCGCACGGCGCTCGGACTCGACGCGGTGGGGGCCGCCCTGCGCGAGCTCGAGCGCGCGCGGCGCATCGAGCACAGTCGCGGGTATTGGTGGCCGCGGTGAGGCACGCGTGCGCGGCGGGCCGTCGGCGATGCCGACGAGAACGTGCAACAAGGGATGTTGCTCACTCTCCGGTGAATCTCGGCTCGCGCTTCTCCGCGAACGCGACCATCGCCTCTGCGGCATCGGCCGTCCGGAACTCGAGGACCTGGGCAACGCCCTCGAACTCGACCGCCTCGGCCATCGACACCGAGAACGACTGGTTGAGCAGACGCTTCGTGATGGAGAGCTGGATCGGCGGCATCGCCGCGAGCCGATCCGCGAGCTCGGTCACCTCGCCGCTCAGGCGGTCGGCGGGCACGACACGGTTCACGATGCCGTATCGCTCGGCCTCGGCAGCCGAGACGACCTCCGCGAGGAATGCGAGCTCCTTCGCCCGGTGCAGTCCGATCAGACGCGGCAAGAGCCACGATCCCCCGAAGTCGATGTTGAGGCCGCGCCGCGTGAAGATCTCCGAGAAGCGGGCATCCGCGGACGCGAGCACGAGGTCGCAGCCGAGGGCGAGGTTGCAGCCGGCCCCGGCCGCGACGCCGTTGACCGCGGCGATCGTCGGCAGATGCAGCTCGTGGAGGCGGAGCGCACATCGCCCGACCACGCGCATCTGGGCGATCGAAGCGCCGACGCCTCCCTGGAGCTCGCCTGCGGCGTCTGCGTCCGTGAGGTCCGCGCCCGAGCAGAAGGCCTTGCCTGCTCCCGTGAGCACGAGGACACGGTCGTCGGGCGTGTCCTCCACGTCGTCGAATACCTCGATGAGCTCGCGCCACATCCGTCGGTTCACGGCGTTGTACTTCTCGGGTCGGTTGAGTGTGACGGTCACCACGCCGTCGCGGCGGTCGACGAGCAACGTCTCCATGCTGATCCTCCCAGGCGGCTGGCTACGGTAGTCCCATGGGCTTCAACCCGTTCCGGCCGCGGGCGCGTCGAGCCTCCGACGTCGTCATCGTCGTCGTCGCGTTCGCGGCGATCGCGCTGGCCGTCGCCTGGGCAGCTCTCGGCTGACGCGACTCCCTCGGATGGCTGCGACTCAGAACGCGCTCTCGATGACCTCGACCGTCGGCGCGGTCCCCGGACGCACGAAGACGGCTGCCACGTCGAAGCGGACTTCACGCGCGACGGCTCGATGATCCTCGAGCCACTGCGCGGCGAGCACACGAAGGCGTTGACGCTTCTCGTGCGTGATCGCCTCGACCGGCGCGCCGAACGTCTCGGTGCGGCGAGTCTTCACCTCGCAGAACACGACGACTCGATCTCGACCGAGTACGAGGTCGAGCTCGCCGCTGCGTGTCCGCCAGTTGCGGTCCAGCACTTCGTAGCCACCGCTCTCGTACCAGGCCGCGACCGCGCGCTCACCGGAGGCGCCGAGCGCGCGGCGATGATCGGGTCGGGACGTTGAACCGCGCGGCATTCAGAGATCCTTGGCGGCGAGCTCCTCGATGTTCACGTCCTTGAAGGTGAGCACGCGCACGTTGGCAACGAATCTCGCCGGGCGGTACATGTCCCACACCCACGCGTCCTGTAGGTCGAGCTCGAAGAAGGTACGACCCTCTTCCTCCCTGACCTTCATGTCGACCGCGTTGGTCAGGTAGAAGCGGCGCTCCGTCTCGACGACATACGAGAACATGGGGAGCACGTCGCGGTACTCCTTGTAGAGCTGGAGCTCGATCTCGGTCTCGTACCGCTCGAGATCCTCAGCGCTCATGTGCCGTCATCCCCCACCTCGGCCGGGAGTGTACGCGTGCGCTGTACGCGCTACGAGCGCCGTTCCCGGATCTTGGCGGCCTTCCCGCTCCGCCCCCGCAGGTAGTAGAGCTTTGCGCGCCTCACGTCTCCCCGGGCCGTCGGCTCGATCTTCGCGAGGACGGGCGAATGGACAGGGAACGTGCGCTCCACACCGACACCGAAGCTGATCTTGCGGACGGTGAACGTCTCGCGAACCCCCGTTCCCTGACGCCGTATCACCACGCCCTGGAACACCTGGACGCGCTCCCGATTGCCCTCGGTGACCTTGACGTGGACCTTGACGGTGTCACCCGGGGCGAACTCGGGAATGTCGTCGCGCAGGCTGGCGCGATCGACGATGTCGGTTGCGTTCATCGGGGCTCCTCGAAGGATGGATCGCCCATGCTATCGCCCGCGTGCTCCGCTCTCCGGCCCGGGGAACTCGTCGAGCAAGGAACGTTCCTCGTCGGAGAGCTCACGGTCGAGAAGGTCGGGACGCCGTGCCAATGTTCGACGCAGCGCCTGCGCGTGCCGCCATCGCGCCACCCGAGCATGGTCGCCGGTGAGCAACACCTCAGGCACCGACCACCCGCGGAACTCTGCCGGCCGGGTGTACTGCGGGTACTCGAGCACGTCGCGTGCGAACGACTCGTCGAGGGCGGATGCCTCGTTCCCCATGACGCCCTGCACGAGCCGCGCCACGGCGTCGATCACCGCGAGCGCTCCGGCCTCACCGCCGGAGAGCACGTAGTCACCGACCGACAGCTCGTCGTCACACAGGTGCTCGGAAACTCGCTCGTCGACTCCCTCGTAACGCCCGCAGACGAGTGAGAACCCATCGCCCGACGCCAGGGAGCGCGCTCGTCGCTGGTCGAACGGCGTCCCACTCGCCGTGAGCAAGAGGATCGGACGGGGGGGCTGCACAGCTTCCACCGCCGCGAACATCGGCTCCGGCATGAGCACCATGCCCGGGCCGCCGCCGAAGGGTGCGTCGTCGACGCTGCGGTGACGATCGGTCGCCCAGTCACGGGGGTCGTGAACTCGGATGTCGAGCCTGCCCTCGTGGCGCGCTCTGCCGATCAGGGAAGCCTCGAGCGCGCCGACGAAGTAGTCGGGTACGAGACTGAACACGTCGATGCGCATGGGTTCTCGCCTCAGTCGAGCAGCCCGTCGGGAGGATCCGCGACGACCACGCCGTCATGTACCCCCACGACGAACGGCACGGGAAGGAGCCCTCCGCCCTCCAGGACGAGGAGATCGTTCGCGGGGTTCGCCTCGACTTCGGCCACGCGACCGAGCACGTGGCCGAGCGTGTCCCGCACCTCGGCGCCGACGAGCTCGTGGACCCAGTGCTCGCCGTCGGGCAATCGGCCGAGCGGCGCTGCCGTGAGGACGGCACCGCGGAGGGACTCGGCGGCATCCCGGTCGTCGATCCCGACGAAGCGGATCAGCCAGCGCTGCTGGTGCGGGCGAGCCGAGTCGATCACGAGCCGACGGTCGCCGATCCACAGCTCCGCTCCGGGTGCGTGTCGTTCGGCTCTGTTGCTGGAGAACGTCACGGCGACCTCACCCGAGAGACCGTGCGCCCGACCGATGCGCCCGACCTCGAGGCGTTCCATCACACGCGCGACAGCCGCCCCGCGGTCACTCGACGATGTCGACGTTGGCCTTCACGCCCTCGGCGGCGCCCGCCGCGCGCACCACCCGGCGCAACGCCTGGATGACGCGACCGCGTTTGCCGATGAGTCGACCCATGTCGGACTGGCTCGCATGGACGAGCAGCGTCACCTGGTCCCGACGCTCCTCGACCTCGACGTCGATCGCGTCCGGATCCTCCGCGACCTGACGCGTGACGTACTCGACCACGGCCTTCGGCCGAGCGCCGACGATGCGATTCCCGTCGGGAGCCACCTCGTCGTCCTCGAAGTCGTCATCGTCATCGAAGTCGTCATCGAGCTCGTTGCCGTAGTCCTCGTCGCTCACGACTCCTCCGTTTCCTCGCCGGCGCCCGCATCCTCGGGTGGAGATTCGCTGTCGGTCGCCCGATCGGGCCCGGCCGCGGCCTCCACCGTGGCCGCCCGTCCCCCGGCGTCCGGCGAGGGCTCCTTCTTCGGCCCGCGCGGCTTGATCCCCGCACGCGCCATCTCGCGCGTGCGCCGAACAGCCTTCGTGTTGACGGGCGCGCCACGTTCGGTCTCGAAGGTCTGCCAGATCCCCTCGATCGCCAGCAGCTTCTGCACCTCGTCGGTCGGCTGCGCGCCCTTCCGCAACCACGAGAGGGCCGCATCGGCGTCGATCTGGACGAACGAGGGATCCTGCCGTGGCCGGTATTGACCGATTGCCGCGATGATGCGGCCGTCACGGGGCGATCGGGAATCGGCGACGACGACGCGATAGCTGGGCTGCTTCGTCTTGCCCACGCGCATCAGACGGATCTTGACTGCCACAGAGGTCTCTTTCGTCGTCGCTCGTCGTCGAGAGCGGTGATCGGGCGGCCCAGGCTAGCGACCCGGGAACGGGATGCGCGGCCCACGGCCCCCGCGACCCTTTCCCTTCGCCATGCCCTGGACCATCTGGCGCACCATCTTGAACTGTTTGAGCAGCGCGTTCACATCGGAAGTCGTGGTCCCGCTACCGCGAGCGATGCGCAGACGGCGGGAGCCGTTGATCTTGCTCGGTTCCAGCCGTTCCTCGGGCGTCATCGAGCAGATGATCGCTTCGACACGGGCGAGCTCGCTCTCGTCGAGATCCGCGTCCTTGAGCTCCTTTGGGACGCCGGGGAGCATCCCGACGATGCCTTGGAGCGGACCCATCTTGCGGACCTGTCGCATCTGGTCGAGGAAATCGGCGAGGGTGAACCGGCCCTTGCGGAGCAGCTCCTCGGCCTTGCGAGCTTCGTCCGTGTCGAAGGCCTCCTCCGCCTTCTCGATGAGCGTGAGCACGTCGCCCATCCCGAGGATTCGGCTCGCCATCCGGTCTGGATGGAACGGCTCGAAGTCGTCCACCTTCTCGCCGGTGCCGGCGAACAGGATCGGCGTACCGACGACGTCTTTCACGCTCAGCGCAGCGCCGCCACGCGCGTCGCCGTCGATCTTGGTGAGGATGACCCCGTCGAGCGCCACCGAGTCGGCGAACGTCGCCGCGACGTTCACGGCCTCCTGTCCGGTCATCGCGTCGATGACCAGAAGCGTCGAGGCGGGCTCGACGGTGTCGCGGACCCCTCGGAGCTCCACCATGAGCTCCGCGTCGATCTGGAGCCGACCCGCGGTGTCGACGATGACGACGTTGCGCCCCAGGCGCGCCGCCTCCTCCCGAGCGCCCGCGGCGACGCGCACGGGATCGGTCGGTTCCGAGTAGACCGGCACGTCGATGCGCTCTCCGAGCACTCGGAGCTGTTCGACTGCGGCCGGGCGCTGGAGGTCGGCGCCGACGAGCAGCACCCCGAGGCCCTGCTTCTTGAGGTGGCGCGCCAGCTTGGCGCACGCAGTGGTCTTGCCGGAGCCCTGGAGCCCGGCGAGCATCACCACCGTCGGCGGGCGGGAGCTCATCGTGAGCTTGCCGGTCTCTCCACCGAGGGTCGTGACCAGCTCCTCGTGGACGATCTTGACGACCTGTTGGGCGGGCGTGAGGCTCTTGAGCACCTCGGCGCCGTGCGCCCGCTCCTTCACCCTCGCGATGAACGTCTTGGCGACAGCGACGTTCACGTCTGCCTCGAGCAGGGCGACGCGGATCTCACGTGCGACCTCGTCCACGTCGCCGGCGGTCAGCCGGCCGCGACTGCGGAGCCGGGTGAAGATGCCGTCGAGACGGTCGGCCAAGGAGTCGAACATGCAGTCGAGGCTACCGGGGAGCGTGCAGCCCTCGACCTCGGATCATCATCCGTCGCGCACGACAGGCGCGCTCACTGCTCCCGCGAACGCCGACCGAAGCCTGTCACCCGAGGATCGCCTCCACGAACTCGAGCGCGACGAACGCGACCAGGTCCTCCGACTGCTCGCCGACGCCCACGACCTTCACGGGGATGTCCAGCTCGCGCTCGATCGCGAGGACGATCCCGCCCTTCGACGTGCCGTCGAGCTTCGTCAGCACGATGCCGGTCACGTCGATCGCCTCGGCAAATCGCCGCGCCTGGGCGAGCCCGTTCTGCCCCGTGGATGCGTCGATGACGAGCAGCGTCTCGGCGAGCGCACCCGGCGTCTTGTCGACGATGCGCCGCAGCTTCTTGAGCTCCTCCATCAGGTTCGTCTTCGTGTGCAGACGCCCGGCCGTGTCGACGAGCACGACGTCGGTGCCACGGCTCGCCGCCGAGGCCATCGCGTCGTGCACGACCGAGCCCGGATCGGCACCTTCCTCGCCACGCACCAGCGGCGCGCCGATGCGGTCGCCCCACGCACCGAGCTGGGTCGCCGCGGCGGCTCGAAACGTGTCGGCAGCGACGAGGAGCACCTCGCGCTCGGCATCACGCTCGCGTTGCGCCAGCTTCGCGATCGTGGTCGTCTTTCCGACGCCGTTCACTCCGACGAAGAGCCACACCGTTGGTCCGGCGTCCGCGCGCTGCAGCGTGCGGCGAGCGTCTCGCTGCGCGAGCTCGTCGACGAGCTCGCGGCGCAGCAGCGTGATCAGCGCTTCGGGGTCGGTCACATGCTCCTCGGCGGCCCGCTCGCGCAGGTCGGCGAGGATCGCCGAGGTCGTCCCGATGCCGACGTCGCCCCGCAAGAGCGCCTCCTCGAGATCCTCCCAGGCGGCATCGTCGACACCGGATCGCGTGCGGAGGGATCGGAGTGATTCGGTGAGCGCAGTCCTCGTCGTGGCCAGACGGTCACGAAGGGTCGGACGCACCGGCCGCTCGACGAGCTCGTCGATGCGCAGCGCCGGGCGCACGTCGGTCTCGGCGTCGTCGGGAAGCGGGATCCCGAGCTCACGGGAGACGCGTTCGACTCGTCGCTTCGCGCTGCGTGAGGTGGCGACGACCAGGAACACGAAGACGCCGACGACCGCGACGATCGCGAGCAGCAGTCCGAGGGCTTGGAGACCAGACATCGGGCGGAGATCCTACCGGCGCGCCCGACCGGCGAAGTCAGTGCCGAGCTCATTTTCTCCCGCTCTCGCCGCCTTCGGCGACGGGCCGCTCAGGCCACGCTCACTGCTCGGCGGGATACCCGCCTCGCGGACGCTCGCTCATCATCTCCCGCTCTCGCCGCCTTCGGCGACGGGCCGCTCAGGCCACGCTCACTGCTCGGCGG
>Ga0299914_10001850_pt1 | contig 14297 bp, 17 predicted proteins | sample RVTome_10_FD_201361 | JGI IMG/M metagenome (GOLD analysis project Ga0299914, IMG submission 201361) | Soil microbial communities from uranium-contaminated site in the Upper Colorado River Basin, Wyoming, United States - RVT153D57 (version 2) ...
CCTCGTCCGGCTTCACCTGCCGGATGGCCGAAACCCGCACGATGGCGTTGCGGTGGACGCGCCAGAAGATTTCGGGATCGAGCTGCGCCATCAGCGCCTTCAGGGGCATGCGGATGTGCGCGCTGTCCGCCGCGGTGGCGACGCGGGTATATTTGTCCTCGGACTGGAAAAAGAGGACATCGTCGATCGAGATCATCCGGACGGTGTCGCCGACGCTGGCGGTGATCCAGCTCACCGGCCGCTTCGGCGCGAGCTGCCCGGACAGCGCGTCGATCAACGCATCCAGGTCGATCGGCGGCGGCGCCCGGCGCGCGCGCAGCCGCGCCACGGTCTCGGCCAGGCGATCGGCACGGATCGGTTTGAGCAGATAGTCCACCGCGCCGGCTTCGAACGCCTTCACCGCGAACTCGTCATAGGCGGTGATGAAGACGATCTGCGCCGGGCTGGCCGCCTGCCGCGCGACCTGCAGGCCGTTGAGCCCCGGCATGCGGATATCGAGAAAGGCGATGTCCGGCCGGGCGGCCGTCCAGGCCTCGAGCGCGCCGAGCCCGTCCTCGCATTCGGCGATCACGTCCAGCTCCGGCCAGAGGGCGGCGAGCATCGTGCGAAGCTCCCGGCGCTGCGGCGCCTCGTCCTCGGCGATCAGGGCGGTGGCCGGCCGGCTCATGGTTCCGCCGCCAAAGGGATGCGGATGCGCGCGCGCACGCCGCCTTCGGGCCGGGACGCCACGTCGAGCTGCGCCCGATCGCCGAACAGGCTGGACAATTGCGCACGCACGTTCGCGAGGCCCAGGCCGGCCGCGAAGCCGGGCTGAAGACCGACGCCGTCATCTTCGACGCTGACGCTCAGCCTGTCGTCGCCGACCGCGGCGATGATGGCGATCGTGCCGGGGCCGACCTTCGGCTCGAGGCCGTGCGTCACCGCATTCTCGACCAGGGTCAGCAGGATGAGGGGCGGGAAAGGCAGTGCCCGCGCCGCTTCGCTCGCCTCGACGCGCACCGCGATGCGGCCGGCCACGCGGACGTTCATGAGATCGAGGAAGCCGGTGCACAGGTCGATCTGATGATCGAGCGTCGTCTCCGCGACGCCCGTCTCGCGCAGCCGCGGCAAGGTCGCCCGCAGATAGTCGCCCAGCGCGTCCACCGTCTGCGCCGCACGCTCCGGCTCGGTCAGGATCAGCGAGCGCACCGACGCCAACGTGTTGAACAGGAAATGCGGCTCGACCTGCGCCTGCAGCACGGCGAGGCGCATGTCGGCCGCATCGCGCTCGGCGCGAAGCCGCTGGAGCTGGTGGCGCTCATGAAATTGGGCGATGCGCCGCCGCTCGCCGAGATAATAGAGTGCCGCCAGGCCGCCTCCGGCGAAGATCAGGACGATCACCGAGGCATCGACGCTGGCGCGGAAGACCCTCGACAGGGTCCCGGCGAGGGCGCTGACGTTCATCGACCCGCCCGCATGGGTCTCCATCAGGAAATTGTGATAGTCGCCGGCGCGGTTCAGCGCGGCCAGGCCGATCGCCAGGCCGACCAGGATCGCCAGGATCACCAGCGCCCGCTCGACGCCGTTCGGAAATCGCAAATGGCGGATGACGGTGGCGAGCAACGGCCCCGCGGTGACGACGATCAGGCCGGCGAGGCAGGCGCGCAACGCGAGCGCGGGCCAGTCCGCCCAGGCCCCCATCGCCGTCGCATGCCAGGCCGCATAAGCGAAGCCGCCGAGGATCGCGATCGGCCAGAGCAGGATCCCGCGCCGCAGCAGCCACGGCCAGGTGAAGGTGCGAAAGCTCTGGTAGAGCGTCCAGCGGCCCAGGTCGGACAGCACGCCCTGCGGCAGCCGGGCGTCGAGATTGTCGTCGGGCGTGTTCATGCCCGCAGGGTAGCAAAGGCCGAGCAGGCGCGCACGCGGCTCATCCGGCTGACGGCCGTTTCGTCGCGCCGCGGCCGGCTTCGTCGCACGGCCCCTCCGGTCGCCCTTCGCGCCGCTAAGAAAAGGCCGATCGGAAGGAGGCCATGACATGCGATCATTCATTCTCGCCGGGGCCGCATTGGCCGGCCTGGCGCTGCTGCCCGCCGCCGCGCCGCCGGCGCCGCGCACCGCCTTGCTCGTCTCGACCGAGTGGGTGGCGCAGAATCTGCGCAGACCCGATCTCGTCATCCTCCATGTCGGCCCGCAAGCGGGATATGCCCGCCATATCCCCGGCGCGCGCTACGTGACGCTCGACGACATTTCGGTGTCCGATCATTCGGGGGCCGGCAACATGCTGGAAATGCCGGCGGCCGCGGACCTGCGCCGGCGGCTGGCCGCGCTCGGCATTTCGGACCGATCGCGGATCGTCGTCGTCCATGACCAGGATTGGGTGTCGCCGGCGACGCGCGTGGTGTTCACGCTCGGCGCCGCCGGCTTCGGCAACCGCGTCTCCCTGATGGACGGCGGCATGAACGCCTGGACGCGCGAGCGGCGCCCGACCAGCACCGAACCAACGCCGGCGCGGGTCGGCCGGCTCGCGACGGTCAGGATGCAGAACTGGACAGTGGATGCCGCCTTCGTGCGCGCCAATGCCGGGCGGCGCGGCTTCGCGCTGATCGATGCCCGCGCGCCCGCGCTGTACGACGGCGTGGCCGTCGGCGGATCGCGCGAGCACCCCCACAAAAGCGGCCATATTCCCGGCGCGCGCAACATCCCCTTCACCAGCCTGACCGACGAAAACCTGAGGGTGCGTCCCGCCGCCGCGCTCGCCGCCGCCTTCCGCAACGCCGGCGTGCGGCCGGGCGACACGGTGATCGTCTATTGCCATATCGGCCAGCAGGGCACCGCGATCGTCTTCGCGGCGCGCAGCCTCGGCTATCGGGCCGTGCTGTACGACGGCTCGTTCGAGGATTGGTCGCGCCGCGACTTGCCCGTCGAAGGGCGCGCCCGCGCATGAGGATTCAGCGTCCTTATGCCAACCCCTATTGGTGCGGAGCCGCGCTCGGCCTGGTCCTGCTCGGCGCCTATGCGCTCGCCGGCCGGGGGCTGGGCGCATCCGGCGCCTTCGCCAGCGGCGCCAGCGCGCTCGCCGGCGCGGCGAGCCCCGAGGGCGCGGCGGCGAACGCGTATTTCGCCGGCTATCTGGCCAGTGGCGGCCCGGCGAACGACTGGCTGGTGTTCGAGATATTCGGCGTCGTCATCGGCGGCCTCGCCTCGGCCTGGCTCTCCGGCCGGTTCCGGATCGCCATGGATCGCGGGCCGGCCGCCGCGCCGCGCCTGCGCCTCGCAGCGGCCGCGGCGGGCGGGGCGATCATGGGCCTGGGCGCGGTGCTGGCACGCGGCTGCACCAGCGGCCAGGCGCTGACCGGCGGCGCCTTGCTCAGCCTCGGCAGCTGGCTGTTCATGGCCGCCTTGTTCGTTGCCGGCTTCGCCGCCGCGCAGATGCTGAAGCGGCTGTGGCGATGAGCGACAGCCTTCTCCTCGCCGTGCTGATCGGAATCGCCTTCGGCGTCGCGCTCGAGCAGGCCGGCCTCGGCAACGCCGCCAAGCTGACCGGCCAATTCTATCTGACCGATTTCACCGTGATGAAGGTGATGCTGAGCGCCATCCTGACGGCGATGCTCGGCGCCTTCTGGCTCGGCCGCTTCGGCCTGATCGACCCGGCGCAGGTCCATGTGCCGGAAACCTTCCTGTGGCCGCAAATCGTCGGCGGCATGATCTTCGGCGTCGGCTTCGCCCTTGCCGGCCTGTGCCCCGGCACGGCCTGCGTTTCCGCCAGCTCCGGCCGGCTCGACGGGCTTGCCGCCATCGGCGGCCTCTTCGCGGGCGTGCTCGCCACCGGCCTCGCCTTCCCCGCTCTGGCCGGTTTTTACGGCAGCGGCGCGCGCGGCGTTGTGACCCTGCCCGCCACGGCCGGCCTGCCGGAAGGCGTGGTGGTTCTGCTGGTCGTGCTGGCCGCGCTCGGCGTCTTCCGCCTGATCGCGACGCGGGAGCAAGAAGGATGAGCGCGACCCGGCTGCTCGGCGCCACCGCCCTGGCGCTGGGCGTCGCGGCGCCCTTCGCGGGCACGCCGGCGTCCGGCGGCAAGGCGGCGGATGCGATCGACGTCGCCGCATTGGCGCGGATGGTGGCGGCGCGGCAGGATCATGTGTCGGCGATCGACCTTGCCCGCTGGATCCGCGACCAAAGGCCCGGCCTGCGGGTGATCGACGTGCGCACGCCGGAGGCCTTCGCCCATTTCGCCATCCCCACCGCCGAGAACATCCCGATCGAACGGATCCCGGGGGCGCGCTTCGGCGACGAGGAAATGGTGGTCCTCTATTCTGAAGGGGGCGCCCACGCGGCGCAGGCCTGGGTGTTCCTCAAGGCCGCGGGCGTTCGCAACGCCGTCTTCATCGCCGGCGGCCTCGGCGACTGGTTCGACGAGGTGATCAGCCCGGTGCTTCCCGCCGATCCGCCGCCCGGGCAAGCGGCGCGCATCGCCGAGGTGACGGAGATCAGCCTCTATTTCGGCGGGACGCCGCGGCGCGCGGCGCCGGGCGAGACGTCGACGGCCGCTTCGAGCGACAGCGACACCGCCGCGCTGATCGCCAACGCGCGGAGGCGGGGTTGCTGAGCACCGCCGCCCCGCTCGACACCGCCTTCTTCGAGGATCTGCGCGCCCGCGAATTCGCGCGGCTGGACCGGCGCGGCATCGCCTATCTCGACTTCGCGGCGAGCGGGCTCCACGCCGAATCGCAGGCGCTGGCTTATGCCCATCTCCTCGCCGACGGCGTCTTCGGCAATCCGCATTCCGAGCATCAGCCGTCGCGCGACAGCATGGCGGCGATCGACGCCGCGCGCGCCGCCTTGCTGGCGGCGACGGGGTTGAGCGCGGACGACTATGCCGTGTGCTTCACCGCCAATACCAGCGCAGCGATCAAGCTGGTCGCCGAAGCCTGGCCGTTCGGCCCTCGGCGCGGCCTGGTGCTGAGCCAGGACAATCACAATTCGGTGAACGGCATCCGCGAATATGCCCGCGCCGCCGGTGCGCCGGTGACCGTGCTGCCGCTCGGCGCCGACCTGCGTCTCGACAGCGCCGAGGCGCGGCTGGCGGCGCTGCCGGACGGCGACGGCGGCCTGCTCGCCTTTCCGGCCCAGTCCAACTTTTCGGGGGTCAAGCATCCTTTGCGGCTGATCGCGGCGGCGAAAGCGAAAGGCCATGATGTGCTCGTGGATGCCGCCGGCCTGTCGCCGGGCGGCTGCGCGGCGCTTGCCGCCTGGCCGGCCGATTTCATCGCCCTCTCCTTTTACAAATTGTTCGGCCTGCCCACCGGCGTCGGCGCGCTGATCGCGCGGCACGACGCGCTGGCGCGCCTCCGCCGTCCCTGGTTCGCCGGCGGGACCGTCGACTTCGTCTCGGTCGAGCTGGACCGGCACCAGCTCCAGGCCGGCGCCGAGGGCTTTCACGACGGCACGCCCAACTTCCTCGGAATCGCCGCCGTGCCGAGCGGCTTCGCCTTGCTGCGTGCGCTCGATCCGCATCGGATCGGCAGGCGGTTGAACGCGCTCGCCGAAGACCTGTTGGCGCGGCTGCGCGGTCTGGTCCATGCGGGCGGCGCGCCGATGGTCCAGCTCTACGGGCCCGCCGATCTCGACGCGCGCGGCGCCACGATCACGTTCAACCTGCTCACCCCGGCCGGAATGCCGGTGCCGTTCGCGGCGGTCGAGCGCCGCGCCGCCGACGGCGGGATGGCGATCCGGGGCGGCTGCTTCTGCAATCCCGGCGCCTCGGAGGCCGCGTTCGGCTTCCGAGGGACCGAGGTCGCGCGCTGCCTCGCCGCCACCAAAGATGATTTCAGCGTCGCCCGCTTCGCGCGCTGCATGGGACCCGACCGGCCTGTCGGCGCGCTGCGCATCTCGCTCGGCTATCCCACGATCGCCGCCGATCTCGATCGCGCGATCGACCTGATCCAGTCCTTCGCCGCCGACCGCGCCGCGGCCTGATCCGTTCGGGTGAGGGAGTCTGCTGCAGCCTGTCGTGCCCCTCAAAGCCGCCGGCACCGCACGGCGCCGCACGGACACCGCCTTCCAACGCTTCTGTCATCCCGCTCTCCCGGTCCGCTCGCACCTCGCCCTATCGCCAACGACATCGACGTCCAGCTCGACGCCGCCCGCAAAGGGCGCGGCATTGCGCGAGTCCTCTCCTACCAGGCTTCCGCAGACCTTGAATCGGGTGCGCTGGCACGGATTCTCCGGTCATACGAGCCGCGCGGCGTTCCCGTTCACATCGTCATGGCGGGCGGCCGGCAGATACATCTGTTCGATGTGCTGCGAAGGGCCCTGCCGGACATCGGCGCGGGCGCGGAATAGAGGGGGTGCCACAGCCACCGTCAGCCGCGCGGATTTCGAGTGCCGATACGCCGGGACAGCCAGATCGCCCGTCGTCAGCGGAACAGGAGCAGTGGCAGCTGGAGGCTCTGCATCATGGCGGTGGTCGTGCTTCCGACGATCATGCTCCTCAGCGGGGAGTGACCATAGGCCCCCATGAGGAGAAGATCTGCGCCGACGCGGACGGCATCGGCAACGAGCACGCCTTCAGCGTCGCCGGGCACGATCTCGGCGCGGCTCGCGCGATCGCCGAGCACTTCGCTCGCCCAGCGCAGCGCGTCACGGTGGCGATCGCTGTCGGTACCGGCAATGACGAGCTGGAGTTCCACTCCTTCGAACAGCGGCGACGTCGCGGCGAACGCCACCGCCTTGCGCGCGCTCGGGCCCGCGTCGAAGGCGATCAGCGCCCGCTCGATCGGACGGAACGCCCGTGAGGCGACGAGCACCGGCTTGACGCTCTGACGCACCACGCGCTCGACCTTGCTGCCGAGATGGCCCTTTGCGAAATCGGCCGAGGCCCCGCGCTTGCCGATCACGACGAGGTCTGCATCCGCCTCTCGCTCGACGACCGTCTCGACGATGCCGCCGTGGCGGTGGACAAGCGAGATCGCGGTCACGCCGCCTTGGCGGAGCCGTTCTTCCGCCGCCTGGAGCAGGAGCTTTCCCTGCTCACGCGCCAAGCGCCCTTCCTGTTCGTCGATCCGGGCGAGCTCCTCCATCAGGCTGCTCTTTGCGCCCAGGCCCACCGCGCCGCTCAGATCGTGCCGCGCCGCCACGGCGTCCTTCCGCTGGATCACGTGCAGGACCTCGACGGCGGCCTCCAGCCGCGTCGCCGCCCAGGCTGCGTGATCGCAGATGCTGGTCGCATATTGCGACGCATCGATGCAGGCCAAAAGCTTGGTCATCCGCCTCTCCATCAGTGCGCTCCCTGCGCATCTTCCGCGCCCGGCCTATCATGGATCCCGAAGCGGTCGATCATTGTCGCGCTGGCCTCGTTCAGTCCGATGATCTCGACGCCGGTCCCCTCGCGGCGGAATTTCAGCACCGCCTTGTCGAGCGCAGCCACGGCCGAGATGTCCCAGAAATGGGCGCCGCCGACGTCGATGCGGACCTGGTCGATCACTTCCTTGAAATCGAAGGCGGCGACGAACCTTTCCACCGAGGCGAAGAAGATCTGACCGGAGAAGACGTAGCGGCGCGTCGAGCCGTCCTCGGACAAGGTCGAGGCGACGGCAAACAGACGGCTTACCTTGCTCGCGAAGAAGATTCCGCTCAGCAGCACGCCGACCAGCACGCCCTGCGCGAGGTCGTGGGTCCAGACGACGACCACCACGGTGGCGACCATGACCACAGAGCTGTGCCAGGGATGCGAGCGGAGATTCCTGATCGAGTTCCAGCTGAACGTGCCGATCGACACCATGATCATTACGGCGACCAGCGCCGGCATCGGGATCTGCGCGACCAAAGGGCCGAGCACGACGATCAGGAACAACAGGACGATGCCGGATATGGCGGTCGACAGCCGAGTGAAGCCCCCCGACTTGATGTTGATGACGGACTGACCGATCATGGCGCAACCGCCCATGCCGCCGAAGAAGCCGGTCACAAGATTGGCAATCCCCTGCCCCTTCGTTTCGCGATTCTTGTCCGACGGCGTGTCAGTGAGGTCATCGACGATCTGCGCCGTGAGAAGGGATTCCAGCAGGCCGACCGCCGCCATCGTGAGGGAGTAAGGCAGGATGATCTGCAGCGTCTCGAACGTCAGCGGGACTTCGGGAATGAGGAAGTAGGGCAGCGTCGCCGGCAACTCGCCCATGTCGCCGACCCTGTTGACCGGGAGCCCAAGCCAGATCGTCAGGATTGAGAGGATCATGATCGCGACGAGCGGCGACGGCACGACCCTGGTGAGCCGCGGCAGCAGGTAAATGATGGCGAGTCCGCCCGCGACCAGGGCATAGGTCTCCCAACTGACGCCGATGAGCTGCGGCAGCTGCGCCAGGAAGATGAGGATGGCGAGCGCGTTGACGAAACCGGTGATCACCGAGCGCGAGACGAACCGCATCAAGAGATCCAGCCGCAGATAGCCTCCGACGATCTGCAGCACGCCCATCAGGATCGTGGCCGCGAAGAGATATTCGACGCCATGGTCGCGGATCAGCGGGACGACGAGCACGGCTATCGCCGCCGTCGCGGCCGAGATCATGCCGGGCCTGCCGCCGACGAAAGCGGTGATCACGGCAATGGAGAATGACGCGTACAGGCCGATGCGCGGATCCACGCCGGCGATGATCGAAAAGCCGATCGCCTCCGGGATCAAGGCGAGCGCCACGACGATGCCGGCGAGGATGTCGCCACGCGGATTGGAGAGCCATTCGCGCTTGAGCGTGGCGATCGAGAGCATGTGGAAACCTGCGGGGCGTGTCATGGCGGCTGCTTCCACCGGGAGCGTGATCGCAGCGTGACCATGAAATGATCCGGGGGATTGGCGCCCGGCCGAGCCACCCGCCTCGCGGGTCCAGCGAAGCCCGCCATATGGTGCAGCTTCGAAAATGCTGCAAGTGCGAAGAACGCCCTTTCGCCCATAGCCACGCCGATCCGTCCGCGAAGAGGCCGCTGCGCAACACCAGAAGGGATCGTTTCCAGGACCCGGGCCCCAAGATCACAAAAACCGAGCAGATCCCGCCCCTTCCAACGGATCATCAGGTCGCGGGATGCCAGGCCGACGGGGACGACCCGGATCAGGTCTCTCCGCGACTCGAGCATCGTCGGCCTAGCAGCGCGATTCCCACAATCGGAGCGCCTTACCCGGCGACCGTCGGCGCGGCCCCTGCGCCCCGCAGCCTCGGCACGTCACGGCGAAGCTCTTGGAGTAGGTGTACACGAAGAAGAATGCGTCCGGACAGCCGCAGAACGGGCAGGGCTTCGCCGGGCGTATCAAGTCCGCCAGATCTTCGGATCCCAGGCGCCAGGCCGGCGACCCCTCCAGTGAAGCTTCATCTCCCATCGGCGACTCCAGCGGCCGACCCGGAAGGCGCATTCTTTCGGGCGACATAGATCGTGTTCAGGGCGACGGCGGATCGATAGGGATTGTCGAATTCGACGATGTCGGCCCTGGCGGTGGCGAACACCGCCTGCAACCGTGCCAGGAATTCCTCGTCGGGCGGATCCGTGGACCAGAGCGCGAAGACACCGTCAGGAACAAGCTTGTCGGCAAGAGCGAGGAGCCCGGCGACCTTGTAGAAGGCCGCGTTGGCGGGGTGGAGGACGTGGCGCGGCGAGTGATCGATGTCGACGAGGATCGCGTCATAATGCCGGCGTGGATGCTCCGGCTCGAAGTTGCCGTCCGCAGCCGCCATGTCGAAGAAGTCGCCGCACACCAGCCGAGTTCGCGGATCGTTGGTGAGCGCTTCTCCGAGCGGCAGGAGATGGCGCTGATGCCATTCGATGACCTCGGGTATCGCCTCGACCACCACCAGCCTGCGAACATTCCGGCACGCGAGCGCGGCCATGGCCGTGTAGCCCAGACCCAGCCCGCCGACGACGACGTCCAGATCGCGGCCGCCAAGTTCCGCAAGCCCGCGATCCGCCAAGGCGATCTCGCCCGCCGTGAACAGGCTGGACATGAGATAGCCATCGTCGAGCTTGATCTCGTAAATGTCGACATCGTCGGCCGAGCGGCGGCGGCGCCTGAGGCTGAGCATCCCGATCGGAGACGGTCGATAGTCCAGCTCTTCGAAGAGAGTGGCGCTCAATGGCGTTTCCTATCCCGACCCATCGCTAAACAGCGCAGTTGATGCAGCTCGTCACCGCAGGATTGTGCTCGAGGCGAGCTTGCGCAATCGCCTCGCCGCACACCGAACAATAGCCGAAATCGTCGGCGCCGATGCGCCTGAGCGCTGCGACCACGCGATCAAGCTCGGTCTTGCGCCTCTGCTCGCTCGCCAGCGCCATCGCCTGGACCTGCATCGCATCGATCCGCGACAGACGCCCGACGCTCGTCTGATCAAGCTCCACGGGAGCGCGCGCCGACTCGCTGATCGCCTGGTCACGCTCCAGCTCGAGCTTCATCTGCTCGAGCCGCTTTCGCAGAAGATCGATGTCGAGCGCCAATCCCTGAATACTCCACAAGTCGACATGGTCCGGACGCCCTGGGCAAGGAGGCGCCCGTTCCTGTGTAGCGCGACATGAGCTGAGTTGCACCGCATCTCCGTTATCGCGGTATGCCGATGGACGCCTCGCGCGATCGAAGCCGCTATGGCGCAACCTCGGCGACGCGCTGCAGATAGCCATGAACGGCGTCGACCTCGGCATCGGTCAGGTGCCGGTATCGCCCTCGCGCGACGCCGCTCATGAGGCCCACCTCGCGATTGCCCGCCGCCATGCCTGTCCGCAACAACTGCCGGAACTGTTCCGGCTGCTAGGCGGCAACCATTCGCAGGTCCGGCCGAGGCGTGGCCTGAGGATGCGGCTGCCCTCCCCTGAGATCCATTCCGTGACATTCGGCGCATGTCGCCCGTACGATGTAGCGCCCGAGCCGGTAATCGTCGCCGACGTCCGGCGGCCATAGCGACCCCGACTCTTCGACCTGAGCCCGCGAAGAGATAAATGTGCCCGCCGCAATCTCCCGACGGGCCGCTTCTTCGAACAGCGGCGCCGGATGGATCTCGCCGCTGGGAGGCCGGCTACGCAAGAAGGCCGCGAGCGCCGCCATGTCGTCCGCCGTCAGGTGAGTGAAGAGATGCGACGGCATCTCCCACAAATCGCGATCCCGGCGAGCCCCGCCCCGGATCACTTCCGCAAGCTGCTCGTCCGTATAACCGGGCACGGCACGGGTCAGGTTCGAGGTCCAAAGGCGGCCGAAGCCCGGTTCGCTCCAGTCCTCACCCGCCAGACCGGCGCCATGGCATCCGGCGCAGCCCAGGACATCGGCGAGACGTTCGCCATGCAATGTCAGGTTGGCCGTAGCGCGTTCGAACTGGACGGGCACCGAAGGACCTTCGTCGGGCTGCTCCGCGCACCCCGCCAGGGAGAGCATGGCCGCCGACAAGGCTAGCTTCATCCGCATGCGCCGACCCCCGCTCGTGACCACAGTTTATCATGACCTGCAGGCAATCCAATGGAAGCTTCAGGGCGAGGCGCGAACGGGGTCGCAATTCCTGTTCCGGGCTGCGGGCCATAGCCTCCACGCAAAGCGGGCCATCGACAAGGGGAGCCTTCGTTCTCCACCATGCCGGGCATGCAGCGATCCGTTTCGGAGCGGAGGCAGGCCCGACCCCCGGGGGCGCCAGTCGCCTGGCTAGGCGACCGCCAGCCGGACAGTGGCCGCATCTTCCCGAACGCAGAAATGCAGGCGGCCCTTGCCGCTGCCCTTCGACCGGTACAGCGCGCTGTCCGCGCAGGAGATCAGGCCTTCGAGATCGAGCCCGAAGTCGGGCGTCATCGCGATCCCGATGCTCGCCGAAATGCGCATGAGCTTGCCGTCCACCTCGTAGGGCGCGCTCAGCTGCCGGATGATCCTGCGGGCCAGCATCTCGGTCTCGCCTTCATGGCTCACATTGGTCTGAAGCACGATGAACTCGTCTCCGCCCAGCCGGGCCACCGTGTCGTCGGCCCTGACCGCCGATTCCAGCCGGCGTGACACCTGCTCGAGCACCGAATCTCCCGCCGGATGGCCGTGCACGTCGTTGATTCCCTTGAAGCCGTCGAGATCGATGAAGTGCACCGCCAGCCTGGTGCCGGAGCGGACCGCGGCGGCACTGCCGTGCTGGAACCGTTCGCGCAGGAGCAGCCGGTTGGGCAGCCCGGTCAGCGCATCATATTTGGCCAGCTGCGCCAGATCGTGCCTGGCGATATGGTGCCGAACCGACGAGCGATACAGATGGGCGACCGTCTGCAGGCTCAGCGCCGTGATCATCGCGACCAGGAACGCCTCGATCGCGTAGAGCTCGCCATGGAGAGACGTGGCATCGCGCAGGAAGGCATGAGCCGCGAGCGCGGCGACCGTCGGCACCGTGGCGACGAGCAGGCTCACCACGCAGATCACCGGCCGGACGGAAATTCGCGAGACCACGCCGGCCCCGAAGCTGAAGACCAGGCTCACCGTGATGAGGTGAAGGACGGGATGATCGAACGCCAAAGCGCGGATGTTGAGCAGGGCCAGCAGGAGCGCGAACGCATAATTCCCGATCGCATAGCGGCGCTCCCAGCTTTGCAGCCGATCGCCATCGGCGACGGGACGAGCCCGCTGATAGGCCTGGATGGTCAGGATGCGCGCCGCCGTGAGGAGAGCCCCGGCGAGCGCCAGCGCGGCGCTGACCGGATCATTCCATCCCCAGGCTGCCAGCCCCGCGACGCCAACAAAGACGAGGCCCAGGCCGAAAATGGGCAATCGCATGCTGAACAGCATGTCGACGAACTCGCGATGGACCGGCCGGGGAAGCGGGGCCATCCGCAGGGAAAGCCGCGCGCGCCGCGGACGATCGCGCGACTCGCGCTGATCCGAACGTCTCATGAGCGCTCGTCTAGCCTCAATCGCTTAACGTATCGTGCAGTTCGCCCCCGGGGCATGTCCCGTGGTTTCCGTGCGATTTTCGGAGCTTAGACGATCCCCGGGCCGGACGGCGCGCGCCGGGCTTTCAGGTGCTAAAGGAGGGGAGTCGCCGCCAACCATGCCCTGGAGCGCCTATGTCGCTGGATGACGAGATCGTCGATACGCCGGAAGGCCCGATGACGTGGGCCCAGTGGAAGAAGAAGAATCCGGTCCAGATCCCTTCGCGCCGCACCAGGGGGAAGAAGCTGCCGGTCAAGGTGAAGCGATTTACCTCGGAGAGCTGAGCCGTCCAATTTCCGATGGCGCCGCGGCGGCGGTCCCGGTCAAGGTGACGCTGTACTTTTCCCCGTGAGAGCGTCGGCGGCATGGCGCCCGGGCGCTTCGCCAAGAACGAACGAGATTGATTCGGTAAGGAATATTCCTTACATCGAAATAGGCGTCGAGGAGCATGAACATGCCGTTGGTGATCGAAGAGAAAAGCACCATCACCGCAAAGGGCCAGACGACGGTTCCGAAGGTCGTTCGGGAGGCGCTGGGTGTCCGCGCCGGGGATCAGATCGCCTATCGGGTCGATTCCGAGGGTAATGTCGTGCTTGTCCGGAGCGAGGATGCCTCCGACGAATCCGCCGTCGACAGCTTCCTGGCTTTCCTGTCGAACGACATCAAGTGCCGTCCGCAGGCGGTCACGCATCTTTCCGATGAGGCCGCGGAACGGCGCCGCGCCCTGGTCGCCGGGGTGAAGGCCGACCCGGATGCCGACTTCTCCGAAGCCACGCCGATCTGATGGCCGAGGCGAACGGCTGGACCCTCTACGAACATCCGGCCCTCACGGCCCAGCTCGCGAAGCTCGAAGCGATTGTGGAGCGCCGCAGGGCCGATGATCCGGACGGCTACGCGCACTCGGCGGATGCCAAGCTCCTTGCAGCGATCGTCAAGCTGACGATGGCGATCATCCCCGCCGATCCGAATGCGAAGCCGTTCCGACAGGGATCAACCCTGGGAAACCGCCGCAAGCACTGGTTTCGGGCCAAGTTCGGAAACGGCCGCTATCGCCTCTTCTATCAGTTCAACTTGCGGGCCAGGATCATCATCTACGCATGGGTGAACGATGAAGAGACGCTCCGGACATACGGCTCCAGGACCGATGCCTATGCCGTGTTCAGATCCATGCTCGACGCGGGCCATCCGCCCGACCGCTGGGATGCGCTGTTGAAAGTTGCGCGGACCGATGAGGCGCCGTCAGCAAAGGCGCCGGGGAAGGCGAAGAAGCGTCAGCGCGGATCGTGAAGCAGGGGGCATTTGGCAGTCCGGCACCGAAGGATTGAAGACGGCCTGAAGGCGGAGCGCGGAGGACCGCCTTCCCCCCTGGCGGCCGAACGTCCGGCGGTCTCGCGCCGCCGCCTGCACAGCT
>Ga0299914_10001852_pt1 | contig 14287 bp, 15 predicted proteins | sample RVTome_10_FD_201361 | JGI IMG/M metagenome (GOLD analysis project Ga0299914, IMG submission 201361) | Soil microbial communities from uranium-contaminated site in the Upper Colorado River Basin, Wyoming, United States - RVT153D57 (version 2) ...
CAGCGTGGTCGGCTGGGGCCTCGCGTTCGGGCACGTGACCCTCGCCCTGCTCGCCGGCGCCCTGGTGTTTCGCTGGCTGCGCCCGGCGGACCTGGCCGGGGACCGTCGGGCGATCGCCGCGCGCGCGGCGGCTGGCGGCGCGCGGCGCCGCTGAGCGACCGCCGGCCGAACGCGGGGGTCAGGCGGCGCCGGTGTCGGCCAGCGGGACGCGGTCGAGGTCCGCGAGGTGGGCGATGCAGTTGAGCAGGCGCACGCGCCAGGGCGCCGGGCACTCCACGACCGTCAGCGAGGTGTTGTCCCAGCGCTCGGGCACCACCGTGCCCGCGGGCAGGAGCAGGTGCCGGGCGGCCAGCGAGCGACAGACGAGACCGTGCGTGACGACCGCCAGGTGGCCGGGCGTGGCCGCTGCCAGCCGCTGCAGGCGCGCCCACGCCTCGTCCACGCGCGCGTGGAAGACCGGCCAGCTCTCGCCGTTCGGCGGCGCGTAGTCGGCCGCGAACATGTCGAAGCCGAGGGCGGCGTAGGCCGTGCCCCGGATGTCGCCGAAGTTGCGCTCCTGGAGCAGGGGATCGAAGGCCAGGGGCACGCCGGTCGCCTGCTGCAGGCGCTCGGCGGTCATGGCCGCTCGCGCGTAGTCGCTGGCGACGATGCGCGCGATGCCCTCGCGCGCCAGGCGGCGGGCCAGCCGCTCGGCCTGCGCCAGGCCGCGGGGCGACAGCGGGCTGTCCGGCAGCTGCACGGTGCGCGAGGCGTTGCCGACGGTCTCGCCGTGACGGATCAGGAGGATCGACACCGGCCGAGTGTACAGCGGCACGGCCGGGTCGGCCCGCGCTCGATCTGGCCTCCCCGCCGTTCCTGCACTACACTCCCGACGCATGACCGCCCCCCGGCTCGTCCTCGTCTTCGTGGTCGACGGCCTGCGTCCGGACTCCATCACCGCCGCCGACACGCCCACGCTGTTCCGGCTGCGTGCCGAGGGCGTGCACTTCACGGACAGTCACGCCGTGTTCCCGACGGTCACGCGGGTCAACGCGGCGGCGCTGGCCACCGGCATGCAGCCGGGGACGAACGGGATCCTCGGCAACCAGATGTACGTGCCCGCCGTCGACCCGGCGCGCGCGTTCGGCACCGACGATCACCGCAATCTGCTGGCGGTCGACCACGCCACCGGTGGGCGGCTCGTGCTCGGGCGGACGCTCGCCGAGCGCCTGCACGCGCGCGGACGGGTGCTGGCCGCGGTCAGCTCGGGCTCCACGGGCAGTGCGCTGCTGACCAATCCGCGGGCCGTGGCCGGGATCGGCGTGCTCGTCAACGGGGACCTCGACCCCGGCAAGCGGGTGGCGTGGCCGGAGAGCGCGAGTGCCACGATCCTCGCCCGGTTCGGCCCGGCGCCGGCGAAGGGCGGCGCGGCCGACCGCTACGACGCGTCGGTGGCCTGGTCGCAGCGCGTGCTGCGCGAGTACGTGCTGCCGGAGATCCGGCCCGCCGTCGTGATCGACTGGCTGACGGAGCCGGACCACACCCAGCACCACCTGGGCGTCGGCGCGCCGGCGGCCCGGCAGGCGCTGCGTCACGACGACGAGGAGATCGCGCGCGTGCTCGCGGCCGTCGACGCGCTCGGTCTCGGCGCGGCGACCAGCGTGCTCGTCGTGTCCGACCACGGGTTCACCGCCAACACCGGCGGCGTCGACGTGGCCGGGGCGCTCGTCGAGGCCGGCCTGAAGGCCTCGCGCACCTCGGCCGACGTCGTCCTGGCGAGCAGCGGCCAGGCGGTCGCCCTGCACGTCCAGGGCCGGGACGCCGAGCGGATCGCCCGGATCGTCCGCTTCGTGCAGTCCCGTGACTGGGGCGGCGTCGTCTTCACGGCCGGCGCGGGCGCCGGCGACGCGCCGGGCGCGGTGGCGGGCACCTTCGCGCTGGAGCTCATCCACGCCGCCCACGCGGAGCGCGGCCCCGACATCCTCTTCACCTTCCCGTGGACCTCCGGCGTCAATGCGTTCGGTGTGGCCGGAACCGACGCGGCCAACGTCGCCGCCGGCGGCGCGCCGCTGCCGAGCGATCACGGCAGCATGAGCCCGTGGAACGTGCGCAACACCCTGGTGGCCTGGGGCGCCGGATTCAAGGCGCGAACGGTCGTCCCGGTGCCGGCGGGAATCGTGGACGTGACGCCGACGATCCTCGCCCTGCTCGACATCGGCGAGCACGACGGGCTGGACGGCCGGGTGCTGTCCGAGGCCCTCGTCGGCGGGCCCGATGCCGAACATGTTGGGGTCGACACGCGCGTGCACACCACCGAGACGGGGGCGTACCGGGCGGCGATCCAGGTGTCGGTGGTGGAGGGTCGCCGGTACGTCGACAAGAGCTGGCGATTGTTCTGAGGGGCTCGGGTAGACTCTTACAATCTGCGAGCCGGGAGGCGCCGAGCCGCTGACAGTGTCTGTCGAGCGGCGTCCATCGGCCGACGCCCGTCCGGCCCGGGGGAGCGCACAAACGCCAGACTTTGTGAACCGGTACAGTGCGGCTCGTGCCTTGCTTGCACGCCAGCGTACCAACTTGTCATCTCGCGGCTGTGGACAACCCCAGGACCGGCCCCGCCTGGCCGGGAGGACTTACGCATGAAGCTTCGCCTGCCGACGGGGGTGCTTTCCAGCGACATCGGCATCGATCTCGGCACCGCCAACACCCTGCTCTTCGTCCGTGGGCAGGGGATCGTGGTGTCCGAGCCGTCCATCGTCGCCCTCGATCGCGTGCGCCACACGGTCATCGCTGTCGGGCAGCAGGCGCGGGCCATGCTGGGACGCACGCCCGCCAACATCGAGGTCGTGCGGCCGCTCCGCAACGGGGTGATCGCGGATTTCGAGGTGGCGCAGACGATGCTGCGCGAGCTCATCGCGCGCGTGCAGCCCCGCAACCGCTTCTTCCGTCCCCGCATCGTGATCGGGGTCAGCTCGTGCACCACCCAGGTCGAGCGGCGCGCCGTGCGGGAGGCGGCCATCCAGGCGGGCGCCCACGCGGTGTACCTCGTGGAGGAGCCGATGGCAGCGGCCATCGGAGCCGGGCTGCCCATCCAGGAGCCGGGCGGGCACCTGGTCGTGGACATCGGCGGGGGCACGACCGAGGTGGCGGTCATCTCGCTGTCGGGCATCGTGTTCTGCCAGTCGGCCCGGACCGCCGGCGACGACATGAACGAGGCGATCACGCAGTACATCCGCAAGCACTACAATCTGCTGCTGGGCGAGCGCCGCGTGGAGGAGTTCAAGCTGGCGCTGGGCGCGCCGCGGGCGGCCGGCGAGGGGTCGCGCACGATCGAGGTCAAGGGCAGCGACATCGTCGCCCGCGTCCCGAAGACGATCACGATCAACGAGGACGAGGTCCGCGAGGCGCTCTACGACTGCGTGGGCACCATCGTGGAGACGGTGCGGGTCTGCCTGGAGCGGATCCCCCCCGAGATCGCCGCCGACATGGTGGACAATGGCATCGTGCTCACCGGCGGCGGCTCGCTGCTGGCCGGCCTCGACGACATCATCCGCAAGGAGACGTACCTGCCAGTCACGATCGCCCCCGATCCGCTGTCGTGCGTCGCCCTGGGCATCGGGGCGCTGCTCGACGATCTCCCCCTGCTCGAGCGCGTCGCGATCCCGCAGTGAACGGCTGAACGCGCCCCATCCTCGAGGAGGGGCGGACATGGATTTCGGCGCGGCGATCTTCTTCACCGACTACTCGATGCCGCCCGGTGAGCTCGGGCGGGCACTGGAGGAGCGCGGGTTCGAGTCGCTGTGGGCCCCGGAGCACTCGCACATCCCGCTGTCGCGCCGCTCGCCGTTCCCCCAGGGCGGCGACCTGCCGAAGAAGTACTACGACGTGATGGACCCGTTCGTGACGCTGGCCGCCGCGGCGGCGGTCACGACCCGGTTGAGGGTCGCCACCGGTATCTGCCTGGTGGTGCAGCGCGACACCATCCAGACGGCGAAGGCGGTCGCCACGCTCGACCAGGTCTCGAACGGACGGTTCCTGTTCGGCATCGGGGCCGGCTGGAACGCCGAGGAGATGGCCGACCACGGCACGGACTTCACCACGCGCTTCGCGGTGATGCGCGAGCGCGTGGACGCGATGCGGGCGATCTGGACCCGCTCCCGGCCCGAGTACGCTGGCGCCTTCGTGAAGTTTCCCCCGATGATGACCTGGCCCAAGCCCGTGCAGAAGCCGCATCCGCCGGTGATCGTCGGCGGCGCGTTTCCCCACGGGGCGCGGCGGGCGCTCGCCTACGGTGACGGCTGGGTGCCGCACGCCCGGCGGCCCGCCTACGGCGACGTGCTGGACCTGCTGCCGCAGTTCCGGGCGATGGCAGCCGCGGCGGGACGCCCGCTCGAGGCCGTGCCCGTCACGGTCTTCGGCGTCGCCGAGGATCTCGACCTGATCCGGCGGTACCGGGACGCCGGCGTCGCGCGGGTTGTCTTCAACCTGCCGCCCGCCCACGCCGACGAGGTGCTGCCGATCCTCGACCGCGGCGCGGCGCTGATGCGCGAGGTCACGGGGGCAGCGGCCCGCCGACCAGGATGACCGTGGGCGGCAGGCCCGCGAGCTTGAGGTACACGCGCCACGGCGGCGGCCCGGCCTGGTCGAGCGCGAACCAGGCGAACGTGTGGCCCTCGATCGCGGTGGAGCCGCCGCCGACCGGGATGCCCACGCTCACCCCGGTGCCGACCCCGATGCCGCCCCGGCCCCCGAAGCTGCCCCCGCCCACGCCGATCCCCACGCCGACAGGGGAGCCGGACGACACGACCGGCGGATTGTCGATCGCCAGCGCCCGCACCTCGGCTCCGGCGGCGGTGAGGATGCGGACCTCCTCGAGCCGGCGACCGTCGGTGTCGATCTCGATCCGCAGGCGATCGGCGAGTACCTGATACGCCGCCGAGATCCGGGCGCCGGGCGGCTGGGGCTCGGGTCGGTACGGCAGCGTGGCGCGCGCGCAGCCGGCCAGGACCAGCAGCGCGCCGAGCAGCGAGATCCACGCCCTCATACGGTCATCCTACGCTTGATTCTTCCTGGTTCGCTTGATCCCCGTGCGAGGCTATCTGCCAGGAGGTGCCGGATATGAACCGACAGTTCGTTGCCATCGTCCTGTGCGGTGGTGTGGCCGTGCTGGCCTCGGGCTGCGCGACCAAGGGATTCGTTCGGGAGCAACTCGGCACAACGGAGACCCGGATCACCCAGCGGGTCGACACCCAGGAGACGCAGCTGAAGGAGACGTCCGACAAGCTCGCCGCCAACATCCAGGCCCTCGACGCCGCCGGCCAGCGCCTGCAGAGCCTCGACGGCCGGGTGACCGAGGTGGGCACGCTCGCGAGCGACGCCAGGAAAGAGGTGGCGACGGTCGCGGCGGCCCAGCGCGATGCCGAGGCCGCCTTCACCCAGCGCTTCGCCAGCCGCAACAAGTACGCCATGGTGGAGACCAAGCTGGTGTACTTCGACTTCAACAAGGCGGACCTCCGGGACGAGGGCATGACCGAGCTGGAGGACGTCGCCCGGGCGCTCAAGGCCGACCCCAACGCGGTGGTCGAGCTGCAGGGCTTCGCCGACCCGCGCGGCACCGACCGGTACAACTACCAGCTGACGCGCGAGCGCGTCGACGCCGTCGTCCGCTACCTGGTCCAGCGCCACGGCATCGACCTGCGCCGCATCCACGCCGTCGGGATGGGCAAGGCGACGCTGGCGGCGGGCGAGAAGCGCACCAAGGAGACCTTCGCGAAGAGCCGGCGGGTGGAGCTGCGCCTGCTCGCGCCCCAGAGCTGAGCCGCCGCGCGGGGGCTCCGCGCAGCCTGGCGGAGCCCTCCGCCGTCGCCCCGTTCGTCCCGGCGCCCGCCACGCTCGCGATGCCCGGTCCCCCCGCGCCGCGATCCGCTTCAATTCCCCGGCGGGTAGTGCTATACGTGGCGGGCGGAGCGCGCACGCGGAAGGAGGCGTCGTCATGAGACTTTCGGGGAGGGTCGCGCTGATCACCGGCGGGGCCAGCGGCATGGGGCAGAGCGAGGCCACGATCTTCGCCCGGGAGGGTGCCCGGGTGGTGGTGGCGGACCTGCTCGAGGCGGAGGGCCGGCAGACCGTCGACAAGATCACCGCCGCCGGCGGGCAGGCGATGTTCGTGAAGCTCGACGTCACCAGCGAGGCCGAGTGGCGCGCGGCCGTCGACGCCACCGCGGCCGCCTTCGGCAAGCTCGACGTCCTCGTCAACAACGCCGGCATCAGCGGTAGCTTCGACCCCGACGTGCTGAGCACCAGCGCCTGGGACAGCCTCATGAACGTGAACGCCAAGGGCGTGTTCCTCGGCATGAAGTCGGCCGTGCCGGCCATGCAGAAGGCCGGCGGCGGCGCCATCGTGAACATCTCGTCGATCTCGGGCTTCGTCGGGCAGACGGGCCTGCACATGGGCTACAACGCCTCCAAGGGCGCGGTGCGGATCATGACCAAGACGGCGGCCGTGCAGTTCGCCCGGGACGGCATCCGCGTGAACTCCGTGCACCCGGGAATGCTGCCGCCGATGCGGTCCTCCAGGGGCTCGGCCGACCCCGAGTGGCGCGCGAAGATGATCCGGGCGGTGCCGTTGCGACGGGAGGGACGGGTCGAGGAGGTCGCCCACGCCGTGCTGTTCCTGGCCTCCGACGAGGCCTCGTACATCACGGGGACCGAGCTGGTCGTCGACGGCGGCTACCTGGCCGTATGATCCCGCTCACCGTCGGGCGCGTCCGCGTCGACGCCGTCGTCGAGCGGGCGGGGCCGACGCCGCCGACCTGGCTGCTGCCCGATGCCGTCCCCGAGGCCGTCGAGCGCCACCGCGCGTGGCTGGCGCCGCACTTCCTGGACGACCGGGGACGCTTCCGGCAGTCGATCCACACCTTCGTCGTACAGGCGCCGGGCCTCGTCGCGCTCGTCGACACGTGCGTCGGCAACGACAAGGACCGCGGCGGGCGCAAGCCGTTCCACATGATGCGCACGACGTTCCTCGACGATCTGCGCGCAGCCGGCTTCCCCCCGGAGTCGATCGACGTGGTGGTCTGCACGCACCTGCACGTGGACCACGTGGGCTGGAACACGCGCCGCCAGGACGGCCGCTGGGTGCCCACGTTTCCGCGCGCCCGCCATCTCTTCGCGCGGCCGGAGTGGGAGCACTGGTCGGCCGAGCGCGACGAGGACGCGCGGCGCATCATGGCCGACAGCGTGCAGCCCGTGCTCGACGCCGGCCTCGCTGACCTCGTCGAGACGGACCACCGGATCTCGGACGAGATGTGGCTGGAGCCGACGCCCGGTCACACCCCCGGCCACGTCAGCGTGCGCCTGCGCTCGGGGGACGGCGAGGCGGTCATCACCGGTGACCTGATGCACTGCCCAATCCAGGTGGCCGAGCCGGAGTGGAGCAGCCACTTCGACGCCGACCCCGCGCAGGCCCGCAAGACGCGCCGGGCGTTCTGCGAGCGTCACGCCGACAGCGGCATCCTCGTGCTCGGCACGCACTTCCACCACCCGACCGCCGGCCGCATCGTCCGCCACGGGCCCACCTGGCGATTCGTCGTCCCCCCGGGAGCCGACCGCCCATGACTCCGCGCGGCATCGCCGTCGTCCGCGCTCACCTGGCCACGCTGCCGCCGGCGGCCTCGCTCACCATCGCCGAGCGGCGCGCCCAGTACGATCGCGCCGAGCGCGTGTTCGCCACGCCGGCCGACGTGCAGGTCGAGCCGGTGATCGCGCCCGAGCGGCCGGCCGAGTGGCTGCGGCCGCCCGGCGCGCGCACCGACGCGGCGGTGCTCTACCTGCACGGGGGCGGCTACGTGATCGGCTCGCCGCGCTCGCACCGCCATCTCGCCGCCGCCATCGGCCGCGCGGCCGGCACGCCCGTGCTCCTCGTCGACTACCGGCTGGCGCCCGAGCACACGTTCCCGGCCGCGCTCGACGATGCCGTCGCGGCCTACCGCTGGCTCCTGGGCCGCGGCATCGCGCCCGGGCGCATCGTGGTGGCCGGCGACTCGGCGGGCGGCGGCCTCACGGTGGCCACGCTGCTCGCGCTGCGGGACCGCGGGCTGCCGCCTCCCGGCGGCGGGGTCGGCCTCTCGCCGTGGGTCGACCTGGCGTGCAGCGGGGCGACCTACGCCACCCGGAAGGACGTGGACCCCATCGTCACCCGCGAGAGCGTGACGATGATGGCCCAGGCCTACGCGGGGACGAGCGATCCCAAGGCGCCGCTGCTGTCGCCGCTCTACGCGGAGCTGAGCGGGCTGCCCCCGCTGCTCGTGCAGGTGGGCAGCGACGAGGTGCTGCTCGACGACGCCCGCGGGCTCGCCGAGCGCGCCCGCGCGGCCGGCGTCGAGGTCGCGCTCGAGGAGTGGCCGGCGATGATCCACGTGTGGCACTGGTTCCTGCCGATGCTGGACGAGGCCCAGCAGGCCATCGACCGCGTCGGCACGTTCGTGCGCGCGCGCCTCGGCTGACGGCAGGGAGGAGCCCCATGACCCAGCTCGCCGATCGCATCGTCTTGATCACCGGCGCCGCGCGGGGGATCGGCGCGGCGACCGCCCGCCGCCTGGCCGCCGACGGCGCCCGGCTGGTGCTCGCCGACCTCGATGGCCCCGGCGTCGAGGCGCTCGCCGGCGAGCTGCACGGCGTGGCCGTCCAGGCCGACGTGACGCGCGCGGCCGACGTGGCGCGCATGGTGGACGAGGCCTACCGGCGCTTCGGCCGGCTGGACGTCCTGTTCAACAACGCCGGCGTCATCCGGGTGCAGCCGCTGCTCGACGTCACCGAGGTGGAGTGGGACCGCGTGATGCGCGTGAACCTCAAGGCGGTGTTCTTCGTGCTGCAGGCGGCGGCGCGGCGGATGCAGACGCAGGCGCCGATGGCGGGCTCCGCGCTGCGCGGCAAGCTCATCCAGACCGCCTCGATCGCCGGCTATCGCGGCGGTAACCATCTCACCACCCCGTACTCGGCGTCCAAGGCGGGCGTGATCAGCCTCACGCGCTCGGCCGCCCAGGCTCTCGCCCGCGAGCAGATCACCTCGAACTGCGTGTGCCCGGGCGCGGTGGACACGGCCATGTGGGAGCAGCTCGACACCGAGCTGGGCGCGCTCCACGGCCTGGCGCCGCGCGAGGCGTGGAAGAAGCGGATCGCCGGCATCCCGCTCGGGCGGCCGGAGACGCCCACGGACGTCGCCGGCGTCGTGGCGTTCCTGGCCGGGCCGGACTCCGACTACATGACGGGCCAGGCGATCAAGGTCGACGGCGGTCTCGTGATGGGCGATTGACCGATCCCCGGCTTCTCGTCGCCGGGCTAGTGCTCGTCGACAGCCTCTACTACATCTTCGCGCGGCTGCTGCTGCCCCTGGTGCCCCCGGCGTCGGGGGCCATGTACATGATGGTCCTCGGCGCGCTGCAGATCCTGCTGCTCATGCGCGGCCGCCTCGACTGGCGCGTCCTGTGGCGCCATCGCTGGCTCTTCCTGGCCGTCGGCCTCCTGGTCGGCGTCAACACGAACATGGGCTTCGTCGCCGTCCGCTACGTCGATCCGGGCACCGCCGCGCTGCTGTCGCGCACCTCCATCCTGTTCGGGGTCGCCCTCGGGGTGGCCTGGCTGGGGGAGCGGCTGCGGGGGCTGGAGCTCGTGGGGGCCGCCATCGCGATCGCCGGCGTGCTGGCCATCAGCTTCCAGCCCGGCGACTACCTGCGCTGGGGCGCGCTCCTCGTGATCTCGTCCACGGCGCTGTACGCGCTGCACTCCGCGCTCGTCAAGCGCTTCGCCGGCGACATCCCGTTCGGCGAGTTCATGTTCTTCCGGGTGGCGTCGGTGGCGGCGGTGCTGGTGGGGCTGGCCCTCGCCCAGGGGGCGGTCGTCTGGCCCACCCCGGTCGCCTGGGGCTGGCTGCTGGTGGCGGCCGCCGTGAACGTCGTCTTCAGCCGGGGCGTCTACTACCTGGCCCTGCGCCGCCTGGACATGAGCTTGCTGACCATCATCCTGACGCTCACGCCGGTGGTGACGTGGCTGTGGTCCATCGTCGCCTTCGGGAGCCGGCCCACGACGATCGAGATCGCCGGCGGCGTGGCGACGCTGGCGGGCGTGCTGCTGGTCACCGCCAGCCGGGCCGGGGTGCTGGCCGGCGGCCGGCCCCCCGTCCGATTGGACAGGCGCCCGGGCCAGGGCTAGAGTGCCACCGACATGCCCACGGCGGAGCGCAGCGAGAGCGGCGCGGACACGGGACGGGCTCGCGCCGGCGGCCTCACCTACGCCGTCCTGCTGGCGGTCGCCGCGGTCGCGTGGGTCCACGTGGTGTGGGTCGCGCTGACCGACGACATGGCGGGCATGGACATGGCGATGACGCCGAGCCTGTCCGCGGCGCTCGCCTACACGGCGGCCTGGGGCGTCATGATGGCCGCGATGATGCTGCCCAGCGCGCTGCCGATGATGGCCCTCTACGCCACCACCCGGCGGGGCACCGCCGGGCCCGGGCTGCCGGTGGCGCTCTTCACGCTGGTCTATCTCGGCCTCTGGGCCGCCACCGGGATCCCGATGTACCTGGCCAGCGTGGCGCTGAGCGGGATCACCGGCGACGGACGGGCCTACGCGACCGCCGGGATGCTGCTCGTCGCCGGGCTGTTCCAGCTCTCCACACTCAAGCAGGTGTGCCTGCAACGCTGTCGCAGCCCGCTCGGGTTCTTTCTCGGCCACTGGCGCGGGGGGCCGGCCGGCGGCCTGCGGATCGCGTGGGCTCACGCCGCCTACTGCCTGGGTTGCTGCTGGGCGCTCATGGTGGTGCTGGTGTGGGCCGGGGCGATGGGCCTGGCCTGGGTCCTGCTCGTCTCGGCCGTCGTGGCGGCCGAGAAGCTGTTGCCGGGCGGCGAGCGGATCGCGCGCGCCGCGGGGCTCGCCCTGCTGCTGCTGGGCGCGGCCGTCGCGCTCCACCCACCGCTGGCCACGGCCCTGCGGGGCGGCGCGCTGCCGATGTGACGGACACGACACGGGGGAGGATGTCATGGCCAGTGCGCGATGGCAGATCAGCGGCGAGTACTTCGAGGCCTGCAGCTGCGACTCGGTGTGTCCCTGTCCCACCTCCGGGCTGGCGGCGCCGCCGACCCGGGGATCCTGCGACGCCGGACTCGTCTTCCGGGTGGAGCGTGGACAGTTCGGCGAGACCCGGCTCGACGGGCTGAGCTTCGCGGTGCTGTTGCACACCCCCGGACCGATGATCCAGGGCGACTGGACCGTCGGCGTGATCGTGGACGACCGCGCGTCGGCCCCGCAGCGCGAGGCGCTGGCGGCGATCGCGAGCGGGCAGGACGGTGGGCCGATGGCCGCGCTGGGCCCGCTGGTCGGCCGCTTCGCCGGCGTGGAGTCCCGGCCGATCACGATCGAGCAGGCCGGGATGCGCCGGACGGTGGCGATCCGGGACGTGCTGGACCTCGCCGTCGAGGGCATCCCCGGCGCGCGGCCGGACGAGCCGATCTACTTCGACAACGTGGGGCATCCGGCCGCCAGCCGGCTGGCGCTGGCGAAGGCCTCCCGCAGCCACCTGCACGCCTTCGGCATCGACTGGGACGACACGTCCGGCCGGAACAACGGCCACTTCGCGCCCTTCGCGTGGAGCTCCAGCTAGGCGCCCGCCGCCCGCCGGCCGCCGTCGAGGCGCCGACCCTCGGCGCGCTGGTCGGGCGGGCGGCCCGGCGCTGGGGCGCGCGCGAGGCGCTCTGCTTCCGTGACCGGCGCTGGTCCTTCGCGGACGTCGCGGCCGGGGTGGACCGCGTGGCGCGCGGACTGATCGCGCTCGGCGTCGGGCCCGGCGACCGGGTCGCGCTCTGGATGCACAACCGCCCCGAGTGGATCGAGACCGCGTTCGCCGTGCTCGACATCGGCGCCGTGCTGGTGCCGGTCAACACGCGCCTGAGGACGGACGACGTCGCCTACATCCTGGCGCAATCCGGCGCCGGCACGCTGGTGCTCAACGCCCGGTCCGGCCCCGTGGACTACCTCGGCATGGTGCGCGAGCTGCTCCCGGAGGCCGGCGCCAGCCGGCTGCCCGCGCTGGGGCGCATCGTCGCGCTCGGCGCCGCGCCGGGCCCGGCGACGATCGCCTGGGCCCAGCTGCTCGAGCGGGCCGCGACGGTGGACGAGGCGGTGCGGGCCGCCCGGGCGGAGGCCGTGCACCCCGAGGACCTGGCGTTCCTCATGTACACCTCGGGAACGACCGGCGCTCCCAAGGGGGTCATGCACGGTCACCGCATCATCCGCAACGTGACCGACCGCGCCTTCCGGCTGGCCATCACGGAGCAGGACGTCATCATGATGTACCTGCCGCTCTTCCATCTCTTCGGGTTCTCCGAGGGGATGCTGACCTCGTTGGTCACCGGCGCCCGGCAGGTGCTGACCGAGACCTTCGATCCCGACGAGAGCCTGGCGCTCGTCGCGCGCGAGCGCGCGACGGTGCTCCACGGCTTCGACACCCACTACAAGGAGCTGCTCGAGGCCCACGCGCGGCAGCCGCGCGACGTCAGCAGCGTGCGCACGGGGATCCTCGCTGCCGGCATGGCGAGCTCGGCGCCGATCGCCCGGGGGGCCCGCGCACTGTTCGGGCCCCTCGTCTCCGGCTACGGCATGAGCGAGTTCGGCGTCGGCGCGAGCATCGGCAGCCTGGACTCCACCGAGGAGCAGTCGTGCGAGGCGTCCGGCTACCCGGCGCCGGGCTACGAGATCCGCATCGTCGATCCCGCCACCGGGCACGACCGGCCGGCCGGCACGCCGGGGGAGATCCTCGTCCGCGGCTACACGCTCATGCGCGGCTACTACGACGCCCCCGACGCCACCGCGGCGGCCATCGACGCCGACGGCTGGATGCACACCGGTGACATGGGCCTGCTGCGCGCGGACGGGCACCTCCGCTTCATGGGCCGCTACAAGGACATGCTGAAGATCGGCGGCGAGAACGTGGACCCGATGGAGGTGGAGGCCTACCTCATGAGCCACCCGGCCATCGACCTGGCCGCGGTGGTGAGCTACCCGGACGCGCGCCTGAGCGAGGTCGGCGTGGCGTTCGTGCGCTGCACTGCCGGCGCCCGGCCCAGCGCCGCCGAGGTGCTCGCGTACTGCCGGGGCCGCATCGCGAGCTTCAAGATCCCGCGTCACGTCGTGTTCGTGGACGACTTCCCCATGACGAGCTCGGGCAAGATCCAGAAGGTGAAGCTGCGCGAGGAGGCCCGGCGCCGGCTGCCGCCCGGGCTGGAGGGCGGGGACGCATGAGGCCGTGGATGGGGGGCGCGCTCGTGCTGCTGCTGACGCTGGCGGCGCCGGCCCACGCCCGGGATGCCGAGCGCCTGGCGATGGCCCGCCTGCGCCTCACCACCGACCCCGCGCTCACGCGAGAATGCACCCGGCTGGCCTCGGTCGACGACGACTCGGTCAAGGACCTGCGCCGCAAGATCGTCCGGGCCGGCGGCGACACCGCGCTGCTGGCGTTCGGCATCGAGGACATGTCGAGGATCTACGCGCAGGTCTTCCGGTGCCCGCCGCCCGCGGCGCTGCCGCCGGGCGCGCCCCCGCCGCCGCCCGGCCCGCCGCCGCCCCCGCCGCCGCCCCGATGACGGCGGGGCCGCGAGCGCGCCGCTCCGGCTAGCCCAAGGCGGCGCCGTTCCGGCCCCGGCCGGTGAACGTCGGCATGACCTCCCGGGCGAACGCCGTGAGCTGCTCGATCATGACGGCCTGGGGGGTGCCCATGCTGATGCTCACGTTGACGTACTCGAGGCCGGGGTAGCGCGACTCGAGGTCCTTCAGATAGGCGGTCAGCTCCTCGGGCGGCCCCGCGAACCAGGCGCCGGTCTTCATGTAGTGCTCCACAGTTGGCACGCCGGCCCCGCCCCAGCCGCCCCGCCGGGCCGAGGCCTCGACCTGCGCCGGCGTGATGCCCGGCACGAACCCGAGCGGGGCGAACATCTTCACGTGCTCCTCGTAGTAGGGCGTGATCTCGCGCACGGCCTTGTCGCGGGTCTCGGCCAGGTGGATGAAGATGCCCAGGCAGAGGTCCTCGCCGGGCTTCAAATCGCGGCCGGCCCGGGCGGCGGCCTCGCGGTAGCCGTGGATGGGCCCCTCGGCCATGGTGGCCGCCCCGCCACCGATCACGCCCTTGATGCCGTGGCGCACCATGAAGTCGAGCGCGCGCGGCCTGGCGCTCACGATCGGCTGCCAGGTCTCCACCGGCCGGCGGAGCGGGCGGGGGACCAGCGTCAGCTCCTTCAGCTCGTAGCCGCGATACGGCACCGCC
>Ga0299914_10001854_pt1 | contig 14275 bp, 10 predicted proteins | sample RVTome_10_FD_201361 | JGI IMG/M metagenome (GOLD analysis project Ga0299914, IMG submission 201361) | Soil microbial communities from uranium-contaminated site in the Upper Colorado River Basin, Wyoming, United States - RVT153D57 (version 2) ...
TCCACCGGCATCATAATATTCGACTTTCAGATTGTGATCACCGTTGCTAAGGTAGACATCGGCCGATAACGAATGAACCTGACTGTCCGTCCACGAATCAATCACCAGGACATTATCCACCCAAAATCGGAGGCCATCATCCATAGTGGCTGTGAAGCGGTACGTGCCCGATGGTACATTGAGCGTTTTGGTGAAGCGGGCCGAAAATACCTCGACATCAAGTTCCCCGGGCGAGCCGCTGCCCCAATCGTGGTCCAGATTGGCCTCTTGCCGGACTAAGGCCGGCTCACCTGATAAATTTTTATTGGGCCAATATTTCGCTTGCCAGTCTGTGGAAGCGGCATGGGTGTTGGCTACGGTCATCCAACTAAGCAGACTGATAAGAGCTATGGCCAATACAATCCTAACTTTGTTTACGTGCATGGCACACTCTCCTAATGTATGTAAAATATAAATTTTCTTCGCTTTTTGCAGGCAGAATAGCTCGTTGGGCAATAAGCTGAAGATGACCATAGCATACGGTTTTGTCACTCTTAATAAATCGGTCAGGTGTCGGATTGGGCCTAAGACAAAAGATGGAATAAGGGCAGAGACGGCTACGACAAATGTCGTAAAAACAAAACCCTGCCAATGTGCAGGGTTTTGTTTTATGGGAGAAATGGATTGATTTAGCCTCAGTCCGGTTCGGCCGGCTCAATCTGAGCCGGAACAGAGCCTACACCCAATGGCTGCCATTTACTATTCTGTAAGCCGCTGCGTAGACGATGCTCGCTGCCGCCACGAGCGTGCGTTTGCTCAAATCCCTCTGGCTCAATCGCCAGACGATCTCCTTCCAACAAAGCCAACACGCCCGCTTGTCCTGGCTCCAGGCGATGCGGTAGTTGGTCAGGTTGCAAGTTTATTTCGGCCGGATCATAATCAGGAGGTTCAGCATAAGTGGTGATAAATCCCTCAAAATTGCGGAGGACGACTTTGCCGGGTCCTTGAGAGATGAGATATTGGGGCTGAACCGGAATCTTGCCACCGCCCCCAGGGGCATCCACCACGTAGGTGGGGATGGCATAACCGGAGGTATGGCCGCGCAGCCCCTCCATGATTTCAATACCTTTGCTGACGGTGGTGCGGAAATGTCCGGCACCCTTCACCAGGTCACATTGGTACAGGTAATACGGCCGTACCCGCATCTTCACCAACTCATGGGACAACTGCCGCTGGATATGCACCGAATCATTCACGCCTGCCAGCAGTACACTCTGGTTGCCCAGTGGCACACCCGCTCGCGAGAGCCGGTCACAAGCTTCTACCAGTTCCGGCGTAATCTCCTTGGGGTGATTGACGTGAATATTGAGCCACAACGGATGATATTTTGCCAGCATATCACAGAATTCGGCCGTCACCCGCTGCGGCAGGAAAACCGGCACACGGGAACCAATACGGATGATTTCCAGGTGAGGAATAGCTCGCAAACGAGACAAGATCATGTCCAGCAATTTGGGGGCCAACACCAGCGGATCGCCGCCCGAAAGCAGCACATCGCGGATTTGCGGCGTTTGTTCGATATAGGCAATTTGGGCCTCAAAATCCTGGCGACTGAACGTTTGTGTCGGGTTGCCCACAATGCGACTGCGGGTGCAGTAGCGACAGTAACTGGCGCATTGGGTGGTAATGAGCATCAATACCCTGTCAGGATAGCGATGGACGAGGCCAGGTACGGGCGAATGTTTGTCCTCGGCCAGGGAATCATCCATCATGGCGTAATAAGGCACGACTTCACGGTCGGTGGGGATAACCTGCTTGCGCACCGGGCAATGAATATTGTCCGGATCAATCAGGCTGGCAAAGTAGGGGGTGATGTCTACCCGGAAGAGGCCGTCAGTGGCCAGGGCTTGTTTTTCAGAATCGGTCAGGTTGATAACCCGGCCCAACTCTTCAACACTATTGAGCCGGTGACTCATTTGCCAGCGCCAATCTTGCCACTGTTCATCGGGCACGTTTTGCCAGTAGGGGGCGCGGGTATGGATAGGGGTTAGGGAAATAGCGGTCTGTTCATTCATAAATATAGCTCCCACAATCATTTATTTAGGCCACAGCCAACTCAGGCAGGAGCAGGCCAAAGCGTTCCGCAGCCAGGTATAAAATCTCGGCGATGAGCGTCTGGTAGGGTATATCATCGGCGCGGGCCATAATGCACAGATCGCTCACGGCCGGATTAAGACCAGGCAGCGTGTTAATCTCCAGCAGATAAGGTTCACCCTCAGCATCCAGGCGAAAATCTACACGGCAGACATCACAGACACCGATGGCTTCGGCCGCCTGGCGGGTGAGCGTGTAAAGCCGGTGACGCAGGTTGGCGGGAACATCGGCCGGGCATAGATAGTCGGGCGCGCCAATTTCATCTAGAAGCAATGATTTGGCATCGTAGCCGTATACGCCAGGGCTGACACTGTTTTGGGTGCCCAGCTCCAGAACCGGGAAAAAGTAGTAGCCGTCGGGGTTATAGGGAAACGGCCGTTTCGTCCCCCGGTTGCCAATAAAGCCCACCGTAAACTCCCGGCCCGGTAAAAGCTCCTCCACCAAAGCAGGCTGCTGGTACGTCTCAACCACCCAGGCCACCTGCTCGCGCAAGCTCGCCTCATCAAGGACGACAGAGTCCAGCCCCATGCCCATGCCGGTGCCCTCACGTGCCGGTTTCACAAAGAGAGGATAGCGCAGTGGCGGCCACATGACATCGCTGCTGGCCCGGAATTCTTGAAAGCGGGCCGTAGGCAGGCCCAGGTTTTGCCAGATGCGCTTGGTTTGGGTTTTGTCTAAAGAGAGGGCATTGGCCAGGACGCGAGAGGCAGTATAGGGAATGCCCAATAATTCACACAATGCCGGTACCTGGGCCTCACGGGCATCGCCGCCCAAACCTTCGGCGATGTTGAAACAGATATCGGGACGATTATCTTGAAGCGCGTCGGGCAGGGTGCGATCGGCCGGACAGAAGGTAACCAGATGGCCCTCTGCTTGCAAAGCAGCCGTAAGCGCTTCAATAGTTTCTCTAGCATCAAACTCAGCCCCGGCATCAGGCGGGGCATCGGCGTGCCAGATCAGGTCACTCTTGAGATTCGCCGTCAGAGCTATACGCCATGACGGCCGCTTTTGGTCAAATTCATCCATCAAACTTCTCCTTTGTAAGTCGGACATCCCTGTCCGATTGCCCACACATGGATGTGCGAGCTACAAATTTTCATTCAGCGTGGTATACCCCACGCATGTTATCTGTTCAAAAAAAAAGACTCCGATATCTGCTCAGACATCGGAGTGTTCTGCTATGCAATTTGTAATTTGCTTAATCTTCTTCGTCGTATTCAAATTCGTCGTCTTCGTCGTCTTCCCACTCTTTTTCTTCCCACTCTTCATCCTCTTCCCACTCTTCATAATCATCATCGTTGGCCCAATCCAGTTCAAGAGGGGAGAGGGAAACAACCTGCAAAGCCTCACCACATTCATGGCAGGTGAGCGTTTCACCCATTTGGGGGGCTTGCGGGAATCGAATCTTGGTTTCACACTCGGGACATTCAGCCACGAGCATTTTTTTATCTGGCAATGCCATAGCTCATTTTCTCCTTCATAAACACGTTTGTAGTAGGCGATTTATCGCCTTTCCACGGCAAACAGTTTTCATTCATCGTGGTGGGCAATCACCCATAAAGTCTCCTTCAAAAACAACCTCCGGGAGACTTGATTCCGCCTCCGGGTAGCCAGTTTTATCAGCAACTTAATTGCCTGAAGTGTAGCGAATTGCCATGGTGGACTATACAGACAAATGACGTATTTTTATCTACGTCAAATGTACTACTTAAAAAGAAGCCCACATTTTGGCGACAGCAGATGAGAAACGGATAAGCGGATAATGAGCATCCCCTAACCGCATATCCGCTGTCCCTGTCAAAAACCTTAAAATCAACCCCCTGACACTGTCACCCACACACGAAGTGGTCGCTGTACGAATATTTACCGTTCACCGTTCACCGTTCACCGCTCACAGCAACATGCACCAATTCTGCCTACGTTCTCTACTGATTCTCTTAATTGCCGGCCTATTGCCCAGTTGCCGGCACGGCCCAGAAGACCAGACAACACCGGCCGTTATCCTCACCCCTGGCCCAACGACGGCCGCTGCTCCTCATGCCCCGTCTGGTTCTGCTGCCTCCATACCAAGGCCAGAGGACAGAGAAATCTATTTACCACAGGCCAGCAACAACCCGGCCACCAGACAGCCGGCGGCCACTGTCTTGCCCACAGCCCTGCCCCCGGCTGTCACCCCAACACCAGCCTACCCTATCTACAATGGTCCACCCCTTAACCGCGACAACATTGGCATACAAATCTATCTCCACCGCGAGGATATCCCCCACCTCTTTGACCGGTTACGCGCCCTGAATGCCGGCTGGGTCAAAGTACAGGTCTCCTGGAAACTGCACCAGCCCCACCCCGACGACTATTCCGATGAGCTGTTTGGCGAATTGGATCGCCTGGTACACACGGCCGAAGCCAACAACATCGCCGTCCTCCTCAGCGTCAGCAAAGCGCCGGAGTGGAGCCGCCCCACCACCGAGATGGACGGCCCACCCGGCGATTACGCCCTCTACCGCCACTTTATGGAGGTCATCGCCACACGCTACCGGGGTAACGTGGCCGCATATGAGTTATGGAACGAGCCTAACCTGCAGCGGGAATGGAACGGCACACCGCTCAACGCCACCGATCTCGTCTCCCTCATCGCCATGGGTGCCGAAGGAGTGCGGGCCGGCGATCCGGCCGCCATCGTCATCAGCGCCGCCCCGGCCGTTACCGGTATCAACGACGGCATCATCGCCATAGACGACCGCGTCTATTTTCGTGCCATGCTAGCTGCCGGTGTGGCCGGCATCGTTGACGGCTTTGGCGTCCATCCCTACGGCTGGGCCAACCCGCCCGATAGCAGCGCCAGCACGCCGGATCCGGCCGTTCCCACCCACAACAATCACCCCAGCTTCTTCTTCCGCGATACCCTCACGGATTACGCCGCCATCCTCAACGACTTTGGCGTGGCCGGCAGGCAGCTTTGGGTGACAGAATTTGGTTGGGGCAGCTTTGATGGCTTTGATGCACCGCCACCGGCGGGGGCCGAATTCATGGCCAATGTCTCCGAATGGCAGCAAGCCGTATATACGCTGCGCGCCTATGAACTGGCCCACGACTGGCCGTGGGTGGGGCCGATGATGCTGTGGAACCTCAACTTTGCCCCCTGGCTTGGCCCCCAATTCAGCGAATCCGGCTACAGCTTGCTCCGCCCCGACGGCACCCCCCGCCCCGCCTACCTGTCCCTCCAGACCATTAAGGTCGAGTAAGCCAGATTTCTTCGGCAGCCTTAAATAACAACGCTGCACTATCTGTTTACCCTATCATTTACCAGACCGGCCCAACTACCAGGCTAGGCAGCACCGCTTTCACATGCCTGACGTAATCCAGCCAGTCGTTGGTTCAGATCATCAAGCATGGGTAACCTTATTCATGCAGATATTGTGAAGCTCGCAGCACTTATTGTGCATTTTCTGTCGAATGTGGCACTGGAATAGATGATGATATTGCTATCAATGAGCATAATCTAGGACCGGTAGGGGAGTGGGCGCTCTTGACGCTGTTCACGTTCCCAGACAACGGGGTCCGTGATGGACTGATCTGACAGGGCAGCCAGTTTTTCGAGGGCAGCAGCCATGCGCTGGCCACGTGTTTCTGGCGCTACTGTTGTGTTTTCCTGGCCCAGAATAGTGACCAGGACAGTTACTTCTTCGGTCTGTGTAGGTGGAGCCGCCTCATGCCATTTAAGTTGATTGCCACGCAATGTGGCCCGATAGGTTAATAACATACTCACTTATCCTTATATTGACCCTGTTTATTGAGTCACGATCATATTATACACAATGCCTGGTGCAGAATGTATTCCAGTTTGAAAGTATCCTCGGCTTGCACGGCCGAGACAACCTGGTCTGGCAAGGATGCTTCGTAGCCAACGCAGTTCGTAGCCTGGGCAGTTCATGGATATACTTAGGCTGAGGAGACAAGTCAATGGCAGACGAACAAATAATAGTCGCCTTTCAAGGCGAACACGGTGCTTATTCAGAGCAGGCCGTCAAGCAGCACTTTAGCCCGGAGACGGCCTCGCTGCCCTGCCGCGATTTTCAGGGCATTTTTACGGCCGTGCGCAATGGCAAGGCCACCCATGGCATGTTACCCGTAGAAAATTCACTGGCCGGCACAGTTATCCCCGCCTACGATCTGCTGGTGGATCATGACTTACGGGTGCAGGCGGAGGCTGTGGTCCGCGTCGAGCACTGCCTGATGGCCCCCAAAGGGGTTGACTTGAGCGAGATCAAGCGCGTTATCTCCCACCATCAAGCCCTGGCCCAATGCGATAAAACCTTGCGCCGCCTGGGCCTGGAACAGGTGGTTCACTATGACACGGCCGGAGCCGCCCGTGATCTGGCTCAAGCGTCACAGCCTGGAACGGCCGCCATTGCCAGCGAGCTGGCGGCTGATACCTATGGCCTCGACATTTTGATACGGAATGTAGAGGATATGGACTTTAACTTCACCCGCTTCTTCGTCCTGGGCAAAAGTGAAGCCCCTCGTCAAGATCCTAGCAAAACTTCAATTATCTTCACCACGCGCCATGTGCCCGGTGCGTTGCACCAGGTCTTAAGTGAATTAGCCCAACGCAATCTCAATCTGACCAAGATCGAATCGCGGCCGCGCGGCAATTTGCCCTGGCACTATCTCTTTTACGTGGATTTTGAGGGTCACGAAGATGAAACGGCCGTGCGCGAAGCCTTGATGGGTATCCTAAAGAAGTCATCATTCCTAAAAGTATTAGGCTCCTATCCCGCAGCCCGCAGTAAACCGTGACCGGTATTCGGTCTCGAATTACGCATTACGCATTACGCATTACTATTCTACTTCCAACGGCCGTAAAAACAGCACATCTCGCGTCTCCTGGCCCGGCACACTGGCGCTCAAGCGACGGCCGGTTTCAGCCAGATAGAGACCAATTTCAATCGGATAGCGGCCAGGTGTCAAGGGGGGATCGGGGGTGATAAGATAGCCGTCTACAACATACTCACCCGACAACCAGCGCGTAGTGGGATATTGATTTTGTTGGGGCATCACATCTTGCTGCCAGACACAGCAAGCGCCATCTTCTTTAGACAGGACATGGATAAAGACAGTGTAATCTTGACTGGGAACTTGCCGCGCCTGCCAATACAGAGTGAGGGTAGCCTCTCCATTTTCCAAAGGTGTCAGATCATAGCCGACCAATTCAATTTCGTTGCCAAAAACGGCCGCCTGGGGCAAGGTGACATCCGGTTTGGTGAAGATGCGCTCTGTCCTTTCGATGGTGAGGAAGCCGAGATTGGCCGTAATCACCGTATTATCAGCCCCATCCAGCAAACGCAATGACAAACGATACTGGCCCGACGGGAAACTATCGGGCACACGGGGAGACAGGCGATCAATCAGAAATTGGGGCGTTGCCCAGCTCTCAAAAGGATAGGTACCATGTACAGGCAGCGTGTTGGCCAGAATAAGGCCCGTATTGTCAGCCCGTACAATTTCCAGGCGGATAGTCAGGTTTGGTTGGGCTTCGGTTGCCTGCCACCACAAGGCTAAATCAATAGGCTCACCGCTGGTTACGGCCGTTTTGCCCCGCTCATAGCCCAATAAACGCAGCCCGGGACGGACATGTTGGTCAATCACATGAGGTGGTTGGGGAATGTCTTCAGGCAGCGTGGGCGCGGCCGCCAGAGACACGTTTTCGATAAAGTAAGCGTCACCCGCATAGCGGCCGACCTCATCGAAGCGTGCCAGGACTTCCCCGGAGGCTGGATTGAACAGACCCACCCGCAAACGGTATTGACCAGGTGGCAGCCCTGGTGTCACCGGCAGCTCTACCTGCTCAATAATAAATTCACCAACCTCCCATTGAGGTGAAGGATAAGCCGACAACTCTTTCTGCCCCCAGCGATGCTGCCAATTATCTTCCAAATGGATGAAGGGCATGATGTCGGCCGTTGGTCTATTATTCACCCGCCAAAAGAGAGTCACAAACACCTTTTCAGCGACAGTTGTGCTCTGCACCCCATACCCTACCAGGTCAATTGCGTTGCCAAAGTTGATGTCAGTAGGGGTAGGTGCAGGGGGCGCCAATGGCCCGGTCAAGGTATAGGCCGTAAAGGCCGGTTCACCATCTGGCCCTTTATATTGCTCTGTAGCAAGTTGGGCTGGCAGATAACGTTCCGCCCATTCTGGTCGCGGGCTGTTATGGGGATAGATATAGATAGCGGGACCCTGGGCAGGAAAGACGAGGGCCTGGCTTTGCGGCAGCCATTTAACACGATCATACTGCTGGCTGAGGAAGGCCAGAGTCGGGTGCTGATAATGTTCCGAAGCCACATAGATCGTCATGTCACTTAACTCTGTTTCGTCGAGGAATTGGGCCACGGCCGTTAAATCCCCATCAGACTCGTAATAAAGTTCCGGCAAGGGGGCCCATTCATCAAAATAGAGATAATCCGTAAAAATCCCCCCTATCAGCAGAACAGCCATGCCAACTGTTAGTGCCGTTGGCGTCAACGATAACCTGGGGAATCGCTCCGAGAGCGTCGTCAGGAAAGTCATCAGGCCAATGGCCGGCAGATAGAAGACGAAGGGAATAAGACCGATAGCCCGCAGGTTGCTGGGCACAATTTCATTGGTAGCCAGGGCGGCCGGCAATAACATGACGATGGGCGCCAGGATCAGCAGCAGAAGAGCCGATTTTTGCCAATCATAAGGCACACGACGCAAACGGGTGATAGATATGGCCCAACCAATGAGCATGAGTCCGCCCCAAAACCAGTTGAACAACGGCCGGCCTGGCAAATTAAAGCGCCAATAAGGATCACCGATAACAAAGAACATCCCCAAAGATTTGAGGAAACTGGTCTGAAGCGGCAGACCTTCGCTGCCCGGTGCCACCTGACCGATACGCACCCAAAAGGCATCTGGATGGTGAATGAAGTAATTAAGCAGTGGTGCCAAAACCAACAAGCCAACTACTGCGAATGCGGCCAACTGGCCCCAGCGCTGGCGGGAATGTCGTAGGAGGGGCAGGGCAGCCAACAACAGCAAAACGGGAAAGAGGCGAGCCGCCAGATAGGTATACGCGGTTAATCCCAAAAAGATGCCGCCACCAATCAGCCAGGGCCACTGTTGGCGACGAATTCCCCGAAATAATACGGCCAGCGTCACTGTTTGCAACAAGGGCTGGCTAATCGCTCGGAAACCCAAATGGCTAAAGAGCAAATGCCAAAAACTAACGGCAAGCAGGGCCGCGGCCAGGAGAGCAATACGCCTATCCAGCAGCCATTCACGCCCCAGCCAGTAGGCTGCAGCAATGGTGAGAAGACCAACAAAGGCGGCCGTCAGACGTAGGCTAAAAACGGATTCACCGGTGAGCCGCATCAGGCCGCCCGCCAGATAGAAAAATAGCACCTCTTTGCCGGTGTAGCTGGAGATAAAGATCGGCCGTTCTCCCCTCAAGCCAATTTCGCCCGCCAAAATAGCGTTGGCCGCCTCATCATAATGCAAGCCTGGGGGCGTCGTGTCTAAATCTGGCAGGCGTAAGGTAGCGGCTACCAGAAGACAGATAAGCATGAAGATAAGGGCATGAATACGAGTGACATGCATAGGGCGAATTGTAGCCTTGGATAGATTGTTCGTCGAAACGATAGGTTCCCTGCTGTATTATTGTGGAAGTGCTAACAAGTTTGACAAACCTGTCGGCTCTACATTCCGAAATCATTGGCCCTGATTGTTCTCTTTTTCACAAGCGTAGGTTTTGCGTAGTTTGGGCGTAGGCTCGACGTACAGTGATCGGCAAAGATATAGGGTATCATTCCCAGTGAAGAGTAAAAATCTCTTCTTCTTCTCCTCCTTTTTACGAGAGTTAGGTTTCGGCGTTCCTAACTCTCCACAAAAATAAGTGGCCTGGTTGAAAGACCAGGCCAATATTTTAACAGAGCGGATTTTTGGAGTTTCAACCTGGTGACAGACAACCGGGCATGGCAATAGCTATCACATAAACTTCATTTTTCTTCTCCTCCTTTTAATGAGAGTCAGGTCTTCGGCGTTCCTGACTCTCAAGGCAAATAAGCGGACTGGCCCCAAAAGCCAGTCCGTTTTTAATTGTCCTCCCGTACCGCTAGACTTCAAGAAAATTATTGCGTAATTCCATAATTACCCAATTACCCAATTACCCAATTACCCAATTACCCAATTACCCAATTACCGGGCTAAATTTTTAACCTTCAAAGTGCCAGTATAAACCAATACACCAATACACCAAGAACACATATAATTCCCCTGCATGACAGCATCTAACAATACAGAGAACAGATCTGACCATACTCAGGTCCTCCGGGCCGCGGGATTAGTGGGGGCCGCTTTCCTGGTGAGTCGTATTGTCGGCCTGGTGCGGAATGTTATTAAGGTCAATTACTTAGGCTTGGGGCTAGAGGCAACCGCCTATGACACCGCCAGCCGCTTTCCCGAAGCAATTTTTTTAATAATTGCCGGGGGCGCGATTGGCTCAGCTTTTATTCCCACCTTTTCAGCCTATTTTGCCCGGGATGATGACAAGAGCGGATGGCACCTGTTTGCCGCAGTGATTAATTTGGTGACAGTAGCAATAACGGCCGTTGCTCTCCTCACCATCATCTTTGCCAGGCAATTTGTCATCCTCTTTCTTCATGAATTGGTGGTAGATGATCCTGCTTTGCTGGATTTAACCGTTCGGCTCATGCGCATCATGCTGCTATCGCCTATTATTTTTGGGGCTAGTGGCGTAATAATGGCCGCTCTGAATGCACGGCAGCATTTCCTGCTGCCAGCCTTAGCCCCCATCGTCTACAATTTGGGCATTATCGGCGGGGCCATCATCGGCAAACCACCAGAGGTGGGTATGGCCTGGGGTACCGTAGTGGGAGCGATGGGCCATTTGCTGGTGCAGTTGCCAGGATTACGGCAAAAGAGAGCCAGATATTCGGCCGTTTTCACCCTGCGTCACCCTGGCGTACAACAAGTCTTGCGCCTGATGGCTCCCCGGGTACTGGGTCTCTCTTTTAGTGAAATCAACAAATTTGCCACTGTTTATTTAAGTGGTTTCATTTCAGCTCCCAGCGTACCGGCCTTACAAAACGCCTGGCAAATCATGATCATGCCCCAAGGCATCTTAGGCCAGGCCTTGGGAATCGCCGCTTTTCCGACGCTGGCCACCCTGGCCGCCAGGTCAGCCCTGGCCGAGATGCGGCAAATTTTGACCAGCTCACTGCGACTGCTTATTTTTCTAGGGCTGCCAGCATCCATCTTTTTAATGCTGCTGCGTCGGCCGGTCGTGACCATTTTATATGAACGAGGTAGATTTGGCTCTGGTGATATAGAGTTGGTCGCCTGGCCGCTGCTTTTTTATGCCATTGGCTTGATAGCGTTGGCCTCGCTCGAAGTTATATCGCGGGCCTTTTATGCCCTGAGCGACACATTGACCCCGGTATTGGCCGGTGGCGTTCAAGCCATTGTGATGGTTGTCCTCAGCCAATGGTTAAGCGCAACTGTTTTCCCGGCCATCGGCTGGGAAGCCTCCGGCGGGTTGGCCTTAGGCTTTAGCCTGTCGAATTTTCTGGAGGTGGCCGTTTTGCTGGAACTGCTGCGGCGCAAGATGGGCGGGCTGAACGGCCGTGCCTTCCTTGATGCTCTCTGGCGCATGGGTGCTGCCACTCTATTAATGGCTGGCAGCATATGGCTCGTATTAGGCTGGCTGGCCCAAAGCTCAATCTGGTGGCAGGCCCTTGGGGGCATTGCTGCTGGTACCCTGGCTTATTTAGCTGGTTGTTCTCTCTTACGAGTGGAGGAAATCGAACAATTTACAGGCTACGGCCGCCGCCTCTTACGAAGAGTCACTAGAAAATAAGGTTCACTGAATACTGATTACTGTTTACTGATTACTGGCACTAGTTACCAGCGGAAATGGCCGCATTATTGATAACCAGAGTAGAACTGGTCAGTAACTCACTATTTACCCACACTTCCACGGTATATTCGCCTGTCTCAAACCCTTCCTCGGGATTCAAATAGACATAACCGGGGCCATCATCCCCATAGGCCCACAGCTCATTACCGCCGCTCACCACTTCCCCATCACGCCGCCATACCCAGGCCCACTCCATGCCATCAGTCATTTCCTCATAAGCAAATGTGGCATAAATGGTAAAGAAACCCTCAGGGAAGATGCGGCTGGGATTTACTGCTTCAAAATCATTGGTCACTTCGGTGGAAAAAAGTAAGGGGGAGAGATTGGTATTGACGTTGAGATCGGCTGTTGGCTCAAATTGATCGAATTCAGTGGGGAGTTCTTCCGCTGCCACACCATCTGCTGCTGCCCCCTCGGCCAGACTCTCGAACAGTACAGAAGAAGCAGGTAATTCAGACAACGGTGCTTCAGCCATTGCTTCTGCTTCAGCAGCTTTGGCAACGGCCGCTACTGCCTCACTAACTTCCGTTTCAGGTGGTTTGTCATTAATCAAAAGGGCTGTACGGATGATACTATCTTGAGGGGTTTGCCAGGCGTAAGTGCCCACGAAAAGGATCGCCAGGATAAAGCCAAAACTAATAAGCGCGTAGTTTTGCAAACGTTTCTCTGCCTGGCGACGCAAGAAAAAGTAGGGGGAACGCTTCACGTCCCGCCAGGCTTTGACGAAGTTTGCTGATGACAGCAGAGTAAGAGTTATAAGTGTACCCAGTACCCAGGGTACGATAGTTCCATTCAAATTCAATAACAACTAACAGAACCTCTTCCCAGATTCGGGCGGATTATATGTAGGTTTAGTTGTCCATGCAAGGTACTACTATACATAAAGTGCAATTTTTGTCAAATGTCACCAAACTGCCCCCATCATAACGGACACTTCGGGCCTATTACCAGAGTACTAGAAAAGATGAATGATTGATGAATTCAGGACAGTGAATACAATTGTATCCATGATCCACATAAAAGGGTTAACCAAGAATTATGGCTTGATTCCCGTGCTGCGCGGGGTTGACCTCCAGGTTGATGCTGGCGACTTTGTGGCTTTGGTCGGGCCAAATGGGGCTGGCAAAACGACATTAATGCGTATAGCCTCTACGCTGCTGCGGCCGACAACCGGTGAAGTTACAATCGGCGGCTGGCCACTAATGACCCATGCCCACAAAGTACGGCGGCATATTGGTTTAGTATCGCACCAGTCAATGGTATATGGCGATTTGAGTGCGGCCGAGAACCTGGCCTTTTTTGCTCGATTGTATCAATTAGATAGACAAGAGGAACGAATTGCCAGGGCGCTGAAAAATGTCGGACTGTTTGCCCGACAGCGTGACCCCGTGCGTACCTTTTCCCGGGGGATGGTGCAGCGGCTCACACTGGCCCGGGCAACATTGCATGAACCGGAAGTGCTCCTCCTGGATGAACCTTACACCGGTTTGGACCAGGAGGCCTCTCATTTATTGGATGATTTGCTGCGGCAAGAGATGGCCAACAGCCGTACCATCCTCATGATTACCCACGATCTGGTCCATGGCCTGGATTTATGCCGGCGCATTGCCATTTTGAACAAGGGCCGCATTGTATCTGAAATCAACAGCCGAGAAGTAGATTCAGCCGAATTCCTGGCTATTTACGCCCGGAAAACAGGCAGATCAGGCCCATGAACAAAGCAAAAGAGACGACATCTTTTTGGGCAGCCGTTTGGGCCATGGCCTGGAAAGATTTACGCATTGAACAGCATACGCGCCAGACCACCAGCATTATGGTGATGTTCTCCCTGGTTACTGTTGTCATGTTCAACTTTGCCTTAGAAGCCAATTTAGATGCGGTGCGCAACGTCGCTACCGGCCTGCTGTGGGCCACCATATTACTGGCAGGCACATTGGGCCTTAATCGTTCGCTGGCTATTGAACGGGAAAATCAGGCCATGGATGCCATATTGATCGCGCCTATTGACCGTAATGCTATTTATTTAGGCAAGGTGATCAGTATTTCAACTTTTTCCATCCTTTTAGAACTGATCCTCGTTGTGGTCTTTATCATCTTTTTCAACAAGCCCTTTTGGCGTCCACAAGTGCTGCTAATTTTATTTCTGGGCACAGTTGGCTATATTGCCGTCGGCGTCCTGGTGACTTC
>Ga0299914_10001855_pt1 | contig 14275 bp, 13 predicted proteins | sample RVTome_10_FD_201361 | JGI IMG/M metagenome (GOLD analysis project Ga0299914, IMG submission 201361) | Soil microbial communities from uranium-contaminated site in the Upper Colorado River Basin, Wyoming, United States - RVT153D57 (version 2) ...
TGGGACAATTATCGCCAGGAAAATGACAAACGCTGGCGCACCTTTGATGTCGAAATGGAACAGCGCTGGTCGGCCGTTAATCGTACCGACCGCCATTTGCAAGAACAGCTTCAGGCCATTGAGGGGAAGATGAATGAGCTGGAGCAGGGTAAAGATACGCTGGAACGGATTCAAATAGCCCAATCGGATGCTATCAAGAAACTGCCGCGCATCTGGCTCGAAGAGGTGGAAAAAGCCATTGCCCAAGACCCCAACCGCCGCCGCGCCCCGGCCCTGGTGCAGGTGCGGGAGGAGTAGGGTGCGGTGATCGGTGATCGGTGATTGGTGATCGGTAATCGGTGATTCGGTGATCGGTAATCGGTGATCGGTGATCAGTGATTCGGTGATCGGTGATCGGTGATCGGTAATCGGTGATCGGTGATCGGTAATCGGTAATCGGTGAATCGTCCATGATTGCCACACCTGATCGAAAAACTCTATGGCCTGATCAAAGTCTTTATCCTCTTGCAATGCACCACGCAAATCCAGAAATTGTTCCAGCGAGGCCAACCGCAAGAACTGTCCTTCGATGATTGTTTTAATCTCATCGCCTTCCTTACAGGTTTAGTGAGTGCATCAGCCACTGCGAAAGGTAAATGGTATCGTCACCTGAGTTTTTACAATGAGTGTCATTTCTTTATTACCTCCCACTGCCATGTCAGCATTACGCTGTCATCGCTGATTTGCCTGAGATCGTTCCGGCCATTCGTGAGGAAGTGCGTAAAGTTGAAAGGTTAATTTTTCCGTATTCTATCTCGACAAGTGTAATCCAATGGATTATACTTTGTGGATGAGATTCGATGATTACTGTTGTAGAACTTCTGCAATACATCCGTCGGTCGGACAAATTATTGACTGAGGACGAGCGCAGAAATATTGTCAATTATCTTGCTATCCACCCTACCGCCGGTGACATTATGCGCGGAACAGGTGGCATTCGGAAATTGCGTTGGAATATGAATGAGGCATTTGAAAGTATAAAACAGGGCTTAACCGAAGCGATTGAATTTGCTAAGGGTGAGGGTCAGCAAACGGCCGTTGTCCATGAATTTTCGCCCATAGATGTCAAAGCGATTCGAGAAAATGTAGGGATGAGCCAATCGGAGTTTGCGGCTGCCTTTGGCATCAGCCTGGGCACATTACGCCATTGGGAACGCGGCGACCGAAAGCCTCAAGGCCCAGCTCTCGTTCTCTTAAACTTGGTAGCCAGAGAGCCAGAATTCGTAATAGATGTGTTGTCGTCAGCATCATAAGCCGGTGACATGGCAATCACGGGTTTTGACGGCCAGGAGTGGCACAAGGGGGGCACCCGCTATCGCCCTAAAGTACCGTGAAACGTATGAGGGTACCTATTATGAGAGAAAATAATGACACCAATCTCACCGGAAAAAACCTGGATCGGCTAACCGATTTTCTGAACCAGGAACTGGAAAACTCCACCTTAGCGTCACAGATTCCAGATGGGGCGCACATTTTTTATGGCTCATACAGTGATACGGATTTGACGCAAGGCAATTTGAAATTAGCTACCAAAATTTTGCTTGGTATGACGCTTGGGTACATTGAAGATGCACAGTTAATGATGTTATTTGAACAGGAACAGGGTAAGCAAACCTTGCTCAATTTGTCAGGAATATTACAAAAAGAACAAGCCCAGGCTTTCATTAGCAGATTCCAGGAACAACGTCAAAAGGAAATGACGGCGGAGATCAATAAATTTTTGGCTGTTTGAAATTACAAGCCATTATTTCTCTGGTCGAGCAGCTTATGCTCGTGAATACTTGGCCGTTCGGCATCATTTGTTGTATTACACCATCTGGCAAAGTACGAGTCATCACGGTGTATGAAGATAAACTATGAGCAAAAAAGAAAAACTGACAACGAATTTTTGGGAAGGTGAGACCTGCGAATATTGTGGTGGCACAATTGTTGAAAAATATGTGACCCTGCACCGTCAAAGCAATGGTAATTATATTATCTTTGAGCATGTCCCGGCGGGTGTGTGCCAGGAGTGCGGGACACGGTATTATGCGGCTAACGTTCTAAAGTTGATCGAGGAGGGCATCAAGGGGCGGCAGAAGGCTACCCGCGAAGTGCTTGTGCCAGTTTATTCAATGTAACATGGGCGATTTATTCTAGAGTATCAGGCAGGGCTTGATGGAGGCGATTGAATTTGTGAAGGACGGGGAGGGATTGGGTATATACATCTATCAATGACCCACTCAACACTGACAAGACAAACCAAAACAGCCTGGAAACATCATCGCTGACTTGCATGAGATTGCGCAGACGATTAGTGAGGAAGTGCGGAAGTTAGGATAGTCATTTGAGATTGTGATGAACTGAGTGGAAACGATTCATGGAAGAAAGCCACATAGTTGAGCCTGATTTAGAGGAATTGTTTAGAGAGTTTCATCAACTTGAATTCATATACCCTATGCTTCTCAAATTTCTGTTGGGTATATTAGGCTCAATTATGTTTGTGCTACCAATATTATCAATGTTAAGTCACAATCTGCAGGAAGAATCGATAGAGCAAATCGTTGGGGCAGGCTTCGTCTCCTGTATGGGATTGCTTGGTATCTACGGGTTTTATAGGTTTTTAGGCACGATCATCATTAGTGAAAATCACATTATCCTATCTCGATTTGGTTGGCAAAAACAGCTTGATTTCAAAGATATCAAACACATCGAAAATAGAAAATGGGAACGTGCTCTCATCCTGCATAGTGCTAACAAATCTGTAAGAATCGAAAAGCAGTTGAGGGGTTACGGTCTGGTGCATGACGTTATTCTACAAAAGACAAAACATCTGGATACCAAGAAGGCATTTTTAACTTTTCCTATTATTTTGCACGGCGACAATCGGCACAATTGGTGGATCGGTGGTATTTTTCTTCTTTTTCTTTTCCTATCTATACAAGTACCATCTGAAAGAGAGGTAAGGATTCTATTCTTTTTATTGGGATTGGGCTGGCTTTGCCTGTGGTTAGGGGTTTTGGCTCATTTGATTACAAAAATCACTCTGCTTCCCAAAGCCGTTAACATCAGCAGCCTGTTCACCACAATAGAAATTCCAACCTCAGCCTTAATCAAAGTAATTGCCGATAAAGAATATGCGCCTGAAAAAGACCCTTTTTACAATCTAGAAATTACTTTTGATGAGTGGGATATCCGAGAACTTCAAAAAGCCTGGAGTTTTATAGCCAAACGTCTTTGGCAAAATTACTCAAATTTATCTCAAGCTAAAGTGGAGCATGTAATAGTTCTACCAGGTGACTTTCTCAATCTTGATCTCAAAGAGGTATGTATTTTTATGCGACAAAATTACCTCAATGAGATGAGGTAGGGGAAAAATTTGATGAGAGAACAAGCTCAAGTTGTCATTATTGGGGCGGGGATTGTGGGGTGTAGTGCGGCTTATCATTTGACGCGGTTGGGGTGGCGGGATGTGGTGGTGATTGACCAGGGGCCGCTGTTTGAGACGGGTGGCTCGACTTCGCACGCGCCGGGGATTACGTTTGGCACGAATCCGTCGTTGATGATGACGCAGATGTCGGAGTATACGGTGCGGCTGCTGGATGGGCTGGTGTTTGAGGGAGAGCCGGTGTGGTATAAGGTGGGGACGCTGGAGGTGGCCACGACTGAGGAGCGGATGCAGGAGTTGTGGCGGCGGCATAACACCAACACGGCTTATGGGGTGGAGAATTATTTGATTTCGCCGCAAGAGGTGAAAGAGCTGGTGCCGATTATTGATGAAACGGTGCTGAAGGGGGGGATGTACCGGCCGAATGACGGCAATACCAAAGCGTGGCAGGCGGCAGGGGCTTTGGCACAGTTGGCAATGGCTGAGGGGGCAGTTTTTTATGGCGGGGTGACGGCGACGGATTTTGAGTTGACGGGGGGGAGGGTGACGGCCGTGCTCACCGATAAAGGGCGCATTGAATGTGAGCAGGTGCTGCTGTGCACCAATATCTGGGGGGCAGTGCTGGCCGACAAGGTAGGGGTGACGCTGCCGATGATGGCCTGCGCTCACCAGTACGCCGTCACCGAGCCGCTGCCGGAATTGGCGGGGGAAACGCGCTGGATATACCAGCCGCCGGTGCGCCTGCAAGAGCGGGCCATGTATTTCCGGCAGTGGGATGATGCTTATTGCACAGGATCATATCGGCACGAACCGCGCATTGTCAGCCCCTATGAGGTGGGACAGGATGCCTATTGGCAGTGGCGTGAGGATGATTGGGCAGTGGCGGCCGAGGATGCACTCTATTTGTATCCTTGCTTGCGAGGACGGGAGTATGTGACGAAGGTCAATGGCATGTTTGTCTTCTCCGTGGATGGTTTCCCCATGATGGGACCGACCAAGGTGCCGGGTTTTTGGAGTTGTGTGGGCATTTGGGTCACCCATGCCGGCGGGGCTGGTAAGGCCATCGCTGAATGGATGGCCCGGGGCACGACGGAGTGGGATATGCGCGAGGCGGACGTGAACCGCTTCCACGCCCACCAGCAAACCAAACGGTATATTCAAATCCGCACCGCCCAAAATTACCGCGAGGTATATGACATTATCCACCCGCTGGATCAGATGCGGGAGCCACGGAATGTGCGGCTGGCACCTTACCATGCTCGCTTGCAGGCCCAGCAGGGGGAGTTTTTCAGCGTCTCCGGTTGGGAGGCGGCCCAGTGGTACGGGGAAAATGCCCGGCTGCTGGAGAAGTATGAAGATCAGATTCCTGAGCGGAGTGGTTGGGAAGCGCGGTTTTGGTCACGGATTCAAGGGGCGGAGCATCTGGCCGTACGGAAGAATGGCGGCCTGTTCAATATCAGCACCTTCACCAAGATTGAGGTAGCCGGGGCCGGTGCCCTGGACTATCTGGAGCGATTGGCGGCCAATCAGATTGAGCAGCCGGTGGGCAAAATCGTCTATACCTCGCTGCTCAATACCCAGGGCGGCATTAAGGCCGATTTGACGGTGACCCGGCTGGCTGAGGATCATTTTTGGCTGCTGACAGGGGCGGGGACAGGACCGGCCGATCTCTTCTGGCTAAACAGCCACGCCCCGGCTGATGGCTCGGTGATGATTCGTGATTTGACTTCGGCCTATACGGGCGTGGGGCTGTGGGGACCACAAGCGCGGGCCGTGCTGCAAAGTGTGGCCGATGAGGATGTCTCTAATGATGTTTGGCCTTATTTTACGGCCCGGCCAGTCACGATTGACACGATCCCCGCTTATGCCCTGCGTCTGTCGTACGCGGGGGAGTTGGGTTGGGAGATTTATTGCCGGGCGGAGTTTGGATTGCGCTTATGGGATGTTTTGTGGGAGACGGGACGGCCGTCTGGCCTGATAGCCTTCGGTGGGGGTGCTTTTAACTCGCTGCGCCTGGAAAAAGGATACCGGGGTTATGGGGCTGAACTGCATAGTGATTATAATCCCTATGAGGCTGGTTTGGGATGGGCGGTGCGGCTGCATAAGGGAGAGTTTATCGGCCGTGAGGCCCTATTGAAAGCTAAAGAGAAAGGTCTCTCCCGTAAATTGTGCTGTCTGACTTTTGATGAGCCGGACGGCATGGCTTTGGGCAAGGAGCCGATTTTTAGCCTGGCCGGGGAAACGTTGGGTTATGTGACGAGTGCCGATTATGGCTACTCGGTGGGCAAGTTTATTGCCTATGCTTATTTGCCCATTGCCTACGCAACGAAGGGAACGCAGGTGAACATACAGTATTTTGACCGACAGTACAGGGCGACAGTGGCAGATGATCCTTTGTTCGATGCGGGGATGGTGCGGTTGAAATCTTAATTTGTCATGCCGATCCGTAGGGATTCCTCCTCGAAGACTCGTCGGAATGGCAATATTTACCAGGAGAGAGTATGGCGAAGTATCAGATTATGTATTGGCATGATATTCCGATTCAGGTGCGGGCCGGTGGCCGGCGGGATCGGGCGAGCCAGGAATTGCCGCAGCGATTCCAGGTGGCCATTGATCAGGCAGCGATGGCGGCGGGGCTGACAGGCTCCGATGCTTATATTGAAACGTTTCATTGGGACCCAGCTCAAGAGCGTGCGGGCAGTCCGGCCGAAGTGGTGGCTGCGGTGGTGGCGGAGTTAGATGCCGAATATGCCCGGATTGATTGGCGGAAAACGGCCGAATCACTCAAGCAAGCTAATGGATAAATTAGTCCACTACCGAGAGATCATCAAAAAAATCTTAACCGACTAATGCCAGTTTTCAGTAATCAGTTTTCTGTACTCTAATAACTGGTTACTGCTTCTATATTTCCAGCAAAGTATTCCTGCTTGGGCAGGCCATACGATAGGGGGAAAAGCAACCTTGTTTAGGCTGCACATGGGAGGATGGGAGATTCAATGTTACAATCCGCCTCTTAATGAGATTTGCATATGTAGGTAATTGGGTAATTGGGTAATTACCTAATTACCCAATTATTAATTATAAGTAATTTGGACAACCATAAAAGCCAACAACATTTAGTCATTTTTATGCCTTCGGGGCGGCGCGGTTGGGTAGAGCCGGGAACGCCGGTGCTGGACGCGGCACGGCAGATGGGCGTGGCCATTGAGAGCATCTGTGGTGGCCGGATGACCTGCCGCAAGTGCCGCATTTCTGTAGAAGAAGGCACTTTTCAAAAGCATGGGATTACCTCAACGGCCGATCATTTATCACCCGCCGGCCGCGAAGAGCTGGACTTTTTAGAGAAGTTGAACAGCCCGGAGTACCGGCTCTCCTGCCAGGCGAAGGTGACGGGAAATGTGCTGATTTTTGTGCCGGAGGAGAGCCGGGGGCAGAAGCAGGTGATTCGCAAGTCGGCCGGGCAGCGGGTGATTGATGTGGATCCGGCCGTGCGCAAGGTGTATGTGGAGGTAGACCAGGCCGAATTGGGCGAACATCGCGGCGATTGGGGCCGCTTGCAGGATGCCTTGAGAACGGAGTGGGGCTTTGAGAATTTGACGATTGACCTGTTGGCGCTGCGCCGTTTGCAAGAAAATTTACGCAAAGGCAAATGGGCGGTCACGGTAACGCTGTGGCAGGAGCAGGAAGTGATTGATGTCCAGCCCGGTTATGTGGATGGCGTCTATGGCCTGGCAGTGGACATCGGCAGCACGACGATTGCCGGCTTTTTGTGCGATTTGCGCACGGGTGAAATGTTGGCCACGGAATCGGTGATGAATCCGCAGATTACCTATGGCGAGGATTTGATGAGCCGTATCAGTTATGCCATGACACACCGGGATGGATTGGAGAAGATGAATACGGCCGTTCTCGAAGCCCTCAATCGCCTGGCGGCCAGTGCGGCCCGGGAAGCGGGCCTGCAGTCCCGAGATATTCACGAAGCTGTCTTTGTCGGCAACACGACGATGATCCATATTTTATTGGGCATCGATCCCATCGAATTGGGCGGTGCACCTTTTGCGCTGGCCAACCGGGAAGCGATGGATATTAAGGCGCGGGAGTTAGGGCTGCGGCTGCATCGCAGCGCCAATGTGCATGTGCTGCCGGCAGAGGCAGGGCACGTGGGCGCGGACAATGTGGCCGTGCTGATTGCCGAGGAGCCTTACAAGCAAACCGACGAGATCGTGCTGACAGTGGATGTGGGTACCAATGCCGAGATTGTGCTGGGCAATGCCGCCTGGATGTTCAGCGCGTCCAGCCCGACGGGACCCGCTTTTGAAGGAGCACAGATTACCTATGGCATGCGAGCCGCGCCGGGGGCAATTGAGCGGGTGCGGATCGATCCCCTAACGAAAGAAGCCCGTTTCCGGGTGATTGGCGCGGATAAATGGTCAGACGAGTGGGAGATTGGCGCAGATGTGCCGACGGAGGAGCAGCCGCGTCATCTGGCGGCCGGGATTTGTGGCTCGGGGATTATTGAGGTGGTGGCGGAGATGTTTCGAGCGGGGATTTTGCAACCCGACGGCCGTTTCGATCCCAATGTTGTCCATGAGCGGGTGCAGTGGGACGGCCGTAAAGGTAATTATATTTTGGCCACAGGCGAGCAAACAACAACAGGGGAGCCTATTACCGTAACCCAGGATGATGTACGCAATATTCAGTTGGCCAAGGCGGCCTTGTATGCGGGGGCCAAGCTACTGATGAATCGCGCTAATGTGCAGAAGGTGGATCGCATTATTTTGGCGGGTGCCTTTGGCAGTTATATTGACCCCAAATATGCCATGATTTTGGGCTTGATCCCTGATTGTGATCTGGCGAAGGTAACGGCCGTGGGCAATGCGGCCGGTGATGGGGCGCGTATTGCCCTTTTGAACAGGCAGAAGCGATTGGAAGCACAACATATTGCCCAGTGGGTGCGGTATGTGGAAACGGCCGTTGACCCTGATTTCCAAAATGAGTTCGTGGGTGCCATTCATATCCCCCACGCCACGGATGAATTTCCCCATTTGAACGGGGAGTTACCAGAACGACAAGCACAATTGAGTGATACCGGCCGTTCCCGTGAACGTCGCCGGCGAAGAAGTAATTAGGTAATTGGGTAATTGAGTAATTACGCAATACACAATATGCAATTTGTTTCGAGGTGAAGGATGAGCGACGAAGAATACGAAGGCGAAGATATTGACATCACCCAACTCCCTTTAGAAGAACTTTATGAACTCATGCACGAAGATTTATATGATGGTTATGCCGAGGAGATTGAGGAAGAGGTCCATGAATGTCTAGGGCGTGGTCTTGAACCCTATGTGGTTTTGACGAAAGGGCTGGTGGCCGGCATGGAAATCGTGGGCATTGACTTCCGCGACGGCATCCTGTTTGTGCCAGAGGTGTTGATGGCGGCCAAGGCGATGAAGGCAGGGATGGCAATTTTACGGCCGTTATTGGCCGAAACCGGTGCCCCCAAAATCGGCTCAATGGTCATCGGTACGGTCAAAGGTGATATACACGACATCGGCAAGAATTTGGTGGCGATGATGATGGAGGGGGCTGGCTTTGAGGTGTTTAACATTGGTATCAACAACTCCGTTGAAGATTATTTAAACGCCATTAAAGAACACAACGCAGACATTTTGGGCATGAGTGCCCTATTGACCACCACGATGCCCTATATGCGCGTGGTTATTAATGCTTTGAAAGCGGAAGGTATTCGCAACGATATTATCGTCCTGGTTGGTGGTGCGCCTCTCAACGAAGCCTTTGCCGAAGATATTGAAGCCGATGCGTATTGCCGGGATGCGGCCGTAGCGGTGGAAACGGCGCAGAAATTTATGGAGATTAAACGGCAAAAGGCTGTTACCGCTTAGGTGGACAATTTGGGAAAATTGTCCCGCGATTTGGAAAATCGCGCTACAAGGCATCAGAGATCACGCGGCAGCAGAATATTAAATTCAGTGCGAAGTTGATCATCTACCTCCTTGGGAATCAGGGGAGGAGAGGCTGTCTGCAGAACGGCTTTGGCTTTGGTACGCGCCACCTGGCGCATGTCCTGGCCGCCGCTGTTTTCCCAATCGGAGCGGGTGGTGCGATCGGCCGTATGGGGATAATAAAATTCAGTGCTCATCAACGATAGGGTTTGGGCGTGCCCCAAATAGTGCCCTTCGCCATTGACCACCTCCTCAATCACCTCAATTGAGAGTGATTCCTCGGTCACTTCCAGGCCGCGCACCAGGCGCATGACCTGGCCATTGATGTCGTCATCAATAATGTACTGCTCATAGGCCACTGCCAGCAGCGATTCCAACATGCCAGCCGCATGATGATTGTATTGGGCACCGGCCAGAGCGGTCACGGCCGTCGTCAACCCCTTCTCAAAACCTGCCTGGATATCAGGCACTTTGCTCTCGGTGATGCCACAGGAGTTGTAGATGGGCAGGTCGTAGAAGTGAGCCATTTGGGCGGCGGCGGCGTTCATCAGGGCGAGTTCGGCCGTGCCGCCAATCATACTGCCAGTGCGTAAATCGGAGACCAGCGGCATCCCCCCCATCAGCAGCGGATGGCCGGGCCGGAGCAGTTGGACATAGACAATGCCGGCCAACTCCTCGGCAATCGTTTGCACCAATGTGCCCACCAGTGAAGCCGGCGAAGTGGCTCCGGCCTGGGGCGCAGAAACAAGGGCGATGGGTATGCCAGCCCTCACGGCCGTGGTCACTGTCTCCATCGTCTCCGGGGCAAAACGCAAGGGGCTGATCATGTAGCCGAGGTTGAAGGAGAGAAAGGGCCGGCTTAAAAAGGTCTCCTCACTGCCGGCAAGGAGCACCCCCATGCGCTTAATCTCCGCCACCTTTTCCGGGAAGTAACAGCCGCCCATAACATGCTTGTTGGTGGCCGCCAGGCAGGCGTAAAAGGTGTTAATGTCAATATCGTCGTTGCTCACATCCCGGGCCACCACCGGCCGCAGGTAAAAGTGGATGTTGTCCAGGGTTTCAACCAGACGGCCGATGTCATACAGATCGCGAAGTCGAGATTCCCGCGCCCGGCCTGTCTCCAAATCCAGGACCAACACCGCCGCGCCGCCCGTGCCCAGATGCACTCTTTTGCCGCGTAGATGGAGATCGAAACGGCCGTCTCGACTGTACAGCACGACATCCTTGTTTACTAATGCGAGTACACTTTCCACTAATTCCCGCGAGAAGAAAACTCGATCCCTGGCCGCATCCACCTGCACCCCCGCCTTGACCAAAATATCACGACACTCCGAGTCCACCACCGCCACGCCCGTCCGTTCCAATACGGTCAAAGCGGCGTTGTGAATGCGCTGGACATCCTGGTCGGATAACGGCCGGTATCGCCCTCCTTCCAGCCCCGGCGGTAAAACCGGCCGCTTCTTCTCCGCCTGTTCACCACCCCGCCTACGTCGCCTATGACCTGTTATCATGCCACTAGACGTACATCAAATGCCAGTTGTGTACGGTAAAAACAAACGTCAAATTTGAGGAAGAAGTTGACCTGACCAAGAATCAGAGGCACATTCTCAGCTTGTGACCAGGCAAAAGCAAACGGTACAGGTTCAAAGTTGGCAACTACAGCCGTTACTAACAACACCTTTGCTTCATATTGTGCCAAATTTCCTGTTAGATGTAATACCTGATCTTGCTGTTCCCATCGTGCACCCAAAGCAACACCAAGATGATAAGGCAAGACGTTAACCATTGCTCCTGTGTCTAATAAACCTGAAGCACTCAAAGTACGATCTTGATAGGCAAATGTTAAGGGCAAAAAGGGACGGAGACCTGCTTCTCCAAGTTGGTCATTTGCCGCTGTAAATGGGAAACGCACTGCATCACCATTCATTAATCGGGATCCTCCTTACTTTCCCTGAGAATCCGTAGCATGATATCCGCTGCTTCATAGGCATCATATGGTGACCACACGGGATATTCCAGCCCCGGCTGAATTAAGTCTGTTTCTTCTTGCGCCAATTCCGATACTAAAACTTGCATTAAATGAAGTTTTTCTGCTCGATTTAACTGACGTACTAGGGGTAAAAGGTCTGTTATAGTCAAAATCATCACCTCCCAAATTAGAGATAGGATGATGTTCAGCCACGTATGACTTCACGAAATCGAGCCGATGCCGTAAGCACCATGCAACTGCTGGCCCCTGGCAAAGCGGGCCATGTCGTACATCTCAATGGGCACACGCGGTGTCTGGCCCAGGACGGTTTGGGCCAGGCTCTCGCCAACGGTAGGGGCCATTTTGAAACCATGCCCACTAAAGCCGACGGCCACATACAGCCCTTCATAGCCGGGCACGGGGCCGATGAGTGGATTCCAGTCGGGCGTAATGTCGTAGGGGCCAGTCCAACCGGCCGTATATTGGGCATCGGCAAAAGCCGGCATCCGGTTGCTGATGAGAGACGCAATGCGCTCTACATGATCCATCTCAATCTCATCGGTCAGGCTGTCGGGGTCCTCAATAGGATCGCCGTGATCACCTGTGCCCACCAGCACCACGCCGCCTGTTTCGGGGCGGAAATAGATTTTATCGGGCGTGGTTAAATCTTTGACGATGGGCCAGTCGAGTTGATAGGGTCGCTCAATTTTGAGCGTAATTACCTTGTGCCGGCTCACTTCATAAGGAAAGTCCAGGCCAATCATGGCCCCCAACTGGTTTGTCCAGGGGCCGGCAATAAGCAGGACGACAGGGGCTTCAAAATTACCCTTGTTGGTGTGAATGGTTTTGGTTTGGCCGTTGAGGGTAATGCCGGTGACGGCCGTATCTGTCCAAATCTCCACCCCCAACTCCCTGGCCCGCCGGGCATAGGCGGTGGTCGTCAGATAGGGATCGGCATAACCGGCCAATGTGTCATAACCAATCACACCCACGTCATCGAATTGCAAGAGGGGGTGGGCTTTGTGGGCTTGTTCGGGAGTGAGAACGGCCGTGTCAATGCCATAGCTGTTCTGCAGCTTAAATACCATCTCCATCGGCTCTTTGTGCGCCTCCGGCCCCACAATCAAATAGCCCGTGCGCTGCCAACCGGCTTCGCCACCGACGATCTCATTAAAATTAGCGAAAATCATGAGGCTTTCCACAGCATGTTTCATGTTGGCCTCAATTGAATAATGCGTACGCACTATAGCACACGACCTGGCCGTACCTCCCGAACAAATCTCGTTTCGCTCCAGCACGACCACATTCCTGGCCCCACCTTTCGCCAAATTATAGGCTGTGCTGCAGCCAATCACACCGCCCCCGATAATGAGAATATCTGCTGTTTTCATGCCTTTGGCTGGTAATTACGTAATTACGTAATTACGTAATTACCCAATTACTCCATTATTGCTGACTAAATTTCTGGGCATTGCCCATATACGGCCAGGCATAGGCCTGGATATTGCTGAGCATCTGCTTGACGTGGTTCTGATCGTGATGCACCCATTCGTGGAGCAAGTCACGCACGCTGAGTTCGCCAACGAGCGGATGGACACCTGTTCGCAGCAGCTCCTTATCGCTCAAATCTACAATCATATCGGCACTTTGGGTACGCAGATCGCCCCATTCTGCCAGCAGCTCGACGAGGAAGCGCTGGCAAGATTGCCTTGCTGCCAGCACGCCAGCGATGTCCCAAGTGGCCAGGTAGGGCCTGTCTTCGGCCAGAATGATGCGGATCCGGCCGTCAAAGCCGTTTTTATCGGCCTCAATCAGATGCCCAATGCACTCCTTAATACACCACTCGCCTTCCGCCGGATGCCAGCCCGTCACCTTCTCTGGCAGCCCGGCTAACATCACATTCAATGTGTCTGGGACCGCTTCCAGTAATGATGCAATTTGTGCTAAAGATAGTGATTCGTTCATAGTTCAACCTCCTGCTAAAGCTATGACTGCCTCAATATTTGTTACCAACAGGGATAACAAGCGTGAGTTTAACAGATTGCCCCTGGCTTGCACATGTATCCGCTTGCCAATCAAAATCGGTCAAGGTTGTGAAAAAAGACAGGGGCCGTCCGGTTAATCCAAGAGGGCCTGATGACAGGAGGGAATGTCATGCAGCACCACTTGCTGGTAACCAGTATCGGGCGCAGTTAGCAATAAATATCCTTCCCGCCCCGTCAGAAGCCATTGGCCATCGGCCGACCAATTGGGCTGCACTTTGGGTGAATGGAACTGCTGCTGCTCACCTGTTGTGGTGTCAATGAGGGTGACAGTACTATCTAAAGCGGTGGTCATGAGCCAACGGCCGTCTGGCGAAAATTCTACTTGGAATGCGTCACCCACTTGCACAAGCTGCGGACTGCTGGCCCTGTCCCACAGGAAAACGTAATCAAGGCTGTCCGTCAACAAATCGGTGGTGGCAATAATGGCTAATTGATCCGGTGCGGCGACGACTGTATCCACCATAAACAGTTGGTCAGGGCGTTCACCCTGAGAAACGGCCGTTACCAAATCAATCCCCTCTAATTGCACGGCCGGCACATCATCGGCCGTCGAAGCCACCACCCATTCCGGTACCCGGGCTTCATTCAGGCGTAAATAACTGTAGTGACTGTTGTCCAACCACTCGGGTGCGTAGCCATTGCCAACGACTGTACCCAATTCCTCTACACTTTCTCTGCGTGATAATGATCGGCGCCACTGACTATAGGCATCCGCACTTTGACTCCGTAACAGCCGCTCCTCTATCAACAACTGCTGCCCGTCCGGTGACCAGACAGAACGACCAAATAAGATGTGTACCTGGCAACGGCCGCCGGCACAAGTTGTCAAATCCAGCAAAAAATAAAGGGGATCGAAACGGGTGCGGCCAGGGGCAAAGAGGGATAGATAACG
>Ga0299914_10001857_pt1 | contig 14268 bp, 10 predicted proteins | sample RVTome_10_FD_201361 | JGI IMG/M metagenome (GOLD analysis project Ga0299914, IMG submission 201361) | Soil microbial communities from uranium-contaminated site in the Upper Colorado River Basin, Wyoming, United States - RVT153D57 (version 2) ...
GGCGCGGACCGCCAGCTCCACGGCGCGGCGGTTCAGCACCGGCAGCGCGCCCGGCAGGCCCAGGCACACCGGGCAGACGTGGGTGTTCGGCGGCGCGCCGAACGCCGTGCTGCATCCGCAGAAGATTTTCGACGCGGTCAGGAGCTGCGCGTGGATCTCCAGGCCGATGACGGGTTCATACATGCCGGTGCGCGGCTGCGGATGGATCCGGTCTCACACTCTGGGCCCGGCGGCCTTCACCGCGGGCGCGGCGTCGTCCTCGAACGCCTTGAAGTTGTCGGCGAACATCCCCGCCAGCTTGCGCGCCTGGGCGTCGTAGGCGGCCGCATCCGGCCAGGTGGCGCGCGGGCGCAGCACCTCGGCGGGCACGCCGGGGCAGGACTGCGGGACGTCGAGGTTGAAGAGCGGATCGTTCTCGTACGGCACGCCGTCGAGCGCGCCCGCGAGCGCGGCGCGAATCATGGCGCGGGTGTGCGCGATCTTCATTCGGGACCCCACGCCGTACGGGCCGCCCGTCCACCCCGTGTTGACCAGCCACACGCGCGCGCCGTGCTGCGCGATGCGCTCGCCCAGGAACCGCGCGTAGACGGTCGGGTGCAGGACCATGAAGGGCGCGCCGAAGCACGTGCTGAACGTCGCCTTCGGCTCGGTCACCCCCTTCTCGGTGCCCGCGACCTTGGCCGTGTACCCGGACAGGAAGTGATACATGGCGCCGTCCGGCGTCAGCCGGGCGATCGGCGGCAGCACCCCGAAGGCGTCGGCGGTCAGCATCACGACGTTCCGCGGGTGGCCGGCCTGCCCCGACGGGAGGGCGTTGTCGATGAACTCCAGCGGGTACGCGCCCCGCGTGTTCTCGGTGAGCGAATCGTCGTCGAGATCGAGCCGGCGCGTCGCGGCGTCCATCTTGACGTTCTCGAGCACCGTGCCGAACCGCCGTGTCGTGTCGTAGATCTGGGGCTCGGCCTCGGCCGACAGCCGGATCATCTTCGCGTAGCAGCCGCCCTCGATGTTGAACACCCCCTCGTCGCTCCAGCCGTGCTCGTCGTCGCCGATCAGGCCGCGCTCCGGATCGCTCGAGAGCGTCGTCTTGCCGGTCCCCGAGAGCCCGAAGAAGAGCGCGACGTCGCCGGCGGCGCCCACGTTGGCCGAACAGTGCATCGAGAGCACCTGCCGGAGCGGCAGCAGGTAGTTCATCACCGTGAAGATCGACTTCTTGATCTCGCCGGCATAGCTCGTCCCGCCGATGAGCACGAGCTTCCGCGCGAAGTTCAGCACGATGAAGACGTCGGAGTTCGTGCCGTGGTGGGCGGGTTCGGCGTGCAGGCCGGGCATGTCGATGACGGTGAACTCGGGCGTGTGCGCCGGGAGGCCGGTGCTGCCCGGGATGTCGATGAACATGTGCCTCGCGAACAGGCTGTGCCACGCCTGCTCGGTGATCACGCGGACCGGCAGCCGGTAGCGCGCGTCGGCGCCCGCGTAGCAGTCCTGCACGAACAGCTCGCGCCCCTCGACGTAGCTGAGCATCCGCTGGTGGAGCGCGTCGAAGTACTTCGGCTCGATCGGGCGGTTCACCTTGCTCCACCACACCCGGTCGGCGCTCGACGGCTCCCGGACGATGAACTTGTCGTTCGGCGAGCGGCCGGTGTGCTGGCCCGTCCGGCAGACGATCGGTCCCTCGGCCGAGATCAGCCCTTCCCTGCGGCGGACCGCCTCCTCGTAGAGCGCCGGGACGCTCTGGTTCCAGTACACCCGCGCCACGTTGGTGATGCCATGCGCCTCGAGCCCGCTTCCCTGGTGCTGTACCTGTGCCATTCCACCCTCACCGCGCGACGCGCCGGCACGGCCAGGCCGCTGAAACCTTGTGCCGTTCTCGGCATCCTGGCAGCCGTGATCGGCACGTGCCGAACCGCAGGATCGTACTGATTGGATGGGCGCGAAGTCAAACCATCGGGCAGGCGAGCGCCTGGACGGCGCGCGTCGCCCGAGCAGCCGGAACGTACTCGGAATCCGCATCCCGAGCTCGCCGGGTGCCGGGAGATCGAGATGATGGCGACCGGGTGCGGGAAAGGAGCCGGCCAAACAGATCCGGACCGCCACTCGTCAGCGGCCCGGTCAGGCGCCGATGAGGTCCTGCTCCCGCCGGCGGGAGATGGTGCCGGCCAGATTCAGCCGTTCCAGCCTGCGGTAGAGGGCGCGCCGGCTGAGGCCGAGCATCTTCGCCGCGGCCTTCTTGTTGCCGCCCGCCCGCACGAGCGCCCGCTGGATGTGCTCCCGTTCGATCGTCGCGAGCAGATCGAGGTCGGCGGCCGAGGGCCCCGCGGCGGCGGGCGCGAACAACGGCGGGGGATCCACGGCCGGGCGCGGCAGGCTCAGCCCGATCTCGCGCTCGGTGATGAACTCCCCTTCGCAGAGGATGCAGGCGCGATCGATCACGTTCCGCAGCTCGCGGACGTTGCCCTCCCACGGCGCGGCGATGAGGAGGCGTTCGGCTGCGGGCGTGAGGCCGAGCAGCGGCTTGCGCAGCCGCTCGGCGGCCGCCCGGACGAACGCGGCCGTGAGGTACGGGATGTCCTCGCGGCGCTCGCGCAGCGGAGGCAGCCGCAGATCCACGATGTTCAGGCGATAGTAGAGATCGCTGCGGAACCGTCCCCCGGAGACCTCGGTGCGGAGATCGCGAGTGGTCGCCGCGATGACGTGGACGTCCACCTGGCGGGGCTCGAGCGAGCCGGCGCGGTGCACCTCGCCGAACTCGAGGACGCGCAGCAGCTTGGCCTGCGCCGCAATCGGGAGGTCGCCGACCTCGTCGAGGAAGATCGTGCCGCCGTCGGCCTGCTCGAACAGCCCCGGCTTGTCCTCGTCGGCGCCCGTGAAGGCGCCGCGGGCGTGGCCGAACAGCTCGCTCTCGAAGAGCGTCTCGAGCACCGTCGAGCAGTTCATCGCCATGAAGGGTTGCGTGCGGCGCGGGCCGGTCCCGTGGAGCGCGCGCGCGACCAGTTCCTTGCCCGTGCCGGTCTCGCCGGTGACCAGCGCCGTGCGGACGTGCGGCGCCAGACGCCGGATCATGCTGAAGAGCTCCTGCATGACGGGGCCGCGCCCGATCAGGCCCTGGAACTCGAGCCGCCGCGCCAGGTCGGTCTCGATCGACAGCACGCTGCGCCGCCGCTCCGTCTCCTCGCGGATGCTGCCCAGGAGCTGTTCCACCCGGCCGAAGTCGAGCGGCTTGGTCAGGTAGTCGCGCGCGCCGAGCTTGATCGCCTCCACGGCCGTGTCCACCGTCGCGTAGCCGGTCATCAGCACGGCCTGGCACTGCGGATCGATTTCGCGGATGGCGCGGAGCACGTCCAGGCCGTCCACGTCGGGAATCCGGAGGTCCACCATCAGGAGGTCGGCGCGCCGGGTCCGCATCAGCACGATGGCTTCGGACCCGGAGGAACAGCCGATCACTTCGAACCCGGCTCGCGTGCCGAACCGCTCCAGGACCTGCAGGATCGGCTCCTCGTCGTCAACGACCATGAGCAGAGGCTGCGACGTGGTCATGCGTACTCCTTTTGCTGTTCGATGGCCCGCACGGCGGACCAGAGCGGGCGCAGTTGGAACGGCGGTACCAGGACGGCCGCCGCGTGCGCGCGCGCGAAGCGTTCCGTCTCGCCGTCGGCGCTCGACAGGCCCAGCAGGATGAGCGGGGAGACGGCCCGGCGGTCCGCCAGCTCCGCGGCCCACTCCGCGGCATGCGGCGAGAGAGTGCCCCACCCCACGACGGCGGCGCTCAGGCCGCCCTCGCGGTAGCGCGCGAGGGCCTCGTCGGCGCGCGCCACCGCGGCGACGCGGTAGCCCCACGCGGCCAGCGCCGCCGCCAGGAACTCCCGTTCGCTCGGCTCCGCGTGGCCGACCAGGATCTCCCGCGCGTCCACGCGCACCGGCTCGACGCGGGCCGGCAGGCGCAGCCAGAACGTCGTGCCGGCGTCCACGCGAGTCGTGACGGCGATCTCCCCGCCGTGATCCCGCACGATGCCGTAGCAGATGCTCAGCCCGAGACCGGTGCCTTCGCCCACGTCCCGCGTGGTGAAAAACGGGTCGAAGACGCGCGAGACGTTCGCCGGGGCGATGCCGTGGCCCGTGTCGCTCACGAAGATCTCCACGGCGCTTCCCGCCTCGTCCAGCCGGGCGCCGACCGTCAGCCGGCGCTCGGGGCGATTCCGCATCGCCTGCTCCGCGTTCAGGATCAGGTTCAGGAGCGCCTGCTGGAGCTGCCCCCCGTCGGCGACGAGCTCGGGCAGCCCGGGCTCGAACTCCGTGGCGAGCGCGATGTCGTTCAGCCGCTGGTGATAGCTGCGCAGCGACAGCACGCGGCCGACCAGGTCCGCAACGTCCTGCGGCGCGCGCGCGGTGGCCTGCCGGCGCGCGAACGACAGCAGGTTCCGGACGATGCGGGCGGCGCGCTCGGCCTCGTCGCTGATGTGCCGCAGGTCGGAGGCCAGCTCGGCGGCCGCGCGCGGCGCCTCGACGCGGCCGGGATCCCGCAGCTCCGCCTCGAGCAGCTGCGCGTAGCCGATGACGCTCGTCAACGGGTTGTTCAGCTCGTGCGCGACGCCCGACACGAGCTGCCCGATGGCCGAGAGCTTCTCGGCCTGGAGCAGCTGCGCCTGCGTGGACTTCAACTGGTCCAGCGTGGCGACGAGCTGCGCGTTGGCCAGCGCGATCTCGTCGCTCATCTGCTGCAGCTGCCGCGCCGACCGGATCCGGTCCGTCACGTTCTTGGCGACCTGCACCACCGACACGCCGCCGGTCCCGCGGACCGGAAACGTCGTCACGCTGAAGATCTGGCCGTCGGGCCGCGTGATGTCGTCGCTGCTCGCCTCCCCTTCCACGAGCGCCCGGCCGACGGCGCAGGACGGGCAGCCCCCGCCGCAGAAGCCGATCTCGCTGCACGTCGAGTAGCGGAGCGCCGTCACGGCAAGGTCCGCGCAGGCCGCGAGCGCCGCGTTGCCGCGCAGCAGCACGCCGGCGCGATCGAACACCGCGATGGGGTCGCCTATCGCGTCGAACGTGCCCTCCCACTCCCGCTTGGCGCGGCGCACCGAGTCGTGCAGCCGCGCGTTCTGCACGGCGACGAGGATCTGGCCCCCGATCATCCCGAGCAGCCGCTCGTCGGCCAGGTCGAAGCGATGCGGCTGCGCCGCCGCGACGGTGAGCGTGCCGACCAGATCGTTGCCGGCCAGCATCGGCACGCTCAGCGCGCTTCGCGCGGAGCCCCGCGCGCCCCCGCCGCACGCGTCGGCGGCGAGGTCCTCGACAATCACCGACGCACGCGACGCGATGACCCGGTCGCTGAACGGCCGGTCGAGCGTGCCGGCGTCGAACTCCTCGGCCGTGCTGCCCGGGACCGCCCAGGCGCGGACCTCGAAACCGCCCGCCAGGTCGTCCCGCAGCCGGATCGACCCGGCGAGCGCGTCGAACGCGCGGACCACCCGCTGGAGCGCGCCGCCCAGCACGGCGTCGAGTTCCAGCGATCGGCTCGTGCCGTCCGCAATCTCGTTGATCGTCTGCAGCTCCCAGAACAGCCGGCGGTTGTACAGCGCGATCCGCCGCCGCTCGAGCGCCCGATCGATCGTCGCGATGAGCTGCGCGCCGTCCACCGGCTTCTGGAGGTACGCGAACGCCGCCAGCTCGTACGACCGGATCGCCGAGGCGAGCGAGGCCATCGCCGCGACGACAATGATCTCCGCGTCGGGCGCCAGCTCCTTGATCCGGCGGAGCGCGTCGAGCCCCGGCTCGGGCCCGGGGCCGGGGTCGAGCAGCACGATCTGGAACCGGCCGCTCCCGGCGGCCTCGACGCCCTCGGCGAGCGAGCCCGCATGCGTGAGGCCGTACCCCGTCAGGCCGGCGGCCTCGCGCGCCCAGGCGTCCGGCCCGGTGCCGTCGTCAATCAGCAACAGTGAGACAGGTGTGTCGGACATTGCGGAGGCGGCCCGCACGGGTGCGGGCCGCCCGGGCGAATGGCAAGAGCGGGGCCGGAACCGCCCACCGCCCGCCCACGGGCCGCTGGCGCCGGCAGCTCAACGGGTTATGGCGCGCGCGCGGGCGTGGAGGAGGGTCCCGTCGGACGGCCGCGTTTCACGCGTGAAACGGCCTGGGTTTCAGGCGTGAAACTACGTCGCTATTCCATGCTTCTTCATCAGCCGCCACATCGTCGTGCGGCTCACCTGCAGCTCCCGCGCGGCGGCGGTGATCTCGCCGCGGTGGCGGGCGAGCGTGGCGACGAGGCGATCCCGCTCGGCCCGCTCGCGCGCGGCGGCGACCGAGCTGGCGGGCGACGGCGTCTGCGAGCGGGCCACGATCTCCTCTGGCAGATCGGCCGGCTCGATCCGGTCCGCCGTGGCGACGGCCACGGCCCGCTGGAGGACGTGCTCGAGCTCGCGGACGTTCCCGGGGAACGGGTACGCGAAGAGCAGATCCAGGGCGGCCGGCGAGCACGACGTCACCGACGAGGCCTGTCCGTACCGGCGGAGGAAGTACTCGACGAGCAGCGGCACGTCTCCCGCGCGCTCGCGCAGCGGCGGCAGGTGCACGCGGTGGACGTTGATCCGGTAATAGAGGTCGTCGCGGAACTCGCCGGCCTGCATCGCGGCGGAGAGATCGATGTTGGTCGCGCTGACGAAGCGGACGTCCACCACGCGGCTGTCGTTCTCGCCGACGCGCCGGACCTCGCCGGCTTCGACGGCGCGCAGCAGCCTCGCCTGGAGCGGCTTCGACATCGTGCCGATCTCGTCGAGGAAGAGCGTGCCGCCGGCCGCGTGCTCGATGAGGCCGGCGCGCGTGCCGGACGCCCCGGTGAACGCCCCGCGGGCGTGGCCGAACAGCTCGCTCTCGAGCAGCGATTCGGCGAGCGTGGCGCAGTTGACCGCCACGAACGGGCGCGCCGACCGCGTGCTGTTGGCGTGCAGCGCCCGCGCCGCCAGCTCCTTGCCCGTGCCGGTCTCCCCCGTGATGAGCACCGCGCCCGGCGCCGCCGCCGAGCGCGCAATCGTCTCCCGGACCTTCCGCATCGCCGGGCTCTCCCCAACGAGCGCCTCGAGCGAGCCCGACATCCGGATCTGCCGCTGGAGCAGGTCCACCTGACGGGCGAGCTGCCGGCGCTCGGCCGCCGACCGCACGCGCATCAGCAGCTCGTTGCGGAAGAAGGGCTTCTGCACGAAGTCGATCGCCCCGAGCTTCATCGCCTCCACGGCCGTGTCCACCGTGCCGAAGCCCGTCATGATGATGAACGACGCGTCGACGCGGGCGTCGCGCAGCCGCCGCAGCACGTCGAGCCCCGACACGCCGGGCATCCGCATGTCCGAGAGGATCACGTCGAACCCGCCGTCGCGCGCGAGCTGGAACCCCTCCTCGCCAGTCTCGGCCAGGCGTACCGTGTACCCCGCCTGCGAGAGCATCCGGCTCAGGCTGTCGCGCACGCCGCCGTCATCGTCTATGACCAGGACTCGGGACACTTGTCGCAGCTCCCAGTTTCCAGTTTCCAGTTTCCAGTTCCCAGGTTCCAGCTTCGGCTCGCGGCGTCCGGCTTCCAGCCGGGTGGCCGCGAATCAGAGAGGCTGGGAAGCTCGCAACTGGCAACTGGAAGCTGCCTACGCAGTCATCGCATACACCACGATGTTGACCGCGAACTTCGTGTTGTCCTCGCGCTGGAAGCGCTTGTTGCGCCAGTCGTAGTCCCATTCGCAGCCGTAGTCCTTGTTGCTGTACAGCACCCCGGCGCGGCGGCGATGCTCGACCGCCCTGAGGTAGTCGTGCACGATCTCGTCGCCCCAGCCGTTGAGCTCGTGCGACGTGGTCGGCGGGCCGTCCTCGAACGTGAAGAAGCAGCGGTACAGGGGATGGCCGCGCGCCAGCCGCGGCATGGCGCCGCCCTCGGGGAACGCCAGCTTCATCTCGCTCTCGAAGCTGCGCGCGTACAGCCCGTCGATGTCGTGGTTGCAGTCGTCCGAGAACAGCAGGCCGCCGTGTTCGACGAAGGCGCGCAGGCGCTCCCGCTCCTCCGCGCGGAAGCGCACCAGCTTGTGCCCGGTCATGAACAGGAACGGGAACGCGAACAGCTCGTCCGAGGATGCCGTGATGACCACCTCTTCCGGGTAGACCGGAATCGTCGTGTACTCGACCACCGAGTTGAGCACGTTGGCCGCAACTTTGGGGTTGTAATCCCAGTCCCCGGAGTCGTACCGTAGCCGGGCGAAGACGAACTCGGACCCCCGGGGCCTGCCCTGGGGCCGCTCTGCCGCCGCGTCCATGGCTGCATTGTATCCGGGCCCACTCCAGGCACTTATAATGAAAGACAGCGGTCCGGGCCCGCAGGCCGCCGACGACCGGGTAAACGATTGAGGGGCAGAGGCGTAAACCTAATGTCAGGAGCTCAGGCCGCGGGCCTGCCATCGCGGGAAGCGGACAGCGCCGCCGCCTCGGCCGTCAAGGCCATGCAGGCCGATGGGCGGCACGCGGAAGCCCGCGAGCGGTATACCGAGCTCGTGGCCAGACACCAGCGCCGGGCCGGACGGATCGCGTTTCACTACGTCCGGGACGTCGCGGAAGCCGACGAGGCGGTGCAGGACGCGTTCGTCAAGGCCTACTCGCACCTCTCGACTTTCCGTGAAGAGCTGCCGTTCGAGGTCTGGTTCACGAGGATCCTGATCAACGGGTGCCTGGATCGGATCAAGGCCCGCACCCGGCGCGAGCGCTGGCTCGTGCCGATGCCGGAGTACCCGAACCAGGCGCAGGGGTTCGCCGAGCGGGTTCCCGGCCCGGGCCCGTCGCCGGAATCCCAGCTCCTCGCGCGGGAGCGCCGCCAGCAGCTGGCCGCCGCGCTTGCGCGGCTCCCGGCGCGGCAGCGATCGGTGTTCATGTTGAGTCACTACGAGGGCTGCACGTCGCGCGAGGTCAGCGCCCTGACGGGGTTGAACGAATCGACTGTCCGCGTGCACCTGTTTCGCGCCATCCGCAAACTGCGGACGCTGCTCGCCGCCGACGGGGCGGCTCCGGAGAGCTCTGGAGACAAACGCCGTGTCAATCCTTGATCGCCACGCCGCCACGCGGCATCTGGACGACGACGACCTGGCCGACATCTGGAGCAGGGCGGCCACCGACGGCCGTGCCGCGTCCCATCCGCACCTCACGTCGTGCGCGCACTGCCGCGTCCGCTACTCCGCCTTCACCGGCTGGCTCGGCGAGCTGCGGAGCGAGGCGCACGCCGAGGCCGACGGCGTGTTTCCGCCCGAGCGTCTCGCGGCGCAGCAGGCCGCCATCGTCCGCCGGCTCGAGGCGCTCGAGCGCCCGGCGCGGGTGATCGCCTTCCCGCGCCAGACGCGTCCCGTCTCCGGCGCCCGGCCCCTCGCGCGCCGCTGGATCGCGACCGCCGCCGCCGCCGGCCTCGTCATCGGCCTCGCGGCGGGCCAGATTCTCGATCTGCGTCACGCGTTCGACACCTCCGCGCAGCCGCCCCGCCCGTCAGGTCAGCTGACCCAGGGGCCGCAGTCCGCGGCAGTGCGGCAGCCTGGCGTCCAGCCCGCGAGCCTCTCGGTCGATGAGACGCTCTTCTACGACGACGAATCGGATGCCACCGCCAGGGGCGCGCGCTACATGCCGGCGCTCGACCAGCTGATCCCGCGCGCCCGCGACGATTCGGATCGGAACCGCTGACGACGTGGCCGCTCCACAGCCCCTGATTTTCCGCCGAGGCCTCGACATGAAGGAGGCCGTGGCAGGCGAGCTCGCCGCTGCCTACCACAGCGCCATCGTGGACGACGTGCGCGCCAACGGCTATCGCTTCGAGTCCGGCCGCCTGACCGTTCACCTGGCGCACGAGTTCGGGTTCTGCTACGGCGTCGATCGCGCGGTCGATTACGCCTATCAGGCCCGCCGGCGCTTCCCCGGCCGGGCCGTGTACCTCACCGGCGAAATCATCCACAACCCGCACGTCAACGACCGGCTGCGCGACGAGGGCATCCGCTTCCTCAGCGATCCCGGCGAGAGCTGGGACGCGCTCGGCGGCGACGACGTCGTGATCCTGCCCGCCTTCGGCGTCACCGTCGGCGATATGGCGAGGCTCGTCGACCAGGGCTGCACGCTGGTGGACACGACCTGCGGGTCGGTCCTCAACGTGTGGAAGAACGTCGTCCGCTACGCGCAGGACGGCTTCACGTCGATCATCCACGGCAAGGTCAGGCACGAGGAAACGCGCGGGACGGCCTCCCAGGCGCTGAAGTCCCCCCAGGGGCGCTACCTCATCGTCCTCGATCGCGACGAGGCCCGCCTCGTCTGCGACTACATCCGCCAGGGCGGCGACCGCGCAGCATTTCTCGAACGGTTCGGCGGCGCCGTGTCGCCGGGGTTCGATCCGGATCGCGACCTCGAGCGCATCGGCTGCGCGAACCAGACGACGATGCTGATGTCGGAGTCGCTCGAGATCGGCGAGATGTTCCGAGCGGCCATGACGGAGCGCTACGGGGAGGCGGAGATCGCGTCGCACTTCCGGGCGTTCGACACCATCTGCAGCGCCACGCAGGAGCGGCAGGACGCCGTCATCACCCTGCTGGACGAGCAGCGTCTGGACCTGATGCTCGTCGTCGGCGGTTACAACAGCAGCAACACCTGCAACCTCGCGCGGATCTGCGCCGACCGCGTCCCCACCTACCACCTGGCCGATCCGGAGTGCCTGGTGTCGCCCGGCGAAGTGCGCCACCGTCCGATCGGCGCGCCCTCGACGACGTCGAGCCCCGAACGGGTCGCCCGCGGGTGGCTGCCGGCCTCGGGCCCGGTCGTCATCGGCCTCACCGCCGGCGCCTCGACTCCCAACAACATCGTCGGGGACGTGATCGACCGGTTGGGCCGGTTCACCGCCGCCGGCTGATTCCGCCGGGCGGTCCGGCGGCCCGGGGGTCCCTTCACCGACACGTGCAGGCCCGACCTTCAGGTCGGGCGTGACCCAGGTCAGCAAGGACCCTGATTGGGGCACCCGAAAGCAAATGTTCTGCCAGCCAGAACACCCTGAACCCAAGTAGGTTACGGGAATCCCTAACCGCCTGGAGACCGCCCGCCGGCGCGCCAGCAGTAAACATGCCCTCCGGGCCGGTCGTAATCAACTCCGTAATCCGGTTCTGGAGAAACACACAGATGGCAAGGCACTTTGCGTGGATGCTCGCGGCGGCGCTGCTCGCGACTCCGGCCCTGGCCGGCGACCGCCAGGAGGAGCCGAAGCGGGATCGGCAGACGCGCGACTCGCGTCAGGACTCGAACCGGTGGAAGTGGTGGATCAACCCGGAGCACCGGAAGGAGCTGGGGATCACCGACGAGCAGTCCCGGCGGATCGAGGAGATCTTCGAGTCGATGTTCCCTCCGCAGCGGGCGAAGGCGCGCGAGGCGGACACGCTCGAGGACGAACTGTCGAGAATCCTGAAGGACGCGACCGCGGACGTCGCGACGGTGACGGCCAAGGTGGAGCACATGGAGAAGCTGCACGCCGAGCGCCGGGCCATGCGCACGATCATGCTCTATCGGATGAATCAGGTGCTGACGCCGGAGCAGCGCGTCAAGCTCGAAGCCTTCTGGAAGAAGCGTGAAGCCAACCGGCGGCGGCAGCCGGAACGCACCGACCGACATCACTGACCCTGTGGCCCGCCGTGCGATACTGGAGGGCTTTTTTTCGTATCCCAGCCAGCATTCTGGAGGCACTACCGTGAGGAAGACCGCATCACTCCCGATGGCGGCCGCGCTGGCCGCTGCGCTGACCGCGCCGGCGGCCGCGCAGGACGCACCCACCAAGGAGCACGTGCGCGCGCTCATCGAGCAGGCGATGGCGCAGACGCAGCCGGGCGTGCAGGCGCCGGCGGCGGCGACACAGGGACCCGTCGTCGACCTGACGGTGGACGAGGCGGTCGCGCGGGCGCTCGAACGCAACCTGACGCTGCAGTCGCAGCGGCTGACGCCCCGGACGTACGACTACTCGATCGCCGCGACCCGCGCGGCCTACCGGCCGACGCTCACCACGAACCTGAGCAACCGGTCCACCACCCAGCTGCCCACGACCACGGTCGAGGGCGGCGTGGTCGTCAACACCGATACGCGGACCTGGAACTCGGGGGTCGGCCAGGCACTTCCCTGGGGCGGGGGCAGCGTCCAGGTCAACTGGAACAACAACCGCGCGTTCACCGATCGCAACAACTCGACGTTCAATCCCAGCTTTGGATCGAATCTGTCGGCCCAGTACACGCAGCCGCTGCTGCGGAACTTCAAGTTCGACAATACCCGCTCGCAGCTCCTGAACCAGACCATCCAGCAGGACATCGCCGAGATCGAGCTGACGGCGACGACGGCGAGCACCGTCGCCGAGGTGCGCAACGCGTACTGGGAGCTCGCCTACTCCTACCAGGCCGTGGACGCGGCGCGGCAGTCGCTGGAGCTGGCGACGAAGCTCGTGCAGGACAACCGCGCCCGCGTGGAGATCGGCACGATGGCGCCGATCGACGTCGTGCAGGCGCAGGCCGAGGAGGCGAGCCGCCGCCAGCAGCTCGTCACGGCGCAGGCGACGCTCAGGAACAACGAACTGGCCCTCAAACGCCTGATCGTCGGCGGCACCGACGACGAACTCTGGACGGCGACGATCAGTCCCGTCGATCGGCCCTCGCCGCAGCCCGAGACGATCGATCTCGAGGCGGCGGTGGGCAACGCCCTGGCGAACCGGACCGACCTGATCGTCAACCGGAAGAACATCGACAGCGCGAACGTGACCATCCGCAGCCTGAGGAACTCGGCGCTGCCGCAGCTCAACCTGGTGACGAGCTACCAGCTCGACGGCCGAGGCGGCACGTCGATTCCGCGCGATCCCACGATTCCGATCGTGCGCGGCGGCTATGTCGATGCCCTCCGCAACATCGCGGCCTGGGACGCGCCCACGTGGAACGTGTCGCTGCAGTTCAGCTATCCGATCGGCCAGAGCGCGGAAGAAGCCAACCTCGCGCGGCAGCAGCTGCTGCTCCAGCAGAGCCAGGTGCAGATCAAGACCACCGAGCTGCAGATCGCCACCGACGTGACGAGCGCGGCGCTCGCCGTGCGCAACGCCTACGAGGCGCTCCAGGCGGCCCAGGCCTCCCGCGAGCTGTCCGAGCAGCGCCTGAACGCCGCACAGAGCAAGTTCGAGGTCGGCATGGCCACGAACTTCGAGGTGGTGCAGGCCCAGCGCGATCTGAACGACGCGCGCAACAGCGAGCTGCGGCAGCTCCTCAACTACCGCCGCGCGCTCGTGGACTTCGAACGCGTGCAGATCAGCCCGCGGTAAACGACTCGGATTTCGTGGGTTGGCCATGCCTAAAACCGCCGCCATCGTCGTCATCGCCGTGCTCGCGCTCGCGGGCGCGGTCGTCTACAACCGGAGCGAGGCCCCGGCCGGGAGCGCCTCGGAGGGGGCCGACGCCGGCTATCAGGCGGGCGGCCGCGGCGGGCGCGGGGGCGGCGGCATGCGCCCCCCCATGCCCGTCGAGTTCGCCGACGTCCGGCGCGCTCCGCTCGCCGAGCACATCGTCGTCGTCGGCAACCTGATCGGGGAGGCGACCGTCGAGGTCGTGCCGCGCGTCAACGGCCGCCTCCAGGCCGTCCTCGTCAAGCTGGGCGATCCGGTCCGACGGGGGCAGGTCATCGCGCGGGTCGAGGATCGCGAAGTCCGCGAGCAGGTCCGGCAGGCGGAGGCCTCGCACCAGGTGGCGCAGGCCTCCATCCGCCAGCGCGACGCCGATCTGAAGCTCGCGAAGACCAACCTCGATCGCTCGCAGAGCCTGTACCAGCGGCAGCTCCTGCCGCAGCAGACGTACGACGACACGCAGGCGAGATACGAGGCGGCGCAGGCCCAGCTCGATCTGGCGCGCGCGCAGTTCGAGCAGGCGAAGGCCCGGCTCGACGAGCTGAAGATCACCCTCTCCAACACGATCATCGTGTCGCCCGTCGACGGGTTCGTCGGCAAGCGCTTCCTCGATCCGGGGGCCTTCGCCAGCACCAACGCCCCGATCGCCTCGGTCGTGGACATCAGCCGGGTGCGGATGGTCGCGAACCTCGTCGAGCGCGACGTCCGGCGCGTGCCGGCCGGCACGCCCGCGCAGGTGGAGGTGGACGCCTACCCCGGCGAGACGTTCACCGGCCGGGTCAGCCGCGTCGCGCCCGTGTTCGACCCGGCGACCCGCACGGCGGAGATGGAGATCGAGGTGCCGAACCCCGGCTTCCGGCTGAAGCCCG
>Ga0299914_10001858_pt1 | contig 14261 bp, 14 predicted proteins | sample RVTome_10_FD_201361 | JGI IMG/M metagenome (GOLD analysis project Ga0299914, IMG submission 201361) | Soil microbial communities from uranium-contaminated site in the Upper Colorado River Basin, Wyoming, United States - RVT153D57 (version 2) ...
CCATATGTGCGTGTAGCCCGCGTCGACGAACTTGTTGATGAGGTCGATGTGCTCTTCGGGGTCCGGCCCGGCTGCGATCTTGCCGTCCAGATCCTCGGGCTCGACGTTGTCGGCCGCGGCCTCGAAATGGCGCGGGAGCGGCAACTCCTGGCTTAACTCGCCGCCGAGTCCGACGATCGGCCACCAGCGGGACGCGTTCTTGAGCGCCTCATCGCGATCCTCGCCCCAGCAGACGGTGACCTCCGCGTAGCGCGGTTTGCCCTCACCTCCGGCGGCATCGAACTTCTCGATCATGTCCTCGTCGGGTGCAAGGGCGATGAGGCCGTCCCCCTTCTCGCCGGCGAGCTCGATCGCTTTGTCGCCGCTTGCGGCGACGAGGATCGCCGGAGGTGCCTCCGGCATCGAGTAGATGCAGGCGTTCTCGACGGTGAAGTACCTGCCGTGGTGGGTCTGCATGCCCCCGCGCCACAGCAGGCGGATGACGTCGATCGCCTCGTCCAGCATGTGCCGCCGGACACTCGCCGGCGGCCACCGGTCCCCGAGGATGTGCTCGTTGAGTGCCTCTCCGGTCCCGACGCCGAGACAGAAACGGCCGGGGAGAAGTGTGGCGGCGGTCGCTGCCGCCTGGGCGACGATCGCCGGATGGGTCCGGATCGTGGGGCAGGTGACGCCGGTGAGTAGCTCCAACCGTTCGGTCGCCACCCCGATGGCACCGAGCACGCCCCACACGAACGGGCTCTGGCCCTGCTCGTCCGTCCATGGGTGGAAGTGGTCGGAGATAGCCGCGAATTCGAAGCCGGCGTCCTCGGCCCGCTCCGCTTGACGAACCAGATCCGGCGCGCCGAACTCCTCCGACGAGAGCTTGTATCCGATCTTCTCCAGGCTCACGACCAGCGAGTACCCGGCATGCTTGACGACTAAACGGTTGCGCTCAGTTCCGCCGGGGTCGCGCTCAGTTCCGCCGAGGCGACGCGGCGACTCCTGCCAGCGCCGACACGATCCCGACGACGGCGGCGACGAGCACGAGGATCAGACCGATGGCGGGACGCGGGTCGCCGACTATCTCCATGCGCCGCGAGATGTCCGACGTGAGCTCGGAGACCGCCCGGTAGTCGGCTACCCCGATCACGCCCACGACGAAGGAGGCGAAGAAAGCAAGCCAGGCGGGCCCGCTCTTCTTCCTGAGCATCACCAGGAACGCGCACGCGATTAGCACCCCGGCGCAGGCGATCACGTACCACCCGTCGCGGGCCTCGATACCGGTGAACGGTTCTGCTTTCGCCAGTTCCGCCTCCGGCCCTTGTCCCGGGGGGTCGACCACCACCCAGTCGAGGACGGCTCCGATCACGGCAGCTGCTGCGGCCGCCATCAGCCCGGCCGAGGCGGCGATGCGCGCCCTATCGAAGTAATCCACTTGGGTTGTCGGCTCTTTCACCGGCGTTAGCCTACAGATGTGTCGGAGAAACGAAGGTGCCTGTTGGCGATCCACGCGCATCCCGACGACGAGTCGTCGAAGGGATCGGGAACGATGGCGCGCTATGCGAAGGAAGGCGTGCGGGTCGTCCTCGTGTGTGCTACCCGTGGTGAGGAGGGCGACATCCTCAATCCCCGCATGGATCAGCCCGGCATCAAAGAGCGCATGCAAGAGCTGCGCGAGGCTGAGCTCGAGACCGCGTGCGACCTATTGGGGGTCGAGGAGATCTATCAACTCGGCTACCGCGACTCGGGGATGCCCGATTCGCCGGGGAACGAGAACCCGGCCGCGTTCATGAACGCCGATCCGGACGAAGCGGTCGGCCGGCTCGTCGAGATCATCCGCAGGGAGCGCCCGGAGGTGGTCCTCGCCTACGACGAATCGCGCGGCTACGACCATCCGGACCATGTGAAGGTGCACGAGTGGGGGACGCAGGCGTTCCACGATGCCGGCGATCCCGACAAGTTTCCCGATGAGGGCGAACCGTGGACGCCGAAGAAGCTGTACTACTTCGCGACCTTCACGAAGAAGCGCTTCCAGAAGCTGAACGACGCAGCAGTGGCCGAGGGCATGGAGCCTCCGTACGCAGGCTGGTTGGAGAACTGGGATTCCTTCGGGTTCGAGGAGCCTAAGATCACAGCCCAGGTCGACGTGGGCGATTTCATCGAGTTACGGAGTAAGGCCCTCCTCGCGCACGCCACACAGATCGATCCCGACTCTTTCTGGTTCGCGGTCCCCGACGAGATGCACCGCAAGGTCTACCCGTGGGAGGACTACACGTTGATCGCGTCCAACGTTCAGACGCGCGAGAAGGAAGAGGACCTCTTCGAGGGGATCGAGTAGCCGGCTAGTTATAGGTGCGGCGCGCCAGGCTCTCTTCGAGGACGGCGATGATCTCGTCGCCGAGGAGTTCGTCATGCTGGAGGAGCGCGTCGACGAGCCCGTCCACGAGATCGCGGTTCTTCTCGAGGAGCCACGAGACCTGCTCCCTCAGGGTCAACAGCATGTCGTTGACCTCTTTCTTGGTGTCCTCGTTGCCGAGCACCTTCGCCACGATGTTGGCTGATCCGAAGCCTCCGTTGTTCACGGCTTCGTACGACACGAGCGAACTGCCCATCCCATACGACCCGATCATCTGTGCGGCGAGCCCCGTCGCCGCCGTGAGGTCCGAAGAGGGCCCGGTGCCGGATTCGCCGAAGTAGAGGTGTTCCGCAGCGAGCCCGCCGAGCATGATCTTCAGCGTTCCCTCGAGCTCCGACTTCGTCTTCGTGAAGCGCTCCTCGGTGTCCGAGTGAGCCAGTAGACCCAGGGCACTTCTGCGCTTGATGATCGAGAGAACCTCGAGGCGGCGCTCCTTGGCGCACAGGTACGCGGTGACCGCGTGGCCGGCCTCGTGTGTGGCGATGAGCCTGCGCTCCCTGTCCGTGTAGGCGACCGGCTGCCCAAGTCCGACCTCTTCAGAGAGTCGGGCTCGTTGCACGTCGCGCCACGAGAGCTCTTTGCGACCGTCCCGAAGTGCCCACACGAGGGCCTCGTCGAGCACGTGCTCGAGCATGGCCGGTGAGTACCCGAGCGTCATCGCGGCAAGCTCTTCGCGCATGTCCTCGCGATCCATCTCCTCGGCGTGTGCGCGACGAGCCAGGAAGTGGTCGACGAGATCCCGGCGACCTGAGCGGGAGGGGAGATCGAAGTGCAAGATGCGGTCGAATCGCCCCGGTCTGAGAAGCGCGGGGTCCAGCGAGTCGGCGCGGTTCGTGGCGCCGATGATGAGCACGTTGTTGTAGATCGGCGAGCCCTTCTTGAGCTGCCGGTGCGCCGGTAGGAAGGCGTTGACGACATCCTTCATCTTGTTCTTCATGCGCCCCGATAGCGCGGGAGACTCGAACGACTGCATCTGGATCAGTAGCTCGTTGACGACTCCACCCGTCCCGGAGTCCATCATCCGGTGAACCATCCGGCTGGAGTTCCCGATGGGACTCATCTGATTCATGCCGCCCCGGGCGTTACCGATGGCGTCGATCTCCTCGATGAATCCGATCGCGCCTCCTTCTTTGGCAGCGGCCTTCTTGAGCCCCTTGAAGAAAGCTCGGATCTTGAACGCCGTCATCCCGTAGAACATGCTTTGGAACTGCGGCGCCGAGACGAAGTAGAACGGCACGCTGGCCTCGGCGGCCATGGCTTTCGCGAGGTGCGTCTTGCCCGTTCCCGGATTCCCTTCGAACAAGAGGCCGCGACGTGGGTTGCCCCCGAGCTCCTCGCGGAAGGTCTTGTAGGCGAGGAAGATCTGCAGGGTCCGAGTGACCTCTTCGAGGACGCCGTCGATGCCGCGCACGTCGTCGAAGCCCATCTCGATCTGCTCCGGGCTGAAACGGACCGCCGGCGACCTTCCGTTCACCATGATCGGCAGCGCGATCATCATCACGAGCATCACCATGATGACGCCGGGGAAGACCCACATCATCGCGTCGGGCCCGAGTGTCGGGAAACCGATGAGGGGCCGGTCGTTCAAGATCCGGCTAAGCATGTAAGCGAAGATGAAGAGGTTCAGATAGAGGAGCCAGCGGAGACGACGATGGCGGTTGCGCTCGCGGATCCTCTTGACGTCCTCACGGTGCCCGTCCGCCAACGACTTGAACGCGTCGAAGGACCGGACGCTCTCGGCTGCCGTAGCCTCTGATCTCTTCATCGTGCGCGCCCCGCGGAAACGCCCCTGCCTCTTTGGCAATTCATGGTTTAAAGCTTCGGCGTTTCCGGGTCCTTCTTTAGCCCTAGGGGCCCCGTAGCGACCGCCCAAGTCACGAGGAAGAACGGGGCACCGAGGGCGCGCGCCGCCGCTTGAGCGAGACCGACCCCGGCCCACGCCCGCGAGTCGCCGAGTGGCTCGGTGAGGAGGATCCCCACCCGCTCCGCAAGGAGACCCAGGGCGAGTTCTGTTGCGAGCGCTATGAGCAGGGCCGGCGCGTGATCGCGCCACGCTCTGGCCAGGCTCCCGTCGGCCCCCCTGAGTCGGCTCCAGGCTCCCCGAACCGTGACCATCAGCCCGTCGGAATCGTCGACCAACACACGGCGGGACGCCCGAGCCAGGAGGGGCAGCAGGAGGAGTTCGAGCGCGGTGACGGCCAGCAGGGCCCGCCGGGCGTCGTCGAGCTCTGCTGTCCCCACGCTCCTAACCTGGCGCCCGCTGGGGAACTTCTCGATCTCGTCGTGGATCTCGCTCACGGCGATGACCTTCTGGAAGACGAACGAGTACCCGACGTGCAGAGGCACCGTGACGCACGCCACCAGAAGGAAATACGTCGTGAAGTTCTTGAGCGTCAGCCGGAAGGCGTGGTCGAGCATCCCGGGAGTCTAGTGGTGCTCGGGGTCGGCTCAACGGGCGCGCCGGGGGCGGCGGTATTACCCTCAGGGGATGAGCGTTTTCACTCGCAGCGGCAACGAGAACCAGATGCGTTGGGACCGGCGCTCGCCGCGCTTCATGGAGGTCTGGTACGCCACGATGACCCATCGCGAGTCTGGGAGTGGTCTGTGGTTCCGGTACACGATCACCGCGCCGGATAAGACGTTCGGCTCGCCGTACTGCGAGCTGTGGGCGTTCTACTTCGATCCTGAAGGCAAGCGAAGCTTCGCGGGCAAGCAGCGGTACTCGATCGACCAACTGAGCCCTCCGTCCGGTCGCGACGACGGCGCGATCGTGCGCATCGGGGACGCGTGGCTTAGTGAGAATCACCTCGAGGGATCGGTCGAGCGCGACGGCCGGACGATCTCGTGGTCGCTCGACTTCGAGCCCTCGGACGAATGTTTCCAGCATCTCCCCCAACGACTCCTCCCGCGTCTCGAGAAGCGCGTGTCGGTTCTTTGCTCGCCCAATCTCTCGGTTCCGTTCTCGGGAACGGTGAAGATCGATGGCGACGCACTCGAGCTAGAGAACGATCCGGGCGGTCAGACGCATCGCTGGGGTCGCGCTCATTCGTCGACATGGACGTGGGGGCATTGCTCGTTGTTCGACGGCGGCGAGGTCGCGGTGTTCGAGGGCGTTGCCGCGAAAGCCTCCCTCGGCCCCCTTCCCGCTCCAACCATGACGTTCGCGTACCTGGAGTTGGAGGGTGAGCGGATGCCGTTCAACGAGTTTCGGTGGGCGCTTAAGGCCAAGAGCAGTTACGAGATGCCGACGTGGGCGTTCACGGCGCGCAACGACAGATGGCGGATCGTGGGCGCGTCGCGCTCGCACCCCGATCGCTTCGTGCAGGTTACGTACGCGGACCCGGACTCGACCCTGCGCTACTGCGCCAACTCGGAGCTGGCCGACCTGGCGCTGGAGGTTTACCGCCGCGAGGGCTCGGCCTGGCGCCACCACCGAAGCCTCACGGCAACCCGCACGGCCCACCTAGAGTTCGGCCAGAAGGAACCGTTCCCCGAACTCCCGATCCACCTCTAATCCTGTGGGGTGCGGCGCGCCTGCTTGGTCTCGGCTCGACGTTTCTTCTGTTGGAGTCTTCTCTCTTTCGCGGCTCGGCTCGGCTCCGTCTTCCTCCTCGGCTTCTCCTGTTTGAGGGCCGCGGCGACGAGTTCGCCGAGCCGTCTCTCCGCGTCGGCTCGGTTCCGGAGTTGGGAGCGTCGCTCGTCCGACACCACGCGCAGCACACCTCGGGAGTCGATCCGGCCCTTCAGTTTCTCGAGGAGCCTGGAGCGCTGACGAGGGCCGAGCACCTCCGAGTCGGCGACGTTCCAGCGGAGCTCGACCCGAGTCGACGCTTTGTTCGCGTGCTGACCTCCCGGCCCCCCTGAAGTGCTGAACGTCGTCTTGAGCTCGGACTCCGGTATCTCAAGCGTGCGGTTCACCCGGATGCCTGCCATCAGATGAGTTGGTCGACCAGGAGCTCCGGCGAGTCCACGGGCGCGTTGCAGACGCGGTTTCTGCACACGTACGCCGTTGCGCGCCCGCCGAGTCGCGTGCGACCCTCCAGCAGGGCGGGATCGACGCCGGCCACCTCGGTCCCGCCCGCCAGCACGACCACCTTGTTCGGAAGGAATCGGGCCCGAACCTCTCCGAGCAGCGCCTCCGTCTCCGGCGCACCGCGCTCTCCGATCACGATGATCTCGAGTGGCTCCGCCGTGTAGAGGTCGAGTCCACCGAGGAGATGCCCGAAGCCGAGCGGAGACCGAGTCATCGCCGGTGCCAGCAAGCGCATGATGTCGCGGGCGTGCTTCTCGTACTCCTCTCGTCCCGTGATGAGCGCCAGACGTTGGAGTTCGACGGCGAAGACCGAGTTCGCTGCGGGCACTGCGTTGTCGATCAGGTCCTTCGAGCGAGAGACGAGTCGCTCGGCATCGATCCCGGTCGTGAAGAACCCGCCTGCGTCGCCGTCGTGGAAGAGACGGATCGCCTCGTCCGCGGCCCAGCGCGCCTCACCGAGCCACTCCGGATCGCCGGTGACCTCGAACAGCATGAGTGTCGCCTCGAGCGTGAACGCGTAGTCCTCCGCGAAACCGAGGTGTTTCACCTGCGCGTTGCGATAGCTGCGCATCAGGCGTCCGTCCTCCCGGAGCGTCGAGAGTACGAACCGCATCGCCTCCTGGGCCGCCCGGATCCAGTCGGGCCGTTCGAGGGCCGCGCCGGCCTCCGCGAGGGCCGATGCCGCCAGTCCGTTCCACGCGGTGATCACCTTCGTGTCTGTTGCGGGTCGCACGCGCATGGTCCGACGGGTCAGCAGTGCCTCCCTGGCTCGTCCGATCGCGTCCGGGTCCGACGGCTCGCTCGCATAGACCGGGATGTTGGCCCCCTCGAAGTTCCCCTCCTCCGTGAAGCCCCAATGAGCGACTGCCCACGTGGCATCCGCTCCCGTCACCTCGCGCACCTCATCGAGCGACCAGATGTAGAAGAGACCCTCTTCGCCCTCGGAGTCGGCGTCGATCGTCGACCAGAACCCGCCGGCCTCATCGCGCATCTCCCCCAGCATCCAATCGGCCGTGTCCCGGACAACCTCGCGATGGCGTTCGTTGCCCGTCAGCTGCCATGAGCGCACGTACGTGCGCAGTAGTTGAGAGTTGTCGTACAACATCTTCTCGAAGTGAGGGACGATCCAGCGTGCGTCGACCGAGTAACGGTGGAAGCCACCGCGCAGTTGGTCGTAGATGCCGCCCGCCGCCATGGAGTCGAGGGTCAGCTTCGCCATCGTCCCCGCGTGTTCGTCCCCAGCCGCCGCGAGCCGGAGGAGCAGATCGATCGTCATCGGCGATGGGAACTTCGGCGCGCCGCCGAACCCCCCGTTGATCGAGTCGAAGCTCGTCGCGAGCACCTCGGACGCCTGCGCGACGATCGAGCGCGTCAGGGGCTCATCGGAGGGAGCGAACGCGGTCAGACCGGCCATGTGCTCGACGAGCTTCTTACCCTGTTCCTCGACCTCGTCGCGCCGGTTCTTCCACGTTTCCGCTACCGCGACCAAGAGCTTCTTGAACGAAGGCAGGCCGTGCCTGTCCTCCGGCGGGAAATACGTGCCGCCGTAGAAGGGCACACCTTCAGGTGTGAGGAAGACGGTCATCGGCCATCCACCATGTCCGGTCATCGACTGCACGGCTTCCATGTAGACGGCGTCGAGATCGGGGCGCTCTTCACGGTCCACCTTGATCGGCACGAAGAGGTCGTTCACGAGACGCGCGGTCTCCTCGTCTTCGAAGGACTCGCGCTCCATGACGTGGCACCAATGACAAGCCGCGTACCCGATGGACAGGAAGATCGGCTTGTCGGTGCGGAGCGCTTCGTCCAGCGCCTCGTGATCCCACGGGTGCCAGTCGACCGGGTTGTCTTTGTGCTGCAGGAGGTAAGGGCTGGTTTCCTCGGCGAGTCTGTTCGTCATATCCCCATGATGCCCCCAACGCCGTAACCTCGAACGATGGCGACCCTCGCGTACGTGTTGCTGCCCCTGTCCGGCATCGCCGCGTTCCTCAGCGGCGGATCGGTCCGTACCCGCACGCACGGGCTGCAGGCGATCCTCTTCGGAACCGTGTGGCCGCTGGGCCTCTACGGGGCCTCGGCGGTCTCGGCTGCGATGACCAAACTCGTTTTCGCGGCCGGAGCGCTGATCTGGGCCGTTCTCCTGGTGGGGACGCTGGCCGGGCGCGACCCGATAATCCCGGGGCTACGAGGTGTCCTTCGGCGCGCCGCCACCGATCCTCTGAACAGTGAGGGTTAAGCCGGCTTCAGGGCCGCTTCGCGAAGCACATGCGGCAGGTCGACGCGGTCGAACCGTTCACCGCCCCGCACGAGGCGCATTTCCAGAACGTCGACTCTCCTTCATCGCCGGACGTTTCCGATGTCCCGATCATTTCCTCCGGCGCCGAGCTTTCCCCGAGTCCCCACATGGACGTATCGCCCGCGGGCTCGGATCCGCCGGCGCCAACCGATGCCGTGTCGTCGGTCACCACGTCAGAGGTTTCGTCGGTGCGCCACGCGGTCGCGGTCTCGTCCGAGATCGCGCCCAGGGTTCCCGTGCTTTCAGCGGGAGAGGCCGCAGTCTCCGTTGATCCGGCCGCGCTCGTCGCGCTCTCGGTCGTGGTCTGCCCGGTAGACGGCTGGAACGCGGCCCCCGCGCCCGACGCGGTGGCGAACGCACCTTCCGGCGCGGTCGCCCACTGACCCGATTGCTCCTCGTAGACGAGCAGTTCGTCGCCGCGCTTGAACCACCAGCGACCACCGCGCTCGAAGGGCTGTTCCTCAGGGAGTTCATCGGCAGCGGGCGTTGCCGCCGCCGCGACGGGCTCGGGCTCTCGGACGGCGGGTTGAGGCTCCGCTTCGACGACCGGCTCCGCCGCGGCCGGGACCGGCTCGTCCGCCACCGTGTCGGCGGACCACGTGGACGTGCTCTCGACCGCCGCGGGTTCGCTCCACTGGGTCGCGCCGCTGCCGGCGGACTCCGGTTCGACGGTTGCCGCGATCGCTTCCTCCGAAGACGACACCGCGCCTGTCGCGGCCAGGGTTCCGGCCGCGCCGGCAGCAGCAGCCGAGCCGAACCCCGCGTCGGCGGGCTCTTCGGCGATCGACGACGGAGCTTCGGCCTCTGCTACGTGAGGTGCTTCTGTTTCGGGAGCGGTCGCTGTCTCGGCCGGCGCGCCGGCTCCCGGCGTCAGCGCCTTGACGGTTTTCGCCAGCTTGGACACCGCCGACGTCAGCGCGAGCAAGAGGATCAACAGGATGGCAAGCCCGGCAAGGGTCAGAACTTGGAACAGATCGATATCTATCTCAGGCATACCTTGCCCTTTCTTCGCCGCGGGCTTCCCATCTTAAGGACCTGGAGAGCGCTTAGCTCGCGGGGGGTGGTGTGGCCGGGGGTGTGGTCGGGCTGCTTGGCCCCGTGGTCTCCCCCTGCATGTGCAGGTAGCCGCCGACCAGGATGCCGGCCGCCAGGGCCGTTCCGACGAACAGCATGAACCCGCGCGAGATCTCGAAGCCGGCATCGAGCAGATCCAGTTGCGCGCCCGTAAGCCCCGTGACACCGAGGTCCCCGAGGTCCTTGGGACCCGTGATCACTACGATCAACAACAGCAAGGTAGTGAGGCCTCCGAGAGCCACGTAAACCAGACCTGCAGGGACGGGAAGATTCACGTCCTTCCCGACGGCCCTCACGATGATGAGCACGAGGGCGGCCAATGCCAACAAGACGGCGAGTTTCGTGAGGAAACTGAATGCATCGCTCCAAGCGCTGTACCGCTCGGAGTCACTGAAAGCGCCGACGTCGTACTCATACTTGGCCCACAAAGGGAAGAACGAGAGAAGAACGAGCAGGCCACTGCTGACGGCGACGATCTTCTCGCCCTGGGAAAGGCGTGATGTGTCCAACTTCCCACCACCTCCGAGAACCTCCGCCGCCGCGCTGGGCGCGGTCAGGTAGGCGAGAGGCGCACTATCGAGGAATATAGAGGACCGGGGTGGCCGAACCAAGGTATTAATAGCCCGGCGGGTATCGCTACGGCGCCCTGCAAGGGATTTCTGGCTTCTCGACCCGTCAGAAAGAGGTGGCAGGTGGCAGTGATCAAGACGATCGATCTGGTGGGAGTTTCGACCGAATCGTGGAGGGACGCGGCGCAGCAGGCGCTGGAGGAGGCCGCGCGGACCATCAGGGGCATCACGGGTATGGATGTGCTGGACACTTCATGCACGGTCGAGGATGGCGCCATTAACGAGTACCTCACGCACGTGCGGATCAAGTTCCGGATAGAACGGTAGGGAGGCACATCCGATGCCGGGCATAGCGCTCGTCGGCATCCAGTGGGGCGACGAAGGTAAGGGCAAGGTCACCGACCTGCTCGCCGAGAAGACCGATGTCGTCGTTCGCTATCAGGGCGGCAACAACGCGGGGCATACGATCGTCGTCGACGGTGAGCGTTACGCGCTACACCTGGTGCCGACCGGCATCCTCTATCCGCATTGCACCCCGGTGATCGGACCGGGCGTCGTGGTCAACCCCGCGGTCCTGATCGAGGAACTGGAATCTCTCGAGGAGCGCGGGGTCGATACCTCGCGGCTGATGATCTCCGGGAACGCGCACCTGATCATGCCCTACCACCTCGAGCTCGACCGCGTGACCGAGCGACGTCTCGGCAAGAACCGTCTCGGCACGACGAAGCGCGGCATCGGTCCCACGTACGCGGACAAGGCCGCGCGGATCGGGCTTCGCGTTCAGGATCTCCTCGATCCGAAGATCTTCAGCGAGAAACTGGAGGTTGCCCTCAAAGAGAAGAACCTCCTACTGACGCGCGTGTACGGACGTCTTCCTCTCGATCACAAGGAGATCGTCGAGGAGTACCTCGGCCACGCGCAACTGCTCGAGCGCCACATCCACGATACGAATTCGTTCCTGCAGGGATCGCTCGACGCAGGCAAGACCGTTCTGTTCGAGGGCGCGCAGGCGACGATGCTCGATCTCGATCATGGGACGTATCCGTTCGTCACGTCTTCGAACCCGATCGCGGGCGGCGCTTGCGCGGGTGCCGGCGTGGGACCTCTGGATATAACGCGCATAATCGGCATCACGAAGTCTTATTGCACGCGCGTAGGTTCGGGACCGTTCCCGTCCGAGGCCGATCCCACCGACGGGGAGATCCTCCTGGAGGTGGGTGCGGAGTATGGGACGACGACCGGACGCAAGAGACGGTGCGGTTGGTTCGACGCCGTGGCAGCGCGTTACGCGGCACGGCTCAACACCTTGACCGAACTCGTCGTTACGAAACTCGACGTGTTGTCGGCGTTCCCATCGATCCAGATCTGCGTCGGATACGAGTACGAAGGCGAGCGTTACGACGACTTCCCTCCGAACCAGACGATCTTCAACAAGTGCAAACCGATCTTCGAGGAGTTCAAGGGCTGGTCCGAGGACATCACCGCGGCTCGCTCTCCGGGCGATCTTCCGGAGGCGGCGCGCTCCTACCTCCAAGCGATCGAAGAGCTAACCAAGACTCCGGTGTCGTGGGCGTCCGTCGGTCCAGGCCGCGACGAGATCGTGCGCATCGCGGGGGATGGCCGATGAGGGTGCTGCTCCTCGGTAGCGGGGGCCGCGAGAGCGCTCTCGCCTGGGGCCTGACGCGCTCGAAAGTCGTGTCCGAACTCGTTGCAGCGCCGGGCAACCCTGGTATGCAGGCGATCGCCGAGACGACCGACGTATCGATCGAGGACCCGGCCGACGTCGTCTCGCTGGCGAAGAGACTGGATGCGGATCTCGTGGTGGTGGGGCCGGAGGCTCCGCTGGTCGCCGGTGTAGGCGATGCCTTACGTGCCGACTCCCGCGTGGTGTTCGGGCCGGACAGCGCGGCGGCAGAGATCGAGGGGTCGAAGGCTCACGCCAAGGACCTGATGGAGCAGGCCGGCATCCCGACCGGTGTATCCAGGCTGTTCGCTACGGCCGGTGAAGCGCTCGCGTACCTCGACGAGCTCGGCCCCCCTTACGTGATCAAGGCCGATGGACTCGCGGCGGGGAAGGGCGTCGTGGTCACGAGCGACCGCGACGAGGCGCGCCAGGCACTGGCGGACCGGCTCCTCCTGGGGAAGTTCGGAGAGGCCGGCTCGCGGGTGCTAATCGAGGAGTTCCTCGACGGCGAGGAGGCCTCTTTGATCGCGTTCACGGACGGCTCCACCGTGGCTCCGTGCGAGCCCGCGCAGGACTACAAGCGAGTGTTCGATCGCGACGAGGGTCCGAACACCGGGGGCATGGGCTCCTACAGCCCGGTGCCGGCATGCCCTCCTGAGCTTGCCCGCCAGATCGTCGAAGAGGTGATCGAGCCGATGGTGCGCGTTACCGCGGCAGCCGGCGCTCCGTTCGTCGGCGCGCTCTACGCCGGACTGGCGCTAACGAACCGAGGGCCGCGCGTGATCGAGTTCAACGCGCGCTTCGGCGATCCGGAGACGCAGGCGTTGCTCCCGCGCCTCCGCTCTGACCTCGGCGAGATCCTGTTCGCCGCCGCGACCGGAGAACTCGCGGGGGTCGAGTTGGAGTGGTCGCCCGACGCATGTGTCTCTCTGGTACTTGCATCCGGCGGCTACCCCGGCCCCCACGAGACCGGCTATCCGATAAGTGGGATCGAGGACGCGGAGAGCATCGACGGTGTCGCCGTATTCCATGCAGGTACGCGGCGCAGCAACGGGGACATCGTCACCGCGGGCGGGCGCGTCCTCGCGGTTAGTGCGCTCGGCCCGACCTTCGGTGCGGCGCGCTCACTCGCGTACAGCGCGGCTGGGAAGATCGACTTCCAGGGTAAACACCTCCGCTCCGACATCGGAGCGCGAGCCGAAGATCTCGAAGGGACGGTTGGATGAGTGCATTAGTTGGGATCGTGATGGGCAGCGAGTCGGACATGCCCGTGATGGAGAAGGCCGGAGCCGTGCTCGATCGGTTCGGGATCGAGTACGAGATCGAGGTCATGTCGGCGCACCGCAAGCCGGAGCGGGTGACCGAGTACGCGTCGAGCGCCGACGACCGCGGTCTCAAGGTTCTCATCGCGGGGGCCGGGCTCGCGGCCCACCTTCCCGGAGTCGTCGCCGCGCACACCCGCCTCCCCGTCATCGGTGTGCCGCTCTATCAGGAGGCGCTCGGTGGCGCGGACGCTCTGTACTCGTGCGTGCAGATGCCGCCGGGAGTGCCGGTCGCAACCGTCGCCATCGGCGGGTCCAAGAACGCCGCGGTGCTTGCGGTGCAGATCATCGCAACCGGCGACGAGGCCCTCGCGTCCAAGCTCCGCGACTACAAGAAAGAACTGAGCGAAGGCCTGAAGCTCTAGGGGAGGTCGTAGGCGCGCCAGCGGATGCTCAGGTTGAAATCCATGATGTCGTCCGGCGTCTTCCCCTCTTCGGCGAGTAGCTCTCGCATCGCGGCCGCGCCTCGAGACCAGGCCTCGGCGCCGGTGCGCCAGGTGAATGAGAAGAGGCCCGCTTCGAGCGCGTCGATCATCCGGCGGTATGGGCGATGCCTTCGTTCGGTCACCTCGGGCAACGTGCGAACGGTCGCGCCGAGAGCTTCCATCGCACCGTCGATCTCTTCGCCCGAGCTCGCCCCCGCGTAGATCCTGTCGAGCCCCGCTCCTCTCATGAAGGCCGAGCGCATCCGCTGCCACTCGCCCTGGTCCCATCCTCCGCCGGGATCGAGAAGGAACCTCCCTCCCGGCTTGATGACCCGGATGAGCTCCGTGAGCACATCGCGCCACGCCGGGATGAGGTGGAGAACGTGAACGGCGACGGCTGCGTCGAACACCCCCGAACGGAAGGGCAGCGCCGTCGCATCGCCGATCGCGAGCGGGAACGGAG
>Ga0299914_10001859_pt1 | contig 14256 bp, 12 predicted proteins | sample RVTome_10_FD_201361 | JGI IMG/M metagenome (GOLD analysis project Ga0299914, IMG submission 201361) | Soil microbial communities from uranium-contaminated site in the Upper Colorado River Basin, Wyoming, United States - RVT153D57 (version 2) ...
CGAGGCGCTCGTAGATCGCGGGCGCGGCGCGGTAGGCGGCGCCGTTGGCGCAGTCGAGCGCCACCCGGCGCCCGGCGAGATCGAGGCGGAAGGCGCTCGCGAGCTCGCGCAGGTAGTCGTCGCCCGCGCCCTCGAGCGCCCGCACCCGGCCGGCAGGGGCCGATCCGGGCCGCCCGCCCGCCCCCGGGGCGGCGACGCGCCGCTCGATCTCCGCCTCGCGCTCGTCGGCAAGCTTGCGGCCGTCGGCGCCGAAGAGCTTGATCCCGTTGTCGCTCCAGGGGTTGTGGGAGGCCGTGATCGCCGCGGCGAGGTCGAGCCCGTGCCGGCGGACGAGGACCGACGCCGCCGGGGTCGGCAGCACGCCGGCGAGGTAGGCGTCGCCCCCGCCGGCGGCGACTCCGGCGGCGAGGGCGGCCTCGAGCATCGGACCCGACTCGCGGGTGTCGCGGACGATCACGACCTGCGGGCGCTCGGCGTCGCAGCTCTCGGCCGCGGCTCGGCCGAGCGCCAGCGCGAGCTCGGCGGTCACGAGCTCCCCGGCGACACCGCGGACGCCGTCGGTGCCGAACAGCTTTCTCGGCACTGCCGCGGCTAGCGCTTCGAGAACTGCGGGCGCTTGCGGGCCTTCTTCAGCCCGGCCTTGCGCCGCTCCTTGGCCCGCGCGTCGCGGGTCAGCAGGCCGCGGCGCTTGAGCTCGCCACGGAGCTCGGGATCGATCTCGACCAGCGCTCGGGCGACGCCGTGGCGGACGGCGCCGGCCTGGCCCGAGATGCCGCCGCCGTGGACGCGCACCCGGACGTCGAGGGCGTCCTCGTAGCCGGTCGTGACCAGCGCCTGGCGGGCCACGGTCCGCAGGTAGGGCCGCGGGAAGTACTCGTCGACCGTGCGTTCGTTGACCTCGAACTTGCCGTCCCCGGACCGGACGACGACGCGGGCGATCGAGGTCTTGCGCTTGCCGGTGGCCTGGATCCGCGACTCGGCGGGCAGGTCGACGGCCGTGTGGCGCTCAACCGCGGGCTCCTCACCCTCCTCGGCGGTCGCCTCGGCCTCGCGCCGGGCGCGCTCCTCGGCCTCGGCCTCGAGCCGGGCGCGCTCCTCGGCGCTCAGCTCGCGCTCGGGCTCGATCGCGATCGGCTCGAGCTCGGCGCCGGGCACGGCCTCGCGCTTCGACTCGCCGTCGCCGGAGGGACGGTCACGGGACTTCCGGTCGCGCCCGCGCTCCTCCGACGCCTCGGGGCGATCGCCGCCCGAGCCCTCGGGCTCGGCGGTCTGCTCCGGGGTCTCGTCGTCGCCGCCGGAGTCCTCGGGCTCGGCGGTCTGCTCCGGCGTCTCGTCGTCGCCGCCGGAGTCCTCGGGCTCGGCGGTCTGCTCCCGCGTGGCTTCGTCCTCGACCACGGTCTCCTCGCCCTGGACCTCGGCGGGCTGGTCCTCGGAGTCGCGACCGGCGGACTCCTCGTCCTCGCCGGAGCCCTCCTGGGCACCGTCGTTGTCGACCTCTTCGTCTCGGCGCTCGTCGTCGGCCATCAGGCGTCGACCTCCATCGGCTTGGGCCGCTGCGCGGCGTGGGGATGCTCGGGCCCGGCGTAGATCTTGAGCTTGCGAAGCTGCTGGCGGGCGAGGCGGTTGCGCGGGAGCATGCCCTTGACCGCGATCCGGATCACCTCTTCGGGCCGGCGCTCGAGCATGTCGTTGAGGGTCCGCGACCGCAGCCCGCCCGGATATCCGCTGTGGCGGTGGTAGAGCTTGCTCTGCCGCTTGTCGCCGGTCACGGCGACCTTCTCCGCGTTGACGACGACGACGAAGTCGCCGGTGTCGACGTGCGGCGTGTAGTCGGGCTTGCGCTTGCCGCGCAGGGCGTCGGCGATCCGGGTCGCCAGGCGCCCGAGGGTCTTGCCCTCGGCGTCGACCACGTACCAGTCGCGCTGGCGGTTCTCGGATGTCGCTACGTAAGTCTTCATCGTCTGCGGAGGCTGCCCAGCCGTGGCCCAGGGGCCCGCCCGGCGGCGAAAAGCCGCGCTCGCGGCATGACCGCCCCGGCGCGGCTCGAAGATGATAGAGGACGGCGGCGGGAGTTCCCCGCCCGTCGGCGCGAGCCGGGGCGGACGCGCGGCGGGAGCGCGCCCGCTCTTATATGTAGCCGCTGCTTGCGAACGATTAGCGTTCACTCGCCAAGCCCTCGCATCATGGCGCCGAGACCATGGTTATACTGCCGATCGCTTACATACCGCCGAATCCCTAGTGCCTCCGGGCGCTGGGGAGCGGGGGAACCAGAGAGGCGGTGTCGAAGTAACCGCCTCAGGGGCGAATTGGACGACGAAGCCCATAGCGCCGCTCTTTCGGCGCGAGCCCGACAGCTAACCCCGTAGGCCCGAGGAAAGAGAGGGCCCGACTCGTGTCGAGCCGGCGTGCGCCACAGGGGCGCGGGTGGAACAAGCTAATCCCGGTCGCGACGGCGATGCTCTCGCTCTCGCTGGGCGTGGGGATCGCCAGCGGGCAGAGCGGCGGCGGCGGAGTCGGCGTCCCCTCCCCCCCGAAGCTCACCGACGTCGAGTGCCTGCAGATGTGCGCCGGGATCCGCAAGGCCGGCGAGGGCTCGGTCGTCAAGCTCTCCGGCAGCAACCTCGACAACGTCCGCTGGGTCGCCTTCAAGACCGCCGACGGGCGCAAGCGGGTCGAGCCGAGCTCGGTCGCCGCGAAGCGGATCCGGGCGACGGTCCCCGAGGAGGTCGGCGTGACGACGGGCAACGTCCGCGTCATCGACGACCTCGGCAACGCGGCCGCGACGCCGACGAAGCTCCAGATCGTCAACACGACCGCGCTCTCGGACGGTGGCAACTTCCGCCTCACCGAGGCCCAGGCGGCGCCGAGGAAGACCTACTACTTCTCGAAGAAGAAGCGCCGGCCGAAGGTCAACTACGTCTTCAAGGGCGAGGGCCAGACCGACGTCCGGATCGAGGTCGTGAAGGCCGGCTCCGGGAAGACCGTGCGGTCCTGGGTCCAGCGCGGGCGCGAGCCGCTGACCAACTACAGCGCGCGCTGGAACGGACGCACCAACGGCGGCAAGACCGCCCCGAACGGGCGCTTCCGCTTCCGCATCGGCGCGATCGGGAACGGCGCCGCCGAGACGACCGCCGACTCCCGGTTCCGCCACTACTCCCACATCTTCCCGGTCCGCGGCAAGCCCCGCGGCTGGGGCGACGGGTTCGGCGCCGGCCGCGGCCACCAGGGGCAGGACATCTTCGTCAGCTGCGGCACCAAGCTGGTGGCGGCGCGCGGCGGCAAGGTGACCTACAACCGCTGGCACGGCGCCGCCGGCTGGTTCGTCGTCATCGACGGCAAGGGCACCGGTCGCGACTACGCCTACATGCACCTCAAGCGACGCTCGCCGCTGAAGCGCGGTCAGGTGGTGCGCACCGGCGAGCCGATCGGCAAGGTCGGCGAGACCGGCAACGCGAGCGGCTGCCACCTGCACTTCGAGATCTGGACCGCCCCGGGCTGGTACCGCGGCGGCCACCCGATGCGCTCGGTGACGAAGCAGATGCGCCGCTGGGCCGGCTGGAGCTAGGCGGCCCGACCCGTCCTTCCGCCCCCGAACCGGGGCGCGCCGCCGTGGGACGGTTCGCGACGCCCGCGTCCGGCCCTTCAGCATCGGCGCGGCCGGGGCGACGCGAAGGCTGACGAATCGCCTCCCGCGGCGGCGTCCGCGCTAGCGTCCGCGGCCGATGAGCGTCGGCGGCGAAGCGGGGGAATCGCGCAGCTACGGGCGCGCGGCCGGGGTGCTGACGGCGGCGCTCGCGGCCACCGGGCTGCTGACGTACGGCTTCTTCGCCGTCGCCTCGCACACCCTCGACCCGGACCAGTACGGGCAGATCGTCGTCCTCTGGGCGGTCGTCTTCGTCCTCGTCGCGACGCTCTTCCGGCCGGTCGAGCAGCTCCTCGCCCGCACCCTCGCCGAGCTCGACGCCGGCGGCGGCTCGCGACGCCGCGCGCTCCGGATCGCGGCGACGATCCAGCTCGGATTCGCGCTCGCGTTCGCGGTCGCGGCGCTGGCGCTGCGGGTGCCGCTCGAGCAGGACCTCCTCGACGGGGAGGCGCTGCTGTTCTGGGTGCTGGTCGGCTCGGTGCTCGCGTTCAGCGCCAGCTTCTTCCTCCGCGGCTACCTCGCCGGCAGCCGCCGCTTCGGCCTCTACGCGACGCTCGTCGTCGTCGACGGCGCCGCCCGGCTCGCGTTCGCGCTCGCCGCGGCGATCGGCGTCGCGACCGGATTCGACCTGATCGCGATCGGGATCGCGGTCGCCCCGACCCTGAGCATCGGCGTCGCCCTGCTCGCGATCCGCGGCGCGACGGTGGGAGCCGTCCCCGCTCCCCGCCCCCCGCCGGAGCCCGCCCGGGGCGCGGCGGTGAGCGCGGCGCCGGCGCCGGAGATGACGTTCGCCCACGGGGGAGGCTTCGCCGCCGCGGTGCTCGTGATCATGCTCAGCGAGCAGGTCTTCCTCAACGGCGGGCCGCTGATCACCAGGGCGCTCGACGGTCCGGCGGCCGCGGGATTCATCTTCAACGTCCTGATGGTCGCGAGGGCACCGGTGGTGGTCTTCCAGGCGATCGCCGCCAGCCTCCTCCCCCACCTCACGCGGCTGCGCTCGCGCGGCGCCGCGGGAGCCGAGGCTTTCGACGAATCGGTCCGCCTGACCGTGCTCGTGATCGGCGGCCTGGCCGTGCTCGCCGTGCTCGTCGTCCTGGCGGCGGGACCGGCGTTGATGCAGATCGCCTTCGGCTCCGACCACACCTACGACCGCGTCGGGCTCGCGATCGTCGCCGGCGGCATGGGTTTCTACCTCAGCGCCGCGACCCTCAACCAGGCGGCGCTGGCGCAGGGCCAGGCGCGGCGCGCGGCCGCCTGCTGGGCCGGGTGCGCGGCGCTCTTCGTCGCCTGGACCTTCCTCCCCGTGCTCGACGTCTTCCGGCGCGTCGAGCTCGGCTACGCCGGGGGAGCGGCGCTGCTCTGCGGGCTCCTCTACGTCCTCTACCGGCGGCCCCGCGCCCATCCCGGCGACGAGCTCGCGCCGGGATCGCCGGAGGAGCTCGAGGCGCGCCTCGCGGCGGCCGACGAGGCGACCTGACCGGCGCCGCGCGTCGAGCTAGTTGCGCTCACGGTGATCAAGTCGACAAGCGCGCCGTCGCCCGGCGCTCACTCCCACTCGATCGTCGCCGGCGGCTTCGAGGAGACGTCGAGAGCGACGCGATTGACGTGCGGGACCTCGTTGATGATCCGGGCCGAGACCCGCTCGAGCAGGTCGTACGGAAGGCGCGCCCAGTCGGCGGTCATCGCGTCCTGGGAGGTCACGGCGCGGATCACGATCGGGTAGGCGTAGGTGCGGCCGTCGCCCTGCACCCCGACCGAGCGCACCACCGGCAGGACGCAGAACGACTGCCAGAGCTCGCGGTAGAGCCCCGCGGCGCGGACCTCCTCCTGGAGAATCGCGTCGGCCTCGCGGAGGATCTCGAGCCGCTCGGCGCTGACCTCGCCGCCGACGATCCTGATCGCGAGCCCGGGGCCCGGGAACGGCTGGCGCCAGACGATCCGGTCGGAGAGGTCGAGCTCCGAGGCGACCGCTCGGACCTCGTCCTTGAACAGCATCCGCAGCGGCTCGACCAGCTCTAGCCCGAGGTCCTCGGGCAGGCCGCCGACGTTGTGGTGCGACTTGATCGTGTCGGCCGAGCGGCCGTCGCCGCCGGACTCGATCACGTCCGAGTAGAGCGTGCCCTGGACGAGGAAGCGCACGTCGGGGAGCTTGCGGGCCTCCTCCTCGAAGACCCGGATGAACTCCTCGCCGATGATCATCCGCTTGCGCTCGGGGTCGTCGACGCCGGCGAGCCGGTCGAGGAAGCGCTCGGAGGCGGAGACGTGGATCAGCCGCGCGCCGAGCCCGCGAAAGGCCTCGACCACCTGCTGCGCCTCGTTCTTGCGCATCAGCCCGTGGTCGACCAGCACGCAGGTGAGCTGATCGCCGACCGCGCGGTGGACGAGCGCCGCGGCGGTGGCCGAGTCGACGCCGCCGGAGAGGCCGCAGATGACGCCGGCGCCGCCGACCTGGGCGCGAATCCGCTCGACCTGGTCGTCGATCACGGACTCCGGCGACCAGGTCGCCTCGCAGCCCGCGATCTCGCGCAGGAAGCGATCGAGGATGCGGGTGCCGTACGGCGTGTGGACGACCTCGGGGTGGAACTGGATCCCGTAGAGGCGGCGCTCGGTGCTCTCGCAGGCGGCGACCGGCGAGCCGGGACTCGAGGCGAGGGCGACGAAGCCGGGCGGTGGCTCGAAGACCGAGTCGCGGTGGCTCATCCAGCACTGCTGCTCGGCCGGGAGATCGGCGAGCAGGCGGCCGCCTCCGTCGGCGAGGCTGAGATCGGTGCGCCCGAACTCCCCCGCGTCGGCGGCCTCGACGCGGCCGCCGAGCGAGTGGACCATCGCCTGCATGCCGTAGCAGATGCCGAGCACCGGGATCCCGAGCTCGAGCAGCTCTGGCCGCAGCGCCGGCGCTCCCTCGGAGTAGACCGACGCCGGCCCGCCGGAGAGGACGAGCCCGGCCGGCCTCCGGGCCCGGATCCGCTCGAGGTCGGTGTCGTGCGGCAGCAGCTCGGCGAACACCCCGCACTCCCTGATCCGCCGCGCGATCAGCTGCGAGTACTGGCCGCCGAAGTCGAGAACGAGGATCTCTTCCGCCGCCTCCCCCGCTCCCGCGTCCACGGGCGGCGGGCTGGGCTGCAAGCCGTCGGCGCTCAGAGGACTCGCGCCGACGGCCGACTCAGTCATCCGAGACCGCGACTCCGGCGGAGACCGAGGCGCGGCCGTTGGAGCCCATGCCCACCGACTGCTCACGCTGCAGCGTCTTGCCCTCGGACTGGAGCGCCGGGGCGACCATGACCTCGGCGCGCTGGAAGTCGCGGATGTCCTCGTAGCCGCAGGTGGCCATCGACGTCCGCAGGGCGCCGATCAGGTTGAACGTGCCGTCGTTCTCGTGCGCGGGGCCGAGCAGGATCTCCTCCATCGTCCCGTCCTGGCGGGTGGTCACCCGGGTGCCGCGCGGGAGCGAGGGATGGAAGGTCGCCATGCCCCAGTGGAACCCGCGCCCCGGCGCCTCCTTCGCCCGGGCGAGGGGCGAGCCGATCATCACCGCGTCGGCGCCGCAGGCGATCGCCTTCGAGAGGTCGCCGCCGGTGCGCATGCCGCCGTCGGCGATCACGTTGCAGTACTCGCCGGTCTCCAGCATGTGCTGCGACCGGGCGGCGGCGACGTCGGCGATCGCCGTCGCCTGCGGCACTCCGAGCCCGAGCACGCCGCGGGTGGTGCACGCCGCGCCCGGGCCGACGCCGACCAGCACGCCCTCGGCGCCGGTGCGCATCAGGTGGAGGCCGGTCGAATACGACGCACAGCCGCCGACGATCGTCGGCACCGGGATCTCGCCGATGAACTCCTTCAGGTTGAGCGGCTCGACCTTCGACGAGACGTGCTCGGCGGAGATCACCGTTCCCTGGATGACGAGGATGTCGAGCCCGGCCTCGAGCGCGACCTCGTAGTGCCCGGTGACCCGCTGGGGCGTGAGCGAGCCCGCCGCGACGGCCCCCGCCGACTTGATCTCCTCGACCCGCTTCGCGATCAGGTCCGGGTCGACCGGGCGCTCGTAGACCTCCTGCATCGTCCGCGTCGCGATCTCGGGCGGCGCCGCGGCGATCCGCTCGAGCTCGGCGTCGGCGTCCTCGTAGCGCGACCACAGGCCTTCGAGATTGAGGACCCCGAGCCCGCCGAGGCGGTTGAGCTCGATCGCGCTCGCGGGGCTGACGACGCCGTCCATCGCCGAGGCCACCAGCGGGAGCTCGAACCGGTACGGCCCCAGCGTCCAGGAGATGTCGACGTCGTCGGGATCGCGGGTGCGCCGCGAGGGCACGATCGCGATGTCGTCGAACCCGTAAGCCCGTCGACCCTTCTTGCCGCGGCCGATCTCTACTTCCATGAGCCCACCAATCTAGGTGTCGAAACGGACGAAAAAAGCCCCTCGAGAAGGGGCCGAAAACGCGCTATGTGCGGCTTGGACCCGGCTCACTCCGAGTGCCCCGGCGATGATAACAGCGGTCAACCCCTCCACCGCTCCGGGATTCGCGCCCTCACGCTGCGCGCGCGGGGACCTCGAGCTCGCGGGTCTCGATCCGGGACAGGAGGCGCTCGACCTCGCGCCGGTCGACGGTGCCGGCGCCGAAGTGCTGGGTCGACTCGGCACCGCAGGCGACCCCGTACGCGAGGCACTCCGACGGCGACCCGCCCTCGTACCGCGCGGCGACGTAGCCGGCGGCGAACGAGTCGCCGGAGCCGACCGAGGCGACCGCCTCGAGGTGCTCGACCTGGACCTCGTAGCGGCGGCGGTCGGAGTTCTCGCCGACGATCGCCGTGCAGCCCGCCTCGGAGGTGATGATCGCCTCTCCGGCACCCATCTCGACCAGGCCCTCGAGGCCGAGCGCGAGGTCGTCGGCGTCGTTGAACTCGTGGCCGACGACCTCCTCGGCCTCGCCGACGTTGGGGGCGACGACGTCGGGCTCGGCGCGCAGGGCGGCGCGCATCGGATCGCCGTAGGTGTCGAGGACGCAGAGCACGTCGAGCGCCTTGAGCTCGCGGATCAGGCGAGCGTAGACGTCGCCGTAGGAGCCCGGCGGGACGCTCCCCGAGAGCACGCAGATCGCCGCGCCCTGGGCGAGGTAGAGGAGCTTCTCGACGAACCGGTCGATCTCCTCGGGCGCGACCTCGGGCCCACGCTCGTTGATCTCCGTCTGCTCGCCCGAGGTCGGGTCGATGACCGCGAGGTTGGTCCGCGAGTCGCCGTCGATGCGCGTGAAGGCGTTGAGGATCGACTCCTCGGCGAGCCGCTCGAGGATCCGGCTCCCGGTCGGCCCGCCGGCGAGGCCGGTGGCGATCACCGGCCGCCCGAGCAGCTTCAGCGCCCGGGCCACGTTGACTCCCTTGCCCCCGGCGACAGTCCGCGACTCGACCGCGCGGTGGCGCTGGCCGAGCCTGAAGCTGGGAACGGCGACCGTGCGATCGATCGCGGCGTTCAGGGTGACGGTCAGGATCAAGTTCTCTCCTCTCGGTAGAGGCTATCCCCCCCGGCGGCCTCGCCGCCGACTTCCGCGGACGCCGAGGATACCGGCGACGGCGACGGCGACGAGGCCGATCGCGAGCCCCCAGGCCACCGGCCGAGAACCGGGTATGGCGGCGTCGATCCGCTCGAGCGCGGTCGGCGCCGCGACCGAGCGCCCGGCGACGACCGGCACCCTGGCGACGACGTCGCCGTCGACGGTCACGGTCGCGCGACCGAGGCGCTCGCGCCTCGAGATCGGTCCCTCGACCTCGTCGGGCGCGACCACGCGCGTGTCGACCTCCTGGCCCTCGCGCAGAGTGAGCCGGACGACGCCGCCGGCTAGCAGCGGCAGCCGCTCGTCGCGGTAGCGGATCGCCGCCGCGGCGAGGCGCTCGGACCGGGTGACCGGAGAGGTGCGGTGGTAGAGCGAGAACCCGTAGCGGAGCAGGGCGAGCGTCGCCTCGTCGCGGGCATCCTCGTCGTCGGCGCCGAGGACGACCGAGACCAGGGTCACGCCCTTGCGCGTTCCCGAGGCGACGAGGACGTGACCCGCGTTCGACGTCTGCCCCGTCTTGACGCCGTCGACCCAGGGAACCTCGAGGACGAGATCGTTGCGGTTGACGAGCGAGCGCCGCTGGGCGCCGCTCATGAGCCGCATCCGCGGTGTGTCGAAGAGGTCGCGGAGGAACGGGTCGCGGCGGAGCTCGATCGCGAGCCGGGCGAGGTCGTACGGCGTCGAGTGGTTGTCGGGGGCGTCGAGGCCGATCGGGTTCTCGTAGCTGGTGCCGGCGAGGCCGAGGCGCTCGGCCGCTCCGTTCATCGCCGCGACGAAGTCCCCCACCGAGCCCGACGAGGCCTCGGCGAGGGCGACGGCGGCGTCGTTCCCCGAGACCAGCAACAGCCCCGCCAGCAGGTCGCGGACCCGAATCCGCTCGCCGGCGCGGAGGCCGAGAAGCGACTCGACCGGATCGCCGTCGTAGCCGGGCGCTACGACGCGCTCGTCGAGCCCGAGGCGGCGCCTGGCCACGTAAGCGGTCATCAGCTTCGTCGTGCTCGCGATCGCCGCCGGCCGGCGGGCCCGGTGGGCGGCGAGCACCTCGCCGTCGCCGGCGTCGACGAGGATCCAGGCGCGGGCGTCGGGCCGCGGCGGGTCGGCGGCGGCCGGGGCCGCCGGCGCCGATCCGCAGATCGCGACCACGACGGCGCAGCAAACCGCGCCGGCGAGCCGGCGGGCGGGACCGGCGCTCAACCCGTCAGCCCTCGGCCAGCGCCTGACATCCGTCGGGCTTCAGGTTCACGCACGCGCTCTGCGGGATCAGCTGGGGGTCGAGGTCCCGGTTCAGGCGCTGGAGCCGGTCGAGCGTGATGCAGGTCTTGTCGGAGACGGCGGACAGCCCCGGCTCGCCGGGCTGGACGATGTAGTAGCCGTTGCGGAGCGCGTCGCGCTCGCTCGGCGTGCAGCCCTCGATCCGGCGGCCGCTGGTCTCGCGCTGGTCCTCGTCGTCGTCGCTTCCGGAGCCCTCGAGCGACGCGGAGACGACCATGATCAGGACCGTCGCCGCCCCGATCAGGGCGACCAGCGCGAGGATGCGTGCGATCCACGACCTCCGATGCTCCTCCCGCACGCGGCTCATTTGCGGCCATCGTAAGGCGTCGGCCGGGGGGATCGCCGCGCTGGCGCGGCTAGCGGGGCTCGAGCGCCCACGCCCGGGATCGCACGTCCTCCGCCGCCGCCCGCGGGTCGGCGGCACCCGCGATCGACCGCGAAGCGGTGACGAGGAGCGACGCGCGTGAGCGGCCGAGCGCCGGGCCGAGGTCGCCGACGCTGCCGCCCTGGGCGCCGACGCCGGGGACGAGGAAGACCGAGTCCGGCATCAAGTCGCGAAGCCGCCCGAGGTGGGCGGGCTCGGTCGCGCCGACCACCGCCCCGACGCCGCTGACCCCGGTCGAGCCGGCGAGCCGCCCGGCGCGGGCGGCGACGAGGGCGGCGATGCGCTCGTACAGCGGCTCCCGCGGAGCGGGCAGGTCGAAGAGGTCGCCGGCGCCCGGGTTGGACGTCCGCACGAGCACGAACACCCCGGCCCCGGCGGCCGCCGCCGCTTCGAGCAGCGGCTCGAGAGCGTCCGCCCCGAGCAGCGGGTTGGCCGTCGCGGCGTCCGCGCCGATGCCCGGCACCTCCCCCCAGGGCGTCGGCGTCGACCCGAACAGGGCCTGCCCGTATGCGGCAGCGGTGACCGGGACGTCACCGCGCTTGCCGTCGGCGATCACGAGCAGACCGGCCCGCCTCGCCGTCTCGACGACCTCCGCGAGCGCCCCCCAACCCGGGGCGCCGAGGCGCTCGAAGCAGGCCAGCTGCAGCTTCGCGGCGACGCATGCCGGTCCCGCCCGCTCGATCAGCTCGCCGCAGTGCAGAGCGACGGCCGCCGCGGCGGCGTGCGCCGGCGAATCCGCGCCCTCGACCGAGCCGGGATCGAGCCCCGCCGGGTCCGGGTCGAGGCCGAGGCAGACCTGGCTTCGCCGCTCCTCGACGAGGGCGGCAAGCCGGTCCGCGAACGGCTGCTTCAGCGCCTCGCCCGGCTCAGCCCTTGACGCTGGACTTGAGTCCGGCTCCGGCGGAGAACTTGGGCACGCGGCCGCCGGCGATCGTGATCCGCTCCCCGGTCCGCGGGTTGACGCCCTGGCGGGGGCCACGCTCGGCGACACTGAACTTGCCGAAGCCGGTGAAGTTCACTTCTCCACCCGAGGTCAGCGCGTCGGTGATCCCGTCCAGCACGGCGTCGACGGCGTCGGCGGCGGCCTTCTTGCTCTCGAAGGAGCCCGCGATCCGGTCGACGAATTCAGCCTTGGTCACTATCGATCCTCCTCGTCGGTCAGGGGTCGGCGCCAATCTAACAGCGGCTGTAGACGGCTTTTCCCGCCTCCGGCGCGCGCGCCCCGGGATCGCCGGGCTCCGGCCCGCCGCGACGGCCGGCGTCGGCGCTCGCCTACATCCTCTCCGGCGCCGCGACGCCGAGCACCCCGAGCGTCGTCGCGATGATCCGCTTCGCCGCGACGCAGAGGCCGAGCCGGGCCGCCTCGACCTCCGGCGCCGCGCCGACGACGCGGCAGTCGCGATAGAAGGCATGGAAGTCGGCGGCGGTCGCGGTCGCGTACGCGCAGAGCCGGTGCGGCGCCCGGCGCTCGGCCGCGACGCGCACCTCGCTGGGAAGCTCGAGCAGCCGCCGCATCAGAGCACGCTCGGCCGGCTCGGCCTCGGCCGCGAGCGCGGCCTCGGACCCGGCCCCCTCGGCGATCGCGCCCGGATCGTCGGGCGCCGCTCCGTCGGCGACCGCCTTGCGGAGGATGCTCGCGATCCGGGCGTGGGCGTACTGGACGTAGTAGACGGGGTTGTCCTGCGACTGGCGTCGGGCGAGGTCGAGGTCGAGGTCGACGGTGGTGTCGTGGCTCCGCTGGAGCATCAGGAAGCGCGCGGCGTCGACACCGATGTCGCCGACGAGCTCGTCGAGGCTCACGAACTCGCCGCGGCGCTTCGACATGCGCGCTCGCTCGCCCCCCTCGACCAGGTGGACGAGCTGGAGGATCGGCGCCTCGTAGGTTGCAGGGTCGGCGCCGAGGGCCTCGATCGCGGCGCGCATTCGCGGCACGTAGCCGTGGTGGTCGGCCCCGAGCGGGTCGATCAGGCGCTCCCAGCCGCGCTCGAGCTTGTCGCGGTGGTAGGCGACGTCGGCGGCGAAGTAGGTCGGCTCGCCCCCGGCGCGGACCAGGACCCGATCCTTGTCGTCGCCGAAGCTCGTCGTCCGCAGCCAGGTGGCGCCCTCGCTCTCGTAGACGTGGCCGCGCTCGCGGAGCGCCTCGACCACGGCGGCGACCTTCCCGGTCTCGTGGACGCTGCGCTCGGAGAACCAGGTGTCGAACCGGACCCCGAAGCGCTCGAGGCTCGCCGCGATTCGCTCGCGCATCGCCTCGGTCCCGGCGCGGGCCAGGCGGTCGACGTCCTCCGGGCCGAGCCCCTCGGCGGCGAGCTCGCGGGCGAGCTCGGTCACGTAGTCGCCGCCGTAGCCGTCCTCGGGCGGCTGACGGCCCTCCATCCGGGCGGCGATCGAGGCGGCGAAGCGCCGCACCTGGCCACCGACGTCGTTGAGCAGGTACTCGCGCTCGATCTGGTGGCCGGCGAGCTCGAGCGACCGCGCCAGCGCGTCGCCGTAGGCGGCCCCGCGGCCGCTGGCCACGGTCAGCGGGCCGGTCGGGTTCGCGGAGACGAACTCGACCAGGACCCGCTCCGGCGGCGCGGCGACGCTGGCGCCGAAGCGCTCGCCGGCGGCGAGGATCTCGGAAGTGACCCGCCGGTACCAGGTCGAGGCGAGGAAGAGGTTGAGGAACCCGGGACCGGCGACCTCGGTCCGCTCGGCGTCGGCGCCGAGCTCCCCCGAGAGCGCGTCGCGCAGCCTCCCGGCGACCTCGCGCGGCGGCGCGCCGAGCGTCGGGGCAAGGAGCATCGCGGCGTTGGTCGAGTAGTCGCCGAGCTCCGCCTTCGGAGGGCGCTCGAGCGTCGGCTCCGAGCGCGCCGCGGCGCCGTCGCCGACCGCGGCGACGGCGGCTCCGACCGCCTCGCGCAGGCGGGCGATCGGATCGATCGGGGTGGGGTCGGTCAAGGGGTGGCGATGGTAGTCGGCGGATCGCGCCGACGGCCCGCACGCACGCCACCCCGCCCCGCCCCGGTGAGGCGGATTTTGCTTCATAGCGATGCAGAATCCGCCTCACCGTGGGGTGGCTGGGGCTCAGTCGACCGTCGCCGGGGCTTCGCGCTGCTCGTAGGCGCGGGCGATGCCGATCCGCTCGACGGTGGTCGGGTGGGTGCGGAGCAGGAACCGCGCCGCGGCGGCGGGGTCGGGATCGGAGACGTTCGCCGCCGAGAGCCGCCGCTGGAGGCCGACCATCGCCGCGGGGTCGTCGGTGAGCTCGAGCGCGAAGCTGTCGGCGTCAGCCTCCATCTGCCGCGAGAGCTGGTTCGAGACGACCCCGATCACGGTCGACGCGATCAGGACCGCGAGCACGAACGCGGGCAACGCCGGCACCGTCCCCGGCTCGGCCCCGGCGCGCCGCGCCAGCGCGCCGCCGAGCTCGCGCG
>Ga0299914_10001860_pt1 | contig 14256 bp, 12 predicted proteins | sample RVTome_10_FD_201361 | JGI IMG/M metagenome (GOLD analysis project Ga0299914, IMG submission 201361) | Soil microbial communities from uranium-contaminated site in the Upper Colorado River Basin, Wyoming, United States - RVT153D57 (version 2) ...
GGCCGCTCATTCCCGGCATTACGACATCGCTGAATACCGCGTCGAAGGGCTCCCTCTCGGCGCGTCCAAGCGCATCCTCGCCCGATTGCGCCCATTCGACGATGTGGCCGATCTCGCGCAACAGGTTCCGGGCGAATTCGCCGACCTCCGGATTATCCTCGACAAGAAGGATTCGGCCGGTGCGCTTCGCCTCCAGGCGTCCGATCTTCTCCTCTCTCGGCGTCTGGCCGACGGCCCCGCTGCACGGCAGCAGCAAGGTCACCGTCGTGCCCTCGCCGGGGGCGCTGTCGATGCGCACGTCGCCGCCGGACTGGGTGGCGAAGCCGTACACCTGACTGAGTCCGAGGCCTGTGCCTTTGCCGGTGGCCTTGGTGGTGAAGAACGGCTCGATGGCGCGGCCCAGCGTCTCTGCGTCCATTCCCTGGCCGCTGTCGGTCACGCCGATTGCGATCATCCTTCCCGAATCCCCGCCATCACGGGCGTCGGTGGCGATCTTGAGCGTGCCGCCGTCGGGCATGGCGTCACGGGCGTTGACGGCGATGTTGAGCAACGCCGATTCGAGCTGCGCCCGATCGGCCTCCACGGCGCAGGCTTCGGGCGCGAGGTCGGTCCGCACCACGATGCGCTCGCCCAGCGTGCGGTCGAGCAGGTCCGTCATGCCGCGGATGAGCGCGTTGACGTCGATCACCTCGGGCTGGAGCGGCTGGCGGCGGGCGAAGGCGAGCAGCTGGCCGGTGAGCGCGGCCGCACGCGCCGACGCCTGGGCGATCGCCTCCGCGAAGCGTTCCCTTTTCGAGTCCGGGATTCCCGGCCGCAGCAACATGTCGGCCGATCCCTGAATCACCGTCAGAAGGTTGTTGAAGTCGTGCGCGATGCCGCCGGTGAGCTGGCCGAGCGCCTGCAGCTTTTGCGCCTGGCGAAGCTGGTCCTCGGCGCGGGCCCGCTCGGCGATCTGCACCTTGAGCTCGGCATTGGCGTCGACAAGGTCGTCCGCGCGCTCCTCCAGCTCGCGATTGGCGCGACGCAGCGCATTCTGGCCGATGCCGAGCACGACGATCACCATTGCTGCCATCACCACCAGCAGGCCCATGACCAGATAGCGGGTGAGGCGGCGCGAAAGCGGCTCCGGGTCGGTCGCCAGGAAGACGGTTCCGATCTGCTCACCGCGGCTTTCGACGGGCACGATCGAGGCGACGGCCGTGGCTGGGGGCGCATAGAGATCGTCGCGGCTGGATGGCGGCGTGTCGCCGTCGCGCCCGTAGCCGGCAACGAGCGCGCCGCCGGCGTCATAGACGCCGATGATGCGCACCTGCCGGTCGACCCGAATGGCTTCGACCGATTCCTGCGCCGCCTGCGCGTCGCCGAAGTCGAGCGCCGCGGTGACGCTGGCGGCGAGGATCTCGGCCTCGACCCTCGTCTCCTGCATCTGCAGGTCGCGGTAAGCGGCCTCATTCTGGGCGATGATGCCCATGCCCGCCAGCAACAGCAAAGCGACGGCGGCGACAATCGCAGCCGGGACGTTACTCCCTTCCACGGACAGGCGGGCGATCTGCCGCCTCATGATCGCCTCTGCCTCACGCCCAAGGCCAGTGCGAGCAACCGCGAGCTGATCGCAAGCCCGCGCTCGGCCGCAGCCGCCTCGTCGATGAAGAAGCGGACCCGCCCGCCGGCATTGGTGAAGTGGATGATTCCGCGTGCCGACCCATAGCGGCTGTCGGTGATCGTGAGGATGGGGCTGTTCCGCAGGGCAACCAGCAGCCGCCCGGTCCCCTGGGGCGAGGCCCCCCGGACGAAGGCGAGGTGGCAGGCGTCCGCACCTTCGGCCGTGGCAAGACGGCGAACGGCAACCGCCCGTCCTTCGATCAGCTCGCCCGCCGCGGCCAGATCGAGCTGCTGGCCGAACGGGTCGGGGCCGATCACGCACAGCTGGAACGGATCGCGACCCTCCGGACGGGCGACCGGCGGCCATTCAACATAGCGAGCGAACTTGGGGATGAAGGCCGCTTTGACCGCTTGCTCGGTCGGCTGCGCCGCCGCGGGCGCCGATGCCAATCCGATCGCCAGCGTCAGCGCGAGAAGGAAAGGCATCAGCCAGGGGCGGCTTGCGCTCAAAATGTCACCCGCGATCCGGCGAACAGGCTGCGTTCCGAGAGCTGCGCGCGCTGGTTGTCGTCGCTTTCTGCATGAGCACGATGAAGCAGGTTGCGGCCGGCGACGAAGAATTCGAGATTCTCGCTGATGCGATAGGCGAGGCGGGCATCCGCTTCAACATAGTCGCCGATCCCAGGCGACGCTTCAATGTCGCCGATCCAGCGGAGCCCGCTGTTCAGCTGCAGCCCCGGCGCCAATTGGATGTGCGACCGGGCGAGCAGCTGATATTCGGGATCGTGACCGAGCGAATCACCGGCCGCGAGGTCTACGCGACCCGGCTTCAGCTCGAACTGCTTCCACAAAGTCGCAAGGCCGAGATTGAGCCGCCACCACGACGTGAGCTGGGTGCTGCTCCAGGCCTCGAGCCCATAACTGTGGCCCTCCCAGCCGTTCGACAGCCGGATCGGAAGCATTGCGCCAGGCGACAATTCGGTGGAGCGGAGATCGTCATATAGGCTGAAGAAGACCGAGACGGACAGCGACGTACGCTCCATCGGCTGGCCCCGATAACCCGCCTCGAATGCGATCAGCTTCTCGCTGTCGAAGCCGGTGGCAGCCGCCAGGACGGGCAGGTTCTGAAGCTCGCGATCGATCCGCGACGGCGTTCGAACCGCGCGCGAAACCGCGCTCCACAGAAGGATCTGGTCATTCGGCTGCCAGTACAATCGCACGTTCGGAAGCAGCTCGACGCCGGTGAAGCTGGTCCGCTCACCCTTCAGCCCGAGGATAAGCGAAACTTCGGGGCTCAGCGCGATCCTGTCCTGGACGAAGGCGTTGAATACCCATAGCCGTCTCCTCTGCGGATCCAGCCGGAAAGCGTTGAGGTTGTTGATGAACTCATCTCGTGTCGTGCGCAGGCCGGCGCCGGCGACGAGCTCGTGTGCGCCGATCCGGCGATTGTATTGGACGTCGAGGTCGAACGTCTGCAGCGAGTCGTGGACGAGGGTGAAGTCGCGCTCGAACCAGTCGTAATAGGCCTGCACCCGAAGCGAAGACTCTGCCGAGAATGCACGGGTCCAGCGGGCGAGCAGATTGCGACCGCTATCGCCGTCGCCGGGAAGAGCGCCGGTATCGGTGTCGAAAAGGTCGCCCTGGAGCGTGAAATGATCGGCTTCCTGGGCGAAGTCGGCGCGAAAGCCGCCCTGCCAGCCCTGGAAGCGGTCATGCGTGTCCGCTCCGAGTCCGGGCGGCAGATCGTCGCGATTGAAGGCCTGGACGTAAAAGCGGATCGCCCCGGTGGGGCCGATCGGCGTGCCGAAGCGGGCCGCCAGCGTCTGCTCGCGATCACCGGCGGTCGCCCGGACAAGGCCGCCAATCGTCTCGTGAGCGTCCCGCGTGATGACGCTGACGACGCCGTTGACGGCGTTGGGGCCGTAAAGGGTGCCGCCCGGGCCGCTGATCACCTCGATCTGCCGTATGTCCTCGACCGGCCGGTTGTGCAGCTCCCAGAATATGGTCGAGGCGAGGGGCGAGTAGACGGTGCGGCCGTCGATCAGCACGAGCAGCTTGTTGGAAGTTTCGACGCCGTTGAAGCCCCGCGCCGAAATCGCATATTGTCGCGCGTCGACCTGCTGGACCTGCAGGTTCGGCGCGAGCCGCAACGCTTCCGGAATCGATAAAGCGGACGAGGCTTCGATCTCCTCGCCGGTGACGACGTAGAGCGCGGCCGGGGCGGCACTCAGGGGCTCATCCCGCTTGGACGCCGACTGGACCGGGATCCGCGCCAGCTCCTCGATCGACAATGCGGACAGGTCCTGAACCGTCTCGGCCTCGCCGGCCGCGGCCGGAGCATGCGCCGCGGCAAGAGCTGGACCGATCAGGAACGCCGCATATCGACTTATCGACACATCCGTGGCCTCGCCGATCGCCCCCCGGCGCCGTACGTTTGTCGTTGGGGGTAATAGAAAGGTCAAGTTTCCGTCTGGTAAACTCCGGCCGAACGGTCAGGGCGCGGGCGGCGCAGCGGCGATTGCCTCGGGCGCGTCCGCCACCGCGGCGAGCATGGCCGTCCAGGCGGCGACGTTCTGCCGCAGCTGCGACGGATCGACCTTGTCGAGCGTGTCATCGGGCGTGTGATGATAGTCGAAATAGCGAGTGCCGTCCTGGCTGAGATCGACGGCGGCCGTTCCCGAGCGGGTCCAGTCGCCGAGGTCGGCACCGGCATTGGCGCGGCCCTGCCCGCGAACGATGCCCAGTGGCGCCAGCAAAGCGGTGACCCGATCGGCCAGCCCGGCATTGGCCGGAGCAAGATTGAACGTCACGCGCCAGATCCGGTCCGCGCCGAAATCGGATTCGCCGACCAGGACGACGTTGCCGCTTTCGCGATGGCGCGCGAAATGGGTCGCGCCGCCGCCGCCGCCCACTTCCTCTGCGCCGAAAAGGACGAGGCGGATGGTTCGGCGCGGGCGCCCGGCCTGCATGATCCGGTGCGCCGCGGCGGTCGTGATCGCGACTCCGGCGGCATTGTCGACGGCGCCCGTGCCGAGGTCCCAGCTGTCGAGGTGGCCGCCGATGGTGACCACACCGGCCGATGAATCGCTCCCCGGCACCTCGGCGACGACGTTGCCCGACTGGCGACGGCCGATGTTGCGGGGCGTCAGGGTCAGGCGCATCCGCACCGGGCGGCCGCGCGCCAGGATGCGCTCGAGCTGCTCGGCGTCGGGGACCGACAGGGCTCCTGCCGGAATCGGCCGCACGCCTTCTGCCCACATCTGGACGCCGGTATGGGGATTGCGGTGATGATCGGTGCCGATCGATCGGATGACAATGGCCGCTGCGCCCTTGCGCGAGGCGATCGACGGGCCCTGGCGCCGGGGCGCGCCGAACTGGCTGTAGCCTGAGCCGTCCTGGGTCGGCGCCATGGCATGGGTGACGAAGACGATCTTGCCGCGAACGCTCTCGTTGCCGGCCGCCTCGAGCGCGGCGACGCTGTCGAAGCCGATGACCTCGGCCTCGATGCCGCGTGCCGGTGTGGCGCCGCTATTGCCGAGCGCGGTCACGACCAGGGGCTGCGGAAAGGGCGCGACGATCTCGGCGTGCTCCTCGCCGCGCACCCAGACCGGCATCTCGAACGGCTCGATCCGCACGTTGCTGAAGCCCAGCTCGGTCAGGCGGTTCACGGCCCAGTCCCGGGCCCGCGCCTCCGCCTCGGTGCCGGCCTGGCGGGGTCCGACCTCGGTGGTGAGCCCTTCCAGGATGTTCCAGGCGAGGTCGTCGGCGAGCGCGGCGTCGCGCAGCCGCTCGGCCTGCTGGCCGATCGGTTCCTGGGAGTTTGGTGACGCCGGCTGGGCGGCGAAGGCGAGGGAAGGGAGGGCCAGCGCGACCAGGATGAGCTTCTTCATACGGTCGTCGCTTAGGGAGCGAGACGATGTTTGCCAATCCCGCCTTGCGCCACTACGTAGCGCGGCGAATTCCGTACAACGTGAAACTGGAGACCGAGCGCCTCATGGCCGCACAGTACAGCTTTGTTATGAAGGGTCTCAGCAAGACCTTCCCCGGCGCTCCGAAGCCGGTGCTGAACAACGTCCACCTGCAATTCTATCCCGACGCCAAGATCGGCATCGTCGGCCCGAACGGGTCGGGCAAATCGACCCTGATGAAAATCATGGCCGGGCGCGACAAGGAGTATGTGGGCGAGGCGTGGCCAGGGGAGGGGATCCGCGTCGGCTATCTCGAGCAGGAACCGCAGCTCGATCCCGGCAAGACGGTGAAAGAGAATGTCATGGACGGGGTGCGTCCCGTCGCCGACATGATGGACCGGTTCAACGCGATCAGCGCGATGATGGCCGATCCGCCCGAGGATGCCGATTTCGACGCCCTGATGGCCGAGATGGGCGAGCTTCAGGAGAAGATCGACGCCGTCGACGGCTGGACGCTCGACAACCAGCTCGAGATTGCGATGGACGCGCTGCGCTGTCCGCCCGGCGACAGCCCTGTGACCAGCCTGTCCGGCGGCGAGAAGAGGCGAGTCGCCTTGACCCGGCTGCTTCTCGAGAAGCCCGAAATCCTGCTGCTCGACGAGCCGACCAACCACCTCGACGCCGAGAGCGTCCAGTGGCTCGAGAAGCATCTGATCGATTATCCGGGCAACGTCATCCTCGTCACCCACGACCGCTACTTCCTCGACAATGTCGTCAACTGGGTGCTCGAGCTCGATCGCGGCCGCTATTATATCTACGAGAGCAACTATACCGGCTATCTCGAGAAGAAGGCCAAGCGCCTCCATCAGGAGGAGCGCGAGGAAGCCGGGCGCCAGAAGGCGATCAACGACGAGCTGGAGTGGATCCGCCGATCGCCCAAGGCCCGCCAAGCCAAGTCCAAGGCCCGCATCCGCGCCTTCGACGAGCTGGTCGAGGCGCAGGAGAACCGCACGCCGGGCAAGGCCCAGATCCTCATCCAGGTGCCCGAGCGACTCGGCGGCAACGTCATCGATATCGAAGGCGTCTCCAAGGCCTATGGTGACAAATTGCTGTTCGAGGACCTGAGCTTCAGCCTGCCGCCCGGCGGCATCGTCGGCGTGATCGGCCCGAACGGCGCCGGCAAGACCACCCTGTTCCGGTTGATCACGGGCCAGGAGCAGGCCGATTCGGGCGAGGTCAAGATCGGCCCGACCGTCCATCTCGGCTATGTCGACCAGTCGCGCGACCATCTCAGCCCGAACAAGAATGTGTGGGAGGAGGTATCAGGCGGCTCGGACATCTTTCGCTTCGGAAAACATGAGCTTGGAACGCGGGCTTATGTCGGTGCCTTCAATTTCAAGGGCCCCGACCAGCAGAAGAAGGTCGGCCAGCTCTCGGGCGGCGAGCGCAACCGCGTCCATCTCGCCAAGATGCTGAAGGAGGGCGGCAACGTCCTCCTGCTCGACGAGCCGACCAACGATCTCGACGTCGAGACGCTGCGCGCGCTCGAGGAGGCGCTCGAGAATTTCGCCGGCTGCGCAGTGATCATCAGCCACGATCGCTTCTTTCTCGACCGGTTGGCGACCCACATCCTCGCCTTCGAAGGCGACAGCCATGTTGAATGGTTCGAGGGCAATTTCGAGGCCTATGAGGAGGACAAGCGCCGCCGCATGGGGCCCGAGGCGGATCGCCCACACCGGATGACCTACAAGAAGCTGACTCGTTAGGCGCTCGCCGCCGGGCGTCCTCGGCCCGGCCGACTTCCGTCAAATCGGATAATCGTAGCGGACGAATCCCTTGAATTGCGCCACCTTGTCGTAGAGCGCCCGCGCGGTCTCGTTGTCCCGGGCCGTCAGCCAGTAATAGCGACACGCCCCGCGCCGGCGTGCCGCCTCGGCCACCGCCTCGATCAGGGTCCGCGCCACACCCTTGCCCCGCGCAGGCTCGGCGGTGAACAGGTCCTGCAGATAGCAGGCCTCGCCTTGCCAGACGGTCGGGTGGAAGAGAAAGTGGGCGATCCCCACCAATCGGCCGTCATCACGTGCACCGAGGCCGTGCACTTCGGCCGCCGCCATCAGCCTCTCCCAGGCCCGGTCGTAATCCTCGTCGGGGATCGGATCCCGGTAGAAGGCCTTGTAGCCACGGGCGAGGATCTCCCATTCGCCGCGGTCATCGGGGCACAGCGGCGCGACGGCGACCCTGATCAATCGACGCGCCTGACGTAGACGCCGCCGCCCTCGCGGCGTTCGACCTGGAATTCGGGAATGGCCGCGATCAGGTCGGACAGGCGGGAGAAGCCGTAATTACGGGCGTCGAACGAGGAGCGGTTGCCGGCACGGTTGCCGACTTCGGACAGGCTCGCATAGCCCTTCTCATCATGCTTCGACGCTTCGATCGCATCGCGAAGCAATTTGCGAAGCGCCTGGTCGATGGGTGTTCTCGCCGGCGGCCTCGCGGCGGCCGGGGCTTCCGGACTTCCATCGGCGGCGAGCGCGCCGACATCGATGAAGCGCGTGCAGGCCTCCTTGAAGGAGCCGGGCGTCTTCCCGGTGCCGAAACCGTAGACTGGGACGCCGTCCTGGCGGATGCGCATGGCGAGCGGCATGAAGTCGCTGTCGCTCGACATGATTCCGAAGCCATGCACCCGGCCGCGATAGAGCAGGTCCATGGCGTCGATCGTCATCTTCATATCGGTCGCGCTCTTGCCCTTGGTCACGTCGAACTGCTGGTGCGGCTCGATCGCATGGAGGTGGGTCATCTCCGCCCAGCCTTTCAGTCCCGGTTTCTGCCAATTGCCATAGGCCCGCCGGATGTTGACGGTGCCGAGCTCGGCGAGAATGGTCAGCACCGGATCGAGGCTGCCGGGCGAGGCATTGTCGGCATCGATGAGCAAAGCGACGTTGCGGCCGCGCAGGAAAGGATCGTCGTTCATCGTCCCGGCTTTAGCGATTGCACCGCGTTCGACCAATGCCGCCGCGCGACGCGAGTTGCCGGCGGCGGGTCACTTGTCGGACTCGGGCACCTCGGCCTCCAGACGGAAGCTGTCGTGGATCGTCTTGATCGGCCCCGATTCGCCGACGTCGGCAGGGCTTTCAACGTCGCTCGCCTCGGTGGCGAGGCTCAAGATGAGCACGCCTCGGGTCGCACCCGGCGGCAGGATGATGTCGCCGCGCCCGTAAACCAAGCTTGCTGCCGCGTCGGTCGTGTGCGCCGAAAAGCGCCAGTTGTGGCTGTCATAATTGCCGACCCGATCCTCGCCGACCGAAATGATGCGGTAATCGGCCCAGCTCTGGCCGAACTGGCGGGCGATGTCCGGCAAGGCGCGCGCCATCTCGCGACGATCGGACTCGGCGTTGCCGGTGCCGAAGGCGTAACCGACATTGACCGCATGAGGTATTTGCCCGCTGACGGTGGGCGCGGTCAGGTTGACATAATTGGTCGCCTGATCGCCGGCCGTCTGCGGCGCCACCTGCCAGTCGGCGGGATATTCGAACGAAAAGTCGACGTAATGACGCCGCAGCGGCTCGGAACGCGCGTTCGCGCGGCTGTTGGCGAAGCGCGTCGTCGCCGGAAGAGCGTCGGCCTTGGTTTCGCCGCTGTCATTGCCGACGGATCCGACCTTCACCTCGCATCCGGCAAGCGCCATCAGCAGCGCCGCTGCCATCACTAACCGCTTCACGATACCTCCCCCCAAAGGATCAGATCGGAGACACGATAGCATAGGGTCGGAAGGAAGGGGAGATCGTCGGAAGAGCGCCGATCCTGGCCTCAGTCCGTCAGCTCGCGCGCCTTGTCCTCATAATCCTTCGCCATCAAGGTTAGCGTCTTGACGGTGCGACGGTCGGTCAATGCCTGGGCCAGCCGGCGACAGCGCGAAGCCTGCGCCTTCAGGGCTGCCGCCTGGCGCCGATCGGTGACGTCGATCAGAATGCTTACCGCGCCGACCAGCGTGCCGTCGGAGTCGGTGATCGGCGATGGGTGAGGCATGAACATGACCCGGCTGCCGTCCGGTCGCTCGGCGACGGCGATCGCGCCGCGGACCGGCCTGCGGTCACGCAGGGCCTCGGCCGTCGGGCAGCATTCGTGGGGAAGGAAGGCGCCGCCCTCGGTGTAGAGCCGCCAGGTCACGCACCAGCGGTCCTGGCCGGGAACCGGGGTTCGCCCGGCAAAGTCGACGCAGGCGCGATTGAAGAAGGTCACCCACCCGTCGACGTCGGTCAGATAGATCGGCGCAGGAAGATCATCGAGCATGGCCTGCAAGCCGTCGGCGCCGTCGCGCACCGCGGCGACCGTCAGGTCCGCCAGCTCGTCCGGTGTTGCACACGAGCACTCGCGCTGAAGCTCGATGTCGGGCACTTGATGAGGCTCTCCGGATTCCCCCGAATGGAATATGCTCAACTCAGATCAAACACTCTTGTTCCCTGATTTCAAACGAGAAAGCCGAGAGCGCGCCGAGGATCGCCAGATGCCGATCGGAACCGGTCGGCGTCACGTCGATTTGTTGCTTCCGGGAAGACCACCACCACAGCGATGATTCACGCCCTTCGCCTCCTCGTCCTGCCCGGTGCCCTGACGCTGGCCGCCTGCGGAGACTCGCGCCCGCCCTGGGCCGAGGGGGCGATGGTCCGCACCGAGCGGCCTTCCGGGGTCCGACCGCAGGATCTCGGCAATTTCGGACCGCGCCTGGTGGGGCTGCACAATCGCGAACGCGCGGCGGTCGGTGCGCCGGCGCTCGCCTGGGATGACGGTCTGGCCTCGGCGGCGGCGTCCTACGGTCCGGAACTGGCCCGGCGCGGGCGGCTTGCCCACTCGCCGCCCGAGGGCAGGCCGGGGCAGGGCGAGAATCTGTGGATGGGTACCGCCGACGCCTACAGCCTGGAGGATATGGTCGGCAGCTGGGCAGCAGAGAAAAGGCTGTTTGCGGCGGGGACGTTCCCCGACGTCAGCAGCAGCGGCCACTGGAGCGACGTCGCGCACTACACGCAGATGATCTGGCCGGGGTCGAGACGGGTCGGCTGCGCCCTCCACCGGTCGGCTCGCTGGGATTTCCTGATCTGCCGCTACGCCCCTGGCGGCAACGTTGTCGGCCAGCCGGTTCCCTGAAGCATTCATCCATTTTCCGGCTTGTCCCTGATCCGGCAACCGGCTCAAGGTGACCGCGAACGAGAGGGGAGGAGCCGGGTGGCACGATGGAATACGCGCAAGTCGATCGTCAGCCATGAGGATGTCCCGGAGGAGCATCGGCTTCACCGCTCGCTCGGCTGGCCTCACCTGATCGCCCTCGGCGTCGGCGCGATCGTCGGCACCGGCATCCTCACCCTCATCGGAGTCGGCGCCGCCAAGGCGGGGCCGGCGGTGATCCTCTCCTTCGTCATCGCGGGCGTGATCTGCGCTGCCGCCTCGCTGGCTTATGCTGAAATGGCGACGATGATCCCGGCCTCGGGCAGCGCTTATACCTACACCTATGTCGTGCTCGGCGAGCTGCTCGCCTGGTTCGTCGGCTGGAGCCTGATCCTCGAATATTCGCTCGTGGTGAGCGCGGTCGCGGTCGGCTGGTCGGGCTATGCGGCGCCTCTGCTCAATGCCTGGCTCGGCTTTCCGATGGCGCTGGCGCAGGGACCCGAGCTCGGCGGCATCGTCAATCTGCCGGCTATCTTCATCATCGCCGTCGTCGCCGGCCTGCTTATCTACGGGGTACGCGAGAGCGCCAACGTCAACGCTCTGCTCGTGGTGGTGAAGATCGTCGCGCTCATCGTCTTCGTCGCCGTAGCCTTGCCCTATTTCGATGCGGCCCGCTTCGACCCGTTCATGCCGTTCGGTTTCCCGAAGAGCGGCCCTCCCGGAGCCGAGGTCGGCGTCATGGCGGCGGCCGCGATCATCTTCTTTGCCTTCTATGGCTTCGACGCGATCGCCACGGCGGCAGAGGAAACCCGCAATCCCGAGAAGGACCTGTCGATCGGCATCGTCGGCTCGATGCTCGCCTGCGTGGTCATCTACATGGCGGTCGCCGGGGCTGCGATCGGCGCGCTGGCTTATGCTCGATTCGCCGACAGTCCGGAGCCGCTCGCCCTGATCCTGCGCGAGATCGGCCAGCCGTGGGCGGCCAATTTTCTTGCCGCCTCCGCGGTCATCGCGCTGCCGACCGTGATCCTTGCTTTCTTTTACGGCCAGAGCCGAATCTTCTTCGTCATGGCTCGCGACGGGCTGCTGCCGCCGGGGCTGGCGCGGGTGTCGGGTCGCGGATCGCCGGTGCGGATAACCATGTTTACCGCAATGATCGTCGCCGTCCTGGCCGGGATTGTGCCGCTTGCCGAGCTGGCGGCGCTCGCCAATGCCGGCACGTTGACCGCCTTCGTCGCGGTGGCGGTCTGCATGCTGGTCATGCGTCGGCGAAATCCGGGGGTGAGGCGCGTCTTCCACACCCCCTGGGCCTGGCCGGTCGGCCTGGTCGCGATCCTCGGCTGCCTCTATCTTTTCTACAGCCTGCCGCAGCGCACCCAGCTGTGGTTCCTCGGCGCCCATGTCGTCGGCTTCGCCATCTACTTTCTCTACGGCGCGCGGCGCAGCGTGGCGGGGAGGGCCGCCTGATGTGGCGATGGCTGCTTTGCGTCCTGCTCGGCGTATGGGCGGGACCGACGATGTCTCAGGGCGCGGCGGCCGCCTCGGTCCAGGTCATTCTGGAGACGAGCGCCGGCCCCATCGTCGTCGAGGTCGACCCGGTCCGCGCACCGATCACTGCCGCCAACTTCCTCCGCTACGTCGACGCCGAACGGCTCGATGGGATGGAATTCTATCGGGCAATGCGGACCGGCCCGGAAGCCGGGCTGATCCAGGGCGGAGTGCGCGATGCGCGGCGACTGTTTCCGCCGATCCCGCATGAGCCCACCAGCCAGACCGGCCTCTCGCACGTCGACGGCGCGATCTCCGTACCGCGCTTCGCTCCGGGGACGGCGCAGGGCGACTTCACCCTCATGGTAGGCGATCAGCTCTATCTCGACGCCGGCCCCGGATCAGGCGGCGACGGACTCGGTTACGCGGTATTCGGCCGAGTCGTCGAGGGGATGGACGTCGTCCGCCGGATCCTCGAATCGCCGACCTCGCCGACCGAAGGGGAGGGCGTGATGCGCGGCCAGATGCTCGAACCCCGAATCCGCATCGTCACGGCGCGGCGCAGGAATTAGCGTTCGGAGCCTTTCCCGCGTCCTTCGATTCGGACCGCTCAGGCCGGGCCGAACTCGCCGGTCGCCCGGTCGAGGACGTGCAGGATCCCGTTTTCGATGGCAAAATAGGCGCCGTGCAGGTTCAGCCGCCCCGCCGCCTCGCGATCGCGAACCCACGGGAATGTCCTTAGGTTCGCGAGTGATAGGCGGACTCCCTCGAGCTCCATCTCAAGGAAAGCCTGTCGGTCGAGGGTCGGATGGCGCGAGCGGATCGACTCGCGGGCGGCGCTCAGCATGCCGATCCAGTTGGCGATGAATTGCCCCTCGCCATGGCCGGCATCGTCGAACTGCCCGGTCAGCGCCGCGGCGCAACCCCCGCAAAAGCCGTGGCCCATGACCATCACGTCCCGGATCTCGAGCTGGGTCACGGCGAATTCGAGCGCCGCTGAGACGCCGTGATAGGCGCTGTCGGGCTGGAACGGCGGCACCAGATTGGCGACGTTGCGGACAACGAAGATCTCGCCGGGGCGCGCATCGAAGATCTGGGCCGGATCGACCCGGCTGTCGGAACAGGCGATCACCATCACCCTCGGACGCTGACCCTCGACCAGCTCGGACCAGCGCTCGCGCTGCGCCGCCCAGCCGGAACGGCGGAACCGGCGATAGCCTTCGATCAGCCCCTCGAAATCCGCCGGCAAGCGTGTCCTCCTCGTTGGTTCCGGCCGAGCGGTTAGCCGGGGGAGGCGAGGGGTGGCAAGTGAGCCCCGACATCGCTATCTCGCCGCCATGAGCGAAGCCGACCCGATCTCCCTGCCGCAGCAGAAGCAGCGCAAGCCCGATTGGATCCGGGTCAAGGCGCCGACTAGCGCCGGCTTCATGGAGACCCGCAAGCTGATGCGGCGCCTGAATCTGGCCACCGTCTGCGAGGAAGCGGCCTGCCCTAACATCGGCGAATGCTGGACCAAGAAGCACGCGACGGTGATGATCCTCGGCGACACCTGCACCCGCGCCTGCGCCTTCTGCAACGTCAAGACCGGCATGCCCCGCGCCGTCGACCCGCTCGAGCCGGAGCATGTCGCCGTCGCCGCCGCCGAGCTCGGCCTCAGCCACATCGTCGTCACCTCGGTCGACCGCGACGACCTGCCCGACGGTGGGGCGATGCAGTTCGTGCGGGTGATCGAGGCGCTGCGCCGCAACGCGCCCGCGACCACGATCGAGATCCTGACCCCCGATTTCCGCAACAAGTCCGAGGCGGCAATCGAGAAGATCGTCGAGGCGCGCCCAGACGTCTACAATCACAATCTCGAGACGGTGCCGCGGCTCTACCCGACCATTCGCCCCGGCGCGCGCTATTACGCCTCGTTGCGGCTGCTCGAGAGCGTCAAGCGGCACGATCCGACCATCTTCACCAAGTCCGGGTTGATGGTCGGGCTCGGCGAGGGACGGCTCGAGGTCCATCAGGTCATGGACGACATGCGATCGGCCGACGTCGATTTCCTGACGATGGGCCAGTATCTTCAGCCGATGCCGCGCCACGCCAAGGTGGA
>Ga0299914_10001861_pt1 | contig 14255 bp, 13 predicted proteins | sample RVTome_10_FD_201361 | JGI IMG/M metagenome (GOLD analysis project Ga0299914, IMG submission 201361) | Soil microbial communities from uranium-contaminated site in the Upper Colorado River Basin, Wyoming, United States - RVT153D57 (version 2) ...
CAGCCGCAGCTCGATGTCGACGCCGGCGGTCGGCTCGTCGAGGATCAGCAGGCGCGGCCGGTGCATCAGCGCCCGGGCGAGGATCAGCCGCCGCTTCATGCCGCCGGAGAGGGTGCGGGTGCGCTCGTCGCGCTTCTCGGTCAGGGAGAAGATCTCCAGCAGCTCCTTCGCCCGCTCGCGGCGCTCGGCGCGCGGCATCCCGAAGTAGCCGCCGTGGAAGTCGAGTGTTTCCTCGACGGTGAGGAACCAGTCGAGGTTCAGCTCCTGCGGCGCCAGGCCGACCGCTTGGCGCGCCTCGCCGTAGTCGCCGATCGCGTCGTGGCCGAAGATCTGAATCGCGCCGCCGGTCGGCTGCGCCAGCCCGGTCGCGCAGTGGATCAGCGTCGACTTGCCGGCGCCGTTGGGGCCGAGCAGGCCGAAAAACTCCCCGGGCGCGATCTCCAGCGAGACGCCGCGAAGCGCCTCCACCCCGGTCGGGTAGCGCTTCGCCAGATCCTCGATGTGCAGGGCATGCTCGCTCACGAGCGGGAACGGTAGTTGACGCGCGCTACCAGCATTTACCCCACGGGGGTGGGGTCAATGCCGGCAGCGGCACTCAGGGCCGGCCCAGCAGCGCTCAACCGGCGACGGCTTCGAGTGGGCGGTCGCGAGGCGCCGGGGTGGAGAAGCGCATCGTGCCGTCGTCGATCGAGTCGCGCCGCAGCGCCCTCGCGTCGAGCGGGTAGATCTGGGTCAGCCTCCATGGCGCCTTCGATCCCTGTTTGGGGAGCAGGTGGGCCGAGCGCAGGATGTAGCCGGAGTTGAGGTTGAAGATCAGCTCCTCGTTCACCGTCGGATCGGCCAGCTCGGGCACGCAGCGCTTGTGGCCGTGCGCGTCCATGTGGTTGAGCAGGCGGCAGACGTACTCTGCGGCGATGTCGGCCTTTAGCGTCCAGGAGGCGTTGGTGTAGCCGATGACGAAGGCGAGGTTGGGGACACCGCTCAGCATCATCGTCTTGTAGGCCGTCCTGCCGGCGAGGTCGACCTCCTCCCCGTCGACCGTGAATCTGGCGCCGCCGAGGAAGAGCAGGTTAAGGCCGGTCGCGGTGACGATCACGTCGGCTTCCAGCTCCTCCCCGGACTCCAGCTCGATCCCGCTCTCGGTGAAGGTCGCGATCCGGTCGGTGGCGACGGAGACGCTGCCCTCGGAGATCGTCCGGAAGAGGTCGCCGTTGGGCGCCGCGCAGGGGCGCTGCTCCCACGGGTTGTAGCTGGGCGCGAAGTGCCTGTCGATGTCGTAGCTGGGCGGCAGCGCGCGGCGCGCGGCGCGGCGAATCACCCGCTTCGCGATCTCGGGGCGCCGGCGGCAGAGCTGGAAGACGAATGAGGAGAGCGCCACGTTTTTCCAGCGCACGAGCGAGTAGGCGAGGCGCTCCGGGAGGAAGCGGAACAGCCTGCCGGCGATCCGGTCCTCCTCCGGCAGCGGGAAGATGTAGGTGGGCGAGCGCTGCAGCATCGTCACGTGCGCGGCCTTCTCCGCCATCGCCGGCACCAGCGTCACCGCGGTGGCGCCGCTGCCGATGACGACGACGCGCTTGCCCGAGTAATCGAGATCCTCGGGCCAGTGCTGGGGATGGACGATCGGGCCCGCGAAGCGCTCGGCGCCGGGGAACTCGGGCATGTAGCCCTCGTCGTAGCGGTAGTAGCCGCTGCACATCCAGAGAAAGCCGCAGGTGAGCTGCTCGGTCTCCCCCGTGTCGGAGCGCTCGACCGTGACCGTCCAGCGCGACTCCGGCGTCGACCACTCGGCCGCCACGACGCGGCTGTGGAAGCGGATTTTCGGCTCGACGCCGTTCTCGCGGGCGGCCTGGCGGACGTAGTCGCGGATCGAGGTGCCGTCGACGATCGATCTGGCCGTCGCCCAGGGCTTGAACCGGTAGCCCAGCGTGTGCATGTCGGAGTCCGAGCGGATACCGGGGTAGCGGAAGAGGTCCCAGGTGCCACCGAGGTCCCCACGCGCCTCGAGGATCGCGTAGCTCTTCCCCGGGCAGCGGTCCTGCATGTGCACGCCGGCGCCGACGCCGGAGATCCCGGCGCCCACGATCAATACGTCGAGATGCTCGAGCGGCACGCCGGGCATTCTGTCAGGCCGCGAAGCCGCTTCTCAACTGCCGTCGTAGGCTCCCCTCAGGGAAGGCCGGCGAGGAAGGCGGCCGCGGCGGCGCCGAAGTAGGGGGAGAAGAGGCGTCTGGGGTTGCCCTGGTAGCTGTAGCTGGTGACGCCGTTGAGGTACTGGCCGTCGACGAGCCAGCCGCCGCCGCTGGCGCCGGCGGCCATGTCGCAGCGGCTGGGGATCGCCGGCGGGCCGGGGTCGGAGGAGGGATCGCTTCCCAGGCCCACGCCGGCACAGGTGCGCAACTCCTGGCCGAAAAGCGCGGCGGCGGGATAACCGAAGATCTGGAAGCCCGAGCGGCGCGAGCGGCCGGCCACCCAGCCACGAGCGCCGACGACGTTCGCGAGCCGGCCCCGCGCGCCGGGCCTGACGATCAGCGCGCCGAGGTCATAGGCAGCACTCTCGGTGAGGCGCCACTGAGCCATCACCCGCGCCGAGCTCGCGTGAAAGGTCCCGAAGGGACGGTGGCCGTGGTCGAAGGCCGGGACGAACCGCAATCTCGTCGCCCAGACCCCATCCTCGACGATGCAGTGCCCGGCGGTGAGCACGACCGAGCGGCTGGGCGTGTTGAGCGCCGTCCCCGAGCAGGTGTAGCCGCCGCGGCCGGGCGCCGTAGCGAATATCCGCCCGTTCGTGCGCGTGCCGATCGCGCTCGGGTCGAGGACGGGAAGGCTGCTGAGGCGGGCGCCGCCACCGGCCGCCGGGGTGACAGACGGTGTCGACGGGAGAATCCCCGGAACGCGAGACGCACCGCTTGCGGGCACCGAAAAGGCCGCGAGCCCAATTAAGCAGACTGTCGCCAGAAACCCGCCCAGAGCGGGCCGCTTCATCCCTCCCATTGGTCAGATTCTAAGCGGGGGCGCCGTAAGCTGAATGCAAACTGGATTCATTCTCATTAGTCTCAGGGACCTGGCTCTCCCCACGCGAAAGGCCTGTCCCCTTGCTTGAGCCGTTCCAGCTCCCCTTCGTCCAGCGCGGCTTGATCGAGGTGCTGATCCTCGCCGTCCCCGCGGGCCTGCTCGGCACCTGGATCGTGCTGCGCGGCCTCGCCTTCTTCTCCCATGCGGTCGGCACCGCCACCTTCCCCGGGCTGGTGCTCGCCGACGGGCTCGGCTTCGCCGCTCCGCTCGGCGCCTTCGGCGCCGCGGTCGCCTTCGCCGCGGGCGCGACGGCCCTTCGCGGCCGGCGCACGGGTCAGGACGCGGCCGTCGCCCTGGTCCTCGTCGGCTGCCTCGCCTCGGGCGTGATCCTCGCCAGCGACGTCTTCGGCTCCGGCGCCAACATCGAGACGCTGCTCTTCGGCAGCCTGCTGCTGGTCGACGACGGCGACCTGGCGCTCGCCGCGGGGGCGGCCGCGGCAACGGTCCTCGCCAATGCCCTGATCGGCCGGCACTGGCTGCGCGCCGGCTTCGATCCGATGCTCGCCGATACGGGCGGACCGAGTTCCCGGCTCTTCGACGCGGTGCTGCTCGGCCTGGTCGCGCTGGCGATGGTCGCGGCCCTGACCGTGGTCGGCGCGCTGCTCGTCGCCGCCCTCTTCGTGGTGCCGGCGATCACCGCGCGGCTGCTGACCGAGCGGCTGCTGAGCTGGCAGCTGCTCAGCATCGGGCTGGTCGCGGTGGAGGGAACGGTGGGCCTGTGGCTCTCCGTCAAGACCAACGCGCCACCGGGGGCGACGATCGCCTGCGTGGCCGGCGCCGGCTTCGCGGCGGTGGCCGTCGCCCGCGCCCTTGCCCGCGTTCCGCGCGCGGCGGCGCTGGCGACGGCGCTGGTCGTGGCGGCGCTGGTCACGGCCGGATGCGGCGGCGAGCCCAGCGGCGAAGGCGGGAAGGTGAAGGTGGTCGCGACGACGACCCAGGTCGCCGACTTCGTGCGCGAGGTCGGCGGCGAGGGCGTCGAGGTCGAGCAGATCCTGCGGCCCAACAGCGATCCGCACGACTACGAGCCGCGTCCCTCCGACGTCGAAGCGGTGGCGGGCGGGGCGCTGGTCTTCGTCAGCGGCCGCGGCCTCGATGACTGGTCCGGGGAGCTGGTCTCCGACAGTGGCGGAGACGCCAGGATCGTCGACCTCGGGACGATGGGCCCGATTCGCCTGGCGGGCGAGGGCGAGGGCGAGGGCGAGGGCGAATCCGGGCTCGACCCCCACTGGTGGCACGACCCCCGCAACGTCGAGGCGGCGGTTCCGGGGATCGCGGACGCGCTGGGAGTCGCCGACCCCTCCCGCAAAGCCGAGTTCACCCGCAACGCGGATGCCTACGTGGTGGAGGTGAAGACCCTCGATGTCGCGATCGCCGGCTGCATCGAATCCGTGCCCGCCTCCGAGCGCAAGCTGGTCACCGACCACGACGCCTTCGGCTACTTCGCCGGCCGCTACGGGATCGAGGTGGTCGGCGCGGTGATTCCCTCGCAGACGACCCAGGCGCAGGCCTCGGCGAAGGACCTGAGCGAGCTGGCGAAGACGATCGAGGCGGAGGGCGTGAAGGCGATCTTCCCCGAAAGCTCGCTGAGCGCCGACGTGGTCGAAGCGATCGCCCGCCAGACCGGCGCCTCGGCGGAATACACGCTGTACGGGGACACGCTTGGCGCGGAGGGCTCCAGCGGAAACACCTACCTGCGGATGGAGGAGGCCAATGCCGATGCGGTGGTGCGCGGGTTCACCGGGGGGAGTCGCGGATGCGCAGTGAACCGCTGATCGTCGCGAGCGGCCTCGCGGTCGGCTATGACGGCGAGGCGGCGATCTCCGGCGTCGACTTCTCGCTGGCGCCGGGAGAGCGGATGGCGCTGCTCGGCCCCAACGGCGGCGGCAAGACGACCCTGCTGCAGGCGCTGCTCGGCGAGCTGCGCCCGCTCGCCGGGGAGCTGCGCGTCGGGGCGCGCTGCGCGACCGTGCCGCAGACCGAGCGCTCCCGGCTCGACTATCCTGTCTCGGCGCTCGACGTGGCCGCGATGGGGGCGCTGTCGCGACTGCCCTGGTGGCGGCGGCCGGGGCGGCGCGAACGCGAGGCGGCGATGGAGGCGCTGCGGAAGGTCGGCCTCGGCGACCTCGCCGGCGAGACCTTCGGCAAGCTCTCCGGCGGCCGGCGCCAGCGGGTGCTGATCGCCCGCAGCCTCGTCCAGGACGCCGAGATCCTGCTCCTGGACGAGCCCTTCTCCGGCCTCGACCGGCCCAGCTCGGAGGCGCTCGAAGAGCTGATCGACACGCTCGCGGGTGAGGGGCGCGCGGTGATGATCGCCACCCACGACCTCGAGCAGGCGCGGCGCTGGGACAGCGTCCTCTGCCTCAACCGCGGCCAGGTCGCGGTGGGCCCGCCGGAGCAGGTGCTCGACCTGGCCGTGCTCGAGGCGACCTACGGCGGCGCGATCGTCCAGCTGCCCGGCTCGAGCGCCCGCGCGATCCTCCCTCCCCACCACCACTGAGATGTTCGAGCCCCTCCAGGACGAGTTCATGCGCCGGGCGATGGTCGAGGTGACCCTGATCGGCGTCGCCGGCGGCGCGCTCGGCTGCTGGGTCGTCCTCTACCGGCTCTCCTACGCGGCCGAGTCCCTCGCCCACTCGATCTTTCCCGGCCTCGTCATCGCCGTCCTCGCCGGCGTGCCGCTCCTCGTCGGCGCGATCCCCGGCATCATCGTCGCCGCCCTGGCGATCGCCGCCGCCTCGCGGATACCCGACGTCACCCGCGAGGTGGCGATCGGGGTCGTCGTCACGACGCTCTTCGGCCTCGGCGTGCTGCTGGCACTCTCGCCGGAGTCGCCTCCCGGCCTGGGGGAGATCCTCTTCGGCGACGTCCTCGGGCCGACCGACGCCGACCTGGCCGCCGCGGGCGTCCTGGTCGCGGCGGTGACGGCCGGCCTGATCGCGCTGCACGGCCGCCTGCTGACCGGGGGATTCGACCCCGGCGCGGCCCGCGCGCTCGGCGCCTCGCCGGGGACCACCGAGGCGGCGCTACTCGTCCTGCTCGCGCTGGCGATCGTCGTCGCCGTGCAGGGACTCGGGAACCTGCTCGTCGTCGCCGTCTTCGTCGGCCCCGCGGCCGCCGCCCGCGGGCTGACCGAGCGGATCGCGCCGATGATCGCGCTCGCCATCGCGCTCGCCGTGCTCGCCGGCTTCGCCGGCCTCTACCTCTCCTACTACGCCGGAACGGCCGGCGGCGCCTCGGTGGCCCTGGCGATCGTCGCCATCTACCTGCTCTCGCTTCCGCTCGGCCGGCTCGTGGGCGCGGGGCGCGAAAAGCGGGTCGAGGCGGAAGCTACGATCGGCTGATGCCGGCGACGAAGGACACTGCCTGGGAAGGGCACGCCCTGGCGATGCTCGGGGAAGCGGGCTACCGGCGCGGCGGCGCCCGCACCGCTGTCGTCGAGGCGCTCGCGCGCCACGACTGCGCCGTCACCGCCCTGAGCCTGGAGGAGGAGCTGCGCCGTCGCGAGGTCTCCGTCGGGCGGGCCAGCGTCTATCGCGCGCTCGAGGTCCTGGAGGAGCTGGCCCTCGTCCAGCGCCTCGAGATCGAGCGAGGCCTGGCGGCCTACGAGAGGGTCAGTCCCGACGGCCACCATCACCATCACGCGATCTGCCGCCGCTGCGGCAGGATGGAGCCCTTCGAGGACCGTGACCTGGAACGGGCGATCGCCCAAGTCTCCAACGAGGTCGACTTCGAGATCGCCGAGCACGACGTAGTCCTGCGCGGCCTCTGCGACCCATGCCGACGAGTGGCGCCATCGCGTGAATAGCGGGGGCGGGGTTTGAACGGATATCCGCGACCGCGTATCGCCTGACTGTAAGCCAACTCCTTGCTTGAAGACCGGGCCCGCAGCAGAGGCAGTCTGGCAGAGCAAGCGGCGGAGCGGTATCTGGCGATGACTCAATGGCGGTAGCGCATCGCCTGCACCCTGGCCTCCTCGGCACCGAGGTAGGGCAGCAGGATGAGCTCGACCAGCTGAGGAGCGAGGGTGGGCAGCTCTCGCTCCTCGCCGGCGAGGAGGCGCTCGACGGCGATCGCGACGACGCAGTTGACCATGAACTCCTCGGCCAGCTCGGGACGGGAGACGTCAGGAGGGGCGCCGGCGCCGAGCAGGCGGACGAAGGCCTCGATCATCCGCTGGTGGAACAGGGCGCCCTCGCGGCCCTGGGCCCAGGCGTCGATGACCAGCAGGCGCGCCGCCGCCGGGTCGGTGGCGGCGAACCCCAGCGCGGCGTGGACTGCGGCCGCGACCCGGTCTGGCCATTCGGCCTCCCGCGCGCAGGCGGCGTGGGTAGCGTCCCGTAAGGCGGCGAGCGCGGACTTGTAGGCGTTTGCAAAGTCGTCTGGGGTGCTCGATTTATCTCTCATACTTGGGAGAGGAATCCGGGTTGGAATCTCGCCCCCCCAGTTTCGGCGGGGGTGGTTGAACATTGGCTCTCCTCGAACGGGCCGATGCGGAGGCTCCGGCGGTGGTCTCCTGAGAGAAAGAGCGAGCAGGGGCGGAGATTCGCCCCCCTTGTTCAGTGCGACGCGGCAGCGTCGGGTGGCGTCAACAGGGTGTCGAGGTCGGCGTCGAGCGCGGCGGCGAGCTTGACGAGGACGCCGAGGCGCGGCTCGCGGCCACCGCGCTCGAGGAGGGAGATCTCGGTGCGGTGCAGCTCGCAGCGGGCAGCCAGCTCGGCCTGGGTGAGGCCGGCGCGTTGGCGGGTTTGGCGGAGGTTTGAGGCGAAGGGCTCAGTCAGTAGGACATCCTCAGATCCTCGATGCTTGGGGCCGGATGTCGAAGCACGCGCGGCGCGGGTCGGGCGGGGCGAGGCGGTCGCTCGCTGTTAAGCGGCGAGTGACTCGGGCGCAGCCGCCGAGCCTCGGGCTCTTTTTCGAGACCGGGCGCGGTCGGTGTGGGAAGGAGCGGCGCTGCCTCTCAATCCCAACCGCTCAACCGCTTCCTGCATCCCCCAGCTGAGGCATTGCTCATCCCCGAGAGAGAGAGTCGCCTCGGGGCACCGCACTTGGACCCCCAGCGCGTCGATCACGGCACGTCCCAACTCGCGAGCAAAGAGCGGTGGCAAGGCATTGCCGACTTGGCGGAAACCATGCCACTTGGTGGCATGGAAGCGAAACCAGTCGGGAAAAGACTGGAGACGAGCGGCTTCGCGGACGGAGATTACGCGCGGGTAAGTGGGATGAATCGGGCGCGGTGCCGAAAAGGAGCCGCGCTCGTAGCCCGTCCCTGCGCGCAGGGTGTTGCAGAGGCCCCTAGGGTCGAGTCGATAGAAGCGGCTGACCGGCTCGGCCTGACCAGGACGAGTCGCGGCGAAACGCGCGGCAGTGGCCGCGGAGTGCGTGGTGCGTAGAGAGGACGTGAGCTCGCCGGAATCCCAGGCACGCGGATAAGAGAAATCGGTCGAATCGAGAATGTCCCCGTGCATGGCCTTGGCGTAATCGCTCGCATTTTCGAAGCCCCAGTCGCCGGTCGGGATCGCGATGCTGTCGGAGGCGAGGAGCGCGTCGTAGCGGTCGAGATCGGGAAGATCGCTGATCGCGTCATGGATCGAGGGTCCGAGTGGCGCGCTCTCGTCCTTAGACGCACTCTCGAGCGTTCCCAGGAAGCGTTTGGGACGCGCTCGAACGGTAGCGTCAGGTAGTCGTGGCTCTGCGTGTCCGCGCAGAGCACCGAAGAGAATCAGGCGACGGCGGTCTTGGGGAACACCGAAGTCACAGGCGTTCAAAATCTCTTCCTCACAAACGTCGTAGCCAAGACGGTCGAACTCGGCAAAGAGGGCATTCAGCAGCGAGCCGGGATCGGGTGCGGCACTGGCCTCTCCCGGTTCGACGTCGGTGGCGCTGCGGATCGCCGGCACATTCTCCATGACAAAGTAAAGAGGCCGGATCAGGCTCACGGCGCGAGCAAAGGCGAAGACAAGCCGGTTGCGCTCGTCGTCAAACTTGAGTTTGCCCCCAACTGAGAAGCCCTGACAGGGTGGGCCGCCGATGACCACATCTACCCGCGGATTGGCCCCATCCTCGCGACCATGAGACTCACAGCCGAGACGGATTGCGTCGAGCAGCGTCTCGCCGGAGACGGCAGCGACATCGGCACAGACAACCTCGGTGCGAGGAAAGTTGAAGGCGTGAACGGCGGCATGGATCGGGTCGTACTCGACGCCGGCGACGACATCGAAGCCAGCCTGTTCGAAGCCGAGAGCGAAACCACCGACGCCGGCGAAGAGGTCTACGGCCACCGGTCGCCGCGGCGGCGCGTCTCTGGCCCTTTTGCCACCTTCGCCCACCCGCATGAGAATACGAGATCCGGTGGCCGGAAACCCAAGGTCCTAGGATCTGAATCGGTGGATACGCGAACCCCGGAACAGCGTCGTCGGATCATGTCGGCGGTGCGCCAGCGAGACACCAAGCCGGAGATCGACCTGCGCCGGGCGCTCTACGCGGAGGGAGTGCGGGGCTGGCGCTGTCACTTCCCGATTGCCGGCAAGCCGGATCTCGCCTGGCCGGCATTGGAAATAGCGGTCTTTGTCGACGGCGCCTTCTGGCACGGCCACTGCTCGCGACACAGACCCGGGCGCTCCGGCGCATACTGGGATCGAAAGATAGCCGCCAATGTTGTCCGGGATCGCCGGGTGGATGCAGAACTGCAAGCGAGAGGGTGGTGGGTAGTTCGGATCTGGGACTTCGAGGTAGAACGCGAGTTACGGGACTCGGTCGACAAGGTGCTCGAAGCGCTGGCGGAACAACTGAGCTCGAGGAGTTTGCGCGCCTCCTGGCAACAGATACTTATGCGGCGCATGCCGATCAACGGAGTCGAAAATCGGCACACTTGACCTTGCCGCAAGGTTGCGAAAGGCTGTAGCAGTGGCAGGTGGGGACAAATCTCTGGTCGTGGATGCGGAGCCAACGAAGGATCTCTTCATCGAGATGCTCGTACGCGACATCGACCTCCGGGCGGCGGTCATCGACCTGGTCGATAATTCAATCGACGGCGCGCGGTACGCGATCAAGAAACAGAGAAGAAGACCTCCAACTGCGGCACCGCTAAAAAGCAAATATTTGCGGATCGAGACGGCGCCGACCTCACTGACACTTACCGATAACTGTGGCGGAATTTCGCTGAGAGACGCCAAGGAGTATGCCTTTCGTTTCGGAGCGCACAAGGACAAGGGAATCGACAACTCGATCGGTCAGTTTGGAGTGGGTATGAAGCGCGCCTTTTTCAAGCTGGGCTCCGCATTTACGATTTTCTCCACCACCTCCAACTCCCGCTTTACGTTGCAGGTCGACGTCGAAAGATGGCGGCAGAAAAAGGAGTGGGAGTTTGTCCTCCAAGAAGTCGAAGAGACTCGCCAGAAAGCTTCGGATGTCGGCACGACGATTAAGATCGAGCCGCTGCTGTCGGGGGTCGCCGAGGAGGTGGAGGCGGAGGGATTCTCTACTGGCCTACTAGACGAACTCGTTGCCCGCCATCAAGAGGCAATAAACGAGGGGTTCAAACTAAGTGTCGACGGGATTGAAGCAGCAAAGATGCCGGCGGTGCTTCTGCAAAGCAACGAAATTATCCCGGCGAATGTCGAGTTTCAGGTAAATGGCGACGGTCCTCCGGTTCGCGTCCGCCTAGTCTGTGGGATCGGCGAATCGCGCCCGGGAGAAGCGGGATGGGACGTCCTGTGCAACGGGCGTACCGTGCTGAAATCGGATCAGACTCCGGTGACTGGCTGGGGCGGGTCCACCGATCAGAGGATTCCGAGCTACCACAATCAGTTCGCTCGCTTTCGCGGATTCGCCTACTTCGACTGCAAAGATGCGAGCCGAGTGCCGTGGACGACGACAAAGACCGGCCTCGACCACGACTCCCCCATCTGGCGCTCGGCGCGCCAGCGGATGATCAGCATGATGAGGCCAGTAATCGACTTTCTCAACGACCTCGACAGCGAGCATGATCGCGAGGGCGACAATCAATCCGGAGCGACTCTGTCGAGCAGGGTAGAGAGAACAGCGCCGACGGCGGTGGCTCAGCTCTCGAGCCGCGACGTTTTCCGCTATCCGAAAGCCACCAAGGCGCCGCGGTCGGGAAGGGTCTCCTACTCCCGTGCCAAAGAGGAACTGACGCAGGCGAAGTTGGCGCTCAAAGTAAATAGCTACCGCGAGGTCGGCGAGCGCACCTTCGAGTACTGGGCAGAGGCCGAACTCGATTGAGCAGACTGAATCCCGAACCGCGCGAGATCGACTACCGAATTCGACCGGCGAAGAACGTAGAGCGCAAGATGCTGCTGGAGATCTGCTCGCGGATGGGCGCTGTGCAGAAAATGTCGACCTACCGCTACGTGGGAATGGGGTCGATCTATTTTGTCGACTTCTCGCTATTTCACCGAGCGTTCGGCATCGACTCGATGATTAGTCTCGAGGGTCGAGAGCGCCTAATGGAGCGCTGCGAGTGGAACCGGCCCTTCGATTGCATCAGAGTACGTTCGACCAGCGTTGCGGAGGCACTGCCGGGGCTGCGCTCGGAGGTGCCAACGATTATGTGGCTGGACTACGAGGACAAGCTCGACGCGGGGATTTTGAGCCAGCTGGCGGAGGCATGCGAAGTGTTGGCACCACGCAGCATCCTGATCGCGACCGTGAATGTGACACCGGATGCACAGGAGTTGCGGGTACAAAATTTCCGCAGACGCTTCGGCAACCGCGACGTCGCAGGTGTCAGTAAGCCCGAGCATCTCGGCAAGGTAAAGCTCAGGAAGCTGAACTACGAATACATGAAGCAAGCGGTAGAGGAGGCTGTGAACGTTCGCTCGATTCGCGACAGAACGGTTCAGCGTCAGCTTGCGCATTTTGTCTACAGAGACGGAGCAGAGATGCTGACCGTCGCCTGGCTACTGCACGAGGAATCGGAAACCGAAGAGATCGAGAATTGCGATATCGATAACTTGGATTTCGCACACTCGGGGAAAGTTCCGTTCGAGATTGCCGTACCGAAGCTGACCTATCGGGAACGACTGGAACTCGACAGGCTTCTGCCCGAAGGCAAGATCGACGAACCTCCCGGCAGCATCGTGCCCGAGGATGCAAAAGCGTACTCATTACTTTATCGGCAGATGCCGGTTTACGTCGACGCGGTGATCTAGATGCGCCGTCCACATGTTGTTAAGGTAGGAGGGCTCAGCGGCCAGCGTGATCGTATCGGTTCAATTTCCAGCGGCACCGCAGAGTTCGCGGGCTCAAAGATTTGCAGCGCCGATGGCGGCCCCATCCGCCTGGTTGAGGTCGCAGCACCGGACCCGTGCCGGTAGCGACATCGTCTATTCGACAGGCACCACTTCGCCCGAGAGGGCCACCTCGAGGGCGCGGCGGGGCAGCGGGTCATAGACCTCTACTTGGTGGGTGGAGTCGGGCTCGGCGAGGTAGACGCTCTGGGGGCGGTCGGGGTTGGCCCAGACCAGGGCGCCGCCTTCCGCTCTCTGCACTCTGGTGTTCGTGCGTCTGGCGTTGGCTTGCAGGGCCTCCGCGGGATCGGCGAGCGGGTAGGTGGCGATCGTGAGGTAGGCGGGGCGCGGGTCGCCCGCCTCGGCGCCGGCGGTCAGGTAGCGCACGTAGACGCGCTCGCCAATTCCCTCGTCGTACTCCAGCTCAGTTCCCGGACGCTCTCCGGCCCAGTAGATCGGGGCGTCGCTCGCGGCGGCGATCTCCGCCAGCTCGGCGGCGCTGAGGATGCGCGCCTCGACGGCTGCCCCGTTGTCGGACTCGTCTCCGTCGCCGCCGATCGCCGCCCAGGCCACCAGGCCGATGGCGATCGCCGCCAAGACGATGATCGCGACGCGCAGGCGCCTGATCAGGGAGGGCTGCGAAGGTGTCGGTGTCTCGTTCACGCCCGTGATCCTATTCGCGACCGGCGAACATCGCCACCACTCACCCGTACACCACCGTCGGCCCGACCGAGACCACCTTCCAGGTTCCGCCCTCATCGGCGAAGCCGTTGGCGTAGACCTGCGCCTCGCCGGGGCGGGTGTAGATGAGGAAGGCGTTGCCCTCGCCGATGCGCAGGGAGAGGACGTAGTCGATGCGCGCCTCTCTGTCGAAGGCGCTGGGCGGGATGCCCTGAGCCAGCCCTCTCATCGCCTCCGCGCAACCGGCGTTGCCGCTCTTGCCTCTGACGAAGCCGGCGAACTCCGCCTTCTGGGCGGCGGCGAGGAATCTGCAGGCCGTGGCCCAGTCGGCGTCGGCGCGGGCGTCGTAGAAGGCCTGCAGGGTCGCGGTCACCTCCTCGCGCTCCGCCGCCGATGCCTCGACCCCCCAGGTCTGGATGCTGTTGTCGCCTCCTCTGGAGACGGGGACGCCGGGAGCGGCTCTCTTGGAGCCCTCGACCGGCGCGGCGAGGCTCGAGGTGTCGACGGGCTCCTCTCTTATTTCGGGGAGGCCCTCCCCTCTGCCCGAGGGCGCGCCCCCGCCCTGCTGCTGTGTCTCGCCGGTGGCGCCGTTGCCGTCGCCCTGCTGCGCCCCGCCGGCGGCGGGATCGGGACGGGAGGTGGTCGTCTGGCTCTCCCCCGCGCCGGCGCTGTCGTCGTCCTCGGAGTCCCCGCAGCCGCCGAGCGCCAGGGCGAGCGCGAGAAGGAGCGCGACGAAATGCCTGGGAGCCATGTCTCAGCCCCTTGCCTTGCAGGTACTGGAAAGGGTCGAGGTCAGCTTCGTTCCCCCGTCGAAGGCAAAGGAGGTGCGGGCGAGATCGAAGGAGACGCCGGGGAAGCCTCTGGGCGCCGGGCAGCCGGAGCTGATGTAGCTGCGGCGTCTGCCCCCCGCCGAGTAGCGGCGAGAGAGGGTCATGTCCAGGCCTGTGAGGCGGCCCCAGGCGTCCATTGCCTTGGGCAGCGGGGCGTTGAGGGCGGTGCCATAGGTGCCTTTGCGGATTCTCTGCACTCTGAAGACGATCACGAAGGAAGTGGCGAACGGTTTGGGCGAGTAGATGTGGCCGTAGAGGACAGGTTTTCTGCCTCTGGCGCTGTTGAAGACCAAGAGGCGACCTCTGGTCGGGTAGGGCTCTTGGCCGGCGAGGGTGATGTTTGCGGTGAAGCTCCCTCTGCCGACCAGCGAGGAGCGGCAGGCGGAGAGGGCGCGGGAGGAAGAGCCCGGTTGGATGCGGCTGA
>Ga0299914_10001862_pt1 | contig 14255 bp, 17 predicted proteins | sample RVTome_10_FD_201361 | JGI IMG/M metagenome (GOLD analysis project Ga0299914, IMG submission 201361) | Soil microbial communities from uranium-contaminated site in the Upper Colorado River Basin, Wyoming, United States - RVT153D57 (version 2) ...
TCTTGTCGTCAACGCTCACAGCGTCAGATGTCATCACTCACAGTGCCCATCCCGCCGAACCGCAGTCCGGCGTGTCGGGCCGGAAACACCGCTCACTGCACAGTCCCCATGAGCATCCTCCGATTCGTTGATCAGCAGCTGGACGTACTCCTCGATGGCGGTTGCTGGGATGAGTCGTGAGCGTCCGCGACGGACGGACTGCAACCTCCCGGCGCGTATGTCTTCGTAGATGGCTGACCGGCTCAGCGACAGCAGCTGTTCTGCCTCGCTGACTCGATAGAGAGCACGGTCAGGTATTTGACCCTTCTCGGCGTCCAATGCGGTCTCCTTGCCGCCCGGTGAGGGCACGGTGTGACAGGTGGGGGTGGGTGTCACAGGTGGTGTCACTGGTGTCCTCCCTGGTCAGCGTCGGTTGAGTGACAAAGTGACAGCTGTGACAGTTCGGGGGTGTCTGCGCTGTCACTCGGTTTGGGTGGGTGGTAGGTGCCGCCGGGTGCGGGGTGGAGTTGTCCGGCTTTGGCCATGCGGGTGCAGGTCTGGCGGACGGTGGTGGGCTTGAGCTGGAGGGCTTCGGCGATGACGGCGGGGGTGGTGCCGGGGTGCTCGCGGATGAACCTGGTGATGGCCGCTCGGGTGTCGTGGAGGAGGTGGTCTTCGGCGGGGCCGTCGAGCAGGGTCCAGGCGCCGGAGCGGGAGTCGAAGGTCATGGCGTAGTCGGTTTCTTCGACGTCGCGGCCGGTGACGTGGAGAACGCCGTCTGCTTGGCCGCGTCCGCGTTCGAGCACGAGGGTGGCGTCGACGGCGCCTGTGAGCCCGTTGGTGCCGGACACCAGCGATTGGAAGTCCTCGGCGCCTTGTTTGCGGACGTGGTGGATGAGCAGGAACGGCACGCTGTAGTGGTCGGCGATGGTTTTGAACCGCGCGGCGGCGGCGTAGTCGGCGGCGTAGGCAGAGGAGCTGACGGGGTCGGCGCCGCGCATCTTGGCGAAGGTGTCGATGATGACGAGCCGCGCATGCGGGTTTTCTTCCAGCCAGTCCACCAGCAGGGCCTCGCCGCCGTGGCTCATGGTGGGTGAGGCGGTTTCCAGCGTGAGCAGCGGCGACGGGCGCCCGCCGTGGGCGAGCATCTGTCGGCGGCGTCGTTGCAGGCGACGGCCGGTGTCCTCCAGGGCGCAGTAGAGCACGGGGCCGCGTTCGACCTCGATCGAGTTGAGTGCGGGGTCGCCGTTGGCGATGTCGGCGCCGAGCCCGAGCGACAGGTAGGACTTGCCGAGCTTGGGTGCCCCAGCCAGGAGGTTGAGGCCTTCGCAGAGCAGGCCGGGCACGGCCCAACGCGGCTCCGGGAATTGCACGGCCATGAGTTCGGCGTCGGTCCAACGCGTCTTCCGCGCCGGTTGGTCGGGTACTGAGGACAGTGGGCGTGGCGATGTCATGAGTTCAGCTACCTCCGGCGACAGATGGGTCAGGCGATGCGGCGGGGTCGGTTGGCCCCGGCGCGGAGGCCGGAGGCGATGGTTCGGCGGGCTTCGTGTTCGCTGTAGGCGCGACAGGTGATGTGGCGCCCCGCAGCGCGCAGCAGCACCGCCTCGTGCTCGTCGGGGGTAAGCGCGCCTCCGGCGACGAGTTGCCCGAGCGCGACGGCCGCGCCGTACAGGACGGCGTTGCGCTGTCCCTTGGCCGCGTGGTGGACCTTCGCGGTCTCGGCGCGGATCGCGCCGTCGACGTAGCGGGACCGCTGGCCGGCGCGTGGCCGGATCGGGGTCACGGGTGCGGGTGGTGGCGGTGTGGGGTTGAGCCATTCGGCAAGCCAGCCGGGCAGTGGCGCGGTGTGACCGTCGTAGACGAGCTGGTAGGTACCGGCGGGGGTGATCGAGCCTGCGGCGACGACGTAGCCGCCTCCGGCGCGGGTGTCGATCTTCCAGCCGAGTCCGCGCCCGTGTTCGCCGGAGGTGTTGCGCAGCTCGATGTCGGCTGGGGCGGTGTAGTACAGATGGAGCCCACCAGACGCGGTGCGGACGGTGAGGGTGTTGCCGGGCAGCTCCTGGCCGGCGTCGGTGGCGAGAATGGCGAGCACGTCCTCGCCGCAGGTGGCGTTCTCGAAGGCCCACCGCTGCGGCACCGTCTCTCCGTGTTTCAGCGTGTCCAGGTCGAGCACGCAGAGCCCGGACGGGCCGGTGGCGATGCCGATGTTGTACGGCTTGTGTGCCCAGGCGGCGCGGATGCGGGCCGGGTCGGTGGTGGCGCGCTGCTCTGGGGTCCGATGCCCGTCGGCGCAGGGACCGGTGCCGGGACAGGTGTCGTGTCCGTGCAGCGCGGGCCGTTTGCCGTTCGGCAGTAGCGGGAACACGTGCCAGCCCCGCTCGGCCGCGCCGAGCGCAGCGGCGGTGAGGTGTTCGCGGGTGTCCATCGAGGAACCTTTCTGATCACTGTCGGTAGCAAGTTGAGGCGGGAATTGGGCAGGGAAACCTGGAGGGAGTCCGCCGGGGTGAAGGGAGAATTCCCTCGCGGGTCCCTGCGGTGGGTTCCCTAGGGGTGTGCTGCGGTTTTGGGGGTGAAGGGAGTGAGGGAGTCGAGGGAAACCCGGCCCACACGGCCCCCATGGGCCGGGTTTCGCGGTGGGGTTAGGTGTTCCCTCCCTCGCGGGCGGCGAGCGCGGCGTGAACACGCTCGGTGAACACCATCAGGACACCGACCTTGGTGACCGCGCAGCCGTGCGCGGCGAGCTGATCGCGCAGCGCTTCGGCGGTCAGGCTCTGGTAGGGCCGGTGGGTGGGGGCGTATTCGCGCAGCCGCGCGCAGATGTCGGTGGCTTTGACCTTCTCCTCCCCGTGGGCGATCACGGCGGCCACATCGGCGAGCAGGTCCCGCTCCGGCACGGCTTCGATCGCGGCGCGGCGGACGCGTCCGCCGCGTAATTCGAGGCCGCGGTTGACGATCGCGGTTTTCTGCTTGTCGGTGAGGTGGTAGGAGCGCAGCAGCCCGGGCCGTTCCATGAATCCGACCGTGACCGAGGTGCCGACGTCGTTGAGCGCGACGATCTGCCCGCCCTGCTTGACAGCGGGCTTCAGTTCCAGCGCGGAGAGCCCGTTCTCGTAGGCCTTCTCGCCGAGGACGACGTTGTTGCGGGTCTTGTCGCCGATGGCGAAACACGCCTTGTTGCTGGTGACCGCGACCAGATCACGCGGCAGCGACTGATCCGACGGGGTCGGGGTCGCGAACGCGCACACTATGCCGTACTTACGAGCGGCGGAGAAGAACCGGATCACCAAGTTGACCAGCTCGCGCCGGTCGTCGGGCTTGTCCTGCCGGAAAAATGCCTGGCACTCGTCGATCACTACGACCCGGGGCCGCAACCGGTCGTCCTTTTCGGCCGCCTCGCGGGTGAGGGAGTTGATGCCGTACTCCCGCAGCAACTGGCCCCGCTCGGTGAGACTGTCCTGCAACGCGCGGATGTGGTCCAGGCACGCCGTGACGTTGTCGGCGGTGTCGCCCGTGGCGAGGGTCGCCGCGACCGGGCGCAGCCACTCGTAGTCGTTGTTCTCGGCGAAGCAGAACACGTCGATGTCGACGACCGGGTCCAGGCAAGCTCCGGCGAGCAGGTTGTTGATCTGTTCCGACTTGCCCGAGCCCATGATCCCGGAGAACACGAAGTTGCGTTCGAACACCGGCGTTGTGATCGGGTTCCAGCGGGCGTCGATGCCGACCGGGAACCCAGTCCAGAAGTCGGCCTGCCCACCATCGACAAGGGGGTAGTCCGGCACGGGTTTGCGCAGCGCACCCGGGTCGAGCACCAGGCATTTCATCGCCATCGGGTCGGAGTCGTCGACCTCGACCCACACCTCCTCCGGGCGGCGGCCGAAGTTGTGGGCCAGCACGCCCTTGCGCGCGTTGATGCTGGTCGCCGGAACCCCGCCGGGCAGGCGCAGCGCGAACTCCCAGCCGTGGGTGACCGGCAGCGGTGGTTGGACCCACATCGGCTGCACCGAGCTGCCCCAGCCCTCCTTGAACTTCTGATTCAGCGCCGGGTGCCCGAGGTTGCGCAGCGCGTTCATGATCACGCTCTCGTCCACCGCCGTCTCCACCTCGACGGAGCCGGTGGTGTTGGCTTGCAGCCACTGCGGGGTGTCGCCGTGTTTGCGGCCCTCCTCATGCGCGTACGCCGCCGCGAGCGCGGTGCCGCCGAGGAGCAGCAGCGCGCCGTAGGTGGCCAGGAACCAGTAGGTCCAGGTGATCGCGTTGATCAGCCCGGCGATCGGGGCGATCACGTCGGCGATGTCGCCGGAGTTGATCGCCAGCATGATGCCGACGACCAGCAGGAACCCAGCCAGCCCTGCGAGGCCGTACACGGCGGCCTTGATCAGGTCCAGCGGTGAGCGGATCCAGTCCATGGTGCGGGTGTGGCGGCGCTGCTTCTCGGCCACGTCGGCTTCCTGCCAGTAGCGCAGCGCCTCCTGATCACCCTTGACCTCGGCATCGCGCATCATCCGCTCATACCGCGAGGCACCATGGGCATCGCGCCACCGCTTGGCGATGATCTTGACGCCGTTGGCGGTGTAGAGCAGATGCCGCCCGAAGGCCTTCCCGCCCGTCTTCGCGGCCGGGACCGACCGCTCGGCCAACTCGCCGCCGGTCTCGGCCATCCGCACCCGCGCCTCGTACGGAATGATCCGGCGAAACCCGCTGGCGGTGTACACGCGGTAGTCGATCTCCTGCCCGGCCGGTGCCCGCCACGGCAGCCGCTCCCGTGAGCGCTCCAGCGCGCGCCCCGTCGAGCGCTCACCAGACCGCTCACCGGCCTGCTCGTCCTCGCTTGTCTGCTCGGGGGTGTCATCGACGATCTCGGCGTCGATCACCACAGGATCGCCGCAGTCGTTGCCGTTGCTGTCGCCAGTGGTGGCGTGGGGCAGGTAGAACACCTGCCCGTTCTCCTGGTCGTCGTGTTCGTGCTTGTGATGGTTCTCGTGTGGCGTGTCCATGCTGGTACGCGTCTCCCTGCGAACGTGAATGACGAAGCTGTGGGGTGCGGGTGCCGGGTGGCAGACGAGGGGCTGCCGGTCGTCTGCCACCCGGAGCCCGGGGTTAGGTCTGCTCGCCGACGACGGCGAGCTGGGGCCGGTGTTCGTCGTGGTCGGCGCGCCACGCCGCGAGCCAGCGCCGCCCGGTCGGTTTCGACACGTTCCCGGCGTCGGCGATCTCGGCGCCGGTGAGCCGGTCGAGGGTGCCCGCCTCGGCGTGCTGATCGAACAGCGCGCGCGCCCGCTCCGGCTTCGGTGAACGCTTCGCGCCCGGTTTCCGGCGTGCCGTGGCGTGTTCGGTGCGCGCGGCCGGGTGAGCGTTCACCCGGCCGTCGTCGTGCGCGCCGTTGTGAGCGCTTGAGCGCACGCTCTCTGAGCGCTCACTGGGTGCTCGCGATGAGCGCTCATCCTCGGTCGCTGCGTGCTCGGTCGAGGCGGGTTCGGCGGTCTGGTTCTCGGTGGCCAGCAGGGCGGCGAGGTGTGCGGTGGCCGCCAGTGCCACGGGTGGCACGGAGGCGATGGCGACCACCACCCACCACGGCGTCGCCGCATGCGCGGCGGTCATGGCGTGCTGTCCGGCGTTGCCTGCCACCGACCCGGCCACCGCCGCCAGCGCGAGTGCACGGGCGTAGCGGTAGACCCGGTCGGAGGCACCGGCAGTAAGCCAGGCTCGGGTGGCGACGACGGCTTGCGCGTCGATGGCCAGCGGCAACAGCGCAGCCAACGCCGGGGTGTATCCAGCGCGCACGGCTAGGGCCTGCAACGAGGAGAACGACAGCACCGCCGCCGCCAGGGCGACCACGCCGACACCGAGCAGCGTCCAGGCGTCGTGCCTGCTGCGGGTACGCAGACTCATCCGGCCACCTCCCAACCCGGCCGCTGGCCGGTCGGCTCACCGGACGTTGACTCGCCAGCGCTCGACGCGTCGCCGGTCTCGTCGGTCTCGGCGACCCCGTCGCTGTCGTGCGGGGTGTCGTCGCTCGACGTGGGGTGCTCGTCGTGCTGGCCGCTGGGGTCGAGCTTGGCCCGCTCGGCGCGTTGTTCGGTGATCTGGCGGCGGACGCGACGGTTCGCGCGGGCCAGGTTGATCTGATTGGTGGCGATCCGCGCACCGCACGCCGCGCTGATGACGCCGAGCGGCGCCCACACCGTGGCGGCCGCCCCGGCGGACGCGGCGGCGACGGTGAGTTCCGGGGTGTACCAGGCCAGTGCGTTGCCCAGGCGCTGGAACGGCCCCGGGCGGTCGGTGTTGGTTTCGGGTTCGGGTGGGGTCTTCATTAGTGCTGTCACCACTTTCGAAAGGCCAGCCACGCCGCGAGCGCGACGACAGCGAGCAGGACAAGGGCCAATTGGGCGGTCTGCGGTAGGGGCATGAGCCTCACCCGCTAAGTGGGCTGTGCTCGCCCACGGCGGTCGCGACGACGGAGGCGAAGCCCTGCGCGACGTCGATGAACGGGGCACTGACCTCCGGCACGCCCAATAGGAGGGCCAACGCTGTGGCACCGCCGATGAACCAGCCGAGCTGGCCGGAGCGGGCGGCGAGCACGCCGGTACCGATGCCGACGATCAGACAGAGGACGATGTAGATACTCATTGCGCGTCTCCCCGGTGGTCAGGCGCCCGCAGGCGCCGTAGTCGTGGTGGGTTGGCTCAGGGCGGCGGTGATGCGCGCATCCAGCCCGCGCTGCAGGGAGTGCAGCGCCTTCTCGATGAGCCGGAACGGCTGCCGTATCGCGTGCAGCAGCAGGAACAGCGCCACACAGCCGAGGAAGGCGGCCAGTCGCCACGGCCCGTGCTGGTCGAGGACGTCGAAGGTGCTCACGCGGCGGCCCTCCCCAGCTCGGTCACGGGGACACCGGTGCGGCGGGCTTGGCGGCGGATGCGGCGGCGCTCGTTCTCGGACAGGCCGCCCCACACGCCGTCCAGCTCGCCGGTGGCGAGTGCGTGGTCGCGGCATTCGGCCAGCACCGGACACGCCGCGCACACCCGGCGAGCGGGCGCGGCGGTGCCGCCCACCCGGGGGTAGAAGAGCTCCGGGTCGGTCTGCGCGCACAACGCCTCCGACACCCATTCCGGGGGCAGGTGCAGCGACAGGTGCGGCACGCGGCCGTTCGGTCGGGAACCGATGATGCTCATCGCGACGCCACCTCCCCGGCCAGCTCGCGCACTGCCAGCTCGTCGAGGGCGTGGGCCTCGCTGCGGTGCCAGTAGGCGGCGTCGGTGTCGCCGGTGAGGCTGGCGAGCTGGTGGTGCCAGTCGGCCCGGCTGCACAGCCGCTGCGCCACCGTGGCGCTGATGAGCCGGTTCAACTCGGCCGGGGTGTAGCGCACGCGGCAGCCACCGAACGCGGCGGTGAGCAGCTGCCCGCACGACTTCCCAGTCTTCGCGATGCCGCCGATCAGGGCGTGGGCGTTCAGGGTGCTTACCATGGGAGTCCTCTCTGAGCGGTTAGTTGGCTGGTTGGAGAGACCTGGCTCGGCGGGGTCGTTCTTGGCGGTTCGAGCCGCCGAGCCAGGACCTGTCTGCACTGTCGAGCTGGTCATCACGCGGCCTCGCTTCCCGCCGCGTCGGCCGCCGGCACATCCAGCCGCGTCGGCAACGTCCGCAGCACCTCGTGATCCGCGCGACGACGAGCACGCCGCATCCGACGCGCATCGGTGAACCGCCGCGTCAACCGCAGCGACTCGGTGCGCTCCTGCGCGGCCAGCTCGCGATCCACCTCATCGATCAACCGGTCAATCTCGGCCACCTCAGCAGCCATCGCTTCCTCCTCCTGAACTGCGGAAACGGTCTCGTCCGACACCGCCGCCACCACCTCAGCGGCCAGCGGGTCCGTAATCCGTACCTGCCTCATCGCTCTCCCTCGTCGTTATGTCGTGCCCATCGCCGGACACCTAGGAAGCTACCAACTGATATGGCACCAAGTCAACTGATAGGTAAGGCGAAGCGTGAAAGGGGTCTCTGAACTGGGAATACCTGAATGTCATCTGGTAGTTTCTGATAGGAAGCCAGTACAGAACGAGGGAGATCAATGTCTGGTCCGAACCCGGCCCTTGATCGGTCGGAGCCGTTGCATCAACAGGTGGCGCGCAACATTCGCAACCTGATTGAGGCCGGTGACCTGCGGGACGGCCAGAAGCTGCCGTCGACGCGTGAGTTGGCCGACGAGTGGGGCGTGAGCACCTACACAATCGGTGACGCTATGGCGATCCTCGTTGAGGATGGGCTGGTCGAGAGCAAGGCACGGGCTGGTCGCGTGGTGAGGGCGCCGGATCAGCCGCGCGAGCGGCCGCGCCCAACCACGCCGCATGTCGTGCTCGTTGGTGGCTACGCCGGGAGTGGCAAGACGGAGCTAGGGCGCATCATCGCGCGCGAGACGGGCTGGGCGTTGCTGGACAAAGACACGCTGACACGTCCGGTAGTCGAGGTCGCGCTTGAAATTTCGGGGCACTCGCCGCACGATCGCGAGTCCGAGACGTATCGGTCCCAGATCCGGCCGCGCGAGTACGAGGCGGTTATCGCCGCAGTGACGGAGAATCTGCAGTGTGGTATCGGGTCCGTGGCCACCGCACCGTTCGTCCGCGAATTCACCGACTCGGCGTGGATCAGCCGGGTACAAGCGACGTGCGCCGACTATGGCGCGACGCTGACGCTGGTGTGGCTGCACTGTGACCCCGACACGATGCACACCTACGTGCGGCATCGAGGCGCTGCGCGAGATGCGTCCAAGCTTGCCGACTGGGGGAGTTACATTGCCGGGATCGATCTGGACCTGCGTCCGCCCGTTCCACACGTCGTCGTGGACAACTCGGCTTCCAGCGAGCCGCTACAGGACCAGGCGCGGTCACTCATCGCCGAGATCAACCAAGCCGAGGTAGCCGCATGATCGTGCTCGTGAGCAACGAGACCGAGGACCAGGTGGGCGTCGACCTACTGAGCAGCATCGAGGGCGTCGAGGTCGTCACCTACGACCCGGACCAGCCGTTGCCGGCGGAGAAGCGCAGCGCCGAGGTGCTGATCCCGCCATATAGCCGGAGCCATCGACCGATCCCGCTACTCAAGCAACTTCCGAACCTGCGCATGGTGCAGCTCCTGTCGGCCGGGTCCGATGAATGGGCCGCTGACGTTTCCTCCCACGTCACGCTGTCGACGGCCAAAGGGGCGCATGCGGGTCCGGTGTCGGAGTGGGTGCTGTCCGCGATCCTGTGCCTCTATCGGCAATGGCCAGCGCTCGTGCGCTACCAAGACAACGAGACTTGGGCTAAGCGGCGCGTTGACGCTGACACGCTCGATCGGAAACGTGCGCTCATCGTCGGCGCAGGCCACATTGGCACCGCCGTGGCCGAACGGCTCGCACCATTCGGCGCTACGGCCACCCTCGTCGCGCGTACAGCGCGTGGTGACGTGCACGCGGCTAGGGAGATACCGGACCTGCTGCCCGATCACCAGATCGTTGTCATCACCGCACCGCTGACGGACGAAACAACCGGCGTGGTCGACAAGCGCTTCCTTGCAGGGATGCCAGACGGCGCGCTTCTGATCAACGCGGGGCGCGGAAAGATCGTGGACACTGACGCGTTGGTCAGCGAGCTACAGAGCCGACGTATACGCGCGGCACTCGACGTCACTGACCCCGAGCCGCCGCCCAAAGGGCACCCGCTCTGGACGTGCCCCGGGGTTATCATCAGCCCACACATGGCACGAACGGTGCCGGGCACAAACTCGCTGTGCTATGCCGTCGCAGCAGAGCAGATCACGGCCGCGCTCGGTTCCTAGTCCAGCGCAAACAGCGATACATCATCGGCGTGCCTGCAAGTTCCGGACTTGTCAGCACAGCTTTGTGCCGAGTGACGCATGCGCCTACGCGCGTCGTTCAGCTGAAGCGCTTCACCGATTAACACGTTCGCGCGGACAGGCCAGAGACGCCTTTTAGCAAGAGGGGGATGCCTGTTAATGCTCGCTATATCTCAATCTGATTGCTGCACCTGTCTATAGCGTCTAATGATCTTGCGATCCTTCAACCGCAGCGTCACGCTGAGTGCATGTCTGGAGCTGCGGATAGTGGGGGAGATGTTCCCGGGCCGCTTCGCCTGCTTCTAGACACTAATATCTTCATTGCTGCCGAACCGTACTCAGGCGCACTTGAGGCCGAAATTCACACGGTAAACGCCATGTTGCGATTGGCGTCGGAGCAGCAGCATCAGGTCTTTCTTCATCCGGTCACTCGCGAAGAAGTCCTTGGAGGCAACGACCCCGACCGAGTACGCCAGCGAGAGGCCGAGTTCAACCGGTATGCCTTGTTGAAGGAAGCGCCGATCTCGGCCACCCTCGTCCAGACTGCCGGGGACAGCAAGCCGGGTTCAAACGACCACCGAGACCTGCGAATACTCGCAGCACTACACGCTCGGGCGGTAACGCATCTCGTTACGAATGATCGACCGCTCTTGCGGCGCGCCCATAGAGCTGGCTTGGGCGACAAGGTGTATACGGCGCAGGACGCCCTGCAATACCTCCGAGAGTTGGTCCCGACTGAGGTTCCAACTCCTCCGTCGGTGGAGAAGGTTCCTGCGTATACGCTTGATGTGGACCAGGAGATATTCGTCAGTCTGCGCGCGGACTATGAAGGCTTCGATAAGTGGCTCGATACCGTTCGCGCGGAATCTCAGTTTCGGCCTTGCTTTGTTGTGAAGAAGGATCTCAACTACGCTGCTGTCGCGTTACTGAAGCATGAATTCGACTGCTCGTATCCATTTGCGGACCCGGTGCTGAAGATTAGCACCTTCAAGGTGGGCGCCGAGTATTCAGGTGCCAAGTATGGTGAGTTGCTACTCAAAGCATTATTTCAATATGCAGCCAGAAAGCAGGCAGCGACACTATATGTGGAAGTTTTCGAGAAGTACGCGCCACTGCTCGTGTTGCTTTCAGAGTTTGGTTTTGAGGAGCAACAAGAATTGCGAACCAAAAGAAGGGAGTTGGTTCTTGCAAAGTCGATGAATCCACCAAATGATTCGCCGTTATCCGATCTAGATTACCACAAAAAGTACGGGCCGCCAGCGCTCAAATTGACACAAAAAGGGTGGGTAATTCCGATATGGCCGGCCTGGCATCTGCAACTCTTTCCAGATGCGCCGGAAGTTCCCGGAGTTCAGCTTTATCTGCCCGGTATCGAAGAACCCAAGCCGTGGGGCAACGCACTACGAAAGGCCTACCTGTCCCATAGCAGTGTGACGAAGCTAGCTCCTGGTGACATCGTCCTGTTCTACAGATCGCACGACACGCGCGCATTGACGGTAGTAGGCGTGATCGAGGATGTTCGCCGATCGTCGGATCCACTTGAGATCCTCACGTATGTCGGGCAACGAACTGTATATTCGCCCGAGGATATCGCGCGTTTATGCCGACAGGGGCCGGTCCTCGCGATACTCTTCCGGCAAGATAGGTTCTTAGACCCAGTGTGGGAGCTGCACGAGGTTATCTGCAAAGGTCTCTTGAAGAGTTGGCCACAGAGCATAACGAGGATCAAGGAGGAGGGTGTTACGTGGCTGCACGAACAGCTCGGAGGATAGCACTTATGTCGATCCATCCTCAGTACGCCGAGGCAATATTGGATCGCCGGAAGCTGGTGGAGTTCCGGAAGCGCCCTCTTGCAGCCGATGTCGTTTCCGTTCTTATCTATGCTACGAGTCCCGTTAAGCGGGTTGTTGGCGAGTTCAGTATCGCTGAAACTGTCGCTGCTACGCCTGAGGAACTTTGGAACAAGTTTGGGGATGTCGGCTGCATTGACCGGGCCTCATATTTTCGCTACTACGCGAACACTGCGACGGCCGTTGCGCTCGTCGTCGGATCAGCCCGTCGGTTGGATGATCTGCCACTCTCCGCTTTCAGCCCTGTTCCGACCGTTCCGCAGAGCTTTTCCTATCTCGCCAGTGATCGGGTTTCAGAGGTCCTACCAGACCTTATGGAAGACGAAACCTTCCTACCAGACCTTATGGAAGACGAAACCTCCTGTGGTCGCGATGTGGCGGCAGGGGCAGTGTGTGCGGGGGCGTAAGGCCAGACCGCTCTGGGCAGTCGGACACGACATGAGACGCCGTTAGATCGTTCGTGGGGACGGATCAGACGGGAAGGTTCCGGGTGTCGTCCTCGCGGGGGCGCAGGGCGTATGCCGGAACGAGTTGGTCGGAGAGTTTCAGCTTGTCCTTGCGGCCGTCGGCGTAGGGGATGGAGAAGTTGACGATTCCGAGCCAGTCTCCATCGACGGTGTGGGACCACTGGCGGAGCAATCCGCGTACCTGCCCCGACATGTCGAGGCCGTCCGGCGCAACCTGCTTCGGCATGCCAGGCACCCGGACGTTGATTGCTTCGAGCTGCACCCACACCGGCGTCGTCGATATTTCCTCGCGTGGGGACGGGCCCGGATCGCGCCACAGCCCGTCCCAGAAAGCGTGCTTCGAACCCGCAGACTCATTCGAATGCATGTTCCCATGCTACCTGGTGGGCTTGGCTAGCGCTGGTCAGGACAGAACGGGGGTGTGACAGCCGGGGACGTGCCGACGCTGTCACACCTGTCACTCTGTCACTCTGTATGGTTTGACCTGCAGAAATGGATGTGACAGCAGAGTGACACCCATTGGGTTGCCGTCTCTCCCACACTCTCTCTATGTCACCCCTGTCACGAGTGCGGTCAGGACGTACGCGGCTGAAACACTTGGGGGTGTTCCAGCCATGCGCCGGCGGTGAGTGACGAACTGGGTGACAATCCCACGTGAAGTGCGTACTCGTGTGTGGACGTTGATGGACGCCGGGCTCGACGTCGAGCGCTACTCAGAGTCCTCCAGATCTTGAAAGGCTTCGCCGAGTTGGTCTAAGCACCAGTCGCTGAAGCCCTGTTCGGTCAAGATGTCGGGGTCAGCACATTCTTGCTCGAATCTGGCTTGATCGTTTGCATCCTGGACTGCTGAGAACACGGTCATCATGCCGACTGCGCCGAGAACGATCGTAGCTACGCCCACCAGGCCGCCGATGAGGGTCATTCTCTTGTTCGTGGCCGTACGTCGCTTGACTCGGCCCCAGCCGAGGCAAGCGAAGAGCACGGCGAGGGCGCCAAGAATCACTGCAACGAATCCTGTCAGCGGCACAAGACTGAGCACGATTCCGGTGATCGCGAGGACGAGTGCGGTTATCCCGTATCCGTTACGTGGTTCAGTTGAGTTTACTTGTGGCGCCGGTGGTTGGGCCATGATCCTTGTCCTTTGCTCTGCGTTTGATGGGTATTCGGCAGTGGACGCACGCGCGTTTCACTGGGCCTCGCGAAGGACGGAGATGTGACAGGTGGGGATGCTCGCGCTGTCACACCTGTCACTCTGTCACTCAACGTGGGTTGACCTGCGTAGATGGGTGTGACCAGGGTGTGACACCTAGCGAGCGGCTGTCTTTCCCACACTCTCTCTATGTCACCCCTGTCACGAGTGCGGTTGGGAGATTCGCGGCTGAAACACGGCCCCCGGATGTTCCAGCCGTGCGCGGCGGTGGGTGACGAACTGGGTGACAATCCCACGTGAAGTGCGTACTCGTGTGTGGACGTTGCTGGACGGCGTGCTGGGCGCTCACCCGCGCGGCACCTGCTCGACTACCCTCCTGTACGAGCTGATAACGAAGAGGTCCCAGGTTCAAGTCCTGGTAGGCCCACCCCTGTCAATGGCCGGTTCGCACTATCGCGGACCGGCCGTTTTCGTGCGTGAGTGACTACGTCGCACTGACTCGTTCTATTCATTTTCCTTGAGCTGTGACTCGAATCATGCAAGAGTGCTGCCGTGCAGCAGATCTGGATGACGTACTTGAACGGACCCGATGTCGCCGAGTTGGCGCTGAGCGACGACGAGATCCTCGCCGCGGTGGAGGAAAGCCTGCGCGCCCAGGGCGAAGGCAGGACGGTGATCGAGCCACGCGTCCATCTCGAACCCGATCCCGCCTTCGAGGGCCATTTCAACGTGCTGCGCGGCTACATCGGCCCGTTGGACCTCGCCGGGGTCAAGGTCGTCGGCGACTACGTCTCCAACTACCTGCAGAACCTTCCGTCGGAGATGGCGCTGCTGAACCTGTTCGATCCGCGGACCGGCATGCCGGTCGCGGTCATCGACGCGACCGCGCTCACCTCGATGCGCACCGGCGCGGTGACCGCGCTGGGCGCCCGTCACCTGGCCGACCCCGCCAGCAAGGTCCTCGGCCACATCGGCGCCC